>ERZ773072.45-NODE-45-length-67518-cov-7.863006_pt1 | contig 67518 bp, 58 predicted proteins | sample MGYA00580617_ERZ773072 | MGnify/ENA primary metagenome ERZ773072 (study PRJEB29015, sample SAMEA2737970) | human oral metagenome | biome: human oral; feature: human-associated habitat; material: dental | place: China | collected 2122 ...
AGAGCTACGGACTTTTAATCCGCAGGTCGTGGGTTCGAGCCCCACAGGGCGCACTAGCCGACCCGTCGCCTCCCGCTTTGCGGGGGTCGGCGGGTTTTTGCGTCTTCACCCTTATGCGCGGGGTTTTACCTCGTGCCTATCCTGTGTGGTGGGGCGTGTCCTGCCGGGTTGGCCTGGCAGTTTTTGATTCGTGTACATTGACCCGAAAAGATGAGGAAACCCCGTGAGCGTCACCATTAAGAACCCCGAAGAAATCACGATTCTTGCCACCGGCGGCACGATCGATAAGTTCTATTCGGTGGCGGGCACCATGGATATTGGTGAGCCTGCCGCTAAGGACCTGCTGGACCGCGTGATTACCGATATCCGTTTTGATATTCGCCCGCTGATTGGCAAGGACAGCCTGGACATGACCGATGAGGATCGTGCCGAGCTGACCGAGGCGCTGAATGCTGTCACTAATGACCAGGTGCTCATCACTCACGGCACCGACACCATGCCGGAGACTGCCCGCTACCTGCTGGAGCATGCTGACCTGGGCGATAAGGTTGTGGTGCTGACCGGTGCGATGCAGCCCGCCGTGATGGCTCGTTCGGATGCCGGCTTCAACCTGGGCGCCGCTATTGCTGCCCTGAACTTGCTGGAGCCGGGCGTGTACATCAGCATGAGCGGTCGTATTTTCCCTGCTGAGAGCGTGCGTAAGGATCGTTCTCGCGGCATTTTTGAGGGCTAAGATGGCTGATTCCGCTCGTATGCGGAGGGACGAACCGGTTTCTGCCGCTGAGTTTGCGCAGGTGGCGGGTTCCTCGGATCTTATTCCGCAGGAGCGTATGTCCCAGGAGAGTATGTCTCAGGCGCAGCTCATGCAGCTACAGGCGATGGAGGAGCTGGAGCAGCAGGCTGACGAGTTCTGGAATGTCACCAGTGATTACCCGCTGCCGGCTAAGAACCTGTACCTGGTGCGTGTGCTGCTGCTGGTCGTGCCCTCGCTGATTGTTGTTTATTACTTCATCCGCGTCACGCTTTTCCCGATTGGTGCGGTGCCACTGGTCTACCTGGTGATGCACATATGGCTTGCCATGATTTACCGGGCGAACCGGTCGGTGAAGTTGGTGTTGCTGGCGAATGTGGTATCCGGGGTTGCGGCGGCCATTATGACGGCATTCTTTGTCTATGCGCTGGTGACGGTGCAGGGCCCGCAGACTCTGCTGGACCGTGTGGGTATGTTCTATACGGTGGGCCTGCTGACGGTCATGGCGTCCTTCGCGTTGGAGGTCCTGTTCTCGCTGTTTTATAGTTTGGCGGTTCGTAGGAGTCTGCGCCGGAGCAAGCTGGAGAAGCAAGCAGGCGCTGAACAGTAAAAGCTATGGTCTTGAGGAGTGGCGTTCATTCGCGCCAGCGGGTGGGGTGTTCCTTCGTGCGTTCACGCCTCTGAGAGGGTGATAACGAGGCAGTGAACGACAGCGGGACACGCTCTCAGTGATGCCCAGCCACTGCTCAGATTCCCCTAAAGTACGCGTGATACGGTAGAGAAAGAAACACAACCCGCACCTGCCAGGAGGTCACCTATGGGCGCTACACACCTGAACACAGATGCCGCTTCATCCGCAGAACACCCGGATGAAGATCTCAGTGTGCAGACTCGCTATCAGGCGCCTATCCGCCAGGCGACGCCTGCCACGCCGGAGGTGTCCGTTCCGCTGAACGTGCCGCCGGTGACTGGTTCGCATCCGGTTATTTCGGCGACTTCTACCGTCGTTATTCAGGATGGTACGAACCCGCCGATTGTGGTGCGTACACACCCGACGGGTCCTCTACCGCCGTTCCCGGGGCAGGGTCAGTTACCCGCTTTTCTGCGCACCTACACCGCTGATGAGGTGAAGGAGCGCAAGCAGAAGCTCAAGAAGAACCTCCTGGTCCGCGCCGTTATTTTGTGTATTTTGGCCCTGGTTGAAGGCCTCATTATTTCTCAGTACACGCAGCCGTTGGCGATTTGCTTTGGCTTTGTCGCGGCGCTTTACCTGGTGGTTCAGATGTGGCCGCTGATGCGCCCTCCGCATGATTCGGCGGACGCCTCCGTGTATAGCGTTTGGGCTATCTGCTCCCTGATTGGGTTTGTTGCGATGGGGCTGGTGCTTTCACCGATTACGTTCCTGCTGTTGATGCTCGACTGGGCTGGGGTTTCGATGGGCCTGGACCCCCTGCTGATACTTGTTGTCTTGGGCCTGGTCTGGTTGAGTGAGGTCGGTTTATCGTTGCTGACCATTTACCGCTTCAATAACTTGCGAATTGCGATGGCGAACCGGGCAGATTCTCCGTCGCTACCTGACAGTATTTCTGCGACGGTTGACCCGTCCACTTTTGCCTAAAGTTTTTTGAGGCGGCGCGGTAGACGAACGCCGCGCCGCCACACACATCACACACTCGCTCATACGTTTTCCGCACACTATCAGCCGATATCCGAAAGATTCAGCTATGTCCGCAGTCGAGTCCTCTCCGCCATCCGCTCCGAACACCACGCATCCTACGAAGCCCGCCACCCCCACTCTCGTGTCTGTGGCGGGTTGGGTTCTGCTCGCTATTGCTGTGGGCTGGCTGGCGCTGATCGCGTACACCGGCATCTCGTATGCGACTACCCATTTGTCGCATTTTTCGACCTGGCGCGCCCAGTCGCTGGTGGATGCGCAGGCGTACTACCCGGTGCTTTTCCTGATGGTCAGTGCGTTCGGTAACGTGACCCTGCATGGTTTCTGCACGGTGGCGTATCTGCGTGGTTACCGGTGGGCGGCGTTGGTGCTGTCGGTGGCGTTGGCGTTGGGCGTGTTGGCTTCTTTGCTGATTATGCTGACGGTGGCGGCTCTTCTGGGTACGTTGAATGGTGCGCCGAGCCAGGACGTTGAGCTGCTGCTCAGTAGTGCTTCGCCGCTGTATACGCCGGTGTATGTGGCTGGCCCGTACATGCTGGTGTGTGTTGTGGCGTTGGCGCTGGTGTGGTCGCGTCAGTCGCGTTCTTACATGGAGGCGCGCCGTGATTGGCGTGTGCGTCGTAGCGAGGATTACCTGATTTAGCCTCAGAGGTTCTGGCCGCGGGTCCTGCGGCTCACCGATAACTTTATTTATCCAACCACTATTCACCCAACCACAGTTAGGATGACTCGTGCACCCTACTTCCGAACCTGCGCACGAATCCTCATCGCAGACGAGCCCCGGCGCCGCCAAGCGCACATATGATGAGAGGGCGGCGTTTGAAGAGGTAAAAAGAAACCTTGGCATAGTTGGCGAGAAGGAACAGGAATATAACCGGGGACTGGAGCTTCTTAGTAAAGCCTATTCCATCGGTATGACGCTCATTCTGGTGTATTTCCTCCTGGACGCGTACCAGATTCTCGTGACTGCGGGTCGTAGTGTGAACATCGGCTCGTTCCTTAGTTATGCCCTGCCGAAGGTTCTGCCTGACGCCCTCTTGGTGGTGCCGTTCCTCTGGATTGTTCTGGGGTGGGTCAAAGACGGGTACATTAATCCGCGCCGCCTGACGATGCTGTACCTTCTGCTGTGCTTTGTGAGCGGTGTGCTCTCGTTCGCGGGTGTTTTTGGTATGGCGCAGGTGCTTTTCCCTGCGTTCACTGCTTTGGATTCCGCATCGCATCCTGCGGCTGCTTCGTCTATCGTGGCTCAGGTTCTGGTTGCGGTCATTACGGCGGGTAGCGCTGTTCTCATGTTCCTGCTGACTCGCCCGGCGGTGGGTGCGGTTCCGAGCCGTGCGGTGATTCGCAAACAGATGAGGGATATCGAGAAAAACACCTCGGGTGCTGAGGATGAAGAAGAGCTGACTCGCGAGGATGTTCTTCGTCAGCTTGAGAAGGAAGAAGGCCCGGTCAAGGACTCTACCGAGCAGCTGTTGCGTGAGCTTTCTGCCGATTATGCGCTCTCGAATGATCCGGTGGAGAAGAAGCGCCTGCTGGATGAGATACAGCAGGTTCAGCGTGCCCAGAAGGCGGGCGTAAAGCCCCATCTCGGCGGCGCCTCCGCTGGTGGGGCTGATAATCCCCAAGCACACGAGGACGCGAAGGCTACCGCCGGCTCTACCGCCCCTGCCGCGCCTGAGGTGGTGCTCCCGCCGCGGCCGAAGGCGCTACGCGGCGTCATGTGGTGTTTTATTGCCATGCTGGTTATGGAAGCAGCCCATAAAATCTTCCTGTACATGATTGACGGGCGCTCAGCCCGCGGCGTTGAGTTGTGGGTGGGCTTCATTATTCCTGGTGTAGCGCTCCTCCTCGTTGTCCATGCCATACCGATATTTATCCTCTGGCGACTTTGGCGGGGTCGAACCTGGGCGTATTTCATCATCTTTATCAGCTTTGCCTACATTGCTATCAAGGGCCTGATAGATTTTGTGAACACCTTCCTGACGACTGGTTATCTTTCCCGGTTGCTGGATGGCACACAGACATGGAGTTCTCAGTACTACGCGGCCGCTGTGCTGTCTGGGAATGTTGCTGACACCTTGATTACGCTCCTCTCCATTCTGATAGTTGTGCTGCTCCTTAGCCGTTCCACCAGGTTGTATGTGGCTACTGCGAGGTTGGCGCGGTTGAAGGCACGCGAACAGGTGAACGCCGGCGATGCTCAGGTTGTTGGCCATCAGGATGCAGAAATGCGTGCTCACCTGGACGAAGAGCAGACACGTCGGGAAGAGAAAGAAGCTAACCGACGGGCTGAGGAGGCGGTCGCTCAGCAGTACAAGACGACCCGCCGCACGGATGCGCGGAAGAACTCCCGCAACGAACAGCGCGGCTACAAGGACACCTCCGTGTACACCGAGGAAGGCTACCGCCTCAACTAGGGTGGGATGCCCCTCCCTATGGGGAGACTCTTCTACGCCCGTCCTGCGCTATAGCGCGTAGGGCGGGGCGCGAAGAGAAGAAAGGAACAAAGATGTCAGAACGCACCCCAAAACAACCGTTGAACGACCCGGAGTACACGGTTCCCGAATACAGCGTGCTGCTACCCTCCTCCGAGGCTGAAAATAGCACGGCAGGAGGCGATGCCGCCTTCAATAACGTAACTTCCGATAGCGCCGCAGATAACAGCGCGGCGGAGGGCAACGCACCCGGCGGCAGCGCCCCCGAGCACGCCAGCACCCCCGAGCAAACCATTACCGGCTACACCGCGCCTGTCGCCTCCGAGCAGGTAATTCCAAAGCGCCCGAAGGCTATGCGTAGCGTCATGTGGTGCGCTGTCGCCATTATCGTGCTGGGACCCTTGAGTAACTTTCTGCCGATTCTAAGCCGGTCGTATATCGATTTTGAGATGGTGGTGAGTGTTCTCTTCTCTGCCTTGGTGGTTACCCTCATCATCTCTGCCATCCCGATTTTTGTTCTCTGGAAGATCTGGGATGGCCGCGAGTGGGCGCGCATTCTTACCATCATCTACTGCGCTCTCGCGGCTGCTAGTGGTGTGCTTATTCTTGCGGATAATTTCTCGGGGTTAAGCTCTAGAGCGGCTGCGGCGTCCAGCCTGGTGCGTATCGCGAGCGGCGTTTTTACTCTCGTTCTTTACCTCCTGATGATTGTGCTGCTGAATCGTGCTCCTATTAGGATGTACACACAAATCGTTAGCGGGGCACGTGCGCTAGAACGCCAGCAGATGCTGTCTGAGACGAGACAGGCTGCCGGTCAGGTCCCGGCAGAACTTCGAGAGATTTTCGCTGACGATGAGGATGACGAACGTACCTCATCAGGGGGAAACACCCCTCGATCCCCGCACCGTAGCGCGGGATGGGGCACCTAGAAAGGAACACCAACGTCAGGAGTTCCGGGGCTAGCCCTCGGAATGGTGCACGTGGTTACTCGGATACCTCTGAATACGCTGAGAAAGGGTACCGCCTTCCTAGGGTGCGGCGCGCCTCTTTATATCCTTAAGGTAAGACTCTTTAACGCCCGCTCCGTGGCACTGTAGCGCGGGGTGGGTGCCAGAAGAGAAAGTGCCAGGGGAGAAAGGAACGACGATGTCAGAACGTATCCCGAAGCAGCCGCTGAATGACCCGGAGTACACGGTTCCCGAATACAGTGTGCTGTTGCCCTCCGAGGAGGCTAAAAACAGCACGGCAGAGAGTAACACCGCCTCCAATAACGTTGCCCCCAGTAGCGCGGTAGACACTAACACGGCAGAGAATAATGCACCCGGTGACAGCACCCCCGAGCATGCCACTACCGGCTACCGGGACGCGACCGCCGGTTACGTTGCCGCCTCCGAACATGCGGGGCGGGTACGCCCGAAGGCTCTGCGTAGCGCCAAGCGGTGCACCACCGCGATTATTATTCTGTCGCTTTTCACCACTATCCAGCTCTTCCTGCTCTTCGGTAAACCAATCGCCGGTGTGGAGACGCTACCTGACCTTGTCCTGCGTATGCTAGGGTACCCTCTCATCTTTGTTTTTATCCAGATTTTGCTCTTCTGGATGACCTGGAAAGGACACAGGTGGGCACACATACTTACCCTCATGTACAGCGCCTACGAGGTCTTGAGTCGCATGTATTGGTTTGCGCAAGATTTCCTCGTGGACTCCCGCTATATCACCTTGTTGATGGATGAGTTGCAGTCCTCCGACTCTGCAGATTTTGCGGTCGCTTTTCTCATACGTACCGCGATTGGTGTTTTCATTACTGTCCTCTACGTCCGGAATATTGTGTTGCTGACTCGTCCCTCTGCGTGGGCGTACACGGCTACCGGCAGCAGCGCACCGAACAACCAGGTGGTTGGTCAGAATCCGTCGGAACCTGACGCGAACTCCACCAAGGGCGGTAACCGCTTCAACTAGGATGTTTACCTAAACGGCGCCACTATCACCAAAAGGCTCAGAGCATGAAAGGGTGGGGGTACCAGACGGTATCCCCACCCTTTCGCATCCCCGGCTCACAGCCGAGAAGAACTCACGTATTACTCAGCAGATTCCTGCTTCGCCTTCGAGCGGCCACGCAGGTACTCGATAAAGACCGGCACCACAGAAACCGCCACAATAATCACAGCAATGTACTCAATGTTGTTGTGCACGAACGGGATACCGCCCAGCAACACACCCGCCAGACCAATCGAACCAATCCACGCAACCGCGCCAACAACATTCCACAGGTGGAACTTCTTACGGTCGTACGAAGAAATACCCGCCGCAAGAGACACAAAAGTACGAACAATCGGCACGAAACGACCCAGAACCAGAGCCAAGCTACCGCGCTTCTGGAAGAACTCCTCGGTAGTGTGCAGGTTCTTGGTGCTCAGAATCTTCGCGTCATCCTTGAAGATCTTACGGCCGTAACGGGCACCGATCTGGTAGCCAACCTCAGCGCCAGCAATAGCAACCAGCACCAGGACCGGGAACGCAACCCACAGGGACAGGCCCATCTGCTCATGCAGCATACCCAGAGCAAAAATCAGGGAGTCACCCGGAAGAATCGGGAAAAGAACACCGGACTCAATAAATACGATAATTGCCGAAACTACCAGAACCCAGGGGCCGGTATCGAGCAGGAACTGCTCAAGGTCGAGACCCAAGAGCGCAACCGGAAGATGCGCCAAAGCGGTGGCAAGAAAAGTCATGAAAAATCCTGAACTGTGAGTGGACCGCACGCACGGATCGGCGCCGGAGTAACACCAGCATAGAAAGCATACCTATGGTGAACGTTGTGCAAAACTATGCGGAGGCTGTGTATTACTGGCACAATTCTACCGGCATTTACGCCGGATGCACGGGTGAGCGAGGCGTAAATCTCTGCACCGGCAGGGCTAAACAGCCCGAGGTGATGCGGCGCTCGCACGCCTGCCCAAGTAGTAACCGTCCGTCAGGCCAGGGGACGCGGGGTGTGACATGATGGGAAGAGAGCACGGCGCGTCGCGGCGTAGCGATTGACCCAACCACCCACCGTTGGAGAGAACATGAACCCCCAGCAGTCAGCATCCAGCCCCGCCGACCCCCTACATGCCGACTCCCTGCATGCTGAAGCCCGCGAAGTGTTGCGCCGCCTCACCGGTGTTACTGATGCCGAGTTCCACGACGGCCAGTACGAGGCGATTCGCGCCCTCGTAGCTGACCGCGCCTGCACCCTCGTCGTGCAGCGTACCGGCTGGGGTAAGTCCGCGGTCTACTTCATTTCTTCCCTGCTGTTGCGTGCCCGCGGTATGGGTCCGGCGCTTATTGTCTCCCCGCTGCTTTCCCTCATGCGTGATCAGGTTGAGGCGGCGTCCCGCGCGGGAGTGCGCGCCGCCATGGTGAACTCCGCGAACGTCACCGAATGGGATGAGATCCGCACCCGCCTCGAAGCTGACGAGCTTGACGTACTCCTGGTCGGCCCTGAACGCCTCAATAACCCGGCGTTCCGCGAGCAGTGGCTACCGTACCTGCTACCGCGCCTGGGTCTGCTCGTTATTGATGAGGCGCACTGTATTTCTGACTGGGGCCATGACTTCCGCCCCGACTACCGCCGTATTGGTTCGCTTATTAAATCTCTGCCGGCGGGCGTGCCGGTGCTGGCGACTACCGCAACCGCGAATGACCGTGTTAGCCGCGATATTGCTGAACAGCTCAGCACCGATACCGCCGCACCCGTGCATGTGCTGCGCGGTCCGCTGTCCCGCGAGTCCCTGCGCCTGGGCGTTCTGACCCTGCCTGATGAAGCGCAACGCATCGGCTGGCTGCTCACACACCTGAACAGCCTGCCCGGTTCGGGCATTATCTACACGCTGACTGTCTCTGCGGCAGAAGATACCGCAAACGCCCTGCGTGCCAGCGGCTACGAGGTACTCGCCTACACCGGTAAAACTGACCCGGATGAGCGGCTGGTTGCGGAGCAGGCGCTCAAGGAAAACCGGGTGAAGGCTCTTGTTGCGACGAGTGCCCTCGGTATGGGTTTTGATAAGCCCGATTTGGGTTTTGTCGTGCACCTGGGCGCGCCGTCGTCGGCGGTGAGCTACTACCAGCAGATTGGTCGTGCCGGCCGTGGTGCCGTCAATGCGGATGTTCTGCTCCTGCCCGGTCGCGAAGACCTCGCCATTTGGGAGTATTTTGCGACCGCCTCCATGCCTGATGAGGAGCAAGCGCTGGCTGTTTTGGATGCCCTCGCCCAGTCCCCGGAGGGGTTGAGCATTACCGCATTGGAGGCGCGCGTTCAGCTGCGCCGCTCCACCCTGGAGCTTCTGCTGAAGGTGCTGGACGTTGAGGGTGCCGCCGTGAAGGAAGGCAACTCTTGGCGTCGCACCTCTTTGCCGTGGCAGTACGATAGTGCCCGTTACGCGGCGGTGGCGCAGGCGCGTGTGGTGGAGCAGAACGCCATGCTCGAGTATGAACGCACTAGTCAGTGCCGTATGCTTTTCCTGGCTCAGCAACTTGATGATGCTTCCGCGACTGCTTGCGGTCGTTGCGATGTGTGTGCAGGCCCCTGGTACCCGGTTGACGTTCCCACTGAGGCGCAGCAGGCGGCACAGAGTACCTTCAATACGGTGGGTGTGCCCCTGCAACCGCGCCGCATGTGGCCGAGCGGGCTGGATCAGCTGATGGGTGCGGATGCGCCGCGCGGTCGTTTGTCTAAGGATGAGCAGGCCGAATCCGGTTACGCTTTGGCGCGTTTGAGCGACATGGGGTACGGTACTCGTCTGCGTGAGCTTCTGGCAACGAATGAGATGGGTGAACCGGTTGATTCTGAGGTTCCTGCCGAGCTGGGTCGCGCCTGCGTGAAGGTGCTTGCTGCGTGGCAGTGGGCTGAGGCGGGTCGTCCGATGGCGGTGTTGACTCTGCCTTCGCCGGTGCGTCCCCGTTTGGCTCAGTCTCTGGGTAGGGGTCTTGCATCGGTGGGGCGCCTGGTGGATTTGGGTCAGGTGTCTCTGGTGGGGGAGCCGCGTTTCTTTGGCGGTAATAGCGCGTTCCGTTGTGCGGATGTGCTGCGCTCGTACCGGGTGCCTGCAGAAGTTCTGGACTATGTGCGGGAGCATCGGTGCCCTGTTCTGCTGGTTTCTGATGCGGTGGATTCGCGGTGGGCGTATACGGCTGTGGCGCGTGAGCTACGGCTGGCGGGTGCTTCTGCGGTGTATCCTTTCTCTTTGGCTGCCACCCACTAGCCGCGCCCATTAACGTTTATTTATTCCCCTGACGAGGTTGTATGTCATATTCGGAATATTCAAAATTGACGGTCACAGACGGCTCTTCCGCTGTGCTCAGCGATATTCCCGCTCGCCCCGAACACAGCGAGTGGATGGTGCGCGCCCTCGCCGAGGGTGCCGCCGCAGGTGAGCGTGGCGAGATCCCTATTGGTGCCGTGGTGGTGGACGAGCAGGGCGTGATTATTGGTTCGGCGGGCAATACTCGCGAGCGGGAACATGACCCCAGCGCCCATGCGGAGGTGAACGCGATTCGTCAGGCGGCGATGCATCGTGGTCGGTGGCGCCTGGATGGGTGCACGCTCGTGGTGACGGTTGAGCCGTGCCTGATGTGCGCCGGCACGATTCTAGCGTCGCGCGTTTCGACGGTGGTTTTTGGCGCCTGGGAGGAGAAGACGGGAGCTGCTGGCAGCCGTTACGATGTGCTGCGTGACGGCAGGGTTGCTCCGGCTCCCGAGGTGTATGCGGGGGTGCATGCTGATGAGTGCGCGCAGCTGATGGTGGACTTCTTTAAGGAACGCCGCCCCTGACCTCCTCTAAGCCTCACTCCTAAAAATGGTTTGTATAACGCAAAAAGCCGTGTAGAGACTGCGTGGCTTTTCACGTTATTTGTACGAAAAACCCCATTTCTTTGAAAAATACTTCAAGAATTTCAAAAATGACCCCTGTTTTTCAAGAAAAGCCCACTACATCACACACAACTGGGTCTACCATATATAGGCACTGGAGCCTCCGCCTGCCCGCGCCTGTAGTTTAACACCCCGCGCGGTGCCCGCGGAGGACTCCCAGAAACTCACCTGAACCGTCCATTCTCTGAGGGGATTTAACCGTGTTAAGAGTTGACAATATTTGGGCAAAAGGGCGCCACACTCCGCTTTTTGACCGCACCACCTTCTCAGTGGGCGAGGGTGAAGTCATTATTGTTCAGGCAGATAGCCAGCTGGAGCGTACCTCTCTTGCGTTGGCGCTGACTGGCCGCCTTCCCCTGTCCGGCGGCACGATTAGCTGGAGCAAGGGCGATGATGAGCCTCGCCGTATTTCGATGAAGCGTCTGCGTGCTCTCAGTAGCGTGGTGGATTCCCCCGATGTGACCGCTCCTGAGCAGCATATGCGCGTGCACGATTACGTGTCGGAGATGCTGTCCTATAACCTGCCGATTTTTGGTCGTCCTCGCGCGAGCCGCTGGTTGGCTGAACGCGGTCTGGAGGATCTGGATGGTCTGTGGATGGATGAGATTAGCGGCGAGATGAATATTGAGCTGATGGCTGCTTTGGCGAAGCATAGCCCCTCTGACCTGCTGGTTTTTGATACTCCTTCCCGTCACCTGAACCACACGTACATGTGGCTTCCGTATCTGGAGGAGCTTGCCGTGGATGAGGACCACCCGCGCACGGTGGTGGCGATTGTGCCTCATATTTCTGAGTCCTGGCATGGTGCGCGTGCTGTGGTCGGCCGTGCCCCTGAGGAGAACGCGCCGGATCCTGTTGAGGGCGAGGTTGAATCCTCCAATGATTCCCCCGAACATGGCGAAAACGCTGAGAAGGAGTAAGAATGACTGTTCTGCGTGTTGCACTCGTTGAGCTGAAACGCCTGACCAGCGGTGTTCTGCCGGTTTTGGTGCTGCTTGCGATGTCTTGCATTCCGCTGCTGTACGGTGCCCTGTACCTGTACGGTAACTGGGATGCTTACGGCCATGTGAATGGCATTGTGGGTGCCCTGGTGGTTGAGGATGAGGGCGCGACGGATTCTGAAGGTAAGCAGGTGAACACCGGCGCTGATGTGCGCCAGTCTCTGCTGGATGCTGGCACGTTTGATTGGCGTCAGGTGCAGACCCGCGCTGAGGCTGTTGAAGGCGTGGAGAACGGCACCTATGACTTTGCGATGGTGATTCCGAAGGATTTCTCCCGTAATCTGCAGAGTGCCGGTTCGTTCAAGCCTGATGCTGACGGCAAGACGGGCACTATTGATCCGCGTGCGGCGGGTATTGAGGTCATTACGAATGATGCCAATAACTATGTGCTGACGAATATTGTCACGAAGGCGGGCACTGCGGTGCGTGATTCGGTGGCGGAGAAGGTCGGTAATTCTACGGCGAATTCGCTGTTGGCTAGCTTCACGACGATTCATTCGAAGATGGGTGAGGCTGCTGATGGTGCGTCGAAGGTGAATAATGGCACGGTGAAGCTGGCGGATGCGATTGTTCAGTTGAAGGATGGCACCGCCACGGTGAATGATGGTGCCGTGAAGCTGAAGGATGGCACTTCCTCCCTGGCTGATGGTCAGTCCCAGTTGTTGGACGGCCAGAAGCAGTTGGCGGAAGGTGCTGCGAAGCTTGCTGATGGTGTCTCGACTTTGGATTCGGGTGCTGCGAAGCTGGATTCTGGTGCTGGGAAGCTTGCCGATGGTGCTTCGAGCTTGAAGGACGGTTCGTCGACTCTGGCTTCGGCTGCTGCGTCTGCTTCTGATGGTGCGGCGAAGTTGAAGGACGGTTCGGCGACCCTGGCTGAGGGTACTGCGAGCTTGAAGAGTGGTTCGGCTGCGGTTGCGAAGGGCGCTAATGATTTGGCGTCTGGTATCCATCGGTTGCGTACCGGTATGGATCAGGCGGGTATTCGTGAGTTGCCGGCTGAGCTGAATACAATGTGTATGCGCCTGCATGAGACGGATACGTCTGCCGGTAGTGGCGATTTTGGTCGTGATCTATCGAATACTGTGGTGTCTGCGACTGCGCAGAAGATGCGTGCTCAGTTGGCGCCGTTGGTTGAGGCGGGTACGTTGACTCAGGAGCAGGTTGATCAGCTGGTTGCTGCTGTTGATTCTGAGGAGACGAAGAATGAGGTTGCTGAGCTGAATCAGAAGGCTCTGCAGTCTCATCTGGCTACTCGTGATGCTGCCGCTGCTGATGCTCTGTCGAAGCTGAGTGCGTTGAAGTCGAGCCATTGCGTTTCTGATGGTTCGTCGTCGACTGCGGCGAAGATTCAGACTTTGGTGTCTGGCGTGGATGCGCTGGATTCTGGTGCTGCGTCGTTGGCGAAGGGCGCTTCGTCGCTGGCTGAGGGCGCCGCTCGTGTGGATGCTGGCGCGTCTTCGTTGGCGTCGGGTTCGGCTGCTCTGGCTGATGGTAATTCTAAGATCGCTTCGGGTGCTTCGAGCCTTGCGAGTGGTTCTGCGACTCTGTCGGGTGGCGCTTCTGAGCTGAAGGAGGGTACCGGTTCTTTGAAGAGCGGTGCTTCCGAGTTGAAGGATGGTAGCGGCACTTTGGCGGAGAAGGAGCAGTCTGCGGTTGATGGCCAGCAGAAGTTGGCTGATGGCGCGAATGAGTTGAAGGATGGTGCGTCGAAGCTTTCTGACGGTACGGCGAAGCTGTCTGATGGTTCTACTCAGCTGAATGATGGTGCTTCCGAGTTGAAGGATGGTACGTCGTCGCTGGAGAGCGGTCTGGCTTCGGGCGCTAAGCAGGTTCCGAGCCTTGCGCCGACTGAGCAGGCGAAGGTTGCGGATACGATGTCGAACCCTGTGGCTCTGTCGCATGAGTCGCTGGCGTCGGCTCGTAACTATGGTGAGGGCATGGGTCCGTTCTTCATGTGCTTGGCGCTGTGGATTGGCGGCTTGATGCTGGTTCAGACGTTGCGCGTGATGAATAACCGTGCGTTGGCTTCGCATGCTCCGTCGATTCGTGTGATGCTCGGTAGCTGGATGCCGTTCGGCCTGGTGGGTATTGCTCAGGCGACTCTGATGTTCGCCGCGATTAAGTTCGGTTTGGGCTTTGAGATGGTTCATCCGTGGCTGGTGTGGCTGTTCCTCTGCTATGTGGCTTTGGTCTTTACCGGTTTCATCCATGGTCTGACGGTGATTTTGGGTGCGCCGGGCAAGCTTGTTGCTTTGGTCATTCTGATTCTGCAGCTGATTACTGCGGGCGGCACGATGCCGTATGAGACTCTGCCTGAGTCGATTCGTTGGATGCATGACTTCTTCCCGATGGGTTATGCGGTGGCGGGTACGCGTCGTTTGGCGTATGGCATTAATGAGTCGAGCCTGTGGGGCATCATGCTGGTTTTGACTCTGTGGGGTCTGGCTGGTCTGGTGTTGGGTTACATTGGCACGCGTCGTGATCGTACGTGGTCGCTGAAGAAGCTTGCGCCGGAGATTACGGTGTAACGAACCCTGTTTGGTCGCACCGGGGGAAAACTGTCTAATAAAATAGAGATATATCTGCAAAAAGGGAGGGAGGACTTCTGATGTTGCAGCGCCCAGTCGCTGAAGCTGCAAGTCGTCGTCCCGGCCGTACAGGTAGAACTCAGTTGAAGTTGTTCAACGCTGCTATGGAAATCATGACCCAAAAGGGGCTTGAGTACGCCACTGTTGAAGAGGTGGCTGCCCGGGCGGGTGTTTCTAAGGGAACCGTGTATTACAACTTCGGTTCTAAGAAGACCATGGTGGATCAGCTGGTTCAGTACGGCACGCAGTTGCTGCTGAGCGATGCGCGTCGCGCGGCGTCGGTTCATTCTGACCCGCGTGAGGCGTTGCGGAGTGCTATTCGCGCCGCGTTCCAGTATCTTGAGGACCGTCCGGGTTTTACTCGGCTGTGGCTTTCGGAGGCGTGGAAGGGCGCGGATGGTTGGACCGAGGCGATGAGCGATAACCGTTTGAATCTTCTGAATTATTTGGAGGAGATGACGGAGGCTGTGGCTCGCCGCTATACGGTTGATACCGCTCAGAATCCTCGTGCGATTGCGATCTCTATGTTCGGAGCGATTTATATGCTTGCTATGGATCGTGAAGTGCATCAGGCGGAGCGCAATGCTGAGGATGCAACGCGTGCTGTCATGCTAGTTGTAGATGGGTATATCCGTCATTAGGTGGACCCGTTGGGGTCTGCAGACGTGCCGGGACCTCGGTGTCGGGTGTCGAAAAGGGCGCGGTGAAAAGGGGCCGTGAAGAGGGCGACACCCGACTGCCGTACGCGGCACGATAGGTAGGCTCGTTCTTGCCCTCTGGTCGGGGGTGTGCTATAGTTTTCCACTGTTGGTGGTGTGTCCGAGCGGCCGAAGGTGCATCACTCGAAATGATGTTTGGTGTAAAAGCCAACGGGGGTTCAAATCCCTCCACCACCGCACCAACGAAAACCCGTCGAGATTCGTCTCGGCGGGTTTTTGCATGCCCGGGTTGTTCTGGGGCGGTGCTGACGGGTGCTTTGGTGGCTGCGTTGGTGGGTGCGTTGGTGGGTGGCTGCGCGGTGGTATTCGCCTGGTTTTATAGGGTGTGTGCCACTTCAGGGGCTTTACCGGTGCTTGCTGATTCGGGGGTGGGTAAAATCGTATTATGCGTATTAAGATTCTTGACCACCCGCTGGTCTCTCACAAGATTAGTGTTCTGCGTGATAAGAACACTCCGTCCCCGATTTTCCGTCAGCTGGTTGATGAGCTGGTGACTCTTCTTGCTTACGAGGCGACTCGCGAGATTCGCGTGGAAGAGGTTGAGGTTGTGACTCCGGTGGCGACTACTACCGGTGTTCGTATTGCTGATCCTAAGCCGCTGGTTGTTCCGATTCTGCGTGCTGGTTTGGGCATGCTGGAGGGTATGACTCGCATGGTTCCGACCGCTGAGGTGGGCTTCCTGGGTATGGCTCGTAATGAGGAGACCCTGGATATTGTGACTTATGCTGAGCGTCTGCCGGAGGACCTGACTGGTCGTCAGGTGTACCTGCTGGATCCGATGCTGGCTACGGGTGGCACTCTGATTGAGGCTATTAAGTTCCTGCGTGAGCGTGGTGCTGAGTCTGTGACTTGTGTGTGCCTGATTGCTGCTCCTGAGGGCATTGCTGCTCTGGAGAAGGGTATTGAGGGCATGGAGAATGTTGACCTGTTCCTGGCTGCTCGTGATGAGCGTCTGAATGAGAAGGCGTACATTATTCCGGGTCTGGGCGATGCTGGTGACCGCTTGTACGGTCTGGCTGAGTAGTCTTTCAGCGTTATTCACGTGATGTGAGTGGGGCGCCTCTGCATATGTATGTGTGGAGGCGCTTCGCTATGTCTTGCGGGTGTTCGGCTGGTTGCGCGCCGCAGTGTGGCGGTGCGTATCAGTGTGTGTCTAACGCGTCGGGGGCTTGGGTGGCGATGGTGCTGCTGGGTGTCGGAGTGGGTTTTTTGAAACACGCCACCTATTGTGTGATGAGGAACACAATAGAGTGCTTGAGGGTGCATCAAAACTTCAAGCATATTCACAGCTCCACATGAAAATGCAGGTTGTAACCCATACATAACAGAAACCGTGAATATTTATGTGATGAAAAAGCTGAAAGCCTCAGGTTCCGCATGAAATCTCCCAAAATGGGGAAGGGTATTGTACTCCTCTTGGCGACAAAGGAGAATCCACTATGTCGAATCCGCTTGATTTATCCGTCAAATAGGAGAAATATTAAGTAAGAGGATTGAGACTCGAACAGGTATTGGGGACTGTTTGACTCGGCGTCACTTCCGGCGCACCCCACACCACGTACGACTGGGATCCCGTACACAGACTTTGAGAGAAGGTTGAACCATGTCAGGCGCTGTACCTGGATATGTACACATCTCCCAGCGCGGCCGCGCTGCTAAGCGTCAGGTCGTGCAGCCTCAGCGTCCCGCTGCGCCGGCTGCCACGTTGCGTCCGATGACTTTCTCAGCCGGTGACTCTGCCCATAAGCAGGCTCAGGAAAATGAGGCACGCGGCTTCGTGCTCTATGTAGGTTTGAACGAGGAACTTGCTGCCGCGAACGGCACCTCCTTGGTGCGTATCGTTCAGGATTTGCGTACTTATGCACACCATCTGGCTCCCGAGTCGGAGTCGTACGCCGCTGTGGCGTTGGCTCCTGTGAATGCTGAGGGTAGCGACCTTGAGGTGGTGCGTAATGCGCTCGGCGATCCGACCGCAATGTACATGCACCCGGAGGCGCATGCCGTCCGCGAGGCAGAGAACACGAATAGCCACTCTTCGGGTGTGCTGATTGACTTGGCGCGCCGCGAGGTGTTCCTGGATGGTGAGCCGCTCATGCTGACTTTCAAGGAGTTCGAGCTGCTGGCGCACCTGGTGGAGAACGCATCCCGCACTGTGGGTCGTGAGGAACTGCTGAAGGCTCTGTGGAGCTCGGGCGACGAGCATCCGCATGAGCGTACGATTGACGTGCATATTCGTCGTCTGCGTTCGAAGCTGGGCCGCTTGTCGGGTACCGTGCGTACGGTGCGCGGTCAGGGTTACCGCTTCTTTGAGCACCCCGAGGTTGTTGTCTGGGCTGCTCCGGAATACTCGATCTAGCGTGTACAGAATTTAGTTTCTGCAGAGTGCACCCCGGTGTGCTGGCGTGATGCCGGTGCGCCGGGGTTTACTTGTGCCGCCTATAGGCGTTAGTGTGCGTGTGGCGGCGGCGTGCGGGACGTTCCGGCGCCCTCTAGCTAGAATGGGTGTATGGCTGAAAATTCTTCCAACACTGCATCTGGCTCGCACCGCAGCGGGGTCAAGCGTCTGATTATTATGCGCCATGCGGAGGCTGATTGGGGTCTGAATGATTTTGATCGCCCGCTGACGAAGCGCGGTCATGAGCAGGCTGCTGCCGCTGGCGCCTGGCTTGCTTCTCGCGGTTATATTCCGGAGCAGATTATGTCGTCATCGGCTTTGCGTACTCGCCAGACGACGACTTGGGTTTCGGATGGTTTGGGTGCGAAGGCGCCTACGGCTCATCTGGATGAGGGTCTGTATGAGGTGTCTGCGTCTCGCATTATTTCGCGCATTAACAGCGTTTCGGAGAATGTTCATTCTCTGATGGTGGTGTCGCATCTGCCCGGTGTGCAGGATGCTGCGCAGCGTTTGATGAGCCCTGATTCTGACCCGAATGCGTCGATGGATGTGTACTACGGCTTCCCGCCCTCTTCTATTGCGGTGTTTGAGGTGCCGGGGGAGTGGGCTCTGCTTGATGGTGCGGATGCGCGCCTCGTGGATTTCAAGAGCTTCTAGACTTCGCGCCTGAATGAAAAAGGTAAAGTAAAAGCCCCGTACCAGCTGGTACGGGGCTTTTTGTGGCGGAGACGGGGGGATTTGAACCCCCGGTCGAGTTTAACCCCGACCCTTCATTAGCAGTGAAGTCCATTCGGCCGCTCTGGCACGTCTCCACGGTGCGCTCGTGAGCGCATCCCTATAAGAATATAGGCTGTTTTGCGCTTGGTCAATTCGGCCCGTGCTTTGGAGGATATCTCTGAGTATGTGTTGCTTTATAGGGCGGATTATGGATTGTGCGCTTTGAGGCTCATATACATTTTCGATAGACTGCTACTGTCCGACCGATAAATAGAGGGCGTCTCTGGCGTGTGATTTTTCCATGCAGCGTTGCCAGAGTCGTCTTATTTACTCAACGAAATGAGAAATCATGTCTGAAAACCCCAACAACCCCCAGCCCCAGTTCAACCAGGACCCCCAGTTCAGCCAGCAGGCACCCCAGTTCAATCAGCAGGCTCCTTACGGTGTGCCCGTTCAGACCCCTGAGCAGCAGGCTCAGGCGAAGAAGGCAAAGACCCTGTCGATTGTTTCTCTGGTGAGCGGTATTGTGAGCTTCTTTGTCCTCGGTTTTATCCTTGGTGTTGTAGCTATTGTGACCGGCCGCCTGGCTATGAACAACCCCGAGCTGAAGAACCGCGGTATGGCTATTGCCGGTACTGTTCTGGGTGTCGTCAGCATTATTTTGCTGGTTGCTCTGAGGATTTTTGTAAAGTACTAGGATTGAAGCTACCTGCAGTAGCCTCATGATTTGAGGAAGCCCGCGAGCGCCCCGTGCGCCCGCGGGCTTTTGCATGCTCTGTAAAGCCCGTACTTGGTGTATCAAAGTGCATTGTGCGGGGTTGCATAACGGACTTAGTTGTACCCGTTCCATTCATGGGTTAGGGTGAATTAGGTTTAACACACACCAGCCGTACGAAAGTGAGATGCCATGTCTCAGACTCCTCGGGGTTCAGACCCCTACGACTACAACCCGGACTACAACCGTCTGAACGAACAGTACAACCAGAACGGTCAGTATGGGCAGAACACGCAGTATGGCCAGTATGGTCAGGGTTCTTACGGCCAGTACGGGCAGGGCTCCTACGATCAGTATTCCTATGACCAGTACGGTCAGAATTCGTATGGTCAGGACTCGTATGGTCAGAATCAGTATGACCCGTACGGCCAGCAGTACCAGCAGCTCGACCAGTACGGTCAGCCCATGATGGTTCCTGTGGGCTTTTTGCAGAAGACCCCTGAGCAGATTGCTGGTGAGAAGGCTGCTCAGACTTCTACGGTGCTCGGTATTATCGGTTTAGCTTGTGCTCTGACGCTTGGCTGGTTCTTGCTGGGTATTCCCTCCCTGATTCTGGGCGTTATCGGCGTTATGAAAGCTAATGAGGCTGAGCGTTTCGGCGTGGCGGCTTCGGCTGGTCGTATCTTGAACTGGATTAACGTGGTTATTGGTGGCCTTTTCCTGGTGCTTTTGGGTGGAAGTCTTCTGCTGGCGATTATGTTGGCCCTTTCTGATTCCGCAGCCAATTCCGGACTGGTGGATGTTGCGCAGATACTGGCATTCTTCTAAAAGCTTGCGCCCTCACTGGAGGGTACGCAAAGGCCCCGTTCCTCAATGCGAGGAGCGGGGCCTTTGCTGTGTATATGCCGTATGTTTTGCGGATTGGTCCTGACATGCTTGTTCCCGTGTGGGTGAAGGTTTAGGGTGAAGTTAACGCCCCTCGTGTGTGGAATGTGAAAGGTTGTGGATGCGATGTCGCAGCTACCCCAAAACAATGAAGATTTCGATTACGATCCCGAATACGCCAAGCTCTACCAGGAAAATGACAGCCTGCCGTCCGATGCTGAGGACACGGACGAATGGTCGCAACGTGCGAGCGAGCTACCTCTCGAGGTGCAAGGGGCACAAGACGGTAAAAGGGCAGCGAACTTCTCCCTGCTTTTCGGCTTCCTCGGCCCGCTGTCTTTCTTTCTAGGGTTCTGGTTGCTTGTCCAGGGTCTTGGGCCAAGCAGCCTGATGATATCTCTCGCTGCGCCGGTGCTGAATATCCTGGGCATCTGGCAGGGGCGGGTAGCGCAGCGGCACGGTGTGCGCGCCCTAGAAGGTCGTAATCTCAACGGGCTGGGGCTATGCTTTTTCATCGGTATCGCCGCCCTCTTCATGTATATTGCGAACGCCTTGTCACAAATCAACTGACGACGCCCCCGATAACTCGAAATGGCGTATGCAAAGAGCCCCGTTCCTCAATACGAGGAACGGGGCTCTTTGCGCTCCGCACGAGGAGCAGAAGCTATAACGCGGATGGTAAGGGATTTGAACCCTTGAGACGGGGTTACCGCCTACTGGTTTTCAAGACCAGCTCCTTCGGCCGCTCGGACAACCATCCATACGCACCAGAGACCGGCATTTTATGGCAATACCGTGCCGCAGGGCACTACGAGATTATCTCATGCGATAAGCTTTCTGTAAATCGCGCACCAACGATGGTGCTTCCGGCAATGAGGAGGACTCATGAGAGCAATTATTGAGAACAGTCACGGTGGACCTGAGGCTCTGACAATCAGCGAAGTCCCCGCACCCGTACCCCGATCCCACGAAGTCCTCATCCGCGTTCACGCCGCCGGAATCAACCGTGCCGACGCGCTACAGCGCCGCGGATTCTACCCGCCGCCCGCCGGGGCGAGTCCCATCTACGGCCTCGAAGTAGCCGGCGTTATTGAGGCGGTCGGTGAGGGCGCCTCCGTGGAGAACCGCGGTACCCCCGTCATGGCGCTCCTCGCTGGAGGCGGCTACGCCGACTACGTGACCGTCCCCGTCGACCACGTGCTGCCCGTACCCGAACAGCTGAGTTTCGCTGAAGCCGCCGGCATTCCCGAAGTCGCGGCAACCGTCTACTCGAACCTGGTGCTCACCTGCGGTATGAGCATGAACCCCGCCGAAAACCTTAAGGAAGACGGCGAACCCGCGGTGGTGCTCATTCACGGCGGTACCGGCGGTATCGGTGTGCACGCTATTCAGCTGGCGCTCGCCGCAGGTACCCGTGTGTTTGCGACCGTGAGCACCGAGGAAAAAGCAGAATATGTGCGCTCACTAGGTGCTGAACCGATTGTTTATACCGAACATTCGTTCCGTGAAGTTCTGTTGGCTGAAACCGGCGGACGCGGCGCCGATTACATCCTCGACGTCGTGGGCGGAAAGTACCTGGACGATAACCTGCACACCCTCGCCGACGGCGGGCACCTGTGCATTATCGGACTGCAGGGCGGCGCCAAAGCAGAAGTGAACCTGGGCTACATGCTCACCCGCCGCCTGTCGGTGCACGCCACGAGCTTACGCACCCGTTCTGATCAGCAGAAGGCCGAGATTCTGCGCGGTGTACGCGAACACGTGCTGCCGCTCATCGAATCCGGCAGGATTGGCGTGGGCCTGGACCGTATCTTCGATATGGAGGAGGCGGCTGCCGCCCACGAGTACTTCGACTCGGGCCAGCATCGCGGCAAGATTGTGCTGCGCATGGTCTAGAGATTGCTGTGCTCCCCGCGGTGCCGCTTCATGTCGGTGTCGGGGGGTGTCGCGTGAGGGGCGTGATGAAAATCAGGGTCGAAATGATTAACTGACTGCTGACATCTCGTCACTAAAAGAGATTTAGGGTAACCTAAGTGTAGGGAGGTTTGCGGGTCGCCGCAGAGCCCAACGCCGGCAACCTCCACAGACTAACCAATACGGCACACACACCACGCAGAGGAGGACACATGGGACTTAAAAGCTACCTGCAATCACGCCGCGACGACGCCGAACTCGGCAAGGGCATCTGGCGCCGATCCCACGACCGGTTCATTCGCGGTATTGACCGCTTCCACCAGGTCCTCGAACGCCTAGCGGCAACCGATTCGTCCGCCTCCATGATTGAACTCATTGTGCCGGACGCCAACGCACTCGCCGACCTCATCCCGCGCGTGCGTGCAGTCGCCATGGAAGCGCACCGCCTCGCCCCCAGCGACGGCGATATTCCCGCCTCCCCGTTCGGCACCTACTCCGACCTGAACCGCGCCCTCTCCAAAGCGGGTAACGCCGTGGCACTCTGCGCGGAAGCACTCGCCATGGCACGCTGCTTCGGCGAATGCGCCACCGGATGCGACCGCCAGGTGAGCGTGCACCGTCGCGTGGAAACCGTCATCCAGCACATTGAGGACGCCGAACGCCTGATTCAGCGCGCCCAGAAAGAAGCCGCCGGCGAGCTGATCTTCGACGATGGAATCCCCGTGGGCCGCACCCAACTGGTTGAGGCATAGCGCCGGTTGAGGTATGGCGCCGGGCCTAAATTGCGGTCAACAGGCGAGTTAGTTTGATGTGCACTTCAACAGGCGATACGCTTAAAGAGGAGGTGTAGGACGCTTCTTATGCGGTTCCGTCACAATGGAGGTGACGACACAATGCGATGGTACGCGCGGAAGAACCGCAGGCTTTTTCCTGCCCCTCTACGGCACAACCCAATGCATATACAATTCACGGAAGAAGTCACACACCATGTTTGAATTCCACCGCAATGAGCGTGCGCGTCAGCTGCGCCCCAGCCTCTCACGCTCTTGGCTCCTCGTGCGCGCCAACTCCTCCGAAGAAGTTTTTGAAGAGGCCTTCGAATCCGAGGCTGACTCCATCATCATCGACCTCGAAGACGGCTGCCCCCCTGAAGAGAAGGACGCCGCCCGCGAGCAGGTCGTCCGTATGCTCAACTCCGGCGTCGTCGCATGGGTGCGAATCAACGCCATCACCACCGAACACTGGTGGAAGGACGTCAAGGCCCTCAAGAACGTGAAGGGCCTGCGAGGCGTCATGCTCGCCACCGCAGAGCACGCCACCGACATTGACCGCACCGCAGCCGAGCTGCCCCCCGGAACCCCCATCATCGCGCTGATTGAGTCCGCACTCGGCGTGCATCACTCCGTCGAAATTGCCCGCGCAATCGGCACTTTCCGCCTCGCATTCGGCGCAGGCGACTACCGCCGCGACACCGGCTCCTCCGCAACCCCCATGGCGCTCGCCTACGTGCGTTCGCAGATGGTCATCGCCTCCACCCTGGGCGGTCTGCCCGGCCCCATCGACGGCCCGACCCTCGGCGCGTACGGCGCTGACCTCTCCAAGGCATGCGGCTACGCGAACGACCACGGCATGACCGGTAAGATCACCCTGGACATCCGCCAGACGGAAACCATCAACGCGGCATTCTCCCCCAGCGAAATCGAAATCGAAGAAGCACACCAGATGCTCGACGTGCCCCTCGACGGCCCCCGCGACGGCTCCTACCTGCCGCGTTACCTGCGTGCAAAGAAGGTCAAGGAACTCGCCAAGGTTTACGGCCTGTGGGGCAAGACCGACAGCGACTTCCAGCGTGCCTCCAAGTAAGGTGCTGACGTAAAGTACACGCGTAAAAAGCCGCGCATCCGAACCCTGAACAGGGAATCGGATGCGCGGCTTTTGTCTGCCTAAAACCTCATGAGGCTACAGCCTGGCGGACTGCCGGTCGGCGGTCTAGTTGCGGGGCGACTTGCCGCCCGTCAGCGCATGAGCGCACACGTACGAAGTTACCAAAGAAATCACAATCGGCACCAAGAACGAGGTGTCATCCTCATACACGGAACGGTAGAAGAACCACACCGCCAGGGAAACCACCAGCGCCAACACGTACACCAGAGCAAAACGCATCGTCGGGCCCATCGGGCGTGCAGAGCCCGCGGAGGCGCGACCAACCTGCGAACGGTTCTGCAGGCGCTGAGCATGTGAAGAACGAGAAGACATGAGAATCTCCTAAAAATCGACTGTGACATCTTCAAGAAAACGACATCTTTCAGATGCTAAAAACCGCCGCAACACACCGGAAACCGGCACGCGTTACGGCGGATGTGGAGCCCCCAGTGGGATTCGAACCCACGACCTTTTCTTTACGAGGGAAATGCTCTACCCCTGAGCTATAGAGGCACATACGCTGCCGTTCCCAACTGCTCGAAAGCAACCGGCGAACAGTGCATACCCCGCAATAGTACCAAAAAGGCGGGGGAGAGGCTAATTACTTTCAACAGCAGGCCCGCAGGAGCGAGCAGGCGGCAGGGATCCTATGGCGTGTACTGCATTCACCCCGCAAACCCGCCCGAAGATAGGGAATGTTCAGGGCAGGGGCATACAATAAACCCTGTAACCACGGCGGCTGAGCGCACCTCACAGTGCACATCAACCACAGACTGATTGACCACAGACTGATTAATCACAGACCAGCCCGCCACCCGTAAAGAGAGGAACCCCCATGACTTCACCCCTCAACCGCCGCACCCTGCTGCTGGGCGTAGTACCCGCCGCCGCTCTGGGACTGAGCGCATGCGGTTCCAGCTCCTCCCAGCCCTCCGCATCTGCAAGCACCGCCGCTACCTCGGCAAGCGCATCCGCAAGTGCTACCGCGAGCGCTTCGGCAACCGCCGATGACGGCTACGTCGGCTACCGCCTCAACCGCGAAGTACCCGGCGCAGGCACCGCAACCCTGTACACCGACTACCAGTGCCCCTACTGCGCCAAGGCAGAACCCAAGTTCGAAGAAGCCGCCAAGAAGCTTGACGGCATCATGAACGTGACCGTGCGCCACATGCCGTTGAACATGCACGCTAACGCCGTACCCGCCGCGCTCGCCGTAGAAGCCGCAACAGCTCAGGGTAAGCACGTCGAAATGGCGAATAAGCTCTTCAACACCCAGAACGACTGGAAGAACATCAAAGAACGCGACAAGCTGCGCACCCTCTTCAACGACTACGCCAAGGAACTGGGCCTGAACACCGAAGAATTCGACAAGGCTCTGCTCGCCTCCGACACCGTCAAGCCCATTCAGCGCGACTACGAGCACGCCGTGAAGATTGGCGTGAAGGGCACCCCCACCTTCGTCGTGAACGACAAGGTCGTTGACGGCCTGGATTCGTCCTCCTCGGTGGACGATTTGGTCAGCACCTTCAAGCGTGAAGCTGGCGTGAAGTAGTGGCGCACATTCAGCTCTCCGGCGGTCAGCGCGCCGAAATCCATCCCGACGGGTTCAGCGACCACGGCTACGTCCTCGAAATCGGCGGTGCCGAGCAGTCCCACGTGGACGTGCAGAACCCCGACTACGTGTTCTACGAGTACCTGCGCCGCATCGCGAACACGGTGGATGCGCTCGCACCCGCCGGTGAACCCATCACCGCCGCACACCTGGGCGCCGGTGCGCTCACCCTCGTGCGCTATATTCAGGCGACCCGCCCCGGCTCCCGCCAGGTTGCCGTGGATATTGAACCCGAGCTCATGGGCTTCGTGACGGACCGCCTGCCGCTACCTGCCGGTACCGACTGTCGGCTAGTAGTGGGGGACGCTCGCGAGCAGCTGGCGAACCTGCCCGAGCTGCTGGGTGTGCCCGGCTTCGATGCGATTATCCTCGACATCTTCACCGGCATGGACGCACCCGCCCACCTGGCAAACCGCGACTTCTACCGAGAGCTCAAGGACGCCCTGAGCGAGCGCGGTATGGTCGCCATCAATGTGGGTGACGACGCGGGTCTGCCCTTCTTCCAGCTGCAGGCAACCGCCATGCTGGAAGTCTTCGACCACGTGTGGTGCCTGTGCGAAAGCTCCATGATTAGTGGGCAGAACGAAGGCAACCTTGTGCTGGTTGGTACCGCCCGCGAGCTGGACGAGGATACCCAGGACTGGCTGTACGCCCTGGGCCCGCATCCGGCGGAGGTACTCACCACCGATGAGCTGCGCGACCTGCTGGAAGAGCTGGCTGAGAGCTAAACCCGGCATACAAAACCGTTGAGGCGGGTACTAACTAGGTACCCGCCTCAACGGTTTTCTCTACGAGTTTTCTATAGGGGTTTTCTATATGCCATGCGCCGGTGGAATTTTGGTTCTACTCGGGTAGCGGCATGGGAACGGGGTCCTCGCCCTCACCCTTCTGCGTGGAGGAACCACCCTTCCTGGTGGTCAGCGTAATACCCACGCTCGCGGTCATCAGCAGGAAAATCGCCACCCAGCGAATCGGGCCGGTCTCCTGATTCAGTAGCGCCCAACCGGCAATCGCCGCAATAGCGGGCTCCATGCTCATCAGCACGCTAAATACGCGCTCCGGCAGGTTACGCAGAGCCATCAGCTCCGCGCTATAGGGAATCACCGAAGCGAACATGGCGGTACCAAAAATCATGAGGAGCAGCATCGGATCCTGCGCCGCATTCCAAATCGGCTGAGGCGCCGGAACAACAGCCGCCACCGGGGCAATAAACACAGCGCCAACGAGCATCGCCACCGACAGGCCGCTCGCACCCGGAACCAGGGCACCCACCTTCGCGCTAGAGCGAATATACAGCGCCCAGAACACGCCAGCAATCAGCGCGAACGTCAGGCCCAGGTAGTCGGTATCCTTGCCGACCGCCGCCTCATAACCGAGCACCAGCATGCCCGCCAGGGCGCAGAGCACCCACACCGCGTCGCGGAGCCTGCGAGTCAGCATAGACGCCAAAGCCAGCGGACCCAAGAACTCCACCGCCACCGCCAAACCAATCGGGATACGGTCAATCGCGCAATAGAAGAAGCCGTTCATCAGACCGAAAGTCATACCGAAAATGATGACGGCACGCCACTGCTCCTTCGACCAAGACAGCGCACCCGGCGGCATTTCGCCGCCGCGGCGGGCATGCCAACGCGCAGCCAACCACACGGCGCTACCGACCACAATAGAGGCAATAGCCAGACGGCTGACGCTAATAGCCAGCGCACCAAACAGCGGGAAAAGAGTGACCGCGAAGGCGGCGCCGAACTGCAATGAGGAGCAGGACATCAGCACAAACATGATGCCCAGCGCGGGGCGTTGAGATGAAGTATGCGGCATGATTCTCCTCCCAGCGCCTCACGAGGAGGCGGTGCATCTCTCAAGGTGTACACATGACGTATCGATTCGGGCGGGGGCAAGAACCTGAACAGCGCAGTTAAAGAGCGCGCCCCCGGGCAACACGAGATACTATCCTACTCGTTACCCGGGGGTGCTAGAAACCGTTGACACGGCTAAAGCTCAGTCGTTAGAGGCCCTTCGCCTCACGGTCAGCCTTAATCTGCTCGGCAGAAGGAATCGTAATGGAGCTAGTCGCCATATGCGCAATATCCACGCCGTGAGCATCCACCGCACCGGGCAGATAACGATCGGGATCCTCCAAAGTGCCCTCCTCCTGCGCCTTCTTCTGCGCACGAGCGTGAGAAATTGAAATGCCGATACTCGCAGCCACCAGCAGAGCAATAGCAGTCCAACGAACCAGGCCGGTAGCCTCGCCAAGCATCACAATACCCACAGCCGCCGCAATCGCAGGCTCCAGGGACAGCACCACGCTATAAATATGCGCGGGCAGCAGACGCAGGGAAGAAACCTCACCCAGCGCCGGCAGGGCAGAAGCCAACAGACCCATCAGGCAGCCAATAGCCAGCAGGTTCACATCCTGAGTGACCTTCAACAGGTTATTGCCGCTCAGAATAAACGGGAACGGCAGAACCAGCAGGGTCGAAACAGCGTTACCCATGACCATGCCACCCATGCCCGGGATCAGCGCGCCTACCTTCTCCGTCGCCAGAATGTAGGCGGCACGAGAAATAGCGGTCAGCACCGCAAAGAACACACCCACCAGGGCGAAGTCCTCCGGCTTTGCCTGCGACTCAGCCGTCAGAATCGCCATGCCCGTAAAGGACAGCGCAATCCACACCAGGTCCAGCTTGCGGCGCGACATAACCGTCGCCAGCACCAGCGGACCCATAAACTCAATAGCCACCGCAATCGCCAGCGGAACCTGCTCAATCGCCACATAGAAGAATGCATTCGCACCCGTCAGCGCAATACCCATGACAATGACCGTCAGCCACTGTTGGCGGGTCCACGAACGAATCTGCGGGCGGAAGAACACCCACATCAAAATGGTGGAGGTCAGCAGGCGCAGAGTCACCACGCCCCAGGGGCCCAAATCGCCCATCAGCTGCTTAGCAAGAGCCGCACCGAACTGCGCCGAAATAATCGCGCCGGTCGCGTACGCAACACCCAACCCCTGAGTCATGACGGGGGAACGCGCAGCATTGGGCGTATGGGTGGAAGAAGTCATAGCAATCCTTATTAGTCCAGAAGAGGTGTCAGCCGCTATCTGTTATCAGGCGCAACCCGAATCTTTGTGAAACAGGTCACGCACTATGCAAACAATGAATAGTGTGTAATCTACGACAATTTTACGCGCTTTAAAGTCCGGCGCAAATAAAGACCAAAACACCTTAACAAGCGGTCAAAAACCTCCACGCCCTCGGTGAAATTTCACCCCCACACCCCACCACGGGCCCCATATTCAGGAAATATTCACCAAGCCGTGATTTACTGAGAGCATGCTTGACCCGAAGAAGTCTCTATTCGATGAAGACGGCAACCCCCGTCCCGCGCTAACCACCACCCTCGACAACGTGCTGCGCATGCAACGACCGCTCGCGCTGTCCATCGTCAAAAAACTGCGTGAAGCGCACCCCGACGAAACCCCCGAACAAATCCACAAGCGCCTCGACCGCACCTACCTTCGCGACATCACCGCCATCGGCGGCGTCACCGGCGCATCCGCATTCGTGCCCGGCGTCGGTACCGTCACCTCCATGAGCCTGTCCGCGCTCGCAGTCGGCGGCTACCTCGAACGCACCGCACTCTACGCCCAGGCAGTCGCAGAACTGCACGGCGTGCACGTACACGACGCTGAAACCGCCCGCTCCATGGTCATGGCAATCATGCTCGGTGAAGAAGGCTCCCAGCTCATGAACACCGTGCTGCTGCAGACCGGCAAGGCAGGCGGCGTCTCCAACAAGTGGGGTATGCTGCTCGGCAACTCCTCCAGCGGCAAGATGTTCAGCGTCGAACGGACCATCCGCAACCTGTTCATCCGCCGATTCCTCACCCGCCAGACCGGCGCACTGCTCGGCCGCGCCCTGCCCTTCGGCGTAGGCGCAATCGTTGGCGGCGGCGCAAACCTGACCCTCGGCAAGGACGTTGTGCGCAACACCCGCCGAGCCTTCGGCGACGCACCCGCCTACTTCCCCGCAGAGCTCATGATTACCCCGCGTGCACCGCGCGTACAGGGCGGCGAAGGTTCGGAAGGCCCCTCCGGCGTGGCTGGCTCCCTTCTCAGGGGCGTCAAAGACGCAGGTAAGGCAGCTGGCAAGATCTTCACCCGCGGCAAGGGTAACGACACCGAAACCGGCCACCGCCGCATGCTCGGCAGCTAAACCCGCTGGCTAACAGAACATAGCGAAGACCCAAACACACTAAAGACCCAATACACTAAAGACCCCGAATCCCTGAATACAGGGACCCGGGGTCTTTTGTTTATATCTTCGCTACGGACTAAGCGTTCTTCGCGTGATCGAGCAGCTGAGCCGCAATACCGTTATAGGTGTGCGGGGTCAGTGCCGACAGACGCGCCTCAGCCTCGGGGGACAGGCCCAGCGTAGCCACAAACTCCTTCAGGCGAGCAGCATCCACGCGGTGACCGCGAGTCAGCTCCTTCAGACGCTCATACGGGTTCTCCATGCCGGGAACACCCGCGATAGCCTCAGCACGCATCACCATCTGGATCGCCTCAGCCAGAACCTCCCAGTTCGCATCCAAATCAGCGGAAATAACCTCGGTCGCAATATCCAGACGCTCAAGACCCTTCACCACATTGGAGATAGCCAGCACCGAGTGACCAAACGCCACACCAATATTGCGCTGCGCCGAGGAGTCAGTCAGGTCACGCTGCCAACGAGAAGTCACCAGGGTCGAAGCCAGCGAATCCAGCAGAGCGTTGGAGAGCTCCAGGTTAGCCTCCGCATTCTCAAAGCGAATCGGGTTCACCTTGTGCGGCATGGTCGACGAACCGGTCGCACCAGCCACCGGAATCTGACGGAAGAAACCAATCGAAATGTAGCTCCACACATCGGTGCAGAGGTTGTGCAGCACGCGGTTGAAATGAGCGATATCCGAGTACAGCTCAGCCTGCCAGTCGTGCGACTCAATCTGAGTGGTCAGCGGGTTCCAGGTCAGACCCAAGTGCTCCACAAAACCATGAGAAACATCCTGCCAATCAGCGCTCGGAACCGAAGCATAGTGAGCAGCGTAGGTGCCGGTTGCACCATTGATTTTGCCGAGGAACTCAGTCGCCTTCACGTGCTTGACCTGGCGCTTCAGGCGGTAGGCGAGCACGCCCAGCTCCTTACCCAGGGTGGAGGGGGTAGCCGGCTGACCGTGAGTACGGCACAGCATCGGCACGTCGCGGCCTTCCTCAGCCAGCTTCAGCAGAACCTCAATCAGGTTCTCAGCGGCAGGAACCCACACGTTCTCAACAGCATCCTTGATGCCCAGCGCGTACGCGAGGTTGTTAATGTCCTCAGAAGTGCAACCGAAGTGAACCAGCGGCACCAGGTGACCCAGGCCCAGGCCCTCCAGGCGGCGGCCAATGTAGTACTCGACAGCCTTCACATCGTGAACGGTGACTGCCTCAATCTCTGCCAGCTCAGCGACAGAATCAGTATCAAAATCAGTGACAATCGCGCGCAGACCATTCTTCTGCTCACCGGTGAGCGGGGACAGGCCCGGAAGAATCGAATGCTCGCACAGGTAGATGAACCACTCAACCTCAACGTGAATGCGGTCGCGGTTCAGCGCCGCCTCAGAAAGGTAGTTGGTCAGGGGTGCGGTGGCGGATGCGTAGCGTCCGTCCAGGGGGCCCAGCGCAAGATCGCCGGTGCCCAGGTCAATACGGCCAGAAGGCAAGAAGGTGTTATTGGTGTGAGACATAACTCTATTTTTGCATGAATTCGCTGAAAAAAAGAGGCGGGCAGAGCATATGGACGTGATGGGTAGCTCGGTTAGCAGCAGAAATATGACAAAACGAGGTGCTGCGGGAGGAGCGTTTTTCGGGTCTTAAGGGCGAAAAACGTGCGAATTTTTCGAAACAAGCCTGAGTTATCCACAGGTTGGCGCACTCGGCCTGCACGGTCACCGCGGCAGATTTAGCCTAAAACAAACCCGCCGCGAAAGGACACACCATGAACACCATCGTCGACACCACACCACCTCCCGCACCCCACCTGCCCCGGATCGAACCAACCGACATCCTCCGAGCAGCAGGACACATGGGCATCGGCACCGCAGCCGGACACGCCCTCGCCAGCCAGCTCATGACCGCCGCCACGCTCGCCCGAGCCAAAGGTGCAGAACTCTCCCACAGGATGCGCACCGAAGCCCAAGAAATCCGCACCGCACACCAACGCGCCAACGAACTCAACGGCGACCACTGGGCCTCCGAAGCTGGACGCGCCTACCGGCGACAACTCCAAGAACACCGCGAAAAAATCCGCAACCAAGCCGAACAAGCCGAAGGTGCCGCCGCCATGATCGCCGCCGCCGGTGAAGAACTCGCCAACGACCTCACCGCCAAAGCGCAGGCAATCCAAGCCGCCGCCTCCGCAGTAGATAACCTACTCGGCAAACTCGCCGACAGTGCCGCCGACGCCCTCGAAAAACTCAACCCCGGCGAAATCATCGCCCGCTCAGGCGTGCAAAAAGCCCAGTCAACACTGGATTCACTCATGCACGTGAACCTGCCCGACGGGCTGAGCTCGCTCATCCGAACCCACTAGCCCCACCCTAGGAGACACCATGATTACCGGACCCACCGTTGCGCCCATTGGTGACCTCAGCGACTCCGCAGGGCCCACCGCAGGCACCATCAGCGTTGAGCTTGAAGAAATGCCCGCCATCGCCGACGGCCTCGACACCGTCAGCCGCACCTGCGCCGACCGCACCATGCCCATTCTCGGCATCGCCACTGAAACTCGATTCTTCCTCGGAATCAATGGACGTGCCCAGCAGGCTGCCGCCCTCTGCACCGGCCTCGCCGCAGACCTCGGTATGAGTGCCGCAAAGTTCGGCGCCACCGCAGCCGCCGTCCGCGCCGCCCACGGCTCCTACCTGCAGATTGAAAACACCGTTGCAGGCTGGTTCGAATCCATGGGCATCGCAAAGGACGGCAAGCTACCCGACGGACGTGGCACCCGAGACCACTTCCGCGGACTCATCGCTGGAGAACCCGGCGAAGCTACCTACCTCTTGAAGCTCACCATTCCTGAGCTCGGGTACTTCTCGGCCTCTCGGACGCTGCCGTATTCGCCTATCATCGCCGGTATTCTCTTCGGTGCCACCGTCTACATGGATGCCGTATGGAACCCCGAAATTGCCCGTCAGCGAGCAACAGATCGCCTTGCAGATATGTTGGGTCTTCCGCGGGGATTCGTTCGAAAGGCAATGGACGGTGGTGCGTTCAGACTTTCTGTATTCAGCCTCATCAAGGCTACTGGAAAGAAAGCTCATAATGTGCGCACTACCTCAGCTGAGGAATACGGTATAGCGGCGCATCAAGGAGAGAAAAGCCAGCTTGCTGTAGGCGCCAGCTCGGATCGTCTGCAAGCGGCTGCTAAGGCACAGGATCAGGAGTTTGAACAATCCCAACAGGATCCGACTAAGGGTGAACGCGGTGCCGTGCTCGTCACCGTCATGTACGAAGCAGGACACGAAGGCGACCCAGCCCATGCCCTATATGTGGTGAGCATTCCGGGTACTAATTTTGACTCCTGGGGCGGTTCTCCCATGGATCCGGCAGGTGCTGTACGTGAAACCTTAGGTGAAGATACCACGAAGAACTCTGCCTACCAGATGGTTTTGCAGGCTCTACGTGATGCTGGAGCGCCGCAGGGTGCCCGCGTGTACATGGAAGGCTTTAGCCAGGGGGCCATGATTGCCTACAACATGGCTAATAGTCTCGAAGTTGCCAAAGAAATCAATATTGTGGGTATCTATGCTCAAGGTACTCCGCTACGAGGCTTGCCTGCTAAACGCCGTGGCTTCGCTGTGGACTATGTAGAAGGTGAAGGCGATATTGTTCCGGATAGTGCACGGAGGGAAGTGGGAGGCTGGCGTCCTGACGACCGTGATACAGCAATTACCGTCCAGAACTCTGTACATCATGGCGAAGACTACCGAGAAGCTCTAGAGCGTGAGGGGTATAGTAACGCGGTTTTTGGTGGCATGCGTGCGGCAATGGACGGCAAAGAGTATGTACTAGGGGAGCAGAAGGTTACCTCGGGCTCTGCCATGCCAGACGGATATAGCTCGGCTGAACGAAATAAAGTAACGCTCGCACGTATCGGAGCTTACACGGGTCAAGCCTACATGTCGGGAGTTAAGATTGATGAGCAGGGCCTAGACGAAGCGATTATACAAGGAACGGGCGGTAAGGTTAGGGGCCTTCAGGACGCCAAAAATAAGGCGGAAAAAATCAAACAAGGGGCTAAAAACGCATGGGAAGCAGGCAAACCGCGCCTCCCTCATCCCGAACCGAAGCCGCCCTGGTCCGAAATGCCAGTGCCGCAGATGCCCAAGATGCCCCTCCTGCAGGGATACAGTCCGCAGAATATTCCGCCCGCCATCAATATGCCGGGGGACCTGAACCGTCCGGAGCCTGCTCCCATCAATATGCCTGCCCGAATCGAGGCAGAGGGTTCGCTACCCCCTGCAGGTCTAATCCCGCCAGATATTCTGCCCAAACCCGCAGATCTGCATACGCACATCGAAAAGGCTGTTACTCAGCCAATCATCGATCGTCTGCAGCTCCCTAATGCTGGTTCTGTGCTCAGGGATCCGTTCCTCGGGCCCCGACAGGGTGGAGACTACGACGGTGGTGAGTCGCTCATCCCGACCCTGCCGGACCTGAAGCCTGCGCCCATGCTCCCGCCCAAGAGCATTGACCCCGGGTTCCTCGCACCGGCTCCGCCCGAGGATATCGACCCCGGGTTCCGCGCCCCAGGCCCTCCCGAGGACCTGAACCCCCTCGAGGAGCGTGAACCCCTGATGGTCTAAAAGCACCAGTCTAAAACCCAGTCTCAAGAACCAATCTTGACGGCTCGGTGGAGGGTGGAGGGGTAAGTAGAGTAGAGAAGAGAAAAGGAGGGGCGTCGCCGGGAACAACCCCGGTGGTGCCCCTCCAACTTTGCGTGCAGCCTTTGCGCGCATAGTCTGTGCGTACAGTGCTTCTTTGCGTGCTGCCTTTGTGTACAGCGCTCGCGGCTAGTATCCGCTGTCTGCACAGCTACAGCTTGCTTGCGACCTGCTCTCCAGGTGAGAAGCGTTAGCCCCCGAGCCGCCCGCAGGCACATACTGGAACCATGAGCCAGTCAGCTGAACACGCCAATATCCCGGTCCGCCCCGTCTTCAACACCCTGCCCAGCTACGCGGCAGGCAAGCCACCCGCACCCGTTGAAGGCCTCACCCAGTACAAGCTCTCCTCCAACGAGAACCCGCTGGGTCCCGTACCCGAGGTCGCGCGCGTCCTCGCAGAATTTGCGACCGCGCACCGCTACCCCGACCCGCTCTCCACCGCCCTGCGCCAGAAGCTCTCCGCACGGCTCGGCGTGGACGCTGACGATATCGTCACCGGTGCCGGAAGCCTCGGCGCGCTCAACCAAATCCTCAAAACCTTCGCCGGCGTAAACGCCGACGGCGTGCAGGACGAAGTCATCTACGCCTGGCGCTCCTTCGAGGCGTACCCCATCCTCGTCGGCATTATGGGCGCTCGCAGCGTGCAGGTGCCGAACCTGCCCGACGGCTCGCACAACCTGGACGCCATGGCGGTAGCCATCACCGACCGCACCCGCCTGATTTTGGTCTGCACCCCCAACAACCCGACCGGCCCCGCCGTCACTGAAAGCCAGATCCGTGCGTTCCTGGCGAAGGTGCCCGCCCATATTCCCGTGGTGATTGATGAGGCGTACTTCGAGTTTTGCGCCGCCTCCACCGTGCCGGAGGGTGAAGAAGCCCCGCTGAACGGCATGGACATCTACCGCGACTACGAGAACGTCATCATTCTGCGCACCTTCTCCAAGGCGCAGGGCCTGGCGGGTCTGCGCGTGGGCTACTCGATTTCGCACCCGCAGATTACGCAGCACCTGCGCGTGGCGGCAACCCCGTTCGCCGTGACGGCGCTGGCTGAGGCGGCGGCTATCGCCTCCATCGAGCATGAGGATGCGGTAATGGAGAGTGTGAGTCACCTGGTCTCTGAGCGTGAGCGGGTGACCGCTCGACTGCGGGAGCTGGGCTACGATTTCCCGAGCACGTACGCGAACTTCGTGTGGCTGCCCCTGGGGGAGCGCACGAGTGAGTTTGTGCAGCTGATGGCTGAGCATGCGCTGTCGGTGCGTGCGTTCGGTACTGAGGGTGTTCGCGTGAGTATTGGCGAGGTGGAGGCGAATGACCGTTTCCTCTCGCTCTGTGAGGTCTTCGCGAAGGGACTCTAGAGCGTCTTGTGAAGGGGTGGGAGTGCCCACCCTGCCCTGAGCGAACCCTAATTGAACAATGTACTATTTTCCCTTGTCGAGATTCGTTTGGGCTTTTCAAATGGTTCTCGCGCGGGAAAAATGATGGCTCAAAAAAGCTCTCAAGAGTTTAAATTAAGCCTCCTATATATTCCGTAAAAAGAATATATAGGAGGTTTAATTTAATGATGTTCAAATAGTGAATGACAGGGCATAATACGCTGTGTTATCAGCGTAACTGCCGCGAGATAAAGCCGAAAAGAGTAGACTGGTAACTACATATGCCCAGACCCTCACAGGCTTGCCGGAACACCTCAAACCCTGCACCATCAGGTGAACGTTGAGACTAAAACCCAAGCCGCTGAGGGCCAAGCCCTCGTCACGTGTGGAGGTTAGATGCACGAGAACGACAAGTACCCCGGAGTGCCCGAACGCATCCAGCTTATGGATGAAAACGGCACCGTACACGAACACCCCACCTACAGCCGGTACATCGAAGACGTCAATGCAGACACCCTGCGCGAGGCATACCGCCTCATGTACACCACCCGCCGATTCGACGACGAGGCAACCGCCCTGCAGCGCCAGGGTCAGCTCGCCCTCTGGGTACCCAGCCGAGGCCAGGAAGCCGCGCAGGTCGGCTCCGCACTCGCCTACGCACCCAACGACTACATCTTCCCCTCCTACCGTGAGCACGCCGTCGCCCTGACGCGTGGCGTGGACTTCCGCGACCTGATTACCATCTTCCGCGGCTCCACCACCCACGGCTGGGACATGAAGGCACACAACTTTCACACCTACACCAAGGTGCTTGCCGCCCAGACCCTGCACGCCGTCGGCTACGCCATGGGTCTGAACTTCGATGCCGACATCGAAGCTGAAACCGGCATCCGCCGCACCGGTCAGGGCCAGGCAACCGACCCCGCCGAGGACACCCAGAAGCCCGCCGTGGCGGTCTACTTCGGTGACGGCTCCTCCACCGAGGGTGACGCCCACGAATCCATGGTTTTCGCCGCCTCCTATAACGCGCCGGTGCTCTTCTTCGTGCAGAACAACCGCTGGGCTATCTCCGTGCCCTTCGAGGTGCAGTCCCGCGTGCCGGTGTCCACCCGCGCCGCAGGCTACGGCTTTGAAGGTATCCGCGTGGACGGCAACGACGTTCTCGCGGTGCTCGCCGCAACCCGCTACGCCATGGAGAAGATTCGCGCCGGTGAAGGCCCCGTGCTGATTGAAGCTGAGACCTACCGCCTCGGCCCGCACACCACCGCGGACGACCCCACCAAGTACCGCACCGATGCCGACCTGGAAGGCCCCCTGCGCCGCGATCCCATGCTTCGCCTTGAAAAGCACCTGCGCGATAACGGCTACGCCGACGATGCTTTCTTCGAAGAGGTCGCAGAATCCGCACAGCAGGTCGCATCCGGCGTGCGTGAGGCAGTGCTGAACTCCGAAGTTGCCGACTTTGAGCGTTTCTTCGACCGCGTCTACGTGCAGGAACACCAGCAGGTGGAAGACGACCGCGAGTTCTACCGTAACTACGTTGCAGGCTTTGAAGAGGAGTAAGCATGAGCGAGAAAATTGAACGTTTGACCCTCGCCAAGGCGATTACCCGCGGCCTGGAAGACGCCATGGAAGCTGACCGCACCGTCGTTATGCTCGGTGAGGATATCGGCAAGCTCGGCGGCGTGTACCGTGTGACCGAGGGCCTGCAGGCGCGCTTCGGTGACCGCCGCGTCATGGATGCGCCCCTGGGCGAGTCTGGCATTATCGGCACCTCCATCGGTATGGCGCTGCGCGGCTACCGCCCCGTGCCGGAGATCCAGTTCGACGGCTTCGTTTTCCCCGCCTACAACCAGATCACGAGTCAGCTGGCGAAGATCCATAACCGCACCGATAAGCAGTACACGGTGCCGGTGACTATCCGCATTCCGTACGGTGGTGTGATTGGTTCGGTGGAGCACCACTCCGAGTCCCCGGAGGCGCTGTTTGCCCACACCGCGGGTCTGCGTATTGTGACCCCCTCGACCCCGCACGAGGCGTACTGGATGACCCGCAAGGCGATTGAGTGCCCTGACCCGGTCATTATTTTTGAGCCGAAGCGCCGCTACTGGCTCAAGGGTGAAGTGGACTTTAGCGACACTTCTTTTGATCCGTTTAGCGCCCAGGTGGTGCGTGAAGGTACGGATGCGACCATCGTTGCGTACGGTCCGCTGGTGCCGGTTGCTCTGGCTGCCGCGGAGGCTGCCGTGGAGGATGGCCGCTCGATTGAGGTCATTGACCTGCGCTCGATTTCGCCGCTGGATGTACCGACCGTTGCTGCTTCGGTGGCGAAGACTGGCCGCCTGATTGTTGCGCACGAGGCGCCGACCTTCGGTGGTATGGGTGGCGAGCTGGCTGCGGCGATTACGGAGCGTTGCTTCTACAGCCTGCAGGCGCCGGTGATTCGTGTGGGCGGCTACTACATGCCGTACCCGGTTTCTCGTGTTGAGGAAGAGTACGTGCCCGATATTGACCGTATTCTTGAGGCGGTTGACCGCGCTTTTGACTACTAGGCATTCCCTGATCTGACGTATCAGCGTGTTGCGCTATGGCGGGTTGAAAGCCCGCACAGAATATTCCGTATAGGGTATATGCCCTAGTGAGAGGTAAAAATGTCCCAGATTTTCCCGCTCCCTGACGTGGGTGAAGGCCTGACCGAAGCAGAAATCCTCAGCTGGAAGGTGGCAGTCGGCACCGAGGTCGCCATCAACGACGTCCTCGTCGAAATTGAAACCGCGAAGAGCGTCGTGGAACTTCCCTCGCCCTTCGCCGGCACCGTCGAGGCGCTGCTCGTTGCCGAGGGTGAAACCGTTGAGGTGGGCACCCCGATCATCAGCATCTCCGGCGGCGATAACGCACCCGCAACCCCTGTAGCCCCCGCCGCGGCAGAGGCTGAGTCCGGCACTGCGCTGGTCGGCTCCGGCCCCAAGGCGGATGCGGTGAAGCGTCGCGCCCGCAAGCGCCCCGCCTCCGCAACCCAGCCCGCACAGGCCGCAGCAGCACCGGCCGCACCTGCTGTTCAGGCACCCGTGGCACACACCCCCACCGACCCGGTGAACCGCAACCAGGGCCTGCTGAGTGAGCTGGCTGAGCGCGCCTCCCGCTTTGTGGAGAACACCCCGCTGAACTCGGTGGTGCAGCGTCTGGCACCCGAGCCCGCAGCGGCTCCCGCGCCGACTTTGGCCCCCGAGCAGGTTCCGCACCGCCCGACCCTCGCGCCGCCTCCGGTGCGTCTTGCCGCAAAGGAACTGGGTGTTGACCTGGCGAACGTGACCGCTACCGGTGCGCGCGGACAGGTGACCAAGCAGGACCTCATGAACTATGTGGCGCACCTGAGCGATGTGCAGCATAGCGGCGCCCGCCAGCCCTTCTGGCAGCCCGCAACCACCCCCGGTGACCGTATTGAGCGCATCCCGGTGCGTGGCGTGCGTAAGGCTACCGCGAAGGCGATGGTTGCTTCGGCGTTTAGCGCCCCGCACGTGTCCATCTTCGTGGACGTTGATGCCTCCCGCACCATGGAGTTCGTGAAGCGTTTGAAGAAGTCTCGCCACTTTGAGGGCGTGAAGGTTACCCCGCTGCTGGTGCTTGCCGCCGCGGTTATTTGGGCTGCTGAGCGTAACCCGCAGGTCAACGCGACCTGGACCGATAGCGAAATCCAGATTAAGCACTTCATGAACCTGGGTATTGCTGCGGCGACCCCGCGCGGCCTGATGGTTCCGAACATTAAGGACGCTCAGGAGCTGTCCCTGCGTGAGCTGGCGGTTGCGCTGAACAACCTGACTACTCGCGCCCGCGAGGGTAAGACTCAGCCCGCTGAGATGGCGAACGGCACCCTGACCATTACGAACATCGGTTCGCTGGGTATTGATACGGGTACCCCGATCATTAACCCCGGTGAGGTGGCGATTATTGCCTTCGGTACGATCAAGCAGAAGCCGTGGGTGGTTGATGGTGAGGTTATTCCTCGCTGGGTGACGACCCTGGGCGGTTCCTTCGATCACCGTGTGGTGGATGGTGACCTGTCGGCTCGTTTCATGGCTGATGTGGCTGCGATCCTTGAGGAGCCTGCACTGCTGCTGGACCACTAGGCGGCATGTTTTAGCTAGTCAGCGTCATATTATTGCGCTGATTAAGCCATGCAGATACAGAAAACCTCCGGTGCCTTTCGTAAGGTACCGGAGGTTTTCTGTACGGTTTATTCCTATCGCAACGAGGCGCGGGCACTTAGAAGACTAGGCGTCCAGAAGTCTAGGCGTCCTCGCGTGCCACCTGGTCGCTCGGGTACTTGTCCACGCGGCGGTGGTACAGGCGTCCCAGCAGGCCGCCGAGGATAGCGCCGAGGAAGCTCAACGCCAGAACCAGCAGAACCGCGAGCAGACCGTTCGCGAAATCGCCCGCAATCAGCTTCTGCAGGGACAGGGACGCGGCACCGTTCTGGAACAGCTGAGGCGCGAGGAAGGTCGCCAGGGACCCGAGGATGAGCGCCATAATCTGCCAGAGCCATACGGCGATGCCCTGCTTCACGCCGGCGAATCGTGCCATGCGTCCTGCCGCGTAACCGCCCACCAGGTAGGCGAAGAAGATGAGCACACTCAACGCCACCGCGACCGGCACGGCGTTCGATGCGCCGCTGAACAGGCGGGAGACCACTGGGGCGTACTCGATGGATTCGCTCTGACCGGTCAGAGTCAGCCACGACTTGATAGTCCACAGGCCACCGTCCATGAGGGAGAGGGTGATCAGCCAGCCGAGCAGGCCGGGCAGCAGGTGCATGCGGGAGTAGCGGCTCTTCTGCATGGACAGCGCGGTTGCGGCGGTGAGGATGGGCTCCGAGCCGGCGGCATCACCTGCGGGGGTGGGGATGACGAAGTGGTCATCTGCCGCGGGGGTGGCCTGCGGGGCGCTCGATGCCGCATGGGCGTTGCCGGGTGCGGGCACCTCGTAGCTTGCAGCGGGGGCAGGTGCGGTAGCGGGGGCGGCAGTTGCGCCGCCGCGTACGTTGTCCGTGCTGGGGGCTGCAGGCTTGTCGAGCCAGCTGAGGTTGTCGTCTCCGGGTGCGCCGAAGTCAGCGCCGGATTCTGCGCCTTGAGAGGTGGCACCGGGGGAGAGGATTGGCTGGGTTGCGGTAGCCGCCTCGGTGAGGGGGCGGGTTGCATCCTGCGAGGACTGTGCGGAGGAGTGCGCCGAAGAGCTCGACTCGCGCGCCTTTTCGTGGGCGCGGCGTGCCGCGTTCAGCTCCTCATCGGTCAGGACCACGGTGGGGTCGTCGGAGGAGAATGCCGCCTCCCATAGGTCACTTTCGGTAGGCGTGGACGCCGCGGTAGCCGGGCGCTGCTGCGGGGTGTTGTTCTGTGCGTTCATTAAGTCCTTTGAATCTAATCCTGGGCGCTGATTTAGCGGTTGCGGTCAGCGTAGAAGGCGCGTGCTTCTTCCATAGCTTCTGCGGAGAAGGTGTGCGGGTGTGCGGGGCGTTCGTTCTCGTCCAGGGTGCGGATGACGCGGCCGGGGTTGCCCACCACGAGGGAGTTTTCGGGGACGTCCTTGGTGACGACGGTGCCTGCACCAATCACGGAGTTCTTGCCGATGGTCACGCCGCCCAGGATGATAGCTCCGCTACCGATCCACACGTTGTCTTCAACGGTGATGGGTGCGCCTGCTTCCCAGTAGTCGGCGCGGTCGCCGGGGTGGAGCGGGTGGGTGGGGGTCATGAACTGTACGTTGCTGCCAACCAGTACGGTGGAGCCGATGCGGATCGGGCAGACGTCCAGGAAGACGGTGCCGAAGTTGAAGAAGGAACCGTCACCGATGTAGGTGTTCACGCCGTAGTCAAAGCGTGCGCCGGGGCGGATGTGGGCGTGTTCGCCCAGGTGGCCGAGGTGTTCACGGTAGACGTGCATTGCCTGTGCATGCTCGCCGCGTGCGTAGTGTTCTTCGGCGAGGACGGTTGCAGCGTAGATGCGCTTGAACTGTGCGGCGCATTCGGCGTCGGGCATGTAGACGGAACCGTTGGTCATGCGGTTGAAGGTTTCGCCGGTGGGGCGCTGCGGGGTGCGCATTAGTGGGCTCCTCCCAGGAGGTAAGCAAGTGCGATGATGGCCATTCCGAACAGGATGACGACTCCGCCGGCGATAGCGAATCGTTTGGAAATTTCGCGGAGGAGCTTCTTGAACTGCTCGTCGGTGATGTCTTGCTGTCGTTTACTCATGCTTTAAGTATCCCAGAGTTATGGGATTCTGCCTGAGTGTTTCGGTGTTTATTGCGGTATCCGGGGTGGGTGTGCGGCGTGATTTTCAGCGCGGGAAAAGCTACTGCTGAGTTGAAGCGTGAGGGCGGGGGAAGGCACAATCAATGCATGACTGAGGCTCAGAAGAACACGAACCTGCAGGATGCGGCGGCACCTGCATCCCCCGCTGGCGCATCTGCATCACCCGCTGGCGCGTATCCGTTGGCGCATCGCCCCTGGTTGAAGAATTATTCTTCGTGGACTGCCCGCGATATTGAGCTACCTGAGACGTCGCTGAGCCACCTCATTGACGAGGCGGTTCGCACCGTACCCCACAAGGTGGCGCTGGAGTTCTTTGGCGCGACCACGACCTACGCTGAGTTGGGCGATCAGATTGAGCGTGCGGCGGAGGGCCTGCGTGTGGCGGGCGTGCAGCCGGGTGACCGTGTGGCGCTGATTTTGCCGAACTGCCCTCAGCATATTGCGGCGTTTTACGCGATTCTGCGCCTGGGCGCGATTGTGGTGGAACACAACCCGCTGTACACGGGTGCGGAGTTGCGCCACATGTTTGAGGATCACGGCGCGAAGGTCGCGATTGTGTGGGATAAGATCGCCTCGCATATTACAGGTCTTCCGGCGGATATCCGCCCGAACCACATCTATTCGGTGAACATGATTTCGGCGATGCCCGCGCTGATGCGTACCGCCCTGAAGCTGCCGTTGAAGAGTGCGCGTGCTTCGCGTGAGAAGCTGACCGGGCCTGCACCGGGTACGGTGTCGTGGGCTCAGCTGGTGAAGAGTGAGCGTATTGATCCTGCGCATCGCCGCCCGACCGCGCACGATATTGCGCTGCTGCAGTACACCTCGGGTACGACCGGTCTGCCGAAGGGCGTGATGCTCACGCACCGTAACCTGGAGTCTAACGGCCGTATGGGTGAGGCGTGGATTAACCCGGGCGATGACGAGGTGATTTACTCGGTTCTGCCGCTGTTCCACGCGTACGGTATGACCCTGGGCGTGACGATTGCGTCGCTGTGCCGTGCCCGCCTGGTGCTGTTCCCAACCGTGGACATGGACCTGATTTTGAAGGCGATGAAGAAGACCCGCCCGACCATTCTTCCTGCGGTTCCGCCGGTGTATCGTCGCCTCATGGATGAGGCGAAGAAGCGCGGCGTGTCCCTGGAGGGCATCCGTTACGCGGTGTCCGGGGCAATGAACTTGCCGCCTGAGCTGGTTGCCGAGTGGGAGGAAGCTTCCGGCGGTTTCATGGTGGAAGGCTACGGTCTGACCGAGTGCGCGCCGCTGGTGTCCTGCAACCCGCTCAATGACACTCGCCGTGCCGGTTTTATTGGTGTTCCGTTCCCCTCCACCGATATTCGTGTGGTGGACCCGGAAACCGGTGAAGACGTACCCGATGGCGAAGAGGGCGAGCTGTGGGTGAAGGGCCCTCAGCGTTTTGCCGGCTACTGGAAGCGTGAGGACGAGACGGCGAAGACCATCACCCCCGAGGGTTGGCTGCGTACCGGCGATATTGTGCGCCTGGATAAGGACTACTTCATCCAGATTGTTGACCGCATCAAGGAAGTCATTATTACCGGCGGTTTCAACGTCTCCCCGACGGAGGTTGAGGTCGCCCTCAAGCAGCACGATATGGTCGCGGATGCGGCGGTAGTCGGCATTCCGCTGCCCGCCGGTGGCGAGATGGTCGTTGCCGCTGTGGTTGCCGCCCCGGGCCGAGTGGTGCAGGAGCACACTCTGCGTGAGCACTGCTATTCGAAGGTGACCCGCTATAAGGTTCCGCGCCGCATCGTGGTGGTGGATGATCTGCCCCGTTCGATGCTGGGTAAGGTTCTGCGCCGTAAGGTGCGTGAGCAGTTGATTGCTTCGGGCGAGTTCGATCAGTAGTACTGGTTGCCAGTAGCACCGGTTGACTGCCTGCCCGTCCGTAACGGGTAGCACTATGGACGCCGGCTTGGGTTTTTGTACCCGGGCCGGCGTTTTGTGTGCGCCTGAATACACCGTCAGTGATGCTTTGTGACCTGGGAATAATCACTATATGACGAATTGTGACAAAATATGACGACCTTGACGTTCTGTGTCTCATGAATGGCTTTTAACTTCCACACCCGCCCCTGCCCGTGCTGTAATTGTCCCATCATCATTACCATCGGATGTGCTAGTACCAAGGTCAGCACCCGGTGGAACGCATCATCATTCAACAGAAAGATTCATAGCCGTGAAGAAGTTTGCTGCTGCACTCGCAGTTGTCCCCCTGGTCATTGGCCTGGCAGGCTGCGGTTCCACCAACTCCTCCTCTCCCTCCAGCTCCAAGAAGGTCACCATCGGTGTGGTTGGCTCTGAGAAGTTCAACAAGACCCTGAAGGAAGAAGCTAAGAAGCAGGGCATCGACATTGAGTACAAGGAGTTCAGCGCGTACACCGAGCCGAACCCCGCACTGGACGCCGGTGACATCGACATGAACCGCTTCCAGCACATCGCATACCTGTCGAACTACAACGTCAGCGCCAACAAGGACCTGCAGATCGTCGGCCCGACCGTGATCTACCCGATGGCTCTGTTCTCCAAGAAGCACTCCAAGCTGGCTGACATCCCCCAGGGCGGCGAAATCGTTATCCCGAACGACACCGTGAACGAAGCACGTGCACTGAAGCTGCTGAAGACCAACGGTCTGGTCACCTTCAAGAACGCTGACGTTGACGCCCCCACCATCGACGACGTTGACACCTCCGCTTCCAAGGTGAAGGTCACCCCCGTTGACGCAACCCAGACCGTGGTCGGTATGGAGTCCGCTGACGGTGCTGTCGTCAACAACGACTTCCTCAAGAATGCAGGCCTGAAGCCCGCAGACGCTCTGGCGCAGGACGACCCCAAGACCGACCCCTCCGCTATCAAGTACGTGAACCTGTTCGTTGCTCAGAAGGACAAGGCTGACGACGAGACCTACAAGAAGATTGTCGAACTCTTCCACACTAAGGCCGTCATGGACGTTGTCCAGGAAGAGACCCGCGGCACCGCTGTTGAGGTCAACGTGAGCACCGACGAACTGCGTCAGTCCCTGGCTAACGAAGAAGCCAAGCTGCGCGCTAAGAAGTAATCTTCTGAATACACGCCTCCTCTAGGCATACGCAAAGGCGGTAAGTCTAAGCACCCGATGCGGGTCATAACAGGCTTACCGTCCTTTGCGTACCGGCGTTAAGGCCCTTTAGCGCCCCAACCACGACATATAACGGATACAAATTTATGAGTGAACTGGTACAGAGCTTCGGTGACAGCACCGAGCCCATGGTGGTTCTGGACGGAGTCTCCAAGGTCTTCGGCACCGGCCCCAAGGCAGTAGTTGCTGTTGACAACGTCTCCCTCAGCATTAACCGCGGCGAAATCTTTGCAATCATCGGCTACTCCGGCGCCGGTAAGTCCACCCTCGTCCGCCTCATTAACGGCCTGGAAACCACCACCAGCGGCACCCTGACCGTTGGCGGCTTCGAGATTTCCGGTAAGCGCGACTCCGAACTGCGTGAAGCACGCACCAATATTGGTATGATCTTCCAGCAGTTCAACCTGATGAACTCCCGCACCGTGCTCGGTAACGTTGAGTTCCCGCTGAAGATTGCCGGCTGGTCTAAGAAGGACCGCCGCGCTCGTGCCCTGGAAATGCTCGAGTTCGTGGGTCTTGCCGACCGCGCCGATCACTACCCGAACCAGCTTTCGGGCGGTCAGAAGCAGCGTGTGGGCATTGCTCGTGCGCTCGCAACCAACCCTGCCCTGCTACTTGCCGATGAGTCCACCAGTGCGCTGGACCCTGAAACCACCCATGAAGTGCTTGCACTGCTGAAGAAGGTCAACCGTGAACTGGGTGTGACCGTCGTGGTCATTACCCACGAGATGGATGTGGTTTCCACTATCGCTGACCGTGTGGCAGTCATGGAGTCCGGTCGCGTGGTGGAGCAGGGCAACGTGTACGATGTCTTCTCCAACCCGCAGACCGACGTGGCGAAGCTGTTCGTGGCAACCACCGTGAAGCTTGCCCCCACCGGCAAGGAAGCGGCTGAACTGCGCGCAAACCACAAGGGTTACCTCATCAACGTTGAAATCGTGGAGGGTAACCAGGAGCTCGGTAAGGTGCTGTCCTACCTGGGCGCCCGTAACGTCCGCTTCAACATTGTGGGCGGCGGTATCGAGACCCTGCAGGGTAAAGCGTACGGCACCCTCACCCTGGAACTCCTGGGTGAAATCACCAGTATTGATGCCGCCGTTGCCGAGCTGAAGACCGTCACCCGCGTGCAGGAGGTGCGCTAAATGTTTGCTACTACTCTTCCGCTGGCTACCTCGAAGACGGACTGGTCTGAGTTCCTGCCCGAGAAGCTGATTCCGGCTATTGGCGACACCTTCTACATGGTGTCTATTACGATGCTGTGTGCAGGTCTGGTTGGCCTGATTGTGGGCGCTCTGCTGTACACCACCCGTGCAGGTAATATCTTCCAGAACCGCTTCGTGTACACGGTTCTGAACATTCTGGTGAATGTGATTCGCCCGATTCCGTTCATCATTTTGATTGCGGCTCTGGGCCCGCTGACTAGCGCTGTGGTGGGTACCCGCCTGGGCGTGAACGCGGCGGTCTTCGCGATGAGCTTCGGTGCAGCATTCGCTATTGCCCGTATCGTGGAGCAGAACATGGTCTCCATTGATCCGGGTGTGATTGAGGCGGCTCGTGCGATGGGCGCTTCGAAGATGACCATCCTGTTCACCGTGATGATTCCGGAGGCGCTTGGCCCGCTGATCCTGGGTTACACCTTCCTCATCATCGGCGTGGTGGATATGTCCGCTATGGCCGGTTACGTGGGTGCTGGCGGTCTGGGTAAGATCGCGATCGTGGATGGCTACCAGCGCTTTAACGATGAGATCACCTGGGCTGTTGTGGCGATTATTATCGTCCTGGTTCAGCTGGTTCAGTTCCTCGGTAACTTCCTGGCGAAGAAGGTTATGCGCCGATAAGCTCGTGCCCCTGTAGACCTTGTAGGTACGGCTGATAAAGACATAGAAGACCCCCGGTCTTCTCCTTGAGGAGCGGGCCGGGGGTCTTTCTTTGTACCGGTCTTTTGTCGTACCGGGGGAGGGACGCTAAGTGCTTAGCCCTGCGCCGCCTCAGAGTGCTGTGCCGCCTCAAGCTTGGCGATCCAGGTGCGTGCTGCCTCCCAGAGCTGCGGGTCATTGAACGAATCGAAGCGCCCAAAACCGGCCGGTGCCTTTGCCGGGTCGGTGCCTTCCGGAACGTAAATCATGACCTTTGTACCGGCGTCACGTGCCGCCTGCGCGCCCGCGGGGGAGTCCTCGAACGCCAGCGCCTCGTGGCCCTCAAAGCCGAGGCGACGTGCCGCCTCCAGGTACATGTCCGGGGCGGGCTTACCGGCCGGAACGTCGTTGCTGCTGACCCAGGTGCGCACCAGCGGGGCGTAACCGTAGCTTTCCATTTTCAGGGTCAGAATGTTCGCGGTGGAGTTCGACGCCACCGCAACCGGCATGTGCTCGCTCAGGAAGCCCAGGAACTTCTGCGCACCCTCAATCAGGTCCACGCCGGAGCTGATGACCTCGTGCTCGGTGGTGAGCAGATCCTTCATCACGCGTTCATGGTGCGCGGCGTACTCTGCGGAGGCGGTGTCCGGCTTCTGGCCGTTCTGCGCCTCGTAGGAGAGCAGTGCAAGCTCCTCGGCGACATCGGCTGCTGCCAGGCCGGTGAGGCGGTGCTCGACCTCTTCGGTGAAGGGAACAGACCAGCGGGTGAAAAGCTCACGCTGCACATCGTTCCAGACGGTTTCGGAGTCGAGGAGGATGCCGTCGCAGTCGAAGATTGCGCAGCGGGGGAACCAATCGGAGGGTACGGTGTGTTCAAACATAATGTCAGTCTCTCACAGGGTTTTAGGCTATGGAAGTGGTGGCCCGGTGCGTGAGAAAACATGCGGGGCTCAAACCGGGTGAGGGCACAAACGCACGCAGCGCAAAAGCGCGCAGCACATCAGCAGACATGAAGAAACCCTCCCGCCGCATCCAGAACGGACGCAACGGGAGGGCAGAAGCTAAAACAGCTTAGAGAGCGGACACCGGCTTATGAGTCACCTGACGCATAAACGGAATGGTCGCCAACAGGCCCACATAGACCAGTACCAGACCCAGCGCAATAGCGCCGAAGGTCATACCGAACATCTTCGTCAGAATTTCACCGGAAAGACCCTGCGCCGCAATCAACGCCGTCAGCGGCAGACCCAGCAGCGCAGAAACCACACTGATGAGCACCAGCGGACCGAAAACCACGGTAAGGCGCGAAGCCTGCAGCAGCCTCGTGGGGGTACCCATCATATTCAGCGAAGAGTACAGGGAACCACGCTCGTAAATGGCGGCGCTCTGGTTCAACACTGCGGAGAGGGTGACCAGCAGGTACGAGAAGAACAGCATGAGCAGCATGCCCTGGAACATGTCCGACATGATGGTCATGAAGGGGCCGGCGGCGGGGCCTACCTCCTTCGCCGTTTTGTTCATCTCACCCGCCAGAATCAGGATGGGGCCGAAGAAGGTCACCAAGAAGGTCGACAGCGCCACACCCGAAACCTGACGCCACGCCCCGCGCGGAGACTCCAGCACCGCACGGTAACCCAGCAGAACTGACGCCTTCTGGGTCATACGCACACGAATCTTTGCGTACGCCCACACCAGGAAGGTGCCAATCAGGTCGATAGCAACCATCATCAGCAGACCCGGCAGAGCAATGAAAACCGCTAGGTTCTTAATCGCGCTATCGGCACCGCCGTCCTGGAAGGGTGAGAACATGCTAAAACCCTTCGAGGTCGATGCCAGAATCATCACGGCAATAACCAGAACAACACCGATACCCAGGGCAATGTAGCCGGCGGAACCAGCCTTCGCGCGGGTACGCACACCCAGCGGGCTGATGCTGACCTTCGCCAGACCGAAGAGGGAGCTGAGAGCCGCCAGAACCATACAACCCAGGAAGCAGTAGAAAATCACGCTTACCGGCAGGAGCATATTCTCAGCACCCAGCGGAACGTTCATGAAGTGCAGGGCGCCAAAGGGGAAAATCAGCACCAGGTAAAGCAGCAGACCGATGATGAAACCCACAAGAGAGTACACCAGCGCGTCCGCAACAGACAGACCCACAATCAGGGTCGTGGAGGCACCAATCAGACGCAAGGAAGCCAGACGCTCATCACGGCGGCGGGCACTCAAACGAGCAGCCGAAGCGCCCAGGGTAAAGAGGGGAACAATCAGCACCAGAGCGGCAACCCACGCCAAACCCATGTAGAGCTTCTGAATGCCCATCAGGTTGATCATTTCGTGGTCAACGTTGGCGTGCTCAAGCCATGTACTCAGTGCCTGAACACCACCGGCAACCGTCAAAAACAGTGCCGAGGAGGCGGCAAAAGCCAGCACGGGAAGAATCGCCTGCGAACTCCATAGGGTTCGCTTGGCGAGTAGAGCATAGATTTGCATTATGCACCTGCCTGAGACTGAGCGCCGAGGTTCTGGAAGCTGTTCTGCGCGGGTACACCGCCCTGGCTATTGCGCTGATCGCTCACAATCTGACCGTCCTGCAGGTACACCACGCGGGAGCATGCCGCCGCCACGTTCGGGTCGTGAGTCACCACCAGCAGAGTCTTACCCTGCTGCGGAATCATGGTCAGCAGCAGAGCCATCACCTCACGCGCGGTCTTCGAATCCAGCGCGCCGGTCGGCTCATCCGCGAAAGTCACGGGGGCACCGTTCACCTGGGAACGGGCAATAGCCACACGCTGAGCCTGACCGCCGGACATCTCACCCATACGGCGGTCCAGCATCTGCCCCAAACCCAGACGGTTCAGCAGGTCAGCCGAAATGGAGCGCGCCTGCTGGCGGGGAACACCGGCAATCATCGCGGCGAGAGAGACGTTCTCCTCCGCGGTCAGCTCGGGAACCAGCAGACCCTGCTGGAACACGAAACCAAACGAGTTAGCGCGCAAGGAGGTGCGCTCACGCTCGCTGAGGGACTCCACCGCCACCTGACCGGCCGGGCCATTGAACAGCACAGAACCAGCATCGAGCTTGATAATGCCCGAAAGCGCATGCAACAGGGTGGTCTTACCGGAACCGGAAGGACCCATAATCGCCACGGACTCGCCGGGGTAAATATCCAGGCTCACGTTACGCAGCACCGGGTTATTGCCGTACGACTTGTGCAGGTTACGGGCAGAAATAATCGCACCGCGTGCGAAGGGAGCCTGCTGCGTCTGCTGAGGCGCCTGAGCCGGGTAGCCCGGCTGACCCTGATAGTAGCCCGCCTGCTGGTTAGGCTGACTCTGCTGACCGGGCTGAGCGGAATACTGACCGGCAGGCTGCGCCGCCTGCGGAGGGGTCATTGAGTACGGGTTCTGAGCCTGGAACTGCGGGTTCTGGGATTGAGGATTCTGCGTCATGACAACCTTCATTGGGTATGAACTAACGGAAGTACCCTTCTATCATCTCAGCTTCTTGGCGGCTCACCCCTCCGTCTGGGGGCTGAAAAATATGGGAAAACCCTGAAAAAATTCGCCCGACCGGGCGCTCAACCGCCCCGCACCTCATACCCCGGTATGAGCGATACCCCGGTATGAGCACGCCTCAGCAGAAGGAATAAGCCGCGCACCCCTTGAACTGCACGGAGACCTTGAACTGCACGGAGACCTTGAACTGTACGGAAGCCTTGAACTGCGCGGAGGCAGTGCCATACTAGAAGGATGACCGACGCACAGAACACCCCCATCATCACTCCGGTAGCCGACCCCGAGGCAGGAACCCGCATCATCTTCCTGCGCCACGGCCAGACCGACTGGAACATTGACCACCGTTTCCAGGGCGGCACCGACATCCCCCTCAACGACACCGGCAGGGAGCAGGTCCGCACCGCTATCGGCGCCCTGCAGCAGGCAGCAGCTGAGGGCACCACCGTGGACGCTATCGTCTCCTCACCCCTTTCCCGCGCCGTAGAAAGCGCCGAAATCGTAGCCGAAGGCCTGGGCGTACCGTACCGCGGCGCCGTTGACGGCTTCCAGGAACGTTCCTTTGGCGACCTGGAGGGCCAGGTCGCTACCCGCGAGCTGATTCTCGCCTCCCGTCAGTCCAATAACGCCTTCAACGTGGAACCGAAGAAGGACTTCCTCGCCCGCTCCCTCGCGGCGCTGAACCGCGTCCGCCGTGAATATGAGGGTCAGACCGTTGTGGTCGCCGCGCACGGCATGCTGATCGCTATGACCATGACCGCCCTGGTCGCTGAGCGCCACCCCGAACTGCTCAACGAAGACGGCATCTACCCGATCCCGGTGAACGCCTCCCTGACCGAGGTGCCCCTGCAGTACCTGGATGACGCAATCGACCGCCTGCTTGTACAGCACCTGGAACCCGAGTTGGGCCCCGAAGAGGTCCCGGCGGGCGCCGAGAACACGACCCTCACCCTGATTCGTCACGGCCAGACCGACTGGAACAAGGCGAACCTGATGCAGGGCATCACCGACATCCCGCTCAACGACACCGGCCGCGAGCAGGCACGCACCACCGGCAAGAAGCTTGCCGACATGGGCCTGGAATTCACCGTGCTGGTGTCCTCGCCGCTATCCCGCGCCCACGAGACGGCGCAGCTGGTCGGTGAGCACTTCGACCTGCAGGTGCACAAGACCTACCCCGAGCTGGTAGAACGCGCCTACGGTGCCGGCGAGGGCCTGGACATTCCCGCCCCCGAACGCCGCGCCCCGGAACGCTACTACCCGAACGTGGAATCCGAGCGTGACGTGTACATTCGTGCGGTGCGCACCCTGCGCAATATCGTGCGTGAACTCTCTGAAGCCTCGAGCGACCAGAAGATTATTGCCGTCAGCCACGGCAGCTTTATCCGCCGTGCTCTCTCCGCAGCAGCCGGTGAAGAGTGGACCGTGACCGTGCCGAACGCCGAACCGCTCACGATTGACGTGCCGGGCCTGTTCGCGTGGGACTCGACCAAGCAGTTCGACGAGGTGGGCCGCCTTGTTTGGTAAAGCACAACCCGGTAGCGGTCACTTCGGCGCTCGCGTGTGGCGGCTGATTCTCTGGCCCGTCACGGCGCTGTACTGCGCGATAGTGGCGAGTATCGTGTTCGCCCCCGTGCACGTGGACGATAACGAGATGGGCGGCCGCCTGGCGCAGCTGCTGGATAGCGGCCACGCCGAGGGTTGGTTGCCTGCGTTCATCACCTATTCGAGCATCGAGCAGCTCTCGAACGTCATCATGTTCATTCCGGGCGGTTTTCTTTTCGCCCTGCTGCTCAAGCCGAAGGCTCGCCCGCACGTGCTGTACTCGGGATTTTTGGTCAGCGCCTGCATTGAGACAATTCAGAGTTTCATGCCTGATCGCACCGGCGACCCGGTGGATGTGCTGATGAACGGTTCCGGTGCACTGCTGGGCGCGGCGGGTGCTTTGGGTGTGCATCGTTGGCGTCGCGTGCGTCGCGAACGTCAAGGTAAGTAAGGTTCTGTGCCCGGTGGAGGCGCTGGTTTCGTGGGTTCTCGGCGAGGGTTTTCGTCGAGGGTTCTCGGAGCCGGCGCCTCCACTTTTTGTCCTCATGAGGGCGCAGTGTAGGTGCTTGGCGCTGTGCGGATGGTGGGGAGTGGGAAAACCCAACAGCTCATTAGGTCAAACAGACATAAACAGGCAGTGACCTCCAACGTAGTGTGGTTTCGGTAGGGAACATTCGGGTAATATTCCGGTAAATACAGCGTTTTATATTGACTTGCCCACAAAAACCCACATAAAATCAAGTATTACCCTCAAGCGCTCTGCCGGCTCACTGAGACCATGTCTCTCACGGTCATAAAAGCCGAGCAGAACGCAGAAAAGAACGCACAGAATTTCCTCCCACTAGTCCAAAGGAACACCAGATTTATGTTCGCAGAAGAACGCCGTGCCGAAATTGCAAAGCTTGTTGCCTCCGCACGTCGTGTCAACGGCGCTGACCTTGCGCGCCGTTACGATGTGACCATGGAGACCGTGCGTCGTGACCTCGCCGCACTGGAAGAAGCAGGTAAGCTCCGCCGTGTCCACGGTGGTGCCGTCACCATTGAGCAGTCCACCTCCCTGGAGTCCTCCATCTCCTCCCGACAGAGCATGAACACCCCCGAGAAGCGCCGCATCGCCACCAAGGCATACCAGATGCTGCGCGACTCCGAGGCAGGCTCCATCGTCCTGGACGCAGGCTCCACCATCGAAATTCTCGCCGACTACATCGGCGCCGAGAACTTCAGCCTCAAGACCGGCAACGACCGCATCATCATCACCCACGCACTGCACATTGCAGTCAAGCTAGCCGAAGCCGAGGGCGTCACCCTTGAACTGGTTGGCGGCCAGCTACGCAAGATGACCTGGGCTGCTGTTGGCGCACGCGCCGCAGAGCACTTCGGTACCATGCGCCCCGATATTGCTTTCATTGGTGCCAACGGCATTGAATCCCACTTCGGCATCTCCACCCCCGGCATGAATGAAGCCATCGTCAAGACCGCAATTTGCAAGGCAGCCCGCCGCGTGGTTCTGCTTTGTGACTCCGCGAAGTTCGGTCAGGAATCTCTGGTCCGCTTCGCCGGATTTGAGGATATTGACACCCTCATTACCGATCGCGAGCCCGAAGGTGCCCTCCGCCAGGCACTCGAGGCCGCAAATGTTGAGATTGTGATCGCCTAATGATTATTACTCTGACCGCCAACCCCAGCCTGGACCGCACCATTGAACTCGGTGCACCCCTGGCTCACGGCGCCGTGCAGCGTGCTGTCGGTGCCGTACAGGATCCCGGTGGCAAGGGCGTAAATATTTCCCGTGCTCTGCAGGTTTCCGGCGTGCCGACCCTCGCCATTGTGCCCGGTGAAGCCACCGACCCGGTGCTGACCGCACTGCAGGCTGTGGATGTTGAGTTCGCTAACCTGCCCACCGGTGAGCCGATTCGCTCGAACATCACCGTGGTTGATCCGGACGGCACCACCACCAAGCTGAACGCCCCCGGCACCGTTTTTGACGCCGAACTGCGTCAGAAGCTGGATGCGCTGGTGGTTGAGCGTTCCAAAGGCGCCGACTGGGTGGTTCTGGCCGGTTCGCTGCCTCCGGGTCTGGAGCCGACCTACTACTCCGAGCTGGTGGCGGCACTGCGCGCCTCCGGCTACGAGGGCAAGATCGCTATTGATACCTCTGAGGCACCGCTGATTGCGACCGTCGCCGGTGAGCACAAGCCCACCCTGATTAAGCCCAACTCGGAGGAGCTGGCTCAGCTGACCGGTAGTGATAACTGGGAGGAGCTGGAGGCTAGCCCCGAGCTGACCGCCCGCACCGCTCAGAAGCTGCTTGGCGACGGCATCGAGTACGTGCTTGCTACCCTTGGTGGCGGCGGCGCACTGCTGGTCACTGAGCAGGGTATCTGGCACGCTGTGCATGAGCCGATTCAGGTTCGTAGCACTGTGGGTGCAGGTGACTCGTCGCTGTCCGGTTTCTTGATTGCTCACACTCGTGGTGAGGATGCCCCCGGTTGCCTGGTTCAGGCGGTAGCTCACGGTTCGGCTGCTGCTGCTCTGCCGGGTACCCGTATGCCTTCGTTGGAGCAGACCACTCCTGAGAAGGTCACTGTTCGTCAGCTGCAGCTCTAAAGCTCTCATTCGGGCTGTTTCCGCGCCTCCAGCTTTTATTCCCAGAAGGGAATATGAGCCGGGGTACTGCTCCAACAGCCACACGCACATACAAACACAACACACACAGTGCACACACACTTTGAACTCATATAGGGGAGAAGCCCGGCACCACTGAGTGAATCCCCGCCCCAACACATACCCGAGGAGGGAATATGTCTAATCTGATTACCGCAGATCTCGTCCTTCTGGACGAGAATCTCGGTGAGACCCGATTCGACGTAATTGCCAAGCTCGCCCAGGCAGTCGTAAACGCCGGACGCGCTACCGACTTCGAGCAGCTCTACGCGGCTGCCGAGGCACGCGAATCCAAGACCGACACCGGCATCCCCGGCGGTATTGCGATTCCGCACTGCCGTAGCGCCGCCGTCACCGAGCCGACCCTGGCAATGGCACGCCCCAACCCGGCAGTTTCCTTCGGTGCAAAGGACGGCCCCGCCGACCTGATTTTCTTCATCGCTGCACCCGATGGCGCTGACCAAGCTCACCTGAAGCTACTCTCCACCCTGGCACGCTCCCTGATGAAGAAGAGCTTCACCGCATCCCTGCGCGAAGCCTCCTCGGCTGAAGAGATTGTTGAACTGGTCAACGGTGCGCTCGGCGTAGGCGAGAAGAAGGCAGAGGCTAAGCCCGTCGAGGCTGCACCCGCCGCTGCACCTGCCGCCTCCGCTGAGGAAGCGCCCGCTGCTCCGGTGAAGAAGATTGTTGCTGTGACCGCATGCCCCACCGGTATCGCTCACACCTACATGGCTGCGGACGCCCTCAAGTACGCTGCTGAAGAGCTCGGCTACGACCTGAAGGTTGAGACCCAGGGCTCTTCGGGTAATGAGAAGCTGACCCAGGCTGATATTGATGCCGCAGACGCCGTGATTTTCGCGGTGTCCGTGAACGTGCGTGAGCGTAACCGCTTCGCGGGTAAGCCCTTTGTTGAGTCTCCCGTCAAGCGCGGTATTGATGAACCTAAGGAAATGATTGCTGAGGCTCTGGCTGAGGCTGAGAACCCCAACGGTGCACGCGTTGCCGCTGCCGCATCCAGCGGTGAGGACAGCGCAGGTGCTACCGAAGGCGCTTGGGGCTCGCGCATCTACAAGGCCGTGATGACCGGTATCTCCTACATGATTCCGTTCGTTGCTGCCGGCGGTATTCTGGTCGCCCTGGGCTTCGTTTTCGAGGCAATTACGGTGCCGAACCTTGGCGATGTGAATACCAAGGCGATTCTCGATTCGGCAACCCTGTTCAACCTCGGTAATGTGCACTGGACCCTGTACCTGGGCGCTGTTCTGCAGACCATCGGTGGTTTCGGTCTGAGCCTGATGGTTCCGGCTCTTGCCGCGTACATTGCGTACGGTTTGGCTCAGCGTCCCGGTATCGCTCCGGGCTTCATCGCCGGTTCGGTGGCTCTCGCCGTGAACGCGGGCTTCCTCGGCGGTATTGTTGGCGGTATTCTCGCCGGTCTGATTGCGTACGCTCTGGGCACCCTGAAGCTGCCCCGCTGGCTCGGTTCGATGATGCCCGTGGTCATCACCCCGCTGGTGACTTCTCTGGTTGCCGGCCTGGCAATGTACCTGTTGCTCGGTGCGCCCCTGGCGTGGGTTATGACCACCCTGCAGGATTGGCTGACCTCCATGTCTGGCGGCTCCGCTCTGGTGCTGGGTCTGATCCTGGGCGCCATGATGGCTTCTGACCTGGGCGGCCCCATCAACAAGGCTGCTTATCTCTTCGCAACCGCTGGCCTGTCTTCGGGTGCGACCGTGAACCAGGAAATCATGGCTGCCGTCATTATTTCCGGTATGGTTCCGCCGCTGGCTATGGCGTTGGCAACCACCCTGCGTCCCAAGCTGTTCAACGAGAACGAGCGTGAGAACGGTAAGGCTGCGTGGTTGCTGGGTGCATCCTTCATCTCTGAGGGTGCTATTCCCTTCGCTTCGGCTGATCCGGCTCGCGTGATTCCTTCGACCATTGTTGGTGGCGCTATCGCCGGTGCAATCTCAATGGGTGCGCACGTGGCTTCCCCGGCTCCGCACGGTGGTATTTGGATTATTGGTCTGGCGCAGAACCCGCTGATGTTCCTGGCGGCTGTTGTTGCCGGTACCGTTGTTTCGGCGCTGCTGTACGTGGTGTTGAAGTCCCTGGGTGCCCGTTCTAAGGCATCCGCGTAAAGGCCGTATAACCTCACCTTCATTTGATCGTCTGTTTGCAGGCGCGAGCGTGAAAAAACACGTTACACTGTAGACAAACCACAGATAGGACATGAACTCTATGACTACCTACAAGGGCGTCGGCGTATACGCCGGCCGCGTTATTGGCCCCGTTCTTCAGATGCCTAAGCCCATCGAGGAACCCAAGGATGGTCTGCGTCTGAGCGGTGAGACCGCTGAGGCTGCAGCACAGCGTATTAAGGACGCGTCGGTCCGCGTCAAGGAAGACCTGCTGGCTCGCGCAGAGAACGCAAGCCGTGACGGTAAGGCTGTTCTGAAGTCCACCTCTCAGATGGCTACCGACCGTGCACTCATCAAGAGCGCTATTAAGCTGGTTGAGACTCAGGAGATGGCTCCCGAGCGCGCAATCTGGGAGGCTGCAACCTCCTTCGCAGACCAGATGGCTGCTCTGGGTGGCTACATGGCTGAGCGCGTCACCGATATCCACGACGTGCGTGCCCGCATCGTTGCTGAGCTGACCGGCCAGCAGGCTCCCGGTATCCCCGTTTCTGACGAGCCGTTCATCCTGGCTGCTATTGACCTGGCACCGGCTGATACCGCAACCCTGGACCCCGAGAAGGTTATCGCGCTGATCACCTCTGATGGTGGCCCCCAGGCACACACCGCTATTCTGGCCCGCGGTCTGGGCCTGCCCGCTATTGTGGCGGCTAAGGGCGTGACCGAGATTGCTGACGGCACCATCGTCTACGTGGACTCTAACGAAGGCATCGTTGACACCGAGCCCACCGACGCTGACCGCGAAGCAGCAATCAAGTACGCAAACCGCAAGCCCGTCGCTGACTTCGACGGTAAGGGCGTGCTGGCTGACGGCACCCGCGTTCCGCTGTACGCAAACGTTGGCGACGGCAAGTCCGCTGAGAAGGCTGCAAGCCTGAAGGCTGAGGGTGTTGGCCTGCTCCGCACCGAGTTCGGCTTCCTGGGCCACGACGCTGAGCCTTCCATCGAGACTCAGGCTAAGACTTACAAGTCCGTGTTTGACGCATTCCCCAGCAAGCACATTGTGGTCCGTACCCTGGACGCTGGCGCTGACAAGCCCCTGCCGTTCCTGAACGTGAACCCCGAAGAGAACCCCGCACTGGGTGTTCGCGGTTTCCGTACCGACTGGACCGTTCCGGGCGTTCTGACCCGCCAGCTGGAGGCTATTAAGGCCGCTTCGGAGAACTCCGACGCTGACATCTGGGTTATGGCTCCGATGATTTCGACCACCTCCGAGGCACGCAACTTCGCGAACATGCTCAAGGAGATTGGCCTGCCCGTTCACGGTGTGATGGTTGAGACCCCCGCAGCTGTGATGAACGCTGAGGCTATCCTGGGCGAGGTCGACTTCGTGTCCATCGGCACCAACGACCTGACCCAGTACACCATGGCAGCTGACCGTCTGCTGGGCGACCTGGCGCACCTGAACAACCCCTGGCAGCCTGCAGTGCTGAAGATGATCAAGATGACCGTTGAGGGTGCTCAGCGTGCATCGGTCACCGCGGGTAAGAAGAAGTACGTGAGCGTCTGTGGTGAGGCTGCGGCTGACCCGGCTCTGGCTGTTGTTCTGATTGGTCTGGGCGTTGACACCCTGTCCATGAATGCTGGCGCTATCCCCGCTGTGGCTGCGGTCCTGAAGTCTGTGACCAAGGAGAAGGCACAGCAGATTGCGGCTATCGCTCTGCAGCAGATTTCTTCTGCTGAGGCGAAGGAGAGCGCACGCAAGGCTCTGCCGATTCTGGACGAGCTGGGCCTCTAAGCCTTAAAACGATTCCGGGGCTGCCTGCCGCTCCTTGATGGGGTGTGCTGGGCGGTGCCTGAGTCCATGAAAATGCCGGGTGTAGAGTTTTATTTCTGCATCCGGCATTTTTGTACTTGTTAGCGTATGGCTGAACGGTACAATTTATAGAGTAAGGGCGGGTCCTGAAGCGCCCCGTTCATTTAGAATAGGTACTGATATATTTTCGGTTCCTTAATCAAAGGAGAAACATAATGGCAGAGCGCGAAGCCACTATTGCAAGCCGTGTTGGCCTGCACGCACGTCCGGCAGCTATCTTCGCTGAGGCAGCTGGCGACCTCCCCGTTGAGGTGACCATCGCTGCTAAGGGTGAGCCCGCAGATGAGGCTATGGACGCTGCATCGATTCTGTCCCTGATGTCCCTGGGTGCAAAGCACGGCGACGTTGTTGTCCTGCGCGCTGAGGGTGAAGGTGCTGAAGAGGCTCTGGACTCGCTGGTTAAGATCCTCGAGACCGACCACGACGCTGAGTAATTGACTCTCGCCTCTGAGGTGAACCCCTAAGCGGTGCGCTTCGGATGCTGTGAAGGCTACCGCCTTAAAGCGTGAATATCCCGTCACTTCGGTGGCGGGATATTTTTTTGTTATGAATAATTCATGTTTCATTGCGTTATGGGTGGAGGCATAAGGGGGTTATTTTCCCGCTAAATCTTAATGTATAAATAACCTTTATTTTTCCTCGGAAATACCTGCAAAAAATAGCCTCCAAAATATCTTCTGTACAGTAGTGACCCCGTTTTCTCTTCATATCAATGAAGCTATCCAACGCAGGTCACTCATGGTGCCTTTAGTGCAGAAAACAACACCCAGAAAAACAGTATTTTTGCTCCCCGGTGCTACCGCAGAATCGCGCCCTTGTTAGACTAAAAAGGCACTGTCTATCTGGGAGGGACATTGGCAGAATCGAGGAACACCCCCGCAGGCCCCACCTCGCGGGAAGCTTCGCATGCAGGCGAAGCAAACACTGCCGCAACGGAAGGAAGCGAGCAGAATACTACCGCGGGCTACATTGCCGGTAAACGCGGGTTTCCCCTGGTTTCACTAGACCAGGTCACCGACGAGAAATTGCGCCGTGTGTTGGCTCAGCAGGCCCCTGCCGCGAAGGCTCAGGAGGGTACCGTCGCAGCAGAAGCTGTCAGTGAGGTGCTGCAGGAGGCCGCAGCGGACATGGGCATCCCCGCGCAGGAGGTAGAGCCCGCCAGCGACCCCGAGCTGAGCCCTAATGGCCACGGTGCGCGCACCGTCATTGACCCATCCCTCGTACCTGACGACGACCTGGACGCATACCGCGAGGACCCGCACCCCACCACCTCCAGCAATATGGTGACCGAGGCGGCGCTGACCCGCCCCTCCCAGCCGGTACCCATGACCGGCATGATTCCGCAGGTGCCGAACTCGCACGCAGCCCGACGCTACGGCGCGGATCCTGCCGCAATGCCGAAGACCGGGCCCGTCTCGATGCCCACCACCTCCGTACCGCTGGTTGATAGGGGCGCTCAGGGCCTCCACGGGCGCGGTAGCGGCGGCCGTTGGGGTTCGCGTCGCCTCCGCTCCTTCGTGCGCACTGAGGAGGCGGCACCCGCCGCCCCGCGTGGTGCCCAGCGCATCGCTCAGCGCCAGTTCGTGCCGACTATTCGCACTGATGAGCATGAGCGTCGTGAAGCGTTCCGCCGTGAGAAGGAGTACGCCCGCGATACCCTGAACTTTACCCTGCGCCTGGCTGAGGCGATGTTCCACTACGGTGCGGACGCCATGGACGTGGACTCGGCGATTATTGCGGTCTCTTCGGCGTACGGGCTGGACTCGGTGGAAGTCGATATTACGAACCAGTCGGTGACCATCAACTACACCTCGGACCCCGATATTTACATGGAGTCCCGCATCGCCAAGCGCAATGCGAACGCAGACGAGCGTTTCACTCACACCCTGGTGCGTGTGGTGCGTTCCTCCACTGAGAACTATGAGGCGCTTTCTGAGGTGTACGGCCTGATCTATAAGATCACTCGTGGCGGCATGACCCTGGAAATCGCCGATTTGAAGCTGAGCCAGATTACGCACCGACCCAAGCCGTTTCCGCCTCTGGTGGTGTGGGCGGCGAATCTGGCGTGTGCTGGAACCCTGACGGCGGCGCTGGGGGCGAGTTTTGCGACAGCGTTGAGTGCGGTGATTATTTTTATCCCCGTGTACTTGCTGATTCAGTGGTTGAGTTCGATTGGTATTCCGGCGTTCTTCCGCATGGCCGCTAGTGCGGGTCTGATGACCTTCTTGGCGATTTGGCTGGGTGGTGAAGGGTCCATTCTTTCGGTGCTGCAGCGTCAGGGTGAGCCGATTTCGGCGCCTCTGGTGGTTGCTGCGGGCATGATTATGTTCTTGCCGACTCCGCGTCTGGTGGGTGCCGTGCAGGATGCGATTAACGGCTTCCCGGTGACGGCTGCGGGTCGTTTCGTGTCGACGGGTATGAGCTTCTTGGGCCTGGTGGTCGGCATTGCTACCGCGGTGAGTGCAATCAATATTTTCAACGGCCCGACCCTGGATATTGAGCAGCTACGTTTTGAACCGACAACCCCGCTGGCGGCGTCTTTCTTCTTCCTGGTGGCGATTGCAACCTTTGCAATTACTTTGCAGACGAAGCTGGTGAAGGTCGGTTGGCTGATGGTCATTACGGGTTGCGGTTTGGCGGCGTATTACGGTTATGAGTTACTTGCCGGTCCGAGTACTGGTCGTGGTCCGACGGCGTGTGCGGCGGTTGTGATTGGTGCGTTGAGCACGTATTTTGCGTACCGTCTGCATGTGCCTCAGGCGATTTTCTCGATTCCTGCGATTACGTTCTTGCTGCCGGGTCTGTCGTTCTTCCGCGGCATGTATCTGCTGACGGTTGAGACGGATGTGATTCTGGGTATGCAGAATATGATTACGGCGGTTTCGATTGTGGTGGCGATGGCTTCGGGTGTTGCTCTGGGTAATTACACGATGCAGTATGCGCTGCAGAATTTTACGACTCCGCGGAATGTGGAACCGGCGGATTCTTAACCCTCCTTCAAGGGTATATAGCCAATATTGCATATATTGGATGTAGGGAAGGGGCGGTAGCTTGCGAGTTCACCTCACAAGCTACCGCCCCTTCGCTACACCCATTGAGCCAGCTCTTACACCGGCTCTTGTGCTGCGCCTAACGGACCGTCCAATCCACCGGCTCCGCACCCTGCTGCACCAGCAAAGAATTCACGGTCGAAAACGGGCGCGAACCAAAGAAACCACGATGAGCAGACAGCGGCGAAGGATGCGCCGACTCCACGCTCGGGTACGGCTGCAGCATGGGTGCGCACTTGCGTGCATCCGCGCCCCACAGCAGACCCACCAGCGGCTGGTTACGCGCCACCAGCGCACGGATAGCGCACTCGGTAATCTCCTCCCAACCTTTGCCGCGGTGCGAACCCGCATCAGACTCACGCACCGTCAAAACCCTGTTGAGCAGCATGACGCCCTCATCGGCCCAACAGGACAGGTCGCCGTGATCAGCCGGGGCGATACCCAAATCGTCCTGCAGCTCCTTGTAAATATTGGTCAACGAACGAGGCAGCGGCATGCCGCGGTGCACCGAGAACGACAGACCCATCGCATTGCCCGGGGTGGGGTAGGGGTCCTGACCAATAATGAGGACCTTCACCCGGCTCATCGGGCGGCGGAACGCATTGAAAATATCGGCGGCAGGCGGGAACGTACGGTACCCCGCCGCGTGCTCCTCACGCAGAAAAGCGCCCATGGCGTGAATCTGCTCTTCGACGGGGGCGAGTGCTGCCGCCCAATCCTCGCTCATAATGTTGCTGAGGGGCTGGTTCATGAATCTCCTCGGGGAATCTCCTGATGCTGACGCGACCCGGGTGGTGACGGGGCCGGGCGCGGGATGAATGCTTCTCCTCTAGACTGAGGCTCTCCTCTAGGATGAGGTTCTCTTCTAGGCTAGGTTTCTCTTCTAGACTAGGGGATGACGAATACACACGCTAGGAGACGCCAGCTGCGGCAGGCGAGCTGCAGACAGGAGGGAACGTGTCAGAACAGGAACGCGCTGAAACCGCACAGAGCCAGCCAGAAGCACAGAGCCAATTGGAAGCGCAGAGCCAGGTGGAAGTAGAAAACCAGCCGGAAGCACAGAGTCAACCCGGCGGCCTAACCCCGGTGGAGCGCCGCATCCTTGAGGTGGAGCGCCGCCGCTTCAAGCACCAGGGTTCCAAAGAGAAGGCGATTATCGCCGCCGGTTTCACCCCGATTGCCTATTACCAGCGCCTGAACGTGATGCTCGATGATGAGCGGGTACGCGCCGCAGCGCCGCAGATGATCGACGTTCTGCGCGCCCGTCGAGACGCTGACTAGGGGCTCGAATTGGGGGAGTCGTGCGAGCCCTCCAACTCCTGCATCCAACCCCGCACACCTTAGGTTCAACCAGAGATTGAACACTGTGCGGTGTCCGTCTCTTTCACAGCCGGTGGCGGGGCGTTCACGTTGGTTCTCGCTAATTGAGCCGGTACTCTAGGTACTAGAACACCAAGACCGCACCTTCCGTAGCCGCGCCCGCGCGCTAGACAGGGAGGCACGGCACCAGCCGGTAAACAGAGACCCGTGAAATGAGGATAAATGAGCTACCCCCGCGACGAATTTGACGAGGTAGACGAAAATACCGCCCGCCGCGGAACCTACCGCGCGGTCAATGCTGACCCGGCAAAGAGCCCCAAGGGCGCTATCCCCCTGGTAGCTGCTGGCGTAGTCGGTCTGCTCATCGGCGGCGCGATGTACGTGTACGCGCCGCGCACCGCCTCCCCGCAGTACTCGGCGTCCACCGCGAAGAGTAGCTCCGCCCCCGCAAGCGCGTCGGCGTCCTCTGCGCCGGCTAAGGCTTCCGCGTCGGCAAGCGCTACGAAGGCCGGTCTGGCTGAGTCCATCTCCGTGGCGGTCTACAATGCGGCGGCTCCGGCGGGTAGCGCATCCGGTGCGGCGGCACTGCTGACCGGTTACACCATCAGCGAGACGGCAAACTACACGGGTGCGGCACCGGCAACCAGCGTGGTCTACTACGCTGAGGGCTACCAGTCGCAGGCGCAGAGTATCGCCTCGAAGCTGGGTATTACTCAGGTGCGTCAGGCAACCTCCGATGTGCAGATGGGCAACCACGAGGTCATCGTGATTCTGTCCTCGGATTACACCCCCTCCGCTACTGCAGCGGAATAGGTTCAGGCGGTTGCCGGGGTGATTCCAAACCTGCGAATCTAAGCCCGCGAATCTGAGCCCGTGAATTTGAGCCCGCGCCGACTGTTTCTGCCATAACGACTTCTGCTCAACCCCATCTCAACCCCATCCGCGCAATTCCACTGATGCGCCGGGTGGGGTTGATGCTTTTAGCGCCCCTCACGCACTCCCGGCAGATGCACCATTAACGCCCCTTTTGGCGGGCTTAATGAGCGCAGATTAAGCACTGGGCGATTAACCCTTCAACCTTGGGCTTAAACGTTTGCTCCATGCCGGTGCGGGTGCCACAATTGATGTAGCGTTCGGGTGCTTTATGCCCTGCTCTGCCTGCACCTCCGTAACGGGGGTGTTGTGGAGGTGCAGCCACCCGATTTTAGATGTACCGCACCCGCAAGGGTGAAGGAAAAAATCCGATCGTCCAGGAGGACACTTATGGCAAAGCTCATTGCTTTTGACGAAGAGGCACGCCGCGGCCTTGAGCGCGGTTTGAACACCCTCGCCGATGCAGTGAAGGTGACCCTCGGCCCCCGCGGCCGCAACGTTGTGCTGGAGAAGGCGTGGGGTGCCCCCACCATCACCAACGACGGTGTCTCGATCGCGAAGGAAATCGAGCTGGAGGATCCGTACGAGAAGATTGGTGCGGAGCTCGTCAAGGAAGTTGCTAAGAAGACTGACGACATCGCAGGTGACGGTACCACCACCGCTACCGTTCTGGCTCAGGCACTGGTCCGCGAGGGCCTGCGCAACGTGGCTGCTGGCGCTGACCCGCTGAGCCTCAAGCGCGGCATCGAGAAGGCTGTTGAGGCTGTGACCGAGGCTCTGCTCTCCTCCGCGAAGGAAGTCGAGACCGAGGAAGAGATCGCTGCAACCGCATCTATTTCCGCTGGCGACGCTGAGATCGGCAAGCTCATTGCTGAGGCAATGGAGAAGGTCGGCAAGGAAGGCGTCATCACCGTTGAGGACTCCAACACTTTCGGTCTGCACCTCGAACTGACTGAGGGTATGCGCTTCGACAAGGGCTTCCTGTCCGGTTACTTCGTGACCGACCCGGAGCGTCAGGAAGCAGTCCTGGAGGACCCCTACATCCTGGTTGTGAACCAGAAGATTTCGAACGTTAAGGACCTCGTCCCCGTCCTGGAGAAGGTCATGCAGTCCGGCAAGCCGCTGCTGATCGTTGCTGAGGACGTTGAGGGTGAGGCTCTGGCTCTGCTGGTGCTGAACAAGATGCGCGGCTCCATCAAGTCTGTTGCTGTGAAGGCTCCGGGCTTCGGTGACCGCCGTAAGGCTCAGATGGCTGATATCGCTATCCTGACCGGTGGCCAGGTCATCACCGAAGAGATTGGCCTGTCCCTGGACGCAGCAACCCTGGACATGCTCGGTTCCGCTCGCAAGGTCGTTGTGACCAAGGACGAGACCACCATCATCGAGGGTGCAGGCGACGCAGCAGCTATCGAGGGTCGCGTGGCTCAGATTCGCGCAGAGATCGCTAACTCTGACTCCGACTACGACCGTGAGAAGCTGCAGGAGCGCCTGGCTAAGCTCGCCGGTGGCGTTGCTGTGCTGAAGGCTGGTGCCGCAACTGAGGTTGAGCTGAAGGAACGCAAGCACCGCATTGAGGATGCTGTGCGTAACGCTAAGGCTGCTGTTGAGGAGGGTATCGTCCCCGGTGGTGGCGTTGCTCTGATTCAGGCTGGCGTGAAGGTCTTCGACAAGCTGGAGCTGACCGGTGACGAGGCTACCGGCGCGAACATTGTGCGCGTGGCTATTGACGCACCGCTGAAGCAGATCGCTGCTAACGCTGGCCTGGAGCCGGGCGTTGTGGTTGACCGTGTTCGTTCCCTGCCTGCTGGTACCGGCCTGAACGCTGCGACCGGCGAGTACGAGGACCTGATGGCTGCTGGTATTGCTGACCCGGTGAAGGTGACCCGTTCGGCTCTGCAGAACGCTGCGTCGATTGCTGGTCTGTTCCTGACCACTGAGGCTGTTGTTGCGAACAAGCCGGAGCCCGCTGGTGCGGCTGCTCCCGGTGCGGACGCAATGGGCGGAATGATGTAATAACTTTTTGTCCCTGATGGGGGCAAAAAGTTATGGAGTCCGAAGGGTACGAAGTGGCCCTCGGCGGTGACCTAACGCTGGTACTTGAGCCGGCACAGGTCCACACATCCGTATGAGGCGGGGGCGGCTACCCATGAGGGGTGGCCGCCTCCGCTTTTTGTGTGCCCATGCGTCCTGTCCCGGCGGTGGAGGCGGTAGAATGGCTCCTTATGGAATGCGCCTATTTTCGTGATGACCTCTGCTCCTCCTGCCCCAGCATTGAGACCGCCTACACCGCGCAGGTGCAGGCGAAGCAGGAGCACGCCCGCGCCCTGCTCGCCAACTACCCGCAACTGCAGTGGCTGGACCCGGTGACCAGTGCGGAGGCGGGATTCCGCAACAAGGCGAAGCTCGTGGTGGGCGGTTCGGCGAAGAACCCGACCCTCGGCATCGTGGATTACCGCACGGGCGCATCCACGGATCTTAGCGAATGTCCGCTCTATATGGAGCCGATTCAGGCGGCTATTCCGGTGCTACACGAGCTGATTCGGCGCGCAGATTTAACCCCCTATGATATTCCGAATCGCCGTGGCGAGCTGAAGAATATTCTGGTGACTGCTTCGGCGGCGGGTGAGCTGATGGTGCGTTTCGTGTTGCGTTCGAAGAAGCTTCTGGTGCCGATTCGCCGCCAGATGGACTGGCTGCAGGAGCGGCTGCCGAACCTGGCGGTGCTGTCGGTGAATCTGCTGCGTGAGCCGGTGGCGCGCGTTAAGGGCGATGAGGAGATTATCCTTTCGGAGCGTCAGACTCTACCGATGCAGGTGAATGACCTGACTCTGCATTTGCGCCCGCAGAGCTTCTTCCAGACGAACACGAAGGTCGCTGAGGCAATGTATGCGCAGGGCCGCGAGTGGGTGCGTGAGGTGGCTCCGCGCTCGCTGTGGGACCTGTACTGCGGTGTGGGTGGTTTTGCCCTGCACGCCGCGTCGGTGATGGACGGCGGCTCGGTGACGGGTATTGAGATTAGTGCGGAGGCGGTCGCTTCGGCGCAGCGCACGGTCGCTGAGTACGGTCTGGAGGGCGTGAGTTTTTCGGCTCAGGATGCACCGGAGTTCGCCGTGTCTTCGGGTGCGGTGCCGCAGATGCTGGTGGTGAACCCGCCGCGTCGCGGTATTGGTGAGAGCCTGTGCGCGTGGATTGAGGATTCGGGTATTGACCGCGTAGTGTATTCGAGCTGTAACGCGGTGACTTTGGCGAAGGATCTGGGGCGCATGTCCTCGTATGCGCCGGTGCAGGGCCGCGTGCTGGACATGTTCCCGCATACGGACCACTACGAGGTCATGGTGCTACTGCAGTGTAGGTAGGCTTCCTGAGCATCATTCCCACGTCTGCGAGCAGGTGATGTATTGAGACGGTATGCTGGGGCGCTGGCGTGGGCTTTGCGAAAGAAAGCGTATAGACTTGCAAAGAAAAGTATGAAATAACATTTAATATTATAAATCATTGTTTCACTATATTGTATATTGTATAGATAACTCTCAAAATTAAAAATTTTTTCTTGTTCACTTGAAAGTGCTAAGTCATTTTTTAATTTTGCTACAAGACTTTCATTTCCATTCATATATTCTTTTAATTGAATTTCTTTTTCTGCATAACACATTTCTGCAA
>ERZ773072.49-NODE-49-length-65406-cov-9.028707_pt1 | contig 65406 bp, 59 predicted proteins | sample MGYA00580617_ERZ773072 | MGnify/ENA primary metagenome ERZ773072 (study PRJEB29015, sample SAMEA2737970) | human oral metagenome | biome: human oral; feature: human-associated habitat; material: dental | place: China | collected 2122 ...
GTCTCCCGCGTTAAGGAAGTACTGATACCACGAATAGGGGCTGGTCAGTTCGGGATCTAACCAGAGTTTGCCGCCACCTGTGGACTTGCCAAATTTTTGCCCTTGCGCATCCGTAACCAATGGCACAGTTAAACCATGCACCTTGGTTTGGTTCATGCGACGGTTAAGGTCTACGCCGGAAACAATATTGCCCCACTGGTCACCACCACCGATTTGCAGCACACAATCGTATTCCCGATTGAGGTGCACATAGTCGTAGGATTGGAGCAGCATGTAGGAGAATTCGGTGTAGGAAATCCCGTCGGATCCTAGGCGCCGCTTCACGGTTTCTCGATCCAGCATCGTATTGAGCGAAAAGTTTTTGCCCAGGTCACGCAGGTAGTCAATGAGCGAGAATTTACCCAACCAATCGGCATTATTGACCATGATGGCTTTGCCATCCGTGTAGTCGATAAAGGACCGAATTTGGTCTTGGATCGCCGCAATGTTGTGGGCGATTTCTTCCTCGGACAGCATGGACCGCTCCCCCACGTCCCGCGGATCGCCGATCATGCCGGTAGCGCCACCTGCCAAGGTGAGTACTCGGTGCCCCGCGTTTTGGAAGCGTTTCAGCATGATGAGGGGCACAAGGTGCCCCGCATGAAGCGACGCCCCGGTCGGGTCGAACCCGCAGTAGAGAGTGATGGGTTGCTCGCAAGCGGCACGTAACTCGTCAACATCGGTGGCTTGATTGATAAGCCCCCGCCACAGTAGTTCATCAACGATATTCATGTGTTAGTCCTCCGGGGAATAGGGGGTAGCTTCGTCGATAAGCATTACGGGGATGTCATCAACAATCGGGTAGGCAATCTTGAGTCGCGGGTTGACCAGCACATTTTTGTCTTCCAGATAAGTGAGCGGCCCATGGTCCTGAGGGCATGCCAGCACTTCTAATAGTTGGGGGTCGAGGCTCATGCGTGATCCCCTTGCGCCCATGCCCGATAGTCGGCGGTCAACGTGTCTACCCGGTGCCGCTGCTCGTCGACTCGCACCTGCGCGGTCCCGCCCCGGGTGGTGCGTGATGCCACCGCACCCGCAACCGTCAACACTTCCCGAACCCCCGGATACAGCTGCTTGTGGGCGCTGGCCAGTTCCTCGTCCGTGAGCTCGTCAAGGCCTACGCCGCGTTCCTCAGCGATGCGTACACAGGCACCAGACGCCTCGTGTGCTTCCCGGAACGGCACACCTTCCCGAACCAGCCACTCGGCCAGGTCCGTGGCCAGCGTGTAGCCGGCCGGCGCCAGTTCCAGCATTCGCCGCGGATGGAACACCAGGGTGGCAACCAGCCCGGTCATGGCCGGCAACAGCAGGTGCAGCTGCGTCACCGAGTCCACGATGGGCTCTTTGTCTTCCTGCAAATCCCGGTTATAGGCCAATGGCATGGCCTTGAGGGTGGCCATGAGCCCGGCCAGGTTGCCGATGAGCCGACCGGTCTTGCCCCTGGTGAGTTCCGCCACGTCGGGGTTTTTCTTTTGCGGCATGATCGACGATCCCGTGGACCAGGCGTCGGCCAAGGTCACATAGCCAAATTCCGGGGTGGACCAGGCGATGATTTCCTCCGCAAGGCGAGACATGTCCACCGCGATTTGGGCCAACACGTATGCGGTTTCGGCGGCAAAATCCCGAGAGCTGGTGGCGTCGAGGGAGTTGTCCGCAGCCTCGGCAAACCCCAATTCGGCGGCGATTGCCTCCGGGTCGAGGTGCAGGGAGGATCCCGCCAGGGCCCCCGACCCATAGGGGCTCACCGCGAGGCGTTTGTCCAGGTCTTGGAGTCGTTCGATGTCCCGCAACAACGGGTGCGCGTGCGCGAGCAACGCATGGGCCAACAGGATCGGCTGGGCCGCCTGAAAGTGGGTTTTTCCGGGCATGATAACACCCGGATGATTGGCCGCCTGGGTGCTGAGGGCCGTAATCAGGTCGGTCACCTCGACCGCGATATCCCGAATGGCGTCCCGCACCCACATGCGGAAAAGGGTCGCCACCTGGTCGTTTCGGGAACGACCGGCCCGCAACCGACCGCCCACCTCGGGGCCCACAATCTCAATGAGGCCGCGTTCCAAAGCACCGTGCACGTCCTCGTCGGTGGGCAGGGGGACGAAATCGCCGCTGGCTACTTTTTCGCCAAGACGATCAAGGCCGTCAAGCATGGTGTCCAGGTCGGCGTCGGAAAGCAGGCCGGCCTTGTGTAAGACCTTGGCGTGCGCCTTGGATGCCTGGACATCGTAGGGGGCAAGCACCCAGTCGAAGTGGGTGGATACGGACAGGGCGAACATGGCGTCGCTGGGGCCGCCGGCGAATCGGCCACCCCATAATGCGCCTTGGTTGGTTTTGTGTTGCTGTGCCATGAGGATTATGCTTCGCGGTCCCGCCGGTTCGAAATCTTGGTGGAAAGGCCGTGGAGTTCCACGAAGCCCTTGGCCAGGGTTTGGTCAAAGGTGTCGCCGGTGTCGTAGGTGGCCAGGTTAAAGTCGTAGAGGGAATGATCGGAGCGCCGACCGTTCACTACCGCGCTGCCGGCATGGAGGACCATGCGGATGTCGCCGGTCACGTGCTCTTGGGTGGAGTCAATGAAGGCGTCCAGGGAGCGTTTCAGCGGGGAGAACCACAGGCCGTCATAGACTTCTTCGGACCAGCGGGCGTCGACAAGCCGCTTGTAGCGGGCAAGTTCGCGTTCCACGGTGACGTCTTCCAGGGCCTGGTGGGCGATGAGCAGGGTGATTGCCCCGGGGGCCTCGTACACCTCGCGGGATTTAATGCCCACCAGGCGGTCTTCCACCATGTCGAGGCGGCCCACGCCTTGGGCGCCGGCCCGCTGGTTGAGCTCTTCGATGGCTTCGAGCACGGTGACGGGTCGACCGTCGATGGCCACGGGCACGCCGGATTTAAAGGAGATTGTGAGCTCGTCGGGGGCGTTGCCCAAGCCCGGGTCCTCGGTGTATGCGTAGAGGTCCTTGGTGGGCGGATTCCACAGGTCTTCGAGGAAACCGGTTTCCACGGCACGACCCCACACGTTTTGGTCGATGCTGAATGGGGACTTTTTCGACTGTTCGATGGGAAGGTTGATTTCCTCGGCAAAGGCGATGGCCTTGTCCCGGGTCCAGGCGTAGTCGCGGGCGGGGGCAATGATTTCCAGCTCAGGAGCCAGACTGCGGAACCCAACTTCGAAGCGGACCTGATCGTTGCCCTTGCCGGTGCAGCCGTGGGAGACGTGAGTGCCGCCGAACTCCTGGGCGGCCTGCACCAAATGCTTCACAATGAGCGGCCGGGAAATGGCGGAGACCAGCGGGTATTGCTTCATGTACATGCCGTTGGCCCGAATTGTGGGCAGGCAGTAGTTGTTGGCGAATTCGTCTTTGGCGTCGATGACGACGGCTTCGACGGCACCACAGTCGAGGGCGCGTTGGCGCACGGATTCCATGTCCTCGCCGCCCTGACCCAGGTCGAGGGAAACGGCAACGACTTCACCACCGGTCATTTTCGCCAGGTATGGGATAGCAACGGAGGTGTCGAGGCCACCGGAATATGCGAGGACTACACGGTTGGTCATAATGTAATTTTTCTCCTTATCGAACGTTGAGTAAGTCGACGAGTTCCTTGCCCGTCAATGGGTCGCGGGCCAGGACAAACACGGTATCGTCACCGGCGATAGTGCCCACCACTTCATCCATGCTGACCCTATCAATAAAGCTAGCAAGGAAGGCCGCGGCCCCGGGCGGGGTGCGCAGCACCGCAATGTTCCCGGAATGATCGCTGGATACCAGCAGGTCATCCAGCATTTTTCGTAGTTTTTCCCGGGTGCCGACGGTGGTGGGGGCAAGGGTTTCTTCCGTGTTACCGACGGCATAGAATGCACGGCCGCTGTCCGGCCGAATTTTTTTAGCCCCGAGCTCGTCGAGGTCACGAGACAGGGTCCCTTGGGTGATTTCAACGCCTTTGTTTTTGAGCAGTTCCGAGAGCTGCATTTGGCTGGAAACTAGATTCTGTTCGAGCAGTTCCAAGATCAATGCTTGGCGGACCGTTCTAGTGATTGGTCCAGGGCTCACGGGACTCATGGGCGCTCCTTCGATTATTTATTTGGTTTAGGCTGATTCCACAGTAGCCACGTCATCAAAGCCTTTTGGGCGTGGAGCCGGTTTTCGGCTTCGTCGAAAACTACGGATTGTGGGCCGTCAATCACCGAGGCAGTGACTTCACTACCGCGATATGCCGGTAAACAATGCATAAAGATGGCGTTTTTATTAGCTTTACTCATTATTTCATCGTTTACCTGGTAGGGCAAGAATGGGGTACGCCGATCCAGACCGTCATTTTCCATGCCCATGGATACCCAGGTATCCGTGATGACCACGTCGGCGCCGGCCACCTCGTTAATGTCACTAGTGACGGTAATGGTGGCACCGGTTTCCGCGGCCCGAGTGCGGGCTCGTTCCACAAAATAGGGTTCTGGTTGGAAATCGGTGGGAGCGATAATACTGATGTCCAGGCCCGCGGTGGCGAAGCCCAGCATGTAGGAATTGGCCATATTATTGCGACCATCGCCCAGATAGACCGCTTTATGCCCCCGAAGCCCGCTGGGCCCCTGTTTGGGGCATAAATTTTCGATAATGGTTTGCAGGTCGGCAAGCACCTGACAGGGGTGGAAACTATCGCACAGCGCGTTAATGATAGGCACTTGCGAGGTTTCGGCCATGTCCCACAGGTTTTGGTGAGCGAAGGTGCGCCACACGATGAGCGATACCATGCGTGACAGGAGCGCCCCGGTGTCCTGGTAGGTTTCGCCTTTGCCCATTTGGGTTTTGCCGGATTCGACCACGATGGCGTTGCCGCCGAGTTCGGCGATGCCCGTCGCAAAGCTAAATCGGGTGCGTGTGGAGGTTTTATCAAAGAGCACCGCCACGGATTGCGGCCCTTTCAGTGGCTGTGAGGCAAATCGCGCATGCTTGAGCTCCGCAGCCATGGTAAGCACTTCGGCCTGTTCGGCGGGGGTGAGGTGGTCGTCGGCGAGGAAATGCCGCACATTATTAGTCATCGTGGGAAACTCCTTTAAGAAGGTCAGCGAAGCGTGCTACCGCTTGGGTGATCTGGTCATCACTAATAATAAGCGGTGGTGTGAGTCGCACTACATCAGGTTGCGGGGCGTTCATGAGGATTCCGTAATTCGGCGCCTCGGCCACGGCTTGCTTTGCGACGGGCTCCCGCAGCACCACCCCAAGCATCAATCCCCGACCCCGCACCGACTCGACCTGGGGTAATTTGAGCAGTTCTTGACGCAGCAGCTCCCCTTTGCGCGTGACCTCCGCCAAGAATTGCTTATCGACGACGTCCAAGACCACCCGGGCGGCGGCACAGGTCACCGGATTGCCACCAAAGGTACAGCCGTGGTCCCCAGGTTGGAAGAGCTTGGCGGCCTTGCCTGCGGCGATGCATGCCCCCATGGGGAGGCCACCACCGAGTCCCTTGGCCATGGTGACCACGTCGGGGCGAACATTGTCGTGTTGGAAAGCGAAGAACTCACCGGTGCGACCAACCCCGGTCTGTACCTCGTCGCAGATCATGAGGATGCCATGCTCGTCGCACAACTGGCGTACCTGGGCGAGGAACCCATCGGGGGCGGGCACCACGCCGGTTTCGCCCTGAATGGGCTCCAGGAAGATAGCGGCCACGTCGTCGTCAAGCGGCGGGAAGCTCTCAATGTCGCCGTAGGTGTAATATTCGACGCCCGCGGGCATGGGCTCGAATTTTTTCCGCTTGTCGGGCTGGCCGGTGAGCGCCAGCGCCCCCATGGTGCGACCGTGGAACCCGTGTTCGGCGGCAAGGATTCGGCTCCGGCCAGTGGCACGGGCGATTTTGAATGCCGCCTCGTTGGCCTCGGTGCCGGAATTGCAGAAAAACACCCGGGCATCCGGGTCACCAAACCGGTCGATGAGACCAGCAGCCACATCAATGACCGGCTGGGATGCATACAGGTTGGAAACATGCCCCAGGGTGGCAATCTGCTCGGATACCGCCTGCACCACCGCCGGATGACCGTGCCCCAAGGCGTTCACCGCGATGCCCGCCAATAGGTCAATGTGGGTTCGCCCCTCGGAGTCGGTAACCTCGGCACCGGCACCGCTGACCAGGGTGATGGCCGGGGTGCCATAGGTGTTCATTATTACGTCAGGCCAGGTTGGCATTATTCGTCTCCTTCGTTGCGATAAATCGTGGGGCTGGCGGGGTCGGCCACCACGTCGTCCGGCACCACCATGGTGCCGATACCGCCGGCGGTGAGCAGTTCCAGCAGCACGGAATGACCCACCCGGCCGTCAATCACATGGGCCGCCCGAACCCCATGCTCTACCGCCCGCAGACAGGACTCCATTTTCGGAATCATTCCGGTGTCGAGCTGCGGCAATAATTCCGCCAGCTCGCTCACGGAGGTTTGGGAAATGAGCGAAGTCCTGTCCGGCCAATTGGCGTATAACCCCTCAACATCGGTGAGGATCAGGAGTCGCTCGGCACCCAGGGCAACCGCCAGGGCCCCGGCGGCGGTATCCGCGTTGATGTTATACACCTCGCCGTCGTCGAAGCCGGGGGCAATGGTGGAGACCACGGGAATGCGTCCGGCATCAATGATGTCCATGAGGCTGCTGGCGTCCACGTTCACGATCTCCCCCACCAGGCCAATGTCGGTGAGCTTCCCATCGACCTCCACCAGGCGTTTTTCCGCCTGAAACAGGCCGGCGTCCTCCCCGGAGGTGCCCACCGCGTAAGGGCCATGATTATTAATGAGCCCCACCAGGTCGCGGCCAACCTGGCCGAATAGCACCATGCGGACAACCTCCATGACCTCCGGCGTGGTGACCCGGAAACCGCCCTTGAACTCCCCTTCGAGGCCCAGTCGGTCCAGCATGGCGGTGATTTGGGGTCCGCCGCCGTGCACCACCACGGGTTTCACGCCGACGGTGCGCAGGAACGCCATGTCTGCGGCGAAGGCGGCCTTGAGCTCATTGTCGATCATGGCATTGCCGCCGTACTTCACTACCACGATCTTATTGTTGAGATGCTGGAGCCAAGGCAACGCCTCCACCAGAACTTGTGCACGTTTTTGAGGGGTCATATACCTCATTATGATCGCTTCTTTCCTAGGTAGAATAGGCGGAATTGAATTCGACGTAGCCTAATGACAGATCAGTAGTTCGAATCGTGGCTTGGCCGGGGCCGCCGGTGCCTAGGTCCACCACCACATCAATATCCACACCGGTCAGGTCTACGTCCCGCGCCCCCGGGGTTCCGCACGAGTCAATGCACACGGCTTGATTATTGAAATACACCGAGATTTTTTCCGGATCCATATCAGCATCGGCCATGCCCACCGCGGCAAGGGTGCGACCCCAGTTGGGATCCGAACCGAACATGGCGCACTGAAACAGGTTATCCCGCGCGATCGTCCGGGCGGCATTCAGCGCCATGTCGTCGGTGGTGGTGCCGGTAACGGTGACGGCGACCCGCTTAGTCACGCCCTCGGCGTCCGCCTGCATCTGCCGGGCCAAATCTGCACAGGCCTCCCGAACCGCCTCGTCTAATTCCTGCTGAGTTGGGGTGATCCCCGACGCCCCTGACGCCAGCAATAACACGGTGTCGTTTGTGGAGGTAGACCCGTCAATGTCCAGGCGGTCAAAGGTGACCGCGGTGGCCTGCCGCAGCGCGGCATCCGCCATGTCCGGGGTGATCGACGCATCGGTGGTGAGGCACACCAGCATTGTGGCGAGCGACGGGGCCATCATCCCCACCCCCTTCCCCATACCAGCCAACGACCAGCCGCCGGCGTGCGTCACCAGGGTGGTTTTCCGCACCGTATCCGTGGTCATGATGGCTTCCGCCGCCGCATCAGCATGATCCCCCAGGCCGGCAACCAGCGGGTCGACCGCATTGAGCATCAGGTCCAGGGGCAGCTGCTCCCCGATGAGCCCGGTGGAGCAGGCGGCCACATCCGCCGCCTCGCAACCAATGGCATCCGCCACCCGCTGCACCACGGCAGCGGCGTCCGCATCCCCCTGCGCCCCGTTGCAGGCGTTGGCGTTGCCGGAATTATAAACCACCGCCACAAGCCGGCCATCAGCCACAGCCTTTCGTGTCAGCTTCACCGGTGAGGCCACCACCCGGTTCCGGGTAAACACGCCGGCCGCAACAAACTCCGGCCCGGTATTGACCACCAACGCCATGTCCGGCTTCCCCGACGGTTTAATGCCCGCGGTCACCGCCGCGGCAACGAAACCCGGAATCATGGTGCCACCCCATTCACGGTCAAACCGGCAGCCTCATCCAACCCCAACGCAATATTCATGCACTGCACCGCGGCGCCGGCCGTGCCCTTGACCAGGTTGTCGATGGCGCTCACCACCACCAGGCGGCCGGCGGCCTCGTCGACCTCCACCTGGAGCTGACACATATTCGCCCCCACCACGCTCTTGGTTTGCGGCTGCTGATCCCCCGGCAACACCGATACAAATTGCTCTTCTGCATAAAATTCCGCATAGGTGGCGTAGGCTTGTTCCGCGGTCACCCCGGCAACCAACGGCGCCGTGGCCGTGGTCAGGATGCCCCGCGACAACGGTGCCAGCACCGGGGTGAAACTCACCGTCACCGGCGCCGTCGAATACGCGCCCAGGTTTTGGCGAATCTCCGGGTTATGGCGGTGTTTACCAGCGGTGTTATAGGCCCGCAGGTTACCCATCACCTCCGAACCCAATAGGCCCACGCTGGCTTTCTTCCCCGCACCCGAGGTGCCGGTGATGGACACAAATTGCAGATCCGGGTGCACCAAATCATGCACCACCGCCGGCAACATGGCTAAGGTGGCGCCGGTGGGGAAACAACCAGGCACCGCAATCCGGTTCGCCCCCCGTAGTTTACTGCGCTGACCAGGAAGTTCCGGCAACCCATAAGGCCAGCTGCCGGCGTGTTCCCCGCCATAAAATTTTTCCCAATCATGAGAATCCGTCAAACGGAAATCGGCGGCACAGTCAATCACCAGCACATCATCACCCAAATTTCGGGCGATTTCGGCGGAATGCCCATGCGGCAACCCCAAGAAAACCACATCATGGCCGGCTAAAATATCCGTGGTGGTGGGCTCAATCGTGCGGTCCGCCAAGCTCACCAAATGCGGCATGAGCTCGGCCACGGACTGGCCCGCGGTGGTGGCGCCGGTCAGCGCGCCGATCTCCACGTCTGGGTGCGCGGAAATCAGGCGGAGAATTTCGCTGCCAGCATAGCCGGAGGCTCCGGCGACGGCTACGTTAATTGTCATGCACCCAGCATAGCAATTATTCGGAAACTTGCAATTTATGCACGCATGTGGGCGCCGAACCGTTCCGCCGCCAACTCCGCGGCAGCCAGCCGACCCACCGAGCACTCCTCATCCGTCAAGGTCCGATCCGGGGCCCGGAACACCAGGGCAAAGGCCAACGATTTCACGTCGGCCCCTAACCCTGCCGAGCGGTACACGTCGAAAAGCTCCACGGTTTCCAACAAGTCGCCGCCACCAGCAATAATGGTCTGCCGCACCGTCTCGGCCGGCACATCCTCCGGCACCACCAACGCCAAATCCTGCTTCACCGCCGGAAACGCCGACAGCACCGGCGCTGGCAACACCTGCGTGAGCGGCAACGCCGACACATTGAGCTCCATGGCGCACGTGCGCTTCGGCAGACCCAACCGCTCCACAACCTGCGGATGCAGCTCACCGGCATGCCCCACCACGACACCATCCACCAGCAATGCGGCACACCGGCCCGGATGCCACGGCAAATACTCCGCATTTTCCACCGTCAACGACACCCCAGCAGCCCGCGCCACCAGCTTCGCCGACTCGATCGCATCCGCATACGAATACTCCCGACCCTCACCCCACGGGCCCGAAAACTCAATCAAACCAGTGCCCACGGTCGCCACATGCAACGGCTGGTACGGCAACGTTGCCAACAACCCAGCAATCTCCGCATCCGACGGCCGCTGCGCCACCGACAGCATCGGCGACATGCCCGCACCCTGCACCACCGACACCTGCTGCTGGCCAAACAACGACAAATTCGTCATGCCCCGCGCCACATTCCGCGCCACGGCCTCCAGCATGGACGGCAATAATGTTGTGCCCACAATGGCGTAATCCGCATCCAACGGGTTGCGCACCGCCACCGCGTTACGACGCTCATCCGTGGCCGCCAACCCCCACGTATCAAACGTGTCCTGCCGAATAAACGGGGTCGGCAAAATCTCCACATAACCGCCATAAGCCAACGCATGCCCAATGGCCCGCCGCCGCTTCTGGGCCGGAGTCAACCCCTTACCCGCCGACACGGTCGGCACAATCGCGGGAATATCCGCCAACCCCTCCAGGCGCAGCACCTCCTCCACCAGGTCCGCATCCTCGGTCAAATCCGGGCGCCACGTCGGCGGAACCACATCCAGCATACCGTCATGCTCCGTGACCTTGCACCCCACCTCACGCAGCCGACCGACCACCGTCTCCGGGGCATAATCCACCCCAGCAATCTGGCCCGGACGCGACACCGCCATCCGAATCGTGGGCATCACCGGCACCTCCCCCACCACGGTGCGGCCCGTGGAAATGGTGCCACCCGCAATATCCTGCAACAACGCGCAGGCCATATCCAAGGCGACCTCCACCAATGCTGGATCCACGCCCCGCTCAAACCGCCGCGACGCCTCCGAACTCAACTTATGACGCCGCGACGACCGGGCCGTCACAATAGGATCCCACGTAGCGGCCTCAAAATACACTTCCGTGGTATCAGCAGAAATCTCCGACGACACGCCCCCCATCACAGCCGCCAACGACTGGATGCCAGCATCGTCACAAATCACCACATCTTCAGGATCTAGCTTGCGCACAACATGATCCAGGGTTTCCAGCTGCTCACCTTGCCGGGCCAACCGCACCACCAAATCACCGCTGATCTTCTCGGCATCAAACGCATGCATCGGCTGACCCAACGCCAACATCACATAATTCGTCACATCCGTCGCCGGATTCACCGGCTGCTGGCCGGAAAGCAACAACTCCCGCTGCAGCCACCACGGCGTCGTGGCCTTAGGATCAATGCCACTTACCCGACGCAACCCAAACCGCTTCGCCTTGGTCTCCGGCCGCAAATCCACGCCGATAAGCTTCGATGTTGGCCGCGGCACCTGCGGAAACTCCGCCAACGCCGGATCCTGGTAGGCCGCCGACAGCCCAAACCCGGACGCCAATTCCCGAGACAGCCCCCGGGCCGACAACGCATAGCCGCGATCCGGGGTGATATTCACATCAAAAACCGTGTCATCCAGGCCCAGCACCTCCCGGGCATCCGTACCCGGCTCCCCCGAATCCAGCGTGAGAATACCCGACGACCTGGTGGTGAGCCCCAACTCCGCCGCGGAACAAATCATGCCCTCCGACACGTGACCATACGTCTGCCGCGCCGAAATCTCGAAACCACCCGGCAGCACCGTCCCCGGCAACGCCACCACCACAATGTCACCCACCGAGAAATTCTGGGCGCCACAAATAATATTCTGCACCTGATCCGGCCCCACCAACACCTGGCAGTAGCGGATCGGCTTCTTAAACTCCGTCAACTCCTCAATGGCTACCACCCGACCCAACACCAGCGGGCCGGTGGTTTCCGGAATCGACTCGTACCCCTCGGTCTCAAATCCCACCTGCACATACATAGCATCCAACTCCGCCGGAGTCACACCAGTGAAACCTGGAAGCAAACTCTGAACCCAACTCTGAGTAATAAGCATTATCCCAATATCTCCTTTATGCCTGGATTCCGAAAGGTGCAGTGAAACGAATATCGCCCTCCACCATGTCCCGCATGTCATTCAGCCCATTACGGAATTGCAACGTCCGATCCACCCCAATACCAAACGCAAACCCGGTATAGACCGCCGGATCAATACCCGCGGCACGCAGCACATTCGGGTTCACCATGCCGCAACCACCCCATTCGATCCAGCCGGCCCCACCCTTCTTCTGCGGGAACCACACATCCACCTCGGCGGACGGCTCCGTGAACGGGAAATAATTAGCGCGCATCCGGGTACGAGTCTCCGCGCCAAACAACGCTTTTGCTAAATGGTCAAGCGTGCCCCGCAAATGCGCCATCGTTAGCCCCTCGGCCACAGCTAGGCCCTCCACCTGGTGAAACACCGGCGTGTGCGTGGCATCCAACTCGTCGGTGCGGAATACCCGACCCGGGGCAACCACATAAATCGGCAGATCCTGCGACAGCATGGTGCGCATCTGCACCGGCGACGTATGCGTCCGCAACACCTGCCGCGACCCCTCGTGAGAAACATGGAACGTGTCCTGCAAGGTGCGCGCCGGGTGGTCCGGCACAAAATTCAAGGAATCGAAATTGAAATACTCCGCCTCCACCTCTGGACCATCCGCCACCTCATAGCCCATGGAAACAAAAATATCCGTGATCGTCTCCAACAGTGTCGTGATCGGGTGCAGCGCCCCCACCTGCCGTCGGGTGGTAGGCACGGTAACATCCACCCGCTCAGCAATCAAAACCTCGGCGTTCCGCTTCTCCTCCAGGGCGGTTTTAGCGGTGGCGTACGCCTTCTCCGCCTCGCCCCGCGCCTGATTGACAAGCCGTCCGGCATCCTTCCGCTCATTCTTCGGCAACGACCCCAACGCACGCCGTGCCTGTGAGATAGGCGCATCATCACCCAAATGTTCCCTGCGGGCGACAGCCAATTCTTCGAGGTTAGTCGCAGCAGCAAAGGCTTGCCGCGCGGCCTCCACAGCTTCGGTCAGCTCGAACACGGATTCTCCTTGGTAAATCGATAAAAATGTAACTCATCCATAATAGCGACTAGTTTGCAAACCACCAAGATCACAAACGGGGGTGAATTTGACTAAAATCATATTTCTTCTTTCTTCAGGTTTTACTAGGGTATAAAGCATGGAAACGCTTTACGACGCCTACTGCACCGCACAACGCAGCGGTGCCGCACTTGTTGCGCATGTGCGTCGTCAAGGCCTGAAAAAGCACCAAATCGCCCGGGATTTCCGCATCACCCAAAAAGAAGCAGACCTTTATATCTGGTTGGGCCACCAATTCACCGCCAAACTCCTCATGCTCGCTGCCGAGAAACAGCTATCCGTCAGCCAGCTCCAGGTGGTGGCCAAGGCCGCGAATAAGGCCAGCGCTAACCTCGTCGACAAGCAAGCGCTGCGGCAAGAATTCATTAACCACGCCGCCACCTGCACCGTCGACGAACTGCACCTCTACGTCAACACCCGGGTGCTCGAAGTCAACAGTGGACGCGCGCCACGGAAAGCCGCAACCGGCATATCTAAACAAGCCGACGCCGACGGCATGGGCCACATCCACGCTGCCATGCCCTACCACGAAGCCAAAAAAGTCAGCGCCATCCTCGACACAGACGCCAAAAAACTCCGGCGGCTCAACCCCAACCTCGGCTACGCGGAAGCCCTCACCCACGCGCTCATCAACCGGGTCACCGCCCCCAGCGCCGACAGCAGCCCCACCAACACCCCCTGCTTCCTCTTCCCGCTCCAAGCGGACGCCACCTACTTCGCAGACGGCACCGTCGCCTTCACCAACGGCTCCACCCGCCCCCTCAAAGAACTAGTCGACGAACAACTCAGCGACTACGGCTACGTCATCGTCACCGCACTCGACGAAAACGGCGTCCCCACCGTCGCCACCTCCTACCTCTGCCGGCGCAGCAACCCCGACGGTGGCGGCCGGGACAAACAACGAAGCTTCAGCCCCTGGCAAAAATTCATCAGCACCGCCGAATACCTGTGCTGCATGCACCCCGATTGCAGCTACCCAGCAATCTCTAGCCAGGGCCACCACCTCAAAGCTTGGACCAATGGCGGGCCCACCACCCTCACCAACTGTGTGCCCCTCTGCGGCCCCCACAACGCCCAAAACGACGACAACCCCGCCAAACACTGGCACAACGGCCACGCCATCAAAGACCCCGCCACCGGGCGAGTCGGCTGGCAATTCACCCGAGGCGGGCCCATCTACCACAATAAAAACCCGCTCATCCGCAAAGGAATGCGGGAATGGGCACTCGCCTACTACGGATTCATTTCGATGACTCCCACAAACAAATAGACGCCGCGGTAGCCAAATTCAACGACTCCGCCGAACCCTTAATGGGAATCGCTACCCGGTGATCGGCCAACTCCATAAGCTCCGGCCCCAACCCATGCGCCTCATTACCAAACAACCAGGCAGTAGGGCGGGCCAGGAGCTCATTAGCCGTGCCCAAATCCACCTCACCATCAGCCGCCGTCGCCACCAACTGCAACCCCCGACCTTTCAGCAGACGCAGCACCTCCCCCACATCCCGCGACCGCGCCACCGGCACATGAAACACCGACCCCGCCGAAGCCCGCACCGCCTTCGAAGACTGCGGATCCACCGTATCCCCCGCAAAAATCACCGCATCCGCCCCCAAAGCATCAGAAACCCGCACCAACGTACCCGCATTCCCCGGATCATTCGTCCCCACCGCCACAGTCACCAACCGGGGACTACGACCCAACGCCTCCCCCACCCGCCACAACACCGGACGGCACACCGCAAAAATCCCCGGCGCCGTCGCAGTATCCGCCAACGACCGGGCCGCCCCCGCAGTAATCGGGTGTACAAACACCTGCATATGGCCCGCAGCCACCACAATATCCGCAAACCGCTTCGCAGCCTCCGCGGTCACAAACACGTCGGTGGCGGAACCCGTAGCAACAGCGGCCTCCACGGAGTTGGAGCCTTCGACGATGAACTTCCCCTCCTTTCTTCTGACCGCTGTCCGATGTAGCTTTGCTGCTTTGACGATGCGGGGGGTGCGTTCGGTAAACGCTTCAGTGAAGTCCAGGCTGCTCATTCACCTTATGGTAGCAGGTAGCAAAAACTCCACCACTCCCCTTCTGGGAAGCGGTGGAGTCAGAATGTTTTAGGCAGCCTTGGGGGCGTTCACGTCTGCCGGCAGCGCGGCCTTGGCGGCCTCGCAGATCACGGAGAACGCAGCGAAGTCGTTCACCGCAAGGTCGGCCAGGATCTTCCGGTCTACTTCAATTTCGGCCAGCCGCAGGCCTTGGATCAACCGGTTGTAGGTGATACCGTTCATGCGGGCGGCAGCGTTGATGCGGGTGATCCACAGTTTGCGGAATTCCGATTTACGGGCCCGGCGGTCACGGTAGGAGTAGGTCATGGAGTGCAGCCATTGTTCCTTGGCCTTGCGGTATAGGCGGGAACGCTGCCCCCGGTAGCCCTTGGCTGACTTGAGAATCTCGCGACGTTTCTTCTTGGCGTTTACTGAGCGCTTAACACGTGCCATTGTTTACAACTTTCCTTACAGCAATAGATTATGTGGTGGATTAAGCCTTGCCCAGGAGACGCTTGACGCGCTTGGTGTCGGCTGGGGCTACATCCGTCGTTCCCTTCAGGCGACGGGTGCGTTTCGACGGCTTCCCTTCTAGGAGGTGGCGTCGATTAGCCCGCTCGCGGCGTAGTTTGCCGGAACCAGTGGTCTTGATCCGCTTAGCGGTGCCCTTGTGGGTTTTCTGCTTCATGGGATTAAACGTCCTTCTAACTTTTAGGTCTCTACTTTTTGCCTTTGCGCACTGGGCCGAAGACCATGGTCATATTGCGACCATCTTGTTTGGGCTTCGATTCCACAATGCCGTAATCGGCAACATCCTCTGCCAGTCGGTCTAAAAGCCGGGTACCGAGCTCCGGTCGGGACTGCTCCCGGCCCCGGAACATGATGGTGACTTTTACTTTGGACCCTTTTTCGAGGAAGCGGATCACATTGCTCTTTTTTGTCTCGTAATCGTGATCGTCGATCTTGGGACGGAATTTTTGCTCCTTGACCACAGTTTGCTGCTGATTTTTGCGAGCTTCACGAGCCTTTTGAGCCTGTTCGTATTTGAACTTGCCATAGTCCATGATCTTGCAAACCGGCGGCTTGGCGTTGGGGGCGACCTCAACGAGGTCGAGGTCGGCGTCGTAAGCAAGTTTGCGTGCATCTTCAATATGCACGATGCCAACCTGCTCCCCATTAGGTCCAACAAGTCGAACCTCGGGTACTCGGATTCGCTCATTAATGCGAGCTTCAGCGCTGATGGGAACTCCTCAAGTAGCAAAGTGGATTATGTGATCTACCGTTATTCGCCAGCGATTCCCGTGACATACGAAAAACCCGTTTGCTTCTTCAGGAGCAAACGGGAGACCTGATACCTTGACCTCTTTACCGAAGCTTGAGGTGGGAAGATCTCCACTTGCGTTGGGCGGTAGTGGGTTAACTATAACACAGTAGGTACCCCCAAACAAGTCTGCGGCTAAGATAAGGGGCATGACCCAAGATAATTCTGATAAACATCAGACCGGTCTGATGGATCTTCCCAAATTTAGTGAGACTGACGTCCTACAACCACCAAGGGAGCCGAAGCCGCCGGATACGCAACAAGCGCAAATTCAATCTGAACCGTGGTGGACTAATGAGAATATTATTATTCGCCTATGGGCCAGTTTTGGGGCGCTCATCACGTTTATTGGTGTGGCGTTCCTTGTTGCTTGGGGTATTAAAAATGGGTGGCTCACCCCCACCATCCGGGTTGTGCTTGCAACCTTGTTGGGCATCGCTTTGCTGGTGACCACCCCGGTTTTGCGGCGTCGTCAGTTGCATTCTGCCGCCGTGGGCTCGGTATACGTCACCTCTCTTCTGACTCTTGGCGCCACCGCCATTAGTGTTGGCTATATTTTTGATATGTGCCCGCCGGTTGTTGCGTCTGCGGTGCTGGGTGCGATCGTTGCCGCGTATGGTCTGGGGAACCGGTGGTTGGCGCAGGAGGGTGTCGCTATAACCGTTGCGATTGTGAGTTTTATTCTGCTCGGGTGGCATATCAGCCGCGCCGGCCTTACCCCTCATGTGTTTCCGTATAGCCTGCCGGGTCTGCTGCTTCTTCTGGCCGCTTATCGACGCCCAACCTGGCCGAACGCCCAAGCGGTTGCCGGGATCCTGATCTTTGCTGGTGCGGCCGTCGGCGACACCGGTAATTCGTGTTTCTTCCTGCTGGGGGCGATGCTTGTCACCATCGTGCTGCGTGGCCATTGGCTCATCACCGTCAGCCTTTACCCGGTGATGTTTTTCCCGGGCACCCATCAGATATATTTCCTGCTGGTTTTCGGCATTTTCATCCTGTGGGCCTGCCTGGAGCGCGCCAACCCTGTCCCCTGGGGGCTTATTGCCGTGAATTTCCTGTCGTTCCACAGCTATTTTTCCCTGGTGCAGGCCGGTTATTTCGTGGCGTTCGCCATCACCATTTGGTTCCTGCACCGGATTGACTACCGCGAGATTCTGTGGGGGCTTTGGACCCTCATTGGCCTATATTTGGTTCGTGGCCTGCTGGTGGCGGCCATTCTCAACCGGCCCATTGTGTTGGGGAGTCCGCACCCCATGGTGTGTTGGGCGATCGTCATTATGTTGGGGGTCGCCGTCTACCGCTATAGGCAGGTTCTTCAGCTGCCGCGGCCCATGCCCGCAGTGCTTGCCGTTATCGGGCTGGCGTTTTCGATGATTGTAGTGCTGCTCATCACCAGCACTCTCATGCCTTCCGAGGTGGGGTTTTATGCGGGCCATGCCATTGTGTCAGTGGCATGGTTGTTGCTGGCTGCTTGGTTGGCGATCTGGCGGCACACGTCGTTGAGCGTCGGCATGTTTTTAAGCATTGGCGTGATTTCAAAACTCATCTTTTTCGACATGCAGGCAATCCAGGGGGTGCCGCGCATCGCCGCGTTTATCCTCTCCGGCATTATTTTGATCGGTATCGCCGTCGGCTACGCCAGTAAGGGGGCCAAGAAGGCGCCGGTGTATGAGCCGGCCACTTGAGCTACTTCTTCAGGCGTGCCGGCGGCGACGATCTCACCGCCGCCGGCGCCGCCTTCGGGCCCCATGTCGATAATCCAGTCCGCCGCCTTAATCACATCTAAATTGTGCTCAATGATAATCACGGAGTTGCCCTTATCCACCAGCGACTGGATGACCAGCATGAGTTTCCGAATGTCTTCAAAATGCAGGCCGGTTGTCGGCTCGTCCAAAATATAGATGGTGCGACCATTGGAGCGTTTCTGCAGTTCCGCAGCCAGCTTGACCCGCTGCGCCTCCCCACCGGATAAGGTGGTGGCCGCCTGCCCCAACCGCACATAGCCCAACCCCACCTCGGTCAGGGTGTGCAAATACCGGTGGATGGCGGTGATGGGTTGGAAAAACTCCACGGCCTCCGCAATCGGCATCTCCAACACCTCGGCAATATTTTTGCCCTTGTAGCGCACCTCCAGGGTTTCCCGATTATATCGGGCCCCGTGGCACACCTCGCAGGGCACGTACACGTCGGGGAGGAAATTCATTTCTATCTTCAAGGTTCCATCGCCTTGGCAGGCCTCGCACCGGCCACCTTTCACGTTGAAGGAGAACCGGCCGGGCTTATAGCCCCGCACTTTGGCCTCGGTGGTTTCGGCAAACAGTCCCCGAATCTTGTCGAACACCCCGGTGTAGGTTGCGGGGTTTGACCGGGGGGTCCGCCCAATCGGCGACTGGTCTACCTGCACCAACTTGTCGAGGTGTTCCACCCCATCCACCCGCACCGCCCGACCCGGCACCTGCCGGGCCCGGTTGAGCTTATTTGCCAGCGTGCGCGCGAGAATCTGGTTGACCACCGTGGATTTGCCCGACCCGGACACCCCGGTCACGCACACCAGCACACCCAGGGGAATGTCCACATCAATACCCTTCAGGTTATTTTCCCGGGCCCCCACCACCGTGAGTTTCCGATCCGGGTCGATGGGGCGCCGCTGGTTCGGCACCCCCAATTTCCGGTGGCCCGCAAGGTACGCGCCGGTGAGTGACTTCTCGCACTCCCCTATCCCGGCTGGTTCCCCCTGGTACACCACTTCCCCACCGTATTCGCCGGCCTGCGGCCCAATGTCGACCAACCAGTCTGCCGCCTTGATGGTGTCTTCGTCGTGCTCCACCACGATCAGCGTGTTACCGATGTCCCGCAACCGTTCCAGGGTGGCGATGAGCCGCTGGTTATCCCGCTGGTGCAGCCCAATGGATGGTTCGTCGAGCACATAGAGCACTCCCGCCAAACCCGAGCCGATCTGAGTAGCGAGCCGAATCCGCTGCGCTTCCCCACCGGACAGGGTTCCGGCCGCCCGGTTGAGCGTCAAATAGGTGAGCCCCACATCAATTAAAAATTGCAGCCGGGCCTGAATCTCCTTCAGCACCGCCCCAGCAATGAGCTGTTCGCGTGGCCCTAACACCAGGCTCTTTAAGAATTCCGCGGCCTCGGCAACGCTCAGCTCGGCCAGGCCGGCGATGGACAAATCCCCGTGATGCTCAGATGCCATGCGCACCGCCAGGATCTCCGGCCGGAGCCTGGCCCCCTGGCAGGCGGGGCACGCCACCTCCCGGGTGTACCCCAGGAGGCGATCCTTCTGCGTTTGGGACTCCGAGGTTTCGATCTTCCGGTTCATGTACCCCAGCACGCCTTCGAATGGGGCCGACCAGTTCCGCACCCGCCCGTACCGGTTTTTGTAGTGGACGGTCACCACATCGTCGCTGCCGTGGATGAGCGCATGTTGCGCTTCTTCAGGCAACTGGTTGTAGGGGGTTTGCGGGTCGAAACCCATGGTGGCACCCAGGCCGGCAATGAGTTGGGAGAAATATTTGGAGTTGGGGCTGGAATACCAGGGCTGCACCGATGTGAGCGCGGGGGCGCTGGGGTCCGGGATCACCAGGTCAATGTCGATTTCTTGGCGCATACCCAACCCATCGCAGGTGGGGCACGCCCCGTAGGGGGAGTTAAAGGAGAACGAGCGGGGTTCCAACTCGTCGATTCCGAGGGCGTGGCCGTTGGGGCAGGCGAGTTTTTCGCTGAAGCGGCGCACCCGATGCGGGTGGTCGTCGGCAAGCGAAACAAAGTCGAGCACCACTACCCCATCGGCGAGCCGCAGGGCGGTCTCAATGGAGTCGGTGAGGCGCTGCTTTTGGGTGGGTTTGACGGTCAGCCGATCCACTATCACATCAATGTCGTGCTTGACCTGCTTTTTCAGGGTTGGCGGGTCGGTAAGTTGGTAGGTTTTCCCATCGACTCGGGCCCGCGCATAGCCTTGGGCGGCCAGGTCAGCGAACAGGTCCACGAATTCGCCCTTGCGGGTGCGTACCACCGGCGCCAACACCTGGAACCGTAACCCAGCCTCCATTTCTAGTACCTGGTCGACAATCTGTTGGGGGGTTTGCCGGTCGATGATGGCGTCGCATGTGGGACAGTGCGGGGTCCCGGCGCGGGCGTAGAGGAGGCGGAGGTAGTCGTAGATTTCGGTGATGGTTCCGACGGTGGATCGGGGGTTGCGGTTGGTGGATTTTTGGTCGATGGAGACTGCGGGTGAGAGTCCTTCGATGAATTCGACGTCGGGTTTGTCCATTTGGCCGAGGAATTGGCGGGCGTAGGAGGAGAGGGATTCAACGTAGCGGCGTTGGCCTTCGGCGAAGATGGTGTCGAAGGCGAGGGAGGATTTTCCGGATCCGGAGAGTCCGGTGAAGACGGTGAGGGCGTTGCGGGGGATGTTGATGTCGATGTTTTTGAGGTTGTGTTCTTTTGCGCCGCGGACGATGAGCCGGTCTGCCACGTTGGGTCCTGTTCTGTAGGGTTGGGGTTATGGATTTGAAGCGTGTTTCAGTGTCGGATATGGATAATAATTGCTACTTATTGTTTTGCAAAGGTGAGGGGTTGCTTATTGATGCGGCGGATGATGCGCCGCGGTTGTTGGGGTTGGCTGCGGAGTGTGGGGTGCGGATTACGAAGGTGGTGACGACGCATGCGCATTGGGATCATGTGCGGGCGTTGGGTGAGGTGTTGGCGGCGACGGGGGCGGTGCATTATGCGTCGGCGTTGGATGCGCCGGAGTTGCCGTGTGGGGTGGATGTGGAGTTGGTTGATGGGGATGTGATTGAGTTTTGTGGGGTGGAGTTGCCGGTGGTGGTGTTGCGGGGTCATACTGCGGGTGGGGTGTGTGTGGTGGCGGAGTTGGGTGGGGTTCCGAATTTGTTTGTGGGGGATAGTTTGTTTCCGGGTGGGTTGGGGAAGACTGGGTCGGTTGCGGATTTTGAGTTGTTGTTTTCGGATGTGTCGTCGCGGTTGTTTGATCGGTTTCCGGATGATGCGGTGGTGTGGCCTGGGCATGGGGCGTCGACGACGTTGGGGGCGGAGCGGGGTAGTTTGGGGTTGTGGTGGGAGCGTAAGTGGTAGGTGGGGTTTTTGGGTAGCATGTAGGGGGTAAGTTTTGTTCCGTTTTTGTTGGGAGTGTTTGTGGTGATTCGTAAGGTTGCGCGTCCGATGGTGGCGTCGGTGTATGTTGCTGATGGTGCGGATATGGTGTTGAATACGCAGGCTCATGTGGAGGGGGCTGAGGCGGTGTTGCGGCATGTGCGGTCGATTGTGTCGCGGTCGACGTATCAGAAGTTGCCGCAGGATCCGGAGTTGTTGGTTCGGGTTGTTGGGGGGTTGAAGGTTGGTGCGGGGTCGTTGTTGGGGTTGGGGCGGTGTCCGCGGTTGTCTGCTGGGGTGTTGGCGTTGTTGAGTGTGCCGACTATTGTGGCGCGTCATGCGTTTTGGGAGACGCAGGATGTGGAGGAGAAGGTTGCGCGGCGTCAGGGGTTTTTGACGTCGGTGGCGTTGTTGGGTGGGTTGGTTATTACGAGTATGGATACTGGGGGGAAGCCGGGTTTGGGGTGGCGGGTGCGTCAGGCGTTGCCGTCGCGGGCTGAGTCGGAGTCGATGGTGTCGCAGGCTGCGGATTGGTTGGGGGATGCTTCGGGCCGGGTGGTTCAGTATGTGGGGGATAATCGGGAGGATTGGTTGCAGGCGGCTCAGGCGAATTCGCGGGTTGCGGGTAAGCGGGTGGTTCGGGCTGCGGTTGCGGCGCAGGAGCAGGCGCAGGCTGCGTATGCGGATGCGCAGGTGTTGTCGGGGCGGGCTGCTCGGCGGGCGGTGCGGCAGGCGGATCGGTTGCAGGTTCGGGCGGTGCGTGCTTTGCGACGTGCGCAGGAGCGGTTGGATGGTAAGGTTTAGGTTGTAAGGTTTTTGGTTGTGCCAGCGCTGGGGGGCGCTGGTTTTTAGTTTTTTGGGAGTGATTGTGGTGTGTGATGTGGTGGCGTTGGAGCAGGGTTTTGTGGATGGGTTGTTTGGGGTGTTGGATGCGCGGGTGCGGGTGGCGCAGGAGCGGTTGGTTGCGGTGCAGTTGCAGGGTGATGATGTGGATGCGTTGGTGGAGCGTGAGGTGGAGTATCACGGGTTGGTTGGGCGGTTGGATGAGTTGCGGGTGGCGGAGTTGGGGTTGGTGTTTGGCCGGTTGGATATGGTTGGGGGTGAGTGTCGGTATGTGGGCCGGGTTGGGTTGGTTGATGATGGGGGTCGGGTGTTGTTGGTGGATTGGCGGGCGCCGATGGCTCGGCCGTTTTATGTGGCGACGACGGCGCAGCCGGTGGGGGTGGAGCGGCGGCGGCATATTCGGATGCGGGGTCGGGTTGTGGTGGGGGTGACTGATGAGGTGTTGTCTGGTGTGGATGTGGGGGGTGTTGGTGATTTGGGGGTGGTTGGTGAGTCGGCGTTGTTTCGGGCGATGCGGGCGGCTCGGACTGGGCGTATGGGTTCGATTGTGTCGACGATTCAGCGGGAGCAGGATGTGATTATTCGGGATGAGAGTCGGGGGGTGATGGTGGTTGAGGGTGGTCCGGGGACGGGGAAGACTGCGGTGGCGTTGCATCGGGCTGCGTATTTGTTGTATGTGTGGCGGGAGTTTTTGTCGCGGACGGGGGTGTTGATTTTGGGGCCGAATTCGGCGTTTTTGGAGTATATTTCGCAGGTGTTGCCGGAGTTGGGTGAGACGGGGGTGGTGTTGTCGACGGTGGGTGAGTTGTTTCCGGGTGTGGTTCCGGTGGGTGTGGAGTCGGTGGTGGGCCGGGAGGTGAAGGGGTCGGTGGAGATGGTGACGATTTTGGCGCGGGCGGTGCGTCGGTATCAGGTGGTTCCTGATGAGCCGGTGGTGTTGGTGGTTGATGGGGTGGGTCTTGAGGTGTCGCCTGGGTTGGTGCGGGCGGCGCGGGCTGCGGCGCGTAGGTCGGGGCGGCCGCATAATGAGGTGCGGGGGTTGTTTGCGGATTTTTTGGCGTCTGGGTTGGCGCGGCAGTGGGCTGGGTTGATTGGGGCGGATCCGTTGGGTGGTGAGAATTTGTTGTCGGCGGGTGATGTGGCGGAGTTGTATGATGATGTGGTTTCGGATGTGGGGTTTGTGGGGCTTGTTGATGAGTTGTGGCCGGTGTTGGATCCTCGGGTGGTGTTGGCGGAGTTGTTGTCGGATCGGGGGGTGATTGCTCGGGTGGCGGGTGATTATGATGAGGTGACGCAGGGGGCGTTGTTTCGTGAGGTGGGTGATTTGTGGTCGGCGTCGGATGCGGCGTTGGTGGATGAGTTGGCTGAGCTTATTGGGGGGTTTTCGGGGGTTGATGAGGGGGTTGGTGATGGGTGGCGTCGTCAGGTGGCGGATGCGCAGGGGGTGTTGGATGTGTTGAGTTCGTCGGCGAGTTCGGATTTGGATGATGTGTCGGATGCTGAGGTGTTGTCGGCGTTTGATGTGGTGGATGCTGAGGGGTTGGCGCGGCGTCAGGAGGTGCGGGAGCATCGGAGTGTGGCTGATCGGGCGCGGGGGGATATTCGGTGGTCGTATGGGCATGTGATTATTGATGAGGCGCAGGAGTTGAGTGCGATGGAGTGGCGGATGGTGATGCGGCGGTGTCCGACGAAGTGGATGACGATTGTGGGTGATACGGCGCAGACGGGGTCGCCGGCTGGGGTGGATAGTTGGGCGGAGACGTTGGGGCCGTTTGTGGGGGACCGGTTTGTGACGCATCGGTTGTCGGTGAATTATCGGACGCCGGCTGAGATTATGGCGGTGGCGGAGCGGGTGTTGGGGTTGTTTGCGCCTGATGCTCCGGTGGGGGTGGCGTTGCGGGGTGGGGATGATGATGGTGTGGTGCGGTTTTGTGCGGCTGGTACGGATCCGTGGGCGGTGTTGCCGCGGGAGGAGGGCCGGTTGGGGGTGGTGATTGTGGCGGATTCGCGGAAAGATGAAACCCCTGGCGTTCTCGGGGTGAGTGACGTCAAGGGTTTGGAGTTTGATGATGTTGTGGTGGTGGATCCGTTGGTGATTGTTGATGATTCACCGCAGGGGTATCAGGATTTGTTTGTGGCGTTGACGCGGGCGACAAGGTCGCTGGTGGTGATTGGTGAGTTGCCGGGTTAGTTGACGGTGTGGACGATCATGACGTCGCAGTCGGATTGGCGGGCGACGTCGGCGGGGACGGAGCCGAGGAGTCGGCCGGTGAGGGAGTTGATGCCGCGGTTGCCGACGATGAGGAGGTCGGCGTTGGTTTCGTTGACGATGCTCATGAGGGCTTCGACGGGGGTGCCGGGGCGGATGGCGGTGCGGATGGTGGGGGCGCCCATGGCGCGGGCGTGTTCGGTTGCTTTGTCGAGGTTTTCTTGGGCGGGGTCGGTGCCGAGGACGGTGACGGAGTCTTGGCGGAGGGTTTTGGAGGCGTCTTCTTTGGTTTCGTAGTAGGCGCAGCCGATGACGAGGGTTGCGTTGAAGGCTGCGGCGATTTTTGCGGCGCGTTCTACGGCTAGCATGGAGGATTTGGATCCGTCGGTGCCGACGACGATGGTGGAGTAGGCGCTCATGAGTAACCTGGTTTCTTTGGGTCGAAAGTAGTTAGGAACAGCGTTTAGTGTAACAAATCACGTTGTGGAAGCTGAATTGGGGTTTTAGAGGCCGGCGTCTTTCATGCCGCGGAGTTGTTTTTTAAGGTCGGCGATTTCGTCGCGGAGGCGGGCCGCGAGTTCGAAGTTGAGGTCGCGGGCGGCATCACCCATGTGGGTGGTGAGGGTGGTGATGAGTTGTTGGATTTCGGTGGTGCTGTTGGGCTGGTGGGTGATGGCAACCAGGTCGTCGGGGGTGTCTTCGTGGGGGGTGTCGGTGAGTTGGTCGAGGATGTCGGCGATTTTTTTGCGGAGGGGTTGGGGGTCGATGCCGTGTTCGGTGTTGTAGGCGATTTGTTTTTTGCGGCGGCGTTCGGTTTCGTCGATGGCGTATTGCATGGAGTCGGTGATTTTGTCGGCGTACATGATGACTTCGCCGGAGACGTTGCGGGCGGCACGGCCGATGGTTTGGATGAGGGAGGTGGTGGATCGGAGGAAGCCTTCTTTGTCGGCGTCGAGGATGGCGACGAGGGAGACTTCGGGCAGGTCGAGGCCTTCGCGGAGCAGGTTGATGCCGACGAGAACGTCGTATTCGCCGAGGCGGAGTTGGCGGAGGAGTTCGACGCGTTGCAGGGTGTCGACGTCGGAGTGGAGGTAGCGGACTTTGATGCCGGTGTCGAGGAGGTAGTCGGTGAGGTCTTCGGCCATTTTTTTGGTGAGGGTGGTGACGAGGACGCGTTCGTTTTTGGTGGTGCGGGTGCGGATTTCGCCGATGAGGTCGTCGATTTGGCCGGTGGTGGGTTTGACGGTGATTTTGGGGTCGACGAGTCCGGTGGGTCGGATGACTTGTTCGACGTATTCGCCGCCGGCTGCTGTGAGTTCGTAGCGGCCGGGGGTGGCGGACATGTAGACGGTTTGGCCGACGCGTTCTTCGAATTCTTCCCAGGTGAGGGGCCGGTTGTCGAGGGCGGAGGGGAGGCGGAAGCCGAATTCCACCAGGTTGCGTTTCCGGGACATGTCTCCTTCGAACATGGCGCCGATTTGGGGGACGGTGACGTGGGATTCGTCGATGATGGTGAGGAAGTCGTCGGGGAAATAGTCGAGGAGGGTGGCGGGGGCGCTGCCGGCGGATCGGCCGTCGAGGTGGCGGGAGTAGTTTTCGATGCCGGAGCAGAAGCCGACTTGTTCGATCATTTCGAGATCGTATTCGGTGCGCATGCGAAGTCGTTGGGCTTCGAGGAGTTTTCCCCGGTTTTCGAGGTCTTTGAGGCGGTCGGCGAGTTCGGCTTTGATGTCGCAGGTGGCGCGGTGCATGCGTTCCGGGGTGGCCACATAGTGGGTGGCCGGGAAGATGCGGATGGTGTCGGCTTGACTGATAATGTCGCCGGTGAGGGGGTTGATGTGGTAGAGGGCGTCGATTTCGTCGCCGAAGAATTCGGCCCGGACGGCGGTTTCTTCGTAGGCGGGGATGATGTCGATGGTGTCGCCTTTCACCCGGAAGGCGCCGCGGGTGAACCCGATGTCGTTGCGTTCGTATTGGATATCGACAAGGAGCCGGAGGAAATGATCACGGTCGATTTCGTCACCAACGTTCAGGAGAACGGAGCGGTCCAGGTAGGTTTGGGGGTTGCCGAGCCCGTAGATGCAGGACACGGAGCTCACAACCACGACGTCCCGGCGGGAGAGGAGGCTGGAGGTGGCGCGGTGGCGGAGCCGTTCCACATCGTCGTTGATGGCGGAGTCTTTTTCTATGTAGGTGTCGGTTTGGGCGATGTAGGCCTCCGGCTGGTAGTAGTCGTAGTAGCTGACGAAGTATTCGACCGCGTTATTGGGGAGGAGTTGGCGGAGTTCGTTGGCGAGTTGGGCGGCCAGGGTTTTATTGGGCGCCATGATGAGGGTGGGGCGTTGGACTTGTTCGATGAGCCAGGCCGCGGTGGCGGACTTACCGGTGCCGGTGGCCCCAAGAAGAATGATGTCGCGTTCGCCCCGATTAATGCGTTGGGTGAGTTCGGCAATGGCGGCGGGCTGGTCGCCGGCAGGCTGATAGTCGCTGATGACTTCGAACCGGCCGGGGGTGCGGGCTATGTCGTCGGGTCGGTGGTGGGAGTTAACGGAAGACATAGTGTTTCATCATAGTGGGGGGATGTCCGGTCCGGCGGGTTGCCCCATCATGATGCGGGCGTCACGCATGAGGTGGAGTCCTTCAACCGCGATATCGCGGGCGATCTCCGCCTGCCTGCGGGTTTGGGCGGCATCCAGGGTGGTTTGGGCGGTGGTGTAGCGTTCGGTGGCGGTGGCTATCAGGTTTTTCGACTCGGGGTCTATGCCGTCGGTGGTGAGCACTTCGGACCCCAAGCGTTCCAACCAGCGGCGGGCTTCGGCTTGGGCGTCGAGGATTTCGAGCTGCCGTTCATGCTCGGCTTGTTTCCGACTGTCGGATTGTTCTTTTACTTGGCGAATGTTGTTGTAGGTGATGAGAACGGCGGTGGTGATGATACACAACGGCACAATAATGAAGGGAAGAAAGAATAATGAATTAGTCACACACTATATTTTACCTATAAGTTTTGCTACTTGGTTGCGCAGGTGGGCTTCCGTGCCATTGTTATCGAGGATGATGTCAGCGGCCCGCAGCCGGGTTGCTTCGTCTATTTGGCTTGCTATACGACGCCTAATGTCCGCCTCGTCCAGGCCCCGGTGGCGCATGAGGCGGCGGATGCGGATGTCTTCATCAGCGTGGACGACGATCACAAGATCCATGCCGGTGTGCAACCCATTGTCAATGAGGAGGGGCATGTCGTAGACGACACGGGGCTGCCCGGCGGCCTCGGCTTGGGCGAATTGGCGGCTAGTTTCCGCCTGGATACGGGGGTGGGTGATGGCGTTGAGCAGACTGGTGGTTTCGGAGGTGGCGAAAGCACGCCGGGCCAGTTCGGCACGATGCAAACTCCCATCGGGGTGGAGAATATCGCTGCCAAAGGCGTCGACAAGCTCGGCAAGTGCGGGGGTTCCGGGTTCAACAATGCTGCGGGCGATGAGGTCGGCGTCGATGATGGGAATGTTATGGTCGCTCAGCATGCGGGCAACCGTGGATTTACCGGAGCCGATACCACCGGTGAGGCCAATTTTTTTCATAAAAACACTATAGGCGCCCCCACCAAAACTGGTAGTGGCGCCTAGTAGGCGACGGCTTATTATTCGGCTGTCTTAGCGGTGGTCTTCACCACCACGGTGTCGGTGTCCGCATGGTCGGTGGGGAAACCCTCCACCTCGGCGAACTTCTTGGTGTTGCTGACCAGCACCGGGGTAATCATGTTATAGCCCTTGGATTCGATAAACTTCGTATCGAACGTGATGAGCGGGGTGCCGGCGGTCACGTGCTGCTTGGCCTCGACGTGCACGGTGAAGCCTTCACCACCGAGCTGAACAGTGTCGATACCAACGTGAACCAACAGCTCTACCCCACTATCAAGACGCAACCCCACGGCGTGCCCGGACTTTTGTACCGCGAGCACGGTGGCGTCGGCGGGGGCGAAAACCGTGTCCCCGCTAGGCTTGATGGCAACACCCTTGCCCAGCTTAGCGCCGGCGAAAATGGGGTCGGGCACGTCTTTGAGTGCCACTGCCTCGCCCTCTAGCGGGCTGGTGATTTCGGTGACCGCACCCGACTGGAGGGCGGTTTTCACCGGCTTCGTCAGGGTTGCTACCCCACTGCCGTCGGCGGGTGCATCCGATGCTGCGACCGCGGGCGCGTCATCAGCCGCGGGGGCCACAGCTGGCGGTACCGCCTCACCGTGTTCCGCAGCAATCTTCGCCAAGGCCTCAGCCTTTTCCTCCGGAGTGCGGTAGTCAAACATGAGCACCAGGGTGAGCGAGGTACCGAAGGCCACGGCGATACTCAGGGCATAGCCAAGCATGGGGTCCATGGCGGGGATGGTCAGCAGGGAGGTGAACACGAATGCGTGAGCCTTGATGCTGAAGAACCCGGCCACAAAACCACCGGCGAGACAGCCTGGCAGCAGGCGGGCATAGGACTTCTTGAACCGCAACAGCACACCGTACAGGGACGGTTCGGAAATACCACCCAGCAGGCCGGCCATGGTGCCACCCAGTGCAACCTGCTGCATGCTCTTGTTGCGTTCTTTGATGGAGAGAATCAGCACACCGGTGATCACGCCGAAGCAGGCGAAGTTCCAGGAGCCCATGGGGCCTTGGATGACGTCTTGCTCGTAGGTGGCGATGTTTTGAATCATGATGGCGTTGAGCGGCCAGTGCAGGCCCAACGGCACCAGGAACGGGTAGATCAGCGGGATGATGATGGCCAGGATGAAGGCGTTGAAACCATTGACCGCGGCAAACGCTGCGGCGATACCGTTACCCACGCCGATACCGAACGGGCCAAGCAGGAACGCAGTAAGCGGGACCATGATAAGCAGGGAGAGGAACGGGACGAACACCATGTGCACGGACGACGGAATGATCTTCTTCAGGCCCTTTTCCACCCAGAACAACCCAATGGCGGCAATGAGTGGTGGGAACACCTGACCGGAATAGGTGTTGATCACCAGCGGCAACCCCACCACGTTCACGGTATCCCCCTGGCTACCCATGGCGAGGAATTCAGGGGTGAGGAAGGCCGCGGGAATGGCGGCACCCACCCACTCGTTCGCACCAAGTTTCCTAGCGGCGCAGGCACCCACCATGATCGGCAGGAAGTAGAACACCGACTGGTAGGTGGCGTGCAACAGCTGGAACACCGGCGGCTGGGTCTTAATATCATCCCGGAACGCCTGAATTCCGAAGGTGTCAAACAACACCAGGAGGGTAATCACCAGCGAGGCACCAAGCAATGCCCACAGGATGGGGCGGAACGTGTCGGACAAAAATTCGAAGGCATAGTCGACGAAGGCGTATTTGCCACGCACCCCGCCATATTCTTTCTTGTTGCTAGCGGCAGCAGCCTTGGTATCATCGTCGCCCATGCCAGGCAGGGCTTTAATACCCTTGTAGTATTCGGCGACGTCACCACCCATCACAACCTGCAACCCGGTGGTACCCTGCGGGACCACCCCCAACACGGAGGGGTTATTGTCAAGCGCATCCTGGTCGGCCTTCGACTGGTCCGCCAATTGGAACCGCAGGCGCGTTGCACAGTGGGTTAAGGATGTAATGTTTTCCGCGCCACCGACCTTATCAAGGATAAACTCGGAGACTTCTTTGACATTTGTAGCCATGAAGTACCTTTCACTGGAAAAACCACACATTATGGTGGTTTGGACATAATCGGAAACATAACCGGAACAATATACACAACATTAGGACATGAACCACCCCACATCAAAGTATTTTTCCGTAATCTGTCACACATCCTAACAATAGTGGTAATAACCAAGCTCCTGCTTAGATTTTTATGAGCGGCTCCCCCGCCGGCCGAAATAACTACATGGAGTATTACCCCCATATACCCCAATACGTGAGAAATTGATTGCACATGACCAAGCGTCGAAAAGCAAAAACTGACGATTTGATCACATCACACCCCACGGCAACTATGTGGCTCCCCACTCCCCTAACCTCATATGGGGGAAGTCGCAATCAGCCCCGCACGCTGGGAGATTACCACGCACTCCCCCACTCGTTTTCATTAACAATCACGCGCCACACCGCGCCGTTAGGCACGATAAGCAGTTGAAAGTTAATTTTAAGCGTGGAACTATTGGTACTGTGGACCTTCTACACCTCCTTGTTGACAACCAAATTCTCGCGCTCGTGACGATCATGGCCATAGGCCTGGTTATTGGTCGAATAAAAATCGGTAATTTCCGCCTGGGTGTTGCCGCCGTACTCTTCGTTGGCCTAGCCTTCGCCACCGTTGAACCGCAAATCACCCTACCGCCCCTGCTGTACATTCTAGGGCTCAGCCTCTTCGTGTATACCATCGGGCTAGAAGCTGCCCCCGGATTTTTCCAATCCATTAAAACCACCGGCCTGCGGCTGAATGTTTTTGCCCTCATTATGATCTTGGTCATCACCTTCGTGTCCTTTGGCCTCATTAAGCTGTGGGGAATCACCCAACCACAAGGCGTGGGCCTCTTCACCGGTGCCATGACAAACACCCCCGCCATGGCCGCAGTGGTCGACGCCCTCCCCTCCTTCCTCCCCGACGCGGACAAAGCAACCTTAGAAATGCCCGTGGTCGCCTACTCCCTCACCTACCCCATCGGTGTGCTCGGGGTGATTCTTTCCGTGGCGATCCTGTCGAAGATCTTCAAAATCGACCATGATAAAGAGGCCGAAGATGCCGGCGTGGCCCTGCAAAAACTCGAAACCCACCGCATCAAGGTGACAAAAGAGAACTTGCCGTCTGTCACCAGTATGCCGTTCCGGTTCAACCTGGAAATTATCGTGTCCCGCATCGAACACAACGGGAAACTCTTCCTGCCCGAACCGCACGACACCGTAGAACCCGGCGATATCATCTCTGTGGTGGGCACCGCCGAAGAAGTGGACAAGGCTGCCGAACTCATCGGCGAACCCCTGCCCGGCGACCACCCAGTCCACGACGAAAACCTCGACTTCCGCCGCATCTTCGTCTCTTCCTCCTCCATTGCTGGTAAATCCATCCGGCAGCTCCAGCCCCGCCTGCAGGGCGTGCTCATCACCCGGGTGCGCCGCGGCGACATGGACTTCGTGGCCCGCCCCGACACCGTGCTGCAGCTCGGCGACCGCGTACGGGTCGTTGCCGACCACGAACATATTGACATTGCCACAAAGATGTTCGGCGACTCCTACAAAGGCATCTCCGATTTCAACCTGCTCCCCCTGCTGATCGGCATGACCTTGGGCCTGCTTGTCGGCCTAATCGAAATCCCCCTCCCGGGTGGCGCCAGCCTGAAACTCGGCAGTGCCGGCGGCCCGCTGCTCGCCGCACTGATTCTCGGGGCGATGGGTCGCACTGGCCCCTTCGTGTGGCAAGTCCCCTTCGGCGCTAACCTGGCCCTACGCCAACTCGGTATCACCATCTTCCTGGCGGGCATCGGCACGACCGCCGGCGCCGGCTTCGCCAAAGCCCTGCAGGACCCCACCTCGCTCACGGTCATCGGTATTGGTGCCATCGTCACCATTCTCTTCAGCCTGATGACGCTCATCATCGGCTACAAGATACTGAAGATCCCATTCGGCCAGGTTTCCGGCATGATCGCCGGTATGCAAACCCACCCAGCGGTCCTGACGTACGTGTCGGACCACACCAAAAACGAGCTGCCAGCCAACGGCTACACCACGGTCTACCCCATGTCCATGGTGGCGAAAATCCTCTGCGCCCAGCTGCTCCTATTCCTCCTATTCCTATAACCCCTAGTTGTAACCTGCCCCTATCATTTCGGAGAATTAAAAAATCGCACGCCACCCACTGATGCGCTTATCCCACACAAGCATCGGTTCGGGTGGCATCGTTTGGGTAATCTGCAAATTTACGGAACACCAGCGGGTCAAACGACGAGGTGGGGAGGTTTTCTTCTGAGGCTCGCAGCCGCTCGTCTTCCATCACCACATAGGGGCCCTGATCGCCACTGGCGGCAGCCTTGATGAGGGTCATGCGCTGCGGAATGCGGACGCTTCGCACGGCCTCCCCCACCGAGTTTCGCTCAATAATAGTGCCGTACACAATGGCGGACACGGTAGAATCAGCCGCCCCCGACGTCCCTGCCCCCGAGATTCCCGCCCAAGCCCAGGCACCCCGGCCAGGATTCTGGTTTTGCGCCGCCACACTATAAATCGCAAACCCAATGATTGGGGCGAAACATGCCCGCTCGCTGTCCCGACCCACCAGGTTTGCACGCTCCTGCTTGGTGAAGACCGACCGTTCATCTGGCACACCGGGGATTGCCTTACTCGACGCGGAGCAATGCGATAGTGTGCAATCCTTATCAAGCCATTCCGCGTTGAGGACTTTCAGGTATTTCTCTACCGCCTCACCCACCGCCTGATCGACCAGCGAGCCGGCAGTTTCCTGCTTCTGATACACGGGGTTAATGGCCTGCTCGTAGGGGTTATTATAGATAGTGAGAATGGCGGCACACATGACTGCAACAAAGCCAATAGCGCTCAGCGCCACAAACTTATCCCAGTTGTGTCCTATTAATCTCATGGTCCATCCCACATTGTTGCTTATGCTACGTGCGACCCTACCTGTGGTAGCACGCTGGCACCATCCTTGAGATCGAACCGGGGGTAATGATTCGAAAATTTGATCCCATACATGACGCCGACATACCGGCGGGAAACCCTAAGTGCTACCTTGAGGTTCCATCGCTTCCTGCCCCACACCCCCACCTGACACTCAGTATCGAATGACAGTGATAAGTTTTACCCCCAAGGGTGGGGGTCATTGGTACGACGTACCTGCGAACATAGCTGGCGCACGACAATAGGTTCTTAGCGGTAGCTAGTCGACGCCCATAAAAGCGGGCACTCAAATGGCGAAAAACGTCAGGCCGCGGCGGGGGTCGCGGAGATAATCGCGGGCGTGAACAGGCCACCGACAACGATGACCCCAATGGCAACAGCGGTAGCAACCAGACCGGAAATAATGGTTTTTCTCATACCGCGCATTGTATACATTAAACCAGATTTCAACAGCAGAAACACCCCCACCCTACCGGTTAACTTGCGGTTATCCGTTATGGGTGAGGGTGATAATTCATCACGCTCTTATCTACCCAAGGCAGCGTCGCACCGCATGTGCATGTGTTACTACTGCCCTGGTAGTGGCTGGGTTAGCTGTTCTCGTTCGACTCAGCCTTGCCGGTGAGCTTCTCCCGCAGGGCCTTCAGCTGTTCTTCAGAGGCCAGGGAGTTACCGGAGGTCACCTCGGCGGCCGCCTCGCCGGCAGTCTCGGAGGAGTAGTTACCACCGGTGGCGGATTCGCCGGCGGCAGCTGCCTCGGCGGCGGCAATCCGGTTCCGCTCAATCTGGGCGGTGTGCAGCTGGAAGCGGCGCTCCGACTCAGCATAGCGAGCTTCCCAAGCCTGACGTTGCTCATCGAAGCCTTCAAGCCACTCGTTGGTCTCGGGGTCGAAACCTTCGGGGAAGATGTAGTTGCCCTGCTCGTCGTAGGAGTCGGCCATGCCGTACTTCGACGGGTCGAACTCTTCGGTGTAGTCTTCGTCGGCCTGCTTCAGCGACAGGGAGATCCGGCGGCGCTCCAGGTCGATGTCGATGACCTTCACCATGGCGTCTTCGTTGGCGTTGACAACCTGATCCGGCACCTCAACGTGGCGCTGAGCCAATTCGGAGATGTGAACCAGGCCCTCGATGCCTTCTTCGACCCGCACGAATGCGCCGAACGGCACCAGCTTGGTGACCTTGCCGGGCACAATCTGGCCAACAGCGTGGGTGCGGGCGAAAACGCGCCACGGATCTTCCTGGGTTGCCTTGAGCGACAGGGATACCCGCTCGCGGTCCAGATCCACATCCAGCACCTCGACGGTCACTTCGTCACCGACGGAAACAACCTCGGACGGGTGATCGATGTGCTTCCACGACAGCTCGGAAACGTGAACCAGGCCGTCGACCCCGCCCAGGTCCACGAAGGCACCAAAGTTGACGATGGAGGACACCACACCCTTGCGCACCTGGCCCTTTTGCAGCTGGTGCAGGAATTCGGAACGCACCTCGGACTGGGTTTGCTCCAGCCAAGCCCGGCGCGACAGGACAACGTTGTTGCGTTGTTTGTCGAGTTCGATGATTTTGGCTTCGATTTGCTGGCCGATGTAGGGGTCGAGGTCGCGGACGCGGCGCATTTCGACGAGGGATGCGGGCAGGAAGCCGCGCAGTCCGATGTCGAGGATGAGGCCGCCTTTGACGACTTCGATGACGGTGCCGGTGACGGCTTCGTCTTTTTCTTTCAGCTCTTCGATAGCGCCCCATGCGCGTTCGTATTGTGCGCGCTTCTTGGAGAGGATCAGTCGGCCTTCTTTGTCTTCTTTGGTGAGGACGAGGGCGTCGATCTGGTCGCCCACTTCGACGACTTCGTCTGGGTCGACGTCGTGTTTGATGGAGAGCTCGCGTACGGGGATGACGCCTTCGGTCTTGTATCCGATGTCGAGCAGGACCTCGTCGTGATCGACTTTCACCACGGTGCCTTCAACAATGTCGCCGTCGTTGAAGTATTTGATGGTGGCGTCGATGGCTGCGAGGAATTCCTCAGGGCTGCCAATGTCGTTAATGGCAACCTGGGGGGCTTTATTGGTGGGCATATGTTAGGTGCTCCAAATTGTGTGTAGGAATTGTTGATGGACAGTGGTTCATGTCTTTTAAAAGCAATGGTGATTCGTTGTTTTAATCTCACTTTGATGGGGGCCGCACTCTCCTACCGCAGTGGGGTTCCATCGTAGTAACGACATGCTTTTGCTACTTTACCGGGTTTGCCCAGCTAGAGCAAATAGATTGGTGGTTTTCTTTTTGGTGGGTTTGGTGGGTTAGTGGGCTGCGGCGTCCCAGTTGGGGCCGTGGCCGGTGGAGACTTCGAGGGGGACTTTGAGGGTGATGGCGTTGTCCATTTCGTGTTCGATGAGTTTTTTGACTGTGGTGAGTTCGCCGGGGGCGATTTCGACGACGAGTTCGTCGTGGACTTGGAGGAGGACGCGGGATTTGGCGTTGGTTTTTTTGAGTTCGTGGTGGATGCGGAGCATGGCGATTTTGATGATGTCGGCGGCGGTGCCTTGGATGGGGGCGTTGAGGGCGGCGCGTTCGGCGTTTTCGCGGGTGGCGCGGTTGGTGGAGGTGAGTTCGGGGAGGTAGCGGCGGCGGTCGAAGAGGGTGGCGGTGTAGCCGTCTTTGCGGGCTTGGGTGACTACGGTGTCGAGGTAGTGTTTGACGCCGCCGAATCGGTGGAAGTAGTTTTCCATGATTTGTTTGGCTTCTCCGGCTGGGATGTTGAGTTGTTGGGAGAGTCCGAAGGCGGAGAGGCCGTAGACGAGTCCGTAGGAGAGGGCTTTGACTTTGCGGCGGAGTTCGGGGGTGACGCCGCTGGGTGGGACGTCGAAGACTTTTGCGCCGACGTAGTTGTGGAGGTCTTCGCCGTTGTTGTATGCGGTGATGAGGCCGGGGTCGTTGGAGAGGTGGGCCATGACGCGCATTTCGATTTGGGAGTAGTCGGCGGTGAGGAGGGTTTCGTAGTTGGTGCCGACGGTGAAGGCGGAGCGGATTTTTTTGCCGGCTGGGGTGCGGATGGGGATGTTTTGGAGGTTGGGGTCGGTGGAGGAGAGTCGGCCGGTGGAGGTCATGGTTTGTTGGAAGGTGGTGTGGATGCGGCCGTCGTCGCCTACGGCTTTGATGAGTCCTTCGAGGGTGGTTTTCATTTTTTGGTATTCGCGGTGTGCGAGGAGGTGGTTGAGGAATTCGTGGGGGTGGTTGGCGGCGAGGGTTTCGATTTCTTTGGCTGCGGTGGAGTATCCGGTTTTGATTTTTTTGGTTTTGGGGAGGCCGAGGGTTTCGAAGAGGACGACTTGGAGTTGTTTGGGTGAGGTGAGGAGGAGGTTGGGGTCGCCGGCGATGGTGCGGGCTGCGGTTTCTTCTTGGGTGACGAGGTTGGTGAAGGTGTCGAGTTGTTCTTCGAGGGTGGGGATGTCGACGGCGATGCCGGTGGCTTCCATTTCGGCGAGGATGGTGGTGAGGGGGAGTTCGAGGTCGAGGTAGAGTTCGAGTTCGTTGATGGTGGCGAGTTTGGTGGGGAGGGTGGCTGCGAGTTCTAAGATGGCGGCGGCTGCGGTGATGAGGGTGTTGGTGTTGGTGATGTCGAGGAGTGAGAGTTGGCCGGTTTCGGTGATTTCGAGGGTTCGGTGGAGGTGGCGTTGGTAGGTGGTTTTGAGGTCGTAGGTGCGTTGGCCGGGGTTGAGGAGGTAGGCGGCGAGGGCGGTGTCGTGGGCGATGCCGTCGAGGGTGATGCCGCGGCCGGCGAGCATGTGGTAGATGGTTTTGGCGTCGTGGAGGAATTTGGGTTGGGTGGATTGGAGATAGTCGGCGAGTGCTTTGTCGTCTTTGGGGTTGAGGTCGGCAAAGTTGCCGGCGATGGCGTGGTGGTTTTGGTCGATGATGGCGAAGGATTCGGCGTCGCCTGTTGCGGGGGTGCCGCGGCCGGTGATGTGGACGGCCATGGCTTCGGTTGGGTGTTGTTTGAGCCACTTTGCGACGCCTATGGTGTCGACGGTAGTGGGGGTTTGTGGTGGTGTTGCGGTGGTGTCCACGGTAACGCCGCGGGCTTTGAGGATTTTAGTGCGGAGGGTGGTGCCGAATTCGAGGTTGTTGAAGTCTTCGGTGAGGGTTTCGGTGTTGACGGGTTGGAGTTTGAGTTCTGGGGGTGTGTGGGTGAGGTCAAGGTTTTTGACCATTTCGGTGAGTTGTCGGTTGAGTTTTACTTGGTCGATGCGTTCCCTGAGGTTGGTGCCGACGACGCCTTTGATGGTGTCGGCGTTGTTGAGGAGGTTGGTGAGGTTTCCGTGTTGGACGATCCATTTGGTGGCGGTTTTTTCGCCTACTTTTGGTATGGAGGGGAGGTTGTCGGATGGGTCGCCGCGGAGGGCGGCGAAGTCTGGGTATTGTTCTGGTGTGAGTCCGTATTTGTCTTGTACCGCTTGGGGGGTGAAGCGGTGGATGACGGATACGCCTTTCATTGGGTAGAGGACTGTGGTGGTGTTGTTGACGAGTTGGAGGGAGTCGCGGTCGCCGGTGACGATGAGGGTTTCGAATCCTAGGGGTTGGGCTGTGGTGGCGAGGGTGGCGATGATGTCGTCGGCTTCGTAGTTGGGTTTTTCTATGGTGGTGATGCCGAGTGCGGTGAGGAGGTTTTTGAGGATGGGGATTTGGCTGATGAATTCGGGGGGTGTTTCGTCGCGTTGGGCTTTGTAGTCGGGGAACATTTCGGTGCGGAAGGTGGTGCGTCCGACGTCGAAGGCGACTGCTACGTGGGTGGGTTGTTCGTCGTGAAGCAGGGTGGCGAGCATGGAGAGGAACCCGTATATGGCGTTGGTTGCTTGGCCTGTGCTGGTGGTGAATTTTTCGGTGGGGAGGGCGTAGAATGCGCGGAAGGCCATGGAATGTCCGTCGATGAGCATGAGGCGGTTTTTCTCGTCAGTCACAGTGCCACAGTGTAGCGGACGGTGGGGACATTTCGGCCGGGTGGTGGCTGTGAACAGGAAATTTCGCAGCTGGGGTGTTTTGGGTTATTATTTCTTTTGCGCCCCAGTAGCCCAATTGGCAGAGGCAACGGATTCAAAACCCGTCCAGTGTGAGTTCGAGTCTCACCTGGGGCACTTGTTATCCCCCACTGTTGCTGGTGTTTGTGCCGACAGGTGGGGGTTTTGTTTATGGGTGGGTGTAACAAGTTGTAGTTTGTTTTAGTTCTTTTTAGTTTCATGTGTCGTCAAATTGTCGTCACTTTTAGAAGTAGGATCTGCTGCTCGATGCCCTGGATACGAATAGAACCCCCACCCGGCGCGCTGTTGAGTCCGGCGAGGTGTGGGGATTGTGTGGTTTTAGTATTTGTTGCTGATGTCTGTTTGGGGGAAGCCGCAGCCTTCGCGCAGTGATTTTAGTTCTTGGTGGATGTTTTGTAGGTCTGTTTGGATTCTGTGTACTGGGGTTTTGGGTGTCGAATTTGCCGTTTTCGTTGGGGAACCAGAACAGCATTGTTATTTCGTAGCCTGGAACCCAGGTTTGAATTGGTTCGCCGAGGAGTCGTTGCCAGATGATGTCGAGTGGGTTTTGATGCCATACTGGGGTTTTTGATGAGGCGGTGGTTTTTTTCTGGTGGCGGCTTGGGAAGGTCGGGAATAAATTCAAATTTTACATTGTGGGCAATTGTTTGCCCTGGGTTGGAGATTACTAATTCTGCGCAAGAGAAGGGATCTTCGGCCATGCGTAGATGGGCCTGCATCATGGGCCGGATTCGCTGCTTCTCGAATTCCTTTGTCTGGCGAAACGTCAAAATGGCGGTGATTAATGTTCCGAAGGCAAAAATCGCCAGGATAATGTTCATAATCTGACTAAAATCCACGTTCATCATGATAGATCATTTTCCTAAATGAGTAATGACGAGACTTATTCAATACTGCTCGGGTTAGGGATGCTGTTTCAGGCGTGGATTCACCCTTTCTCCTGTCAAAATTCTTCAAAACCATTCCCTGGGAGCGAGGAAAAACATATGATTAGGTTTGGCTGAATATTGTATTCTTTTTGGGAGCTGTTATCATGCGCAAAGCATTACCTGTCATTCTTTTTACTGTTCTTTTAGCTGGTTGCGGTGGTGGGGGTAGCGCGCCAGTCACGGTCACGAAGACCGTCACGGTTCCGACTTCGAAACCGACGTCGCAACGCTCATCTAGATCTACGACAACGAGCCTTATGACGCCGGCTGCCGGGGCCGCAGCACAGCAAACGATTGTGCAGCAGACACCGCAACCAATATATGAGCCTACGCTGGTTCCGACAATCTATAATCCCGAGCCCGACAACTTCGATTCCGATGTGCCTTTGGGGTTTACGGCTGCACCAACCGGATCGCCGCAACCATTGTGGGATAAGAGCATTAGTTACTGCATGGATGACCCGGTGTATGAGCGTGGCACAACCATGTTTACCGATGGGACAACGGGATGGACTTCCGAGTGCGCCGGGTAGGGTCCGAATAGTTTCATGAAGGCTAAAACATCCATGTCTTCATATGTGAATCCGAGATCGCCACAATTTCAACACGTCCAACCGGTGACGTTTACCGCAGGGTGCAACAAGAACAGGCCCGGCGCGGCTTACCGCAGGCATGTTGTGAAGGGGGATACTAAGGCGGAAAGACGGGAAACTGCGGAACGACGAAGGTGTGTTGATGAGGCTAAATGCGTCGGTGGCGGCCACCACGGTGAATAGGTGATTTTGGGTGGGTGTGATAGCCGCTGCTGGGTCGCTCGGGTGTGGCTGCCGCGTTTTCACGCCGCTCCCCCGCTGATTGTGCAGTAAAACACCCATTAATCAGATTAGCTGCCTGCTGGTTGGCGGTATTATTTAAGGTGTTTTGTTCAGCATCCGTTATGTAGGGAGCAGTCTCGTGGCTAAGCATTTCGAATTTACTGGTGATGAGCGTGTGTTTGAGGGGGTGACGGTGCACCGGATTCGCGCGCTTGTTGATTTGCCGGAGCTTAATGTTGTAGCTGGTGATGTTGGGGGTTGGGTGCAGTCGGAGGATAATCTGGCCGAGTCTGCTTGGGTCATGGATGAGGCTGTGGTGTGTCAAGATGCGCGGGTCATGGATTCCGCGGTGGTTTCGGGCAATGCTGTGGTTTCGGGGCAGGCCAAGGTGTCCGGTTCGGTGGTGGTGACGGATAATGCCCAGGTGACAGATGGGGCGAAGGTTTCGGGCAACGCGGTGGTTTCGGGGCAGTCGCAGGTGCGGGGGAAGGCGAAGGTGAATGGTTCGGTGACGATTATGGATAACGCGCAGGTGTGTGATGATGTGGAGTTGGCTGGAGTGATTACGGTTTCGGTGAATGCGCTGGTGTGTGGGAATGCGTTGGTGACTGGGGAGGTGTTGGTAACGGATAATGCGCAGGTGCGTGATGATGTGGAGATTAGCGGCAAGGTGAAGTTTTTGGGGAATGCGCAGGTGTTTGGTTCAGCGTTGATTTCGGGTTCGTGTCGTATTGAGGATGATGCGCAGGTGTTTGAGCATGCGGAGTTGTATGGTCGGGTGCGGGTGAAGGATCGGGCGCAGGTGCACGGGAGCGCGGTGGTGTATGGCAAGGTGAAGATTAAGGGGAAGTCGAACGTGCACTGATTTGTTGCTTGTCGACGCCCTCTTGGGTGGGGTTAGGTCAGGTCGCCGTCGATGTAGCGTTGGAGGGTGGGGCCTACTGTTTTGACGAGGGTTTCGGTGTCGAGGCTGGCCATGGGTTCCATGCCGATGAGGTATCGGGTGGTGGCCACACCGGAGATTTGGCTGATGAGGAGGGCGGTGCGGGTTTCCCGGTGGGGGTCGTCGGGGTCCAGGATGTACTCTGAGAGCGGCAGGATGGCGTCGGAGATGATGGACCAGGTGGCGGTGGCGTTGCTGGCGATGGCGTGCCGGAGGGCAGCGAGGTAGGATTGGCCCGCCGGGGAGGTCCAGAGGATTTCGGCGTAGCGGATGATGCTTTCTCCTAGTTGTTCCCGGGGGGTGGTGGTGAGCATGGTGGTTACTTCGTCCATGTTGATGGTGTAGGTAACAACGGCGTAGAAGAGTTTTTCTTTGCCTCCGAAGTAGTGGTTGATGAGTGCCGCGTCCACGCCGGCGGCGGCGGCTATTTTTCTGACGCTTACTCGGTCGTAGGCGGCTGCGGCGAAGAGTTCCCGCGCCGCTCGGATGATTCGGGCCCGGGTTTGGTCGCCTTTGCTTGTTTTCGCCATACCCCAAGTATTACTTGGTGGTCCGCCGCATCGTCAATGAGGATGCGTACAAGGCCACAATGATGAGGATGATGAGCTCGCTGATGTGGCGCCATACGCTGGCGTCGAGGGTGTCGGTGGTGGTAATGGTGCGGACTACTTCGACCGCCCAGGTCATGGGGAGGATTCGGGCGATGGTTTCGAGGATGTCGGGCATCGCTTCGAGGGGGATGAAGAGGCCGCAGAGCAGGAGTTGGGGGGCGATGAAGACGGGCATGAATTGGACGGCCTGGAATTCGGAGCGGGCGAGGGCGCTGGCGAAGAGGCCGAGGGATACGCCGAGGAAGGCGTCGAGAAGCGCGATAACCAGCAGCATGGGCCAGGGGCCGGCGATATCAACGTTGAAGGGGCCGAGCACCATGAAGCAGAGGATGCCGGCCTGGATGAGCCCGAGTACGCCGAAGACGATGGCGTAGGACACCATGAGGTTGATGGTGTTGATTGGGGTGGTGAGGATGCGTTCGAGGGTGCCGGTGGTGCGTTCGCGGAGCATGGCAACTGAGGTGATGAGGAACATCATGGTCAGTGGCAGTATGGCGAGCATGGTGGGGCCGATGCGGTCGAAGGGGGATGCTGGTACTTCGTGGAATTCGTAGTAGAGCAGGCTCAGTAGGACGACCGGGACGATGAGGATGAGGGCGATGGTGCGTTTGTCTGCTTTGAGTTGTTGGGCGATTCGGATGGTGGTGGCGAAATGTTTCATGATGACCCCAGTTATGAATTGTTCGCAATGTAAGCGAGGAAGGCGGCTTCCGGGTTGGTGGTGTGGGTTTCTTGTTGGATCGTGTCGATGGGTGCGTGGGCGAGGATGCGGCCGCGGCGCATGAGGATCACGTTGTCGCAGTGGTTGGCTTCGTCGAGGACGTGGCTGGAGACCATGATGGTGATGCCGGTGTCGGCGAGTTGGCGGAATACTTCCCATAGGGATTTGCGGGTGACGGGGTCGAGGCCGACGGTGGGTTCGTCGAGGATGAGCACTTGTGGGTGGGCGACGAGGGCGCAGGCGAGGCTCACGCGGCTGGCTTGGCCGCCGGATAGGTTTTCTACCAGGGTGGTGCGGTAGTCGGCAAGGCCCACGGTTTCGAGCACGTTGTCGTAGTCGGTGGCGCCGTAGAGGCGGGCGAAGTAGGTGATGTTGGCCATGACGGTGAGGTCACGGTAGATGCTGAGGTTTTGGGTGGCGTAGGCGACGGTGGTGCGTAGTTGCGTACTGCCGGCGGGTTGGCCCAGGATGGTGATGGTGCCGCTGGTGATGCGTTGGCTGCCCACGATGGCGCGGATGAGGGTGGTTTTGCCGCACCCGGAGGGGCCGAGCAGTCCGGTAATGCTGCCTTTGTCGAGGGTGAAGGTGAGTCCGTGAAGGATGTGGTTTTTGGCGCGGGTGATATGGAGGTCGGTGACTTCTAACATTGATACTTCTTAACAGGTAATTTACATTGATTAAAACGCATTGTGGTCTAGCTGATGTCCAGCTTTCCCATTCCGTTTACATTACTGAAATGTAATCAATATCATCATCTCCGACTGTCGCGGTCTCGGATTAAGTTGTCGGTGTCCTCACTAATAGCAAGGACGCGCTCCACAGCTGAAGGGATGGCGGGCCGACCAGGGGGGTTCGGGTACGTTTCTAACAATGTTCGGAGCGTCAGCCGCACCTGCACATCTAGGATCCGCTCGGATCTCATAGCGTCGATGGTGTGTTCCATTTCGGCCTGCTGGGCTTCTAGCTTCTCGATCTTCCGCCAGAGGTCCTCGCGGAGGCGGGTGCCGGCTTCGAGAGTGAGCTGAAGTTCGCTCTGCGCCAACTGGGCTTTTGCGGTTTCTGCTTCCCGCTCAGCAACAGCGCGCGCCGCCGCCGACTCTAAGGCCTTCGTTCGCCAGAGGGTTCTCTGCACGATTACTGTGGTGGTCAGCGTGGTCACCAGGGTGAGGAGCGCAATACCAATACTCTCAGTGATCCCCAAGCCCGATAGCGATAATCCAGCTGGGTCCATGTGGCCTCCAGTCCTAGGATAGGGCCACCGCGGAATCGACCACTGCCGCCACCAAGGTGGGGTCCAGGCTGCGAATCAGTGCCTCCACCGCAGTGACGAACGCGATTAGTTGGTCGGCCATTCCTTCACCTCCCGATGGTGGGCCGGAGTGTGGGTATCAGCAGTAGCCGCAGGTGCGGCATTGACCGGTGTCGGCGTAGCCTCAGCAGCCGGAATCACCACCGCCGGCGTACCCGCCGCACCAACTTTTGACGTTGCGATAGAAGTCAAAATGGATGCGATAGCTGCGGTAACTGCAATGCCCAGGCCGGCTTGCCAGTCCACGCTGTAGACGGCATCGCCGATCGTGATGGTTGCTAGCAGTGCCTGAGCGAAGGTTCGTGCCGCACGGTCGGCAGCATCAATCCAAAAAATACGGGTCCACATTTACTTGTTTCCTTCCTTGAGTAGGGTTTCGATCCGGTCGAGTCGCTCCGGTAGCGTGGCCACCGTACGGGCGATTTCCGGGATGAGTTTGATTTTGTCGGCCACGAAGTCGACAAAGGTTTTGCCTTCGGTGACTTTCCAGCCGGAGAAAACCGGCTTATTGTCTTTCCATTCGGGACCAACTAGTTGGTCTAGGATCCAGCGCACCATGCGTGGTTCTCCTTCTTCTTGTTGTGGTTGGTTCGGTGAGTCGAGCAGCTCGGCGGCGTAGTCCAGCACGACATCAAACGGGAAGCCGGGGCCAGGGTCGGTGTGATCGACTTCCCGCCAGGCCTCGGAGATTTCCGCATGTCCATGAACGCCACGAGCCCCGGCGCGGAGTTGATCGGCGTCGATGAACTCTAGGGGGATGTCGTAGAGTTGTGACCAGCTGGCGATTTGTTCGGCGGTCCGCCGCAGCTTTTGGTCGTCGTCAAGCCAGTCCTCCCGGCTCATGCTGGCGTAGCCTGTCAAACTGATGTGCAGGCAGCGCGCGTTGCCGGTGGGTCCTGCTGCGTACGGCATGAAATCATCGGTGTTGCACAAAATGAGGTTGCCGTCGGCGCCGGCAAGCACGTTATAGCTAGAGCCGTTAGCTGGATTCGTTTGCCACTGGGCTACGGCAATGCCATCACGTTCCGGCGGGCACTCCACCGTGTGGACACAGATGGACTGGATAGCGCTGAGCGACCGGTAGCCCACGCCGGGCATGTCCGCGGTGAAATCAGCATCGTAGCGAATTTCCATGGGTCCTCCTTCTTCTTGGGTTGGGGTTTCAGATACTGGGATGGGGGCGTAGCGTGTGTTTGGGTGTTGGCCCCAGTAGTCGCCGAGCACGAAATTAATATCGCAGTCGACGCCGCCAACAACTTCGCTTCCCGGGCGCTGATAGAGCACTGCTTCAGCAGCTCGGACACCTTCGCTCCAGGCCGCGGTCTGCCACGCCAGATACTTGCCGCCATCTAGGTCGGCGATGACTTCGTCTACGGCAGCCCAAGCGATCACCCTGGAATGCCCATAAATGCCGACCCGGTCACGCCCTAAGACTTCACAACAGGCGCGGAAATACTCGGATGCGACACCGTTCCACTCATCAAGGCTGATAGGGAAATCCACCGCAAAGAACACTGGATGGTTGGGGCACCCAAGCTCGTCAAGTTTCCGCTGGGCCGCCTGGGCGTCGGCTAGGCCACCGTTATAGCCTCGCATCACATCAGAATCATCTTCTTTTCCGAACTGCCATACGAAAGCGACCCCCAGGCCATGCGCCTGGAGGTCACCTAGTTCAGCCTTCTGGATGGGCTTTCCCAGCATCCAGCTAGCCCTGGGTGGGCTGATGTAGCGGATCACGCCATCATGGCCAGCAGCGCGAATCGCCGCAGCTGGCGGCACGCCAGCACTGTAATCAAGAATTGTTAACAATTTTTTCTCCTCATTGGAAAGTCATAGACAGCATGGGGTGAGCACCGTGCAAGCCCAGCGTGCGGCGGATGAAATCAACCCCCCGGGGGCGGACACGAGTCGTGTGCGTTACCACCTGGGTGCCGTTCGAACGGGTATAGCCGCCGGCCTTCACCTCGAAATAGGTTGCGTAGCGTTGGTATGGGGTGTTCCGCATATCGCCTTTAGTAATCAAGATGCCCCGGTTCCGCAGCTCACGGAAAAGCGTGTTCTGGCCGATGCCTAGCATTTTCGCCACCGTGCCCATGCTGTAGGAGCCGGTGGAATCAATAAAACAGTCGTAGGCATCCGCCTTCGGCCGAAGCTGCTTATTAGCAGCCTCTAAGGCCAGGCGTTCCTCTTCAGCATTGAGCGCAATTAAAAGAATCTCAGAACGGGTCAACTGCGACGGGTCAAACGCCGGCGCCATGCGGGCACGCTTTTCCACCTCGATGAAATAGCGGCGGGCTTGCCTACCCCTAGCGGAGCGCTGGATCATGGCAATCTCCTTTGCCATGTCCAAAGACACAACATGATTCAACCGCGGCCGAGACGGCATTCCCGCAGGTGACGCCGAATGCTCATTTTTGAGCGCATAGTCCACCCCCTCCTCAAAACCGTAGGCAACCATTCGCGGCCACCAATCTTTATAGGGGGTTTTCACTTCCAGAAAACTATGAAGATCACGCCCCAGCACCGCCTGAACGCCCCCCATGTTCGTAATAGGGATGAGCTGGCCGCCGCCTGGTGTATGATTATTATCTGGTTTCGACATGAAGAGTCTCCTTTCGAAATTATTTTTGTATTAGGAAACCCGCGGCCTCACATTTTTAGGAGGGCCGCGGGTTTCCGCATTAGTGCCAGTTTGTTTGTTAGTTAACGGCGAAATCTCGGATGTACATGCCCATGCCGTACCCGGTCTTTGCTGCCGGGTCCGAGAAATTCACGCTCACCACGCCTTCCTTCGTGATAGTGCACCAACCGGGGGTGCTGCGTTTCTCTGGGCTGGTGAGGAAGAAATCTACATCCCGGGCCACTGGGCGTAATTTCGGCGGGAGGGTGCCTTTCACACCAGCGGAAGCAGCCCCGACAACGGCCCACACCATCGCGCCAATCCGGGTGAAGACAAGTTGACCGTCATCCCAGCGGACAATATCATCATTTTCCGGCACATCAATGCGCCGATTCACCTCCTTGATTTTGGTATCAACATAACCCTTATTAGCAATATGGGTGGCGGTGACGGGATCACTAATATCCGCATGACCAGTATCACTACGAACCATGAGGGAAGCCTGGCCAGGAGTCAGGAACGTTGATGCTGCCGGGGGAAGACCCTGGATATCACGGAGTTGATGCGTGTGCTCCTTGTCCGCTTTCTCCAGCCGGAGCTTGTTATCGGCTTTGTCCACGTAGTCCTTGTTGGTTGCATGAGCCGGCTCAGTGATCGAGGGCGTGGTGATAGCGATCCGACCATCCGCCTTGGTCTTCACAAACGCAGCCCGTTGCACATCATGATGGATACTAAAATCCACATCCCCCGCAGTAATAACCTTAGGCTCAGCGGCAGTGCCGGTCAGGTCACCGGCAAGCTGAATCTTGCCCTGCACAGTGGCGGTGGCGGGAGGCGTCGGCTGTGCCGCAGCAGTGGCGTTTTCCGCAGCAGTTGCTGCTTTCTTCGCTGCCACCTCAGCAGCACGCTCCGCAGTGATAGCACCCTGCCAGGCAGCATAGGCGCGGTCAGCGTCCGCCGCTACCGCTGATTCCACTGACGGCCGGTACTGGAAACTGCGCTCCATGCACGTACGCAGCGACACCGGACCCGTTCCCTCAGGGACCACAACCTCAAACGGAGCGGAACCGCGCACGGATTGGGTGCGGATCTGCACCAGCAGCGGACCAGATTCCACCTGGACCTCGGCTTTGCCGTCAGCCAGATCAACCCGCACGGGGGCTGTCATGATAACCGACCCCGTGAAATCGGCGGAGCCGCGGAGCGCCGGTGCTTGCAAGAGCACGTAGTCCTCAGGGTGGGGTTTACCGCCCACGTCACGCAGGTCAATGATGAGTGTTCGCATATTTTCCTCCTTGTTGTTGGTTTTATACTTCGTCTCGGACAGTCTGCTCACCGAGGTTTTCCACCTCATGCGAATGGCGGATAGCGGAAAAGCTGGAATAGCGGGTGCCGCCGTAGCACGTTCGCCAGTTCGCCATGTAGATCTGGATTTTTGCCTTATAACCAGGCCGGTCAACCACGACCGGTTCCGTTGCCAGCACAAGCGATTGTGCGTACTGCTGCGGGGTCTCAAACGTCGCCGCGACCTCGTGGTACAGCTGACCCTCAGGGGTATACACGAGCAGGTTCACATCACAGTAGCCCCAGCCGGTATAGATGGTTTTCCCGATGTGGCACCTGGCGTTAAACGTCCATAGGCCTTTAGCATCCAACACGATCATGCCGTTTTCCGTATCCAAATGTGCGTTCTTCGCAGGACCCACCTGCCCCTTAAAGGGCAAAGTCCGCGCCGTATTTGCCTGCCAGGCACTATTCAAATTCACCGTCTGATACGCGCACACATAGCCCGGCGCGCCGTCGAGCAGGTCGATGCGGTCGTTGAGGGCGAGCTGGCCGGAGAGGCCGGTCTTGATTTCTTTCTGCATCGGTTTGATGAGACTTCCCACGGCGTCGAAGACTCTGTTGAGTAGGCTGCCGATGAATTCGAGGCCAGTCTTGACAACGAAGGTGGCACCGGTAGCGAGAGCGCGGAAAATATCGGCGATGCCACTGAGGACGGTTTTTCCTAGGTCGGCCATGAGCTCAGGCAAACCCTTCTTTCCGAAGGGCATGGCTTCGAGCGCCTGGCGGCGGGCGCGGTCTTTGACGGTTTGTTCGGTGTAGGGGGTGATTGTTTTGACCTGGGCACCTACTAGCGTGTCCCCGGTGGTTTTTAGCGGGTAGTCTCCGCTTTCGATGAGGGCCTTTGGGTCAGTCATAGTTTACTTTCGCCTCCTGCCGTGTGGTGGGCTCTGGGGGTGTGAGGGCGTCGGTGAGCTGGTCGAGCAGGGCGCGTTTTTCCGCCATGGAAAGATGAGAGATATCCGGGGCGGTTACCTCAGGCGAGAGTGGCTGGTTGATGTCTACCCATTTGCCGCCGGCTGCGGTGATCCAATCATGGGGGCCTCGGGGCGGCACGTATTTTATTTCCTGCAGTTCTGGGTGGTGGCGGAAACCACACCGGTAGAGGTGCTCCGACCATTGCCTAAGCGTGCTGGTGGGGACTACGAGGGGGGCGGATGCTGCGGGGCCGGCCAGGCCGACAAGGGCCCAGAGGGCGTGTTCTTCGGGGGATTCCGGGTCGCAGGCGGTTTGGAGAGGGATGGGCATGTTAGATGACTCCTAGATCATGGATGCTGCTCATGGAGGATTTCACCCTGGTGAGGATTTGTTCCAGGGGTGAGTGCTGGGCCTGGGGGTCACCGCAGACGCACGCCCAGCCGCGGGTGTCGCGGTCTAGCTCGTAGGTGATTTCAGTGACCTGTTCGACAACTACTTGGTCGCCGGGGAGGCCTTTGATGGTGGCGCCGATCCGGTCGCCCAGGAAGAAATGGCCCTGGCCTCGGTCGCCGATGAACCATGGGGCGCCGTCGCCGAGGGTGAGTTTGTGGGAGGTTTTTTCGCGGGTGTCCCAAAACCCCTCCCGGAGCGCGGCCAGAGCAGACAGTGTGTAGCCGCGGTCTGCCCCGTCGGCGAAATGCTCCCAGTATTTTGACCAGCCGAGGGTGCGGCTACGTTGGATTGATTTTAGCGACATCCAGGCCAAAATAGTGTCCTCGTAGAAGGGTTTGAGGAGAGTATCCGCAATGACACCAATGGTCGGTGTGGCGATAAACATACCCAAGTAATTACCAACCAGCGTCACCAGGGAGGATAGGGCTTCGTTGACGCCATAGGTGGAGTGGCCGCCGGTGAGGATTTGCACCGCGGTAGCGGGTTCCCAGGTGAAATCCGCGGCCTCTATACCGGTTAGCGGAGCATCCCGGTACAGCACATAAGGGCACTGGGGGATGGTGCCAAGCCAATTCGGGGCAGAATACTTCACCGGGATATTTGGGTTGGGGATCACTGTGTGCTCGGTATCAACGTTATGTCCAACCAGTTGTTGGGTGGTGCGGAGGAAGCCCTCTCGGATGGTGCCCCACAGGGAAGTGCCTTCAGGATCAAACCACGAACTCTTATCCACAATGTCGATAACCAGGCACCCGTGCCGGATCTTCGCACCCGGCCACGGAAGCGGATCCCCCTCTAGGTATCTACGGCATTCCACCATGAGCTGGGCCTGCCGCAGCGAGGTGGCCGCCATATCATGCCACGTTTTCATCCGCGACGAAATAATAGTCCATGGGGTGGTATCACCACCGATCCGCCCCGGCGCGACCTGAATCGCCCAGGTGCGGGGGTTGAATGTGTCGGTCCACTCGGTAAGGTCGAGCGGGTCGTCGGGCAGCGCCCACACGGAGCCCTCCAAGCGCCAAACATTAAGCATGAGGGCGGCCTTAAGAGCCCACCTGGTGGGGCCTAGCAGCATGAAAGTTCGGGGGAATTGGACTGCTGCCGGGGTGAGTGGGTTGGGCCAAATGTAGATGTGTTTGAGTTCTTCGTAGTCGTGGAGGAAATTCAGCTCCAGGTATCTTTGGCCTGTGCGCTCTTTTACTAGGCGGGTGGATTTCAGGCGGCCGGACCACCTGGCCCCATCTTTGTCCATGGTGACGTGAATGTTTTTTGTGGGGCGCTGTTTGTGGTCGAGGGCCCAGGTGGCAAGCCAGTGATCTATCGGGATGGTGACAACACCAGCACCGGTGTCATTGAGCTTCCACTGGAATTTCGCGTGGATGGCGTCTACCAGGCGGCCTTTGAGGTTCCAGTCACCGTCCCAAAACCGGATAAGAGGTGGGGTACGGCGGGCTAGGATGCGGCCCCGCCTGAGGGTTTGACCTTTCCGCCACACGGCCTCTAGCCGGTCTAGGGTGGTTTGGTCGAGGTTTTGGGTGCCCGGCATGAGGTGCAAGGTGGTCATTAGAGCCTCCTTCCGCCCCAAGGCCTGGTCCAATATTCGACCATGCGGCACTGGATAGATGACTCCACTCCCCCGGTGAGGGCGGCTTTGACTGGTACCACGGTGGGTGGTGTGTGGGGTGGGAGTGGGTAGAGGAAATCCACACCGGCAAACCGGCCGGCCACATTGGATCCGTTGGCGGCTACGTAGCGCTCGTGGCGTGGGTAGGTGTCGATCGTCAGGTCTTCCCCGGGGCGGAGTTGTGGGGTGGTGATAGTGCGGCGCCCATCGCGGCCAGTGGGGTCCGCGAAATCATAATCAGGGATAGTCCACTGGCCGGGTGCGGTCATCGCCCACTGCAGCCACAAAGGCCGATCGGTGGGGTTATGCACCGTCAGCGTGCCGCTGGTGCTGCCCGGGGTGGCCTTGAACACTGTCACGTGCGTGTCCCCTTTCCAGAACGGGAACGGGGCACGCAGGTTCAGGATGAGTTTGGAGTGGTGGAGGAGCCGCGGGTCTTTCTTCGACTGGGTTTTACTCTCCTTGAGCTTGACGACCTCTAGGGTGCGGCACTCGCTGTTGGTGGTGACCATGATGGTGGCCGGGGTGTCCGGGGCGAAGCCCGAGTAAAAGCGGGATTCGATGGTTTCCCAGTCACCGTCATCACCGTAAATGTCGAATCCCAGTACCAGGTCGATGGGTTCGATGGTGTGCCCTAGGTAGGTGGAGCCTTCCTGGAATGCGGATTGCTGCCAGATGCCTGAAATGGGCGCTTCGTCGAACAGGCCCTGGGGGTCTTCGGCCAGCTCTACGCCTTCCGCGCCCATGCCCGCACCGGAAACAGTCCACGTGCGACCGTGAATGTCCGTGATGTCGATGCGGGCGGGGGTTCCAATATCCAACACAACCAACCAACTCCTTCCAACGGTACCGGCTATGCGCCGTTCATGGCCATGACTTGCTGCCGGGCGTGCATCTCTGACCGGCGCAACCCTTCCTCCACGTTGTTTGTTTCAATGTGATAGTGCACTTCCACCGGCGCAGGCGGATCCGCAGGTGGGTCCGGTGGGGTGCCCGTGACGGCTTGGGTGATAGCCCTGGCACGCTGCGGATCAGTATTGAGCATTTCCAGCAGCGGCCTAGCATGCCGCGTTGCCGCCTCACGCACCACAAACTCACCATTGGACAGCCATGCGGGGATGAGATCATCAGTGGGACCGCCAGGGCCTTCCACCAGGCCGCCACCTGCATAGCCGTGCCCCTGCCCCCACATCGTGGTCAAATCAAAACCGTAACGGCTGCGGTAGTAACGCAAGGCCGCCACCATATTCGAGAACGGATTCCTGCGATCGTTAGGGAGCTCGGGGTCCCGGTGGGCGGCATAGGTTGCCGGAATGATCTGCAACAATCCCACACCCGCCGATTCCCCGGACCCATTCACATCCACGATCTGCTGGGCAACATTTGGATCACCGCCGGATTCTGACTGAATCTGCTTTATCATGGCGTTAACCTGCGCAGGATTATCAGCATCGAAACCAACCCTGCGCATGGCGGCCATGGCCATGCCACGCCACTGCTCAGCGCCGCCGCCTGGCACATACACATGGTCAATATCGCCATCGTCGGTTTTTGGCGCTTTAATCGGTGAAAGGCCGCCCACCAAGTCCAGGCCGGTGACCTCTACCGTATCCACCTGCGGGTCGGCGTCAATCACGCTCGCTGCCGCCTGGGACAGGCTGGTGATTTCTTTCTGCTTCGCGGCGGTCCCCGAGCGCTTCGATACGCTCTGGCGGGCTTTCAACCACTGGCTATAGGCCTTCACCATCGGGATATCATCAGACACGCCAACCAGGCTCAACAGGTCCTTAGTGTGGCCTGCCGCCGCGGTCTTAGCGAAATCAGCAACAATCTCCGAAATACTGGATGGGCCATCTGATTTCGCCCCGGTCACATACGAATCCGGGTCAGACTTACCCGACGCCCGGAACGCCTTGAGCTTATCGCCCGACGGGTCAGTGGTCTCCACAGCACTGGCGGAAGCCCCATCAGTGGTGGTGTGGCCGAAATCAATATCACCCAGGCCGCCCATGCGGGGAACCTTGATCGGGGCGAAAAACTCCGCCGGCACATGTGCATGATCCGTGTACTGGGGATGGCTAGCAGGTGCCGCATTGCCGCCGAATTGGCCATTGCCGCGGCCGCCACCCATCTCAACAGCAGTGCCGGACGGGAGGGTGCCACTGGTGTGTCCGCCACCCGGGCCCCCGTTATACCAGCCAATCTGCAACGACCCAGAAGGCCCCAGGCCGGGAAGGAACCCAAGCGCGTTAAGGCCTTCTTTTTCTGATGCGGTCGTGAACCTGCCGCCCCAAGGGTCGATACCCGCGGTGTAGCGGGCAATCGCCGACATGGCGCCACTACAGTCGCCCCAGTGGACGCCTCCCCACACGTAGGGTTTGCCCTCCAGGTCGGAAGCAAAAGCGTCCAGGTCCTCAATGGTAATGCCGCCCTCGGCGAAGGCGCGCACATCCGTGGGGCCTAGGCTGCCCTTCGCCACCGGGGCGAAGCCCTTCCCCTTGGCATCCACCAGACTATAACCGAAGTGGTCCGCTACCGCGGCAGTAATTGCCACAGCGCGGTCACGCCGGTAGTCATTAGCCAAAGGAATATAGGCTTCGCCGCCAGTCTCGGGCTCTGCCCACACTCGCCATTCACCACCAGCGGCAATCTGCGGAGAATGATCCTCCCCACCAGCAGCATAACGGCGGATCGAACCGGTGGCGTGGCGGCTAGCGCGGCTGGAGAACGGGCTACGGATAGCGCTCAGCTTATCGCTAAACCACTCCGTGACGTTCTCCCACATGTCTTTCATGCCATTCCACAGGCCACTGATGATGGTCTTGCCGGCATTAATTAACCAATCCTTGGCGCCCTTGAACACGTCAAGCACCAGCTGGCGGATACTCTTGACCTTTTCCACTACGGTCTTCACACCGCTCGCTACCGCGCCCGAGGCGTTATTCCACATAGCCACGAACTGGTTCACCAGCCGCTTGCCGAAATCAACGATCAGGTTAACAGCGCGGGAAATGAACTGCTGGAAACTGCTGATGATCTTCGTGATGAACTGGCTAGTCGCAGCAACCAACCGGGCTTTGAAGGAATCCCAGTTCGTCACTGCCTGCACCACAAAGTTAATGATTGCCGCCAGGACCTTCACGACGGCGCCGATGAGTTCACCGATAATAGCGATCACCGGGGCAACAGCCGTAATAATCGTGGCGAATACCTGCACCAGACCTACAATCGCCGGCATCAGAGCCCCAATGACCCCGATTAGCGGGGAGATAATATCAAACGCCAACTTGGTGAATACCGGGATCAGCGGAGCCACCGCATCAAAGATCTGCTGCCATGCCGCCACCATCTGCGGAAGGAACGGCATCAACTGCCCCAAATACTGCGTCACCAAATCGGCAAGCATGCCCACCAGGTCCGAGAAAATTGGGGCCAGCTGCTGAATCAGTGGGGTCAAGGCCGTAGCAGCAATTTGGATCACTGGCGCTAACGCACCTACCACCTGGCTCAAACCCTGCGCAACCGGCACCAAGGCAGCAGTTAATAACTCGCCCAACACGGGGAGAAGCGGCGCTAGGGCGGCACCGATATCGCTCAGCAGCTGGCCAATCGGCCCCATCGCCGGAGCCAAAGCAGACAACCCATCCGCGAAACCCTGCACAAACATCTGAACACCCGGCGCGGCCTGCTGGATGAAATCGCTGATGGCCGGCATGATCGTGGTGCCGATAGAGGTGAGGGCTGTGGATAGGATAGGCATGAGGGCGGCCAGGCCATCAGTCATGGAAGAGAAGAACGACCCCAGTGCCTGCTGCCCCTGCACGCTATTGACGAACTCGTTGACCATGGATAGCACCTGGCCAAGTGGGCCCAGGGAAGACTGGCCGGCGGTGGCGGCGGCCTGGAACACACCGCTGATGATGCCGCCCACGTCAGCTAGGGTTTGGCCGATGCCTTTCAGGGTGTTGATGCCGTTTTGCACCCACTGGTCGAATTGCCCGGTTTGGGTTGCCTGGGTAAGGAATTCGCCCAGGCGGGCACCTGCCTCACCCAGATATTGGCCTAGCTGGGGCAAATATGCGGAGCTTGCTGCGCCGATATCCACAATGGCTTGGGTGAGAGGTCCGGCAGCTTGGTTTGTGCCGGCAAACGCTTGCCGGGTGTTTTCCAGCATGGTGGCCAGTCCGGTTTGGGAAGCCTCACTGGATAGTGCTGCGATGTTTGCGCGCAGCCCAGTGTTGATTTCGCTAGCGATCCCCGCCAGGCCGGTCTTCAGCACGGGGAGCTGCACGGTCGCCAGGTTCGTGACGTCCTCAGCCAAGCCGTCGAATAGATTGTCCTGCACCGCGAATTTCAGGTCCTGCCACTGGTCGCCCAAGGCCTGCATGGCCAGCACGAATTCTTGTGCTTTCGGGGACAGGTTCGCTAGGGCTTCGGCGAAGGGGTCGACGCCACCAGCAGCGGAAGACGCCCCCTTCGCCAGGTTTTCCAGGGCGTCATCGAGGCGTTCCTGGGCGACCAGCACGTTTTCGTTTGCCTCTAGCAGGGTGCGCTGCGCGTCGGCTTCCCCACGGGTGGCGGCCTCGACTTTTTCCTTCGCGTCCTGAACCTTCTGCGAGCCCTCGATACCGGCGTCGTTCGCTGCCTGCACGTCCTTGGCTAGCTGGTTGTTTTTCTCCCGCACTTCATCGAGGTTTTTGACCGCTTTGCGGTATGCCAGGTCAGCTTCGGCGATATCCAGGCCGGAAGAATCCTTATCGGCCTGGGCGTCAATCAGGGATTGGCGGGCACGGGCGACCGCCAGGACGGCTTCTTCTTCCCCTAGGGCCGCGTCTTCCAGTTCACCCTTGAGCTCTTTCAGGTCTTTGACGGCTTCTTTACGGGCGTCGTTGAGGGCGTCTTGGGCTTTGCGGGTGTTCTTCTGCGCGTCTTCTACCCGACGTTCGGCGTCTTCTACCCGACGGTTGGCCTGCACTAGGCCGCGTTCGGCAGACTCCACCTGCCGCTGGAGTTGTTTCAGCTTGTCCGCGGTGTCGTCGGCTGCGCCGCCGGCGGATTTCCCCATGGCAGAAAACGCCGCACCCACACCGCTCAGGCCGATGCCTAGGGTGGCCAGGCCTGCCGCGGCAGATGCAGCTATGCCGGGGAGTACACCCAGTACACCGATCACGCCGGAGGCGGCGGCTGCTACAGACGCCAGGGGGCCGATACAGCCAGCCGCGGCAACGCCAATGATGCCGATGCCGGTTGCTTGAGCTGCCACCATGCCCAATGATGATGCGGCACCAGCAGCCTGCGTGGCCATGGATGACAACCCGGCCGCGGCGCCACCTGTGTCCACGTCGATCTTGGCTTTACGGTCGCGGGCGGCAGCAGCGATCTTTGCTTTCGCCGCCGCGGTATCCGCATCAACCTCAACCGTGGTGTGGCGTTTCTTAGCGGCCTGGTCGATACGCTCCTTAGCGGGGGCAGTATCAGCATCAACCTCGACGGTGACTTTCTGTGGGCGGGTGAGATATTCGATACCCGACTTGGCGTCTGCGGTATCTGCCTCGGCCTGGATCGTGAGTTTCTGGTCCCGGCCCAGCTGGGCGATCTTCCCCTTGGCTGTGGCAGCGTCCACGTCCACGTCAATCTCAGCGGTAGGGAGGTTTGCCATTTCAGCGCGCAGTTGCTCCCGGAAGTCGCTCAAATCCGGGCGGATCTCCACGCCAAATTGGGCATTAATCCGTTCTAACTCCGCTTTCAGGCGCTTAGAGAACCCCGAAAGATTCGGCCTGATCTCAACCTTCGCAACCCCTGCGGTGTATTCAGCCATAACCAACACCCCCCGTTTTTTGTTTGTGGTTGTTTAGCGGTTTTCTACCCGATCCCCAAGCAGACCCGTGAGCAGATCATTCATGTCAGTTTTCCGTTGCTGCTGCTCCAGACGGTCAGCAGCGGTTATCGGTCGGGGCGGCGGCGGCAGCGACGTCTCCAGGCGAGCTGTGATAGCGCACAAGGCCTGGGTGAGCTCGATCAACTGGGTGAGCTTGGCTTGGGTGCCGTCCCACTCCCGCAGCGACGGGGGCGCATGCGGGTTCTCTTTCCGATCCCGCAGCACCTGCTCCGCCAAATCATCATCATCAGCGAGAGCCGCCAGATAGTGCGACCCTGGCGGCAACTGTTCTAAGAGCTCAATAAACGTCGCCCAATGCCGTACGCCACACAGGAAATCATCAAGGTCGATATTTAGATAGTGGTGGAGATCCCACCTAATCTCCGGCCCATACTTGTTGATGAGGCCGGTTACATAGGGAAAGTGACCAGCTCGTCAACGATCCCCTCACCGTAAAAATGGGCTTGGATATCAATGAACACGCCAATGGCCACTTCCTCCGCGTCATCACCAACACTATTCAGGGCGGCCAGGAAGCGGCGGTAGTCATCCTTGAAAAGAAGTCGCAGCACACCAGTGGCGTTGCCGGCGCGGGCCATCTCCTCAATAGCCAGTCGGTCCGTGTAGACCGGCTTTTGAATCTCAATCGGCGGGGTGAACCCATACTCCTCACCCAGCACAAAAGGGTCATCGGTCACAAACGTGCGGCGGCGATGCCCAGCACGGTTTTGCATGGCCATGCCGCGGGCGCGGAATTTTTCAAACCGGTCCCCTGCCAGATCCGTGGCCTGGTCGGCTTGGGGCTTTTTCGTGGTACTAGTTGTGGTTTTTCTTGGCATGATTTATTTATCTCCATTCATAGGGGCGGTGAAAAACCGCGGTAGGCGATGGTGCTTACCGCGGCGATTGGGGGGTATTAGGTGAACTGTGGGCTAGAGTAGGGAGCCCATCTTCGAGTAGGGGGTGACCTGCACCCGAGGGGCGTTGGTAAGGGACGTGAGCACCTGGCCTACAGATGTGGGGGTTGCCGACCACAAACCCAACGCGGTGCGGATCCGCCCCGGCCACTGCCTATCCAACGCAGTAGACAACGCTACGGCTTTCGCCTCGTCACCAGTCTTGTAGTAGGCCCACACCTGGAGCTCGTCAACAACCCGCAGCAGCTTCGAATAGTCATGGCCGCTACCCAGGTCACCAGCTACCGGGGTGGCCCAGTTCGCGCGCACATCCATGATGATAGGGATTCCCCCGGTCAGGCCACGGCAATAGCCGATGAAATCAGCCATCTTCGTAGTCAACCACTCCTGGTATTCCTTGCTCTCATGCGGGGTACCATCACCCCGGCGCGGCCAGTCGGCGGCACCAGTATCACTCTTGTATAGGGTGAGGTCGTGGGCGGAGAACGAACCGGAATCCCAGAACAGTTCGGTGATGATGATGCCATCAATCAGGTCCCCGTACTCGGCGGCAACCTGGGCAACAGCGCCACCTAGCATGTCCCGAATAGGACCGGGGTTGGTGAGTGCTGCGGGGGACGGCATGTCCCGGATAGTGCCATCCCGGGAAATGGCCTTCCACTCGGGCTGTTTCCCCAGCGTGGTGGTAATCATCATGTCCAGGGTGAGGAAAACGTTCTCGATCCCAGCAGCCCGGAGGGCGGTGATGGTGTCCCGGATGGGGTTTTTCCCAGCGTCGATAGACACCCGCTCTGGGTGGGCTGGCCACGGGAACAGCGTCCATTCGGGGCGGCCCACAGCCAGGTCAATCGTGTTGTAACCCTTCGCCATGGCCTTCTGGGCGATAGTCGCCCAGTCGCGGTCAGCCGCGTTTGAGGTGTCTTCCCACCCAACACCAATGGCTCGGGTTTTCACCCCTGCCCGGTCGGCAAGCCTGCCCCGCAGGGCAGACTGCTGCACCTGCTCCCGCACAGTGCTGGCGGGTTTGGTTTCCAGTGCGGTGAGCCGCTTAGTGATCGGCCCAAGATCAACTGGGGGTTGGGCTTTGAGGGCTTCAGCGACTGCGGTTTTGATCGCCTGCGGGTCTACCTGCGCAGGCTGGTCTTTCAGCTTTTCCAGACTAGCAACCCGGGTTTTCAGGCTTTCACTAGCGACGGTCACAGCATCAGCGGTGACATGGGCTGATTCGATGCCCTGCTCGATACGACCGAGCCGCTCCGCCGACAGAGGGGTATTAGGGTCGTCGTTATTCCAGACGTTACGGGCATACGCCATGATTCCTCCTTCTTATGGGGCGGCGGTTGGTAGGAGCCCTCGACCGGGTAGGGTGTTGTTACCGGCGAGGGCTAGGAGGGGTCCTTAGTGACCTCCACTGATTTCGGGAAACCACCACCGGTGAGGTCAGTGGCGGTGATTGATGGGGCGGCGGATACCTTAGCGATCACAAAACCGGCATCCACCGTGCCGGTAGCCTCAGCCTCGTTTTCACCCAAAGCACGGAGAGCCGCCTGCACAGCCGCGGCATCAGCGTTATAGGGGATAGCGGAGGTGGTTTTCCCACTAATCGTGATGGTGTAAGTGCCGCCCGTGGCGCCCTTGACGGAGAACTTGAACTTGCTATCCGAGAGCTTATGGGCGCCAGTGATGCCCATAAGCTTCGCCAACTCCGGGGTGAAGCCAGGGCCGGCCAGGCCGAACCCGTACATGGAGCCGTACTTTTCATCTTCCTGCGCAGCCAAGGTCAGCGGGAACGTTAGCGCATCCGTTTCAGAGAAGGACTGTTTGCCACGCTTTTCGACCGTGATCTTGGGGAAAACGAAATGCGGGTAGATCTCGGCGCCTGGGTCGCCGTCCTTAGCGAGCACCAGGGCGGAGTATTCCCGCACCCGGGCAGCCCGGCGCTTCTTAGCGAAAAATCCGGTGCCCTCATCGTACTGCCCCTCCAGAAGATCGTAGAACATCTGCAAGGTTCGCCAGCGGGATTCTTGGGCGGTGAAATCAATCGTAAACGTTTCATCGGTCACGAATGTGCGGCGTCGGCCGCGGCTACCATAGCCCTCAGGGCCTTCCACCTTCGAGTCGGGGGCCAGCTCAACGCCGGCTTTTTTCTCACCTTCGCCGATTGGGAACCAGCCTTCCGGCAGCTCTAACAGCTTACCTGTGCTATCGGTGATGCGATCTGGGATTTTAGTCCCATAGGGGCACAGCAGCAGCGCGTAGTCCAGGGCCGCAAAAAGCAGGTCATCTGTTTTATCTTTTAATTTGTAGAAATCCGTGGTGGTCACGGCTATCTCCTCTCCCCGCACGGTGCGGGCATTTAAGAAAGCCCCCAGGGTTTCCTGGGGCAAGGGTTGTTATTTGTGGCTTCGGGGCCGGCGGATCGTGATCTCATAAAGAGCATTCACATACCTGTGGTCGGGGTTGATCCAGGGTGGCATCACTGACCCCACCCGCTCGGTGATACTCACGATACGGACCGGCACTTGCGGGTGAGCGGGGAAAACGTCTAGCATCCACGCCCTCAGGTAGCTGTTGATTTTCTGGGCGTCTACGCGGGTTTCCGCCAATACCCCAATCTCTACGAGTGGGACATCCACCTGGTTGTTGATGTCAGCGGCCCCAGTGGTGCGCTGTACCACAATCAACGGTGCTTGCTGGATCTGGGTTTCGTAGTCGTCGGGGATCCACGTGCCCACCCACGGCTGGGGCGTCATCTGCTGGGCTACCTGGTCGAGGGCGGCCACAATGATTTGTTCAGCATCCGGCCACGGCACCAGGTCGTCAGGAATGGTAATAGTCATAGCCGCACCGCCTTAATTGTCTTACGCAGCATCGCCCGGGGCGCAACACTGCCCCGCCCATGGCGGGATTTGACCCTGTGCCCGAACTCCACCGGCACACCATAGGGGGCGTCTATCGAGACCGTGGCCACCAAGCGCTTGCGGGCGTTACCCGTGTAGGGGCGGGCTATTTCCACATCAACTGCGCCTGAGGCTGCCAGCCGGCCGGTATCCCGAGGCGCCACCGTAGCGTAGATGGCCTGCGCTAAATAGCCGGCACGGTACAAGAGCTCCTCCACCTCGGGGCCTTCTAGATACCCTTTCATGATTCGGGGTGAAAACTTCATGACTATCGCACCTCCTCACAGATCACCGCGGTCCCCACGATGATGCCCTCCCGGCGGGGGTGCTCCCACAACTGCGCCTCAATGACCTTGAGCTTTCTTCCAAAACCCTCGATAATATCCCCGGTGCGAATATCCGGGGCCTGGCGTTTGATATACACCGTTGGCCGGGTAGACACCACCGTCTTGCGGTCTGTATCGACCGTGGCCTGAGCCCAGGCGATTCTCGCCCCAGTGATCGTGAGAACCGGCACTGGGGCACTCAGATCACCGAACTTGTCCCGGCTGCGGCGGAGCACTTGGATTGTGGCCACAGCCGTCACCATCCTTCGGCAGTGATGTTACGAAATTCTCCCACCCCAATAGCGTTTTCGATAAGGTCACGTTCTTGACCGGTGAGATAGAAATTTCCCTCACCGTTAGCGAATCGCAGAGTGCTGCTGAAAGGGCCACCGGTGTCGGTAATCTCGGAAGCTCCATCATGCGTGTCAGCGATAAGTGAGCGCCTCACCATAGCGCAGGACACCATTTTTAGCACGCCTGCTTGATGTTCACTAGGGGCATCGGGGATCAGGGGAAACTTCGCCTTCAACCACACTGCGGCATCTTCCAGCAGCGTATCGACGACCTTATCGGGCAACCCGGGCGGAAACGCTTGCCACCGGTCTTTCAAATCCGCAGCGACTGCATACGGCATTAGGCGCCTAATCCGGTAAGCCGCACCATGGCCATGGGGTCAGTCACCACATGCTCTAACACAGCTTTCACCTTGGTCCAGGTCAGGTCACGTGCTTCGTCCCGCCAGGTAGCGGTACTAATTGGCTCCTCCATGCCGATCGTGCCCACTTGCCCTTCGGCAACTAACAGGCCCTCACCTGGGGTGGCCAGCGGAGAGGAAATCACTTCCAGGCCCTGGGACTTCAGGAACGCATCCTGGGCGTCGTTAGTGTCAAACGTGTTAGCAAGCTGCAGTGCGTCATCGGTGTGGAGAACCAACAAGTTATAGAGGTAACCCATTTGGGTTTTCTCACCGGCAGCTAGGGCCGCGTTAAGCTCTGCCCGGATAGACTTCGCTGCGGTCTGCTTGAGTTTTTCAGTTTTGTTCATGCTGACCCAGCCGGAAGATTCCACCTTGGGAATATAGGACCCGTATTCCTGGATGGCCTTCTTAATAGCGAGCATGCCATTGTTGTCCACATCGAACACCATGGTGTTCGAAATTCGCTGGGCTCGGCGCTGTAATAACGCCATGTCGTTTCGGGCTTTCGCCTCGTCAGTGATGGAGAACTTACCACCAAGCTTTTTCACCTGGGCCACTTTGGGCTCACCAGGAGTGGCGTCCAGCTCCGGGTATTCGCCACCTGGGGCGATGATACCGGTGTGGTCATCTGCTAACACCTGGTTTTCGGTATTGACTTCATACAGGATGGCGCCGCCCTGAGCATCACTGTGGCCGAAAAGGCGGTCAGTGAACATCTTCAGTGCGGTGATGTCCGCAATGTATTTAGAGATTCGTGCTGGTTCTTGCAGCATCAAATCCACTGTGATGGCACCGTTGGCTACTGTGGGGGCGGCGCCCGGGTAAAAACCAGAATTTTTCATGTTGTTTCCTTCGTTCGTTTTATAGCAGTGCGATAGTTACGGGCTTATCCGCACCCGCGGCTTTCGTGAGGGCAATGGCCACAACAGGCCCAGTGCCGGCGGTGGCTGCTTTACCGCCGGCTGCGGTGGAAATCTTAGCGCCAGCAGTGATCACGCCGGCAGCAATAGCATCGAGCACATACCCGGCCCGGTAGATGGTTACGTAGTCGTCTTTGGCCACGTCCGCGGCAACCACACCGAATGGGATAGCATCCGCGCCAGCAACGTCGACGACCGGGTTCCGGCCGTCCATTTCTCCAGAGACCACGACGAAACTACCTGCGGGGATCGCCTTTGCGGCTTTAGCAGTAACATCGCTGCCGGGACTGTAGTGCCGTTTAGTCACATTCATAATATTTCTCCTTGATTATCCGGTTTTATTTTTCAGCTCGAAGAGCGGCCGGAATCCAGGATTCCGGGTACGCCGTGTCTTCTACTTGGCTCGGGGTTCCCTGCCCTGATTGCAGCCCTTGCCGAGGGCGTTGCGACGGTGGTGGGGTGCCCTCAGCAGGATCCCCGTACAGGGCCTGGAGGCGCTTAGCGCGCTCGGTGATTTCCTCTTTCGTGCCAGTACCCAGAAGCGGTAAATCTTCCGCCTTAATACCATGCGCAGCGGCTACTTCCAACAGGACGTTTGTTGTCCGCTCCTGCGCTAGCTGCTGTTCCGCAGCGGCTAATTTTTCCTGCATGAGTTGGAGCTCCGTCTTTTGGGAATCCTCATGTTGTTTCCATTTATCAGCCGCGGCCTGCACAGCATCCCGCTCTTGGCGGGTTTTCTCCAATGCCGCCAAGGCCTCTTCCAAGGTCATCTCCTGCTGTAAAGCAGCGTCTTGTGATGGTGTTTGGCTGGTATCCGGGGTGGTGTCCTCTAGGCTAGTGTCTTGCTCATCCTGGGGCTCGGCGCTAGTAGCGTCTTGCATAGTTGCCTCCTTTTAGATTGTGTGAAATTCGAATAGTCAGGGTGGTCATGAATAAACCCCACCAGCTTGGTGGGGTTAGTTCATAGGGATGGGGAGCATGGGGTCAATCCTGGTAAACCCTAGTGTTCTGCGGATAAAGTCAATGCCCTTAGGGAGAACATACGTGGTGTACGACACTTTCTCTTCCCCGTTCGGCTGCTCATAGCGGTGGGCTTTGACCTCGAAGTAGCTCATATGCCGCTGGTAAGGGGTATTGCGCATAGCGCCGCGAGGAATCAACACGCCTCGGTTACGCAGCTCACGGAAAAGCCAGTTTTGGCCCACCCCCAGCATCTTCGCTACCACACCCATGCTGTAGGATCCAGACGCATCAATGAAGCAATCATAGGCGTCTGCTTTGGGCTGCATTTTCTTGTTTGCTGCCTCCAGCGCCAGACGCTCAGTTTCGGCGTTCAGCAGCATTTGCGCCATCTCCAGACGAGTGATCTGGGAAGGATCAAATGCTGGACGGGCGGCAAGGCGCCGCTCCATATCGGTAAATGCTTTAACGAGCTGCTTCTTGAACTGTCGCACCACCGCAGTGTTACGCATATAGGTCATGGGCAGCATTGCATGCTCACGATTCAATACCGCAATGGTGCGATTTTGGGTTCCACCAGCAGTTTCAAAGGGTCGGATTTCAAATCCGACCCTTCCGAACTCCTCAAAATCCTCTTCATTATCACGCACAACCCGCAGCACACTGGCATGTTGAATTTGCGTTCCTTCAGCAATAACAAGTGATGTAGTTGTCAACTCCCCCTCAGGGGTTTGTCGAACGATCATGGTATAGTCACTATTTGGTTCTTGGTTAAACATCAGGAATCATCCTTTCTTATACAAAAACCCGCGTGCCCCTATATGGAGCATGCGGGTTAAAAAATGGTTTAGCGCTCGGACTAAGCAGGCACAGCAGGCAATGGATCATCCGGCATATAAACTACTTCAACGTCATTCGGGGGCTCACATATTGTGGCTTTATACCGGAGCTTTTTCACTGACTCGAAAATCTTCCGCTGCAAGTCTTCTTGCTCCTCAGGAACAAAAAGCAGCGTATCCAAATCCCCGTCACTATTAACCCCGTAATCAAGTGAAATAAGAACACCATCTAGGGTACGGATATCATATGCTTCAGGGTCTTGATTACGAGCAATTGTATTCTCCGTATATGGCTCCTGCAGCAAAAGATCAACAACGTCTTTGATAGGGGCATCTGACATTACAAAAAGACTCATCGGGTAAACTCCTCTTCCTCACCATCATGGGAACTACCTCCGCGTGCGCGGAGAATACAAAGCGGCATTTTCTGCTGAAACGCCTGAAGAGGAACTACCTCCGCGTGCACGGAGAATACCTCTTCGACCGTCATATCAACAGGCTCATCCCGGAACTACCTCCGCGTGCGCGGAGAATACGTCGGCAAGCACATACTATCAACCCCACTGATGGAACTACCTCCGCGTGCGCGGAGAATACCCTACGCGGGGCACATGCTCCCAGGTGCCGATGGAACTACCTCCGCATGCGCGGAGAATACCGACCACCTGGGATAATGCCGAAGCATAAACCGGAACTACCTCCGCATGCGCGGAGAATACCGCTCATGGCACCTACCAGGGCCTGAGCGAATGGAACTACCGTCAAAAACAAAACAACTGACATGACCCAAGCCCGCGCCGACAACCCCCTCTACACCCGTGCCTACGCTGCCATGGATCGTGGCGACCTTTCCGCTGCGCAGCGCTACTTCAGCAAACTCATTCGCGAAACCCCGCAGAACCGCCACTACCACTATATGTACGCGCTGGCCAGCAAATACCGGGGCGACTGGGCGGGCGCGCTCACCCACAACCTGCGCGCCATCGCGCTCGCTGCCGAACACGACGACGCCCCCTACTGGAACGCGGGCATCGCCGCTACCGCTCTGGAAGACTGGGCAAAAGCGCGCCGCCTGTGGCGTGCCTGCGGCATCGCCGTCCCTGAGGGCACCGGCCCCATCAGCGGTAATTACGGCATCGCCGCCATCCGCCTGCACCCCTGGGCAGCAACCAGCGAAACCGTGCTGGCGCGGCGCATTGACCCCGTGCGCGCCCGCCTGCTCGGCGTACCGCATCCCGCAAGCGGGCACCGCTTTGGCGACATCATCCTGCACGACAGCGTGCCGACCGGCTACCGCCAGCACAACGGCATGGAAATCCCCGAATACAGCGAACTCGCCCGCTTGAAGCCCTCGCCGTATCCCACCTACACCGCTCGCGTCCGCTGCAGCGACGCCGCCGAACTGCAACCCCTGCTTGATGACGGCGCAAGCGGTGACATCGCCTGCATCGAAGCGCGCCCTGCCGACAGCGACGGCAGCATCACCCTCGACATCGCCGAACACTCCACGACCGTGCTGCTGGGCTCGTCCGGATCCGGCAAGACCACGCTGATGCGG
>ERZ773072.50-NODE-50-length-65110-cov-11.010207_pt1 | contig 65110 bp, 50 predicted proteins | sample MGYA00580617_ERZ773072 | MGnify/ENA primary metagenome ERZ773072 (study PRJEB29015, sample SAMEA2737970) | human oral metagenome | biome: human oral; feature: human-associated habitat; material: dental | place: China | collected 2122 ...
TATACTATCTATAAATATAAAATAAACAGCCTATGAAAACAAAAAAACAAGAGAGGAACTCCACTATAGAGTCTTCAAACAGTAAACAAGCAGCATATAGCACCCGCGTAGCGGGGACAAAAAAGCCTAAAATAGCTGAAATCATAGAGGTAACAGAAGTTCCGAATCACAGGAAGGAGCTTCCTAAACTTCTTCTAGGTACCATCATTATCCTAGCAATCTGTTATGGGCTCTGGCTATTGCTAGACCATTTGTTAAAACAAATCTAAAAAAAGAAAAGTATGCTAAACAACGAACAAGAGCTCCTCTTACCGAAAGTTCCGGTCGAGGAGCAAAAAGACGAATTGGATCAGTTTAAATCAAAGATTAAAGCTGATCTCGCAACAGCTCTTAGCTTAAAACCTAAAGTATTCTATCTCTTTGAAAAATTACCGAGAAACTTTGGTAAGCAAGAGGAGAAAGACATCGAGTACTTGGAATGGGCAGGATATACCGTGATAAACAAGTCAATAAATTCAATTTTCAAAGAATATCATACCTTCTTTGGAGAGCTAATTGACGCACAAGCGAATATTGATCTAGCACGCAATTCGGGTGCCAGACTAAATGAGGAGATGGAGGACCTCGTATCCACCTACCCTCAACTCAATACTTCGACTACAAGCATTAATGAACTTGATGAATTTGCATATCAAAAAGTATATCTCGAGCTGTTAAAATCCGCTGATATCTTCGCCTTCCGAAGAACTAAAGATGGAGAAATTCTTTGTACAGAGGCACTCGCCTTTGCACAAGAACAGGGTATCTTCACAATGGATCTAACTGAGATCGTTGACCTCGTAGCTGAATGAAACACTCCAGCAAAAAATACTACTAGTACCTCTAGTAGTATTTTTCATATTACAAAATTAAAAAGAATCTGATTTATCTCACTTTTCTCTCTCAAAGGTTAAATCACAAAAGGACCTTCCGTCACCTCAAATACCCTCTTATCAATCCTCCAATAATACTTCGCTTCTCATCTCATCAATAATATAATGCTTTCACTGAAAGCCAAAGGGTAATTCCCCGAGAACTCCAGAAGATAAAAATTACTTTTTGAATAAGGTTTGCATGTTTTCTTACTCGGAGAAAAATATTCTTAATCTTTTGCTCAGCAGACCTAGGCGTTCAGATCCGAGCTTGTTCTAAAGGAGTTTTATCTCTCTCTCGATGCCTAAGTTCTAGTGCCGAAATATTCAGAACTTTTGCTCCATTTTGCTTGAGACGATAGACAAAATCTAAATCCTCTGCAATTCGGGCAAACTTTTCATCATAGAGGGTCTCTTTTATCAAGTCAGCAGTTGAAAAGACTCAATTTCCACTGAACATTGAGATCTCAGCATAGCTTTGATTTTCTGATAGAAAATATACTTGTGGTCTCGCTAATCGATAATTATACTTTAAGAATCACTGATTTTGAATCGTCTCTGTATCTCTCCAGAGTAATTTTGGCGTCAGTACTACTTTTTGGTTGAATTTCTCTTTATATTGCTGATAATAGGAGATTTCTTGTTCTAGATACTGAGATCAAATGGTATTATCATCATCAAAGAGCTGAATAAAATCTCCTCTTGCCTCTCAAATTCAGAAATTTCTTGTTGCACTCGCTCATCAAGGAGAGAGCGGCATAAATTTACTATTTTGATGAGAAAAAAGTCTGATTTTTTGTCTCATCTTTTCTGAAAGCTTTGATCAAATATCTCCTTGTTCACTCAAAATCATATTAGAAAAAGCTGACCATTCCTCTGGGGTAAATCTCCTATCACAAACCAAAAGTACCTCAAAAGTCTGATACGTTTGATCCATTAGAGCTAGAAGAAGACGCGAAAGTGTATGAGCATCATTCGCCCTAGTAGGGATCACTATTGAAATCAAGGGATTAGCTGACTTCATGAGAAATAAAAAAATCTAAAACTACAACTCCCCTATCATACACAAGCCTAGGAAAGATACAAGAGTTTTTTGTATATGCATGAACGATTTTTGTTGTTCTGAATTAGTAGAAACAACTATTTCTGTATAAACAAAGAAAAGTCAAGCATAACAGCAAGGATATAGATATAATTTTTGCATAAATTTCTCTAAACAGATATACTTAATAAGTTTAATATCTTTTAAGAAAAACATGGGTAAAAAAAGAGAACTTTTACTTCTTATTTTAGAAAAGTTAATCCCTTACCGAAAATTAGCAGAAGGTTTTTCCTTACTAGTCCAGAACAGTGACGATGAGGACTTTATCAATGAACTCTATATACTTATCAAAACAGAGATCAAACAAAACAAATCCCAAATTATTAAAATAAAACTCCAAGAACATCTTCAATCACTAAGAGAAAGAGAAGAAAAATCCATAGCAAAAGATCAGGCTGAGGCAGAGAAAATTTTTGATGATTTACTTGCAAATATTGGTTAATTCATGAGAGGTGAAGAAATTAAACAGATAGAAAAACAGATTGATAAAAATAATAATCAACTCTTGGAAGAGAAAGAAATTTTAGATTTTATTCAAGAAGATAAAAACCTAAAGACATTAGGAGAGAGTCTAAATAGACTTCCGATGAACGCTTCATATTTAAGTCAAAAGATTTTAAATTGAATCAGTAAAACTACTCTCTTCAACATCAAATTCCAAAATGAGATTAAATGGAAACTACAAAGTAAGCAAGATTTGACTCAAAAAGAACTCCAACTCCTTTATCTTCAAGCCCAAATCGATCCAAAATGTCTTACAAAACCTAGCCTTTTGACCGTATCAAAAACTCCATTAGCATCTTCCGCAACAAAATCTACTGATCATTACTGATGAGAGAACTTAATTAACTATCTAGAAGAAAAATATTTAAATGCCTTCACAGAGACAAAACAAATAATACATAATGATTCAAAACAAAAAAGTGTATTATATGAAGAACAGAAAGTACCAGACATTAGATTACCAGGAATTTATTTAAAAGAAGGATTTAGTAATGTAGCCATTCATAAACTAGAATGACGAGCAAAGGAAAACTTCTATGATGAAATCATTAAGGAAAAGCAATGAGCCTTAGCGAGACATCGAAAAAGAGAGAAATACAGAGAAGATTTTATTCATTATGATCTCCTTCTTTTCGCTCTAAATAAATATGCAGAAGCTATTAATAAAAAACAAGAATCTATACTCAAGATAAGTGGATTCAAGAACTGAGAAGAACTCTCTCAACAAATTGTTTTAATTCAAGAATTTAATGAATTCCTAGAGAAACAGACCAAAGAAAAATTCCCAAATATAAACCAGATTTTGATCTTTTTTTCCCAATTTCAAAAAGAACAGCAGTCCCTTGAAGAAAAGTATTTTAGATCCAACTTAGAAAAACAAAAGGCAGAAGATGCCTTCAGAAAGACTGTTAAATACGAAGAAAACTTAAAGAGAAAATATGATCTAAAAAATCTTCAAAAAAGACTAACAGAGGAACCTAAGAGTCCTGAAGAAGCAGAGAGGTTCTTTAAAGATCTCAATAGCTTATATGCATATCAACAAGAAGTTGAAGCATTTCCAAAAAGGATAAAGAACGCTTGAACAAAATATTTTACTTATTTACAAAAGCAACAAAAACTAATTCAAAAATATGGGAGAGATAAGCTCAAGAGTGCCTCAGAGACTCTTAAACAATATACTGCCATGGTCTCTTGAGCTAAGAAGGCCCATTGAGAGATTAAATTTAATGCCTATGAAAAATATAGGCAACTTATCTCAACAAATAGACTGACTCAAGAAGTGGCAAGCTTACAAAATCTGAGCAAAGTTCTACTCAACCCCCTTCATAAAGATTTTCCTATTTATCTAAATCTAGCCGGTGTAAGAAACTCAGAAATAGAAAGACAAACAAGACAAACTGCTACAGATCGCTGGCGAACAGATCTTAAGAAGAGCTCTCCAATACTTTATGGTGTTTTAAACGGAGGAGCTGGGCTATGGAATGGACTTGTAGATAGTACTGTAGGAGTTTGAAGTTCACTAGGATTAATGATGAAGAAATTATGGGAATCTGATGAAGAATGGAAGTGATCTGCAGAATTTAAAGCAAAGTTTGATGATTTTTTCAAAGTAAACCTTTCTACAGCTCAAAAAGAATCAATCTATGATAGCCAAAAGGCAGAGATTAATATTAATTGGGATAATGGAGTTAATCAGGTTGCAAGTAGCATTTCACAAATGCTTACCCTTATTTATGGAGGAGGAGCTCTTGCAAAGGGAATAAGTATGGGAGCTGCAAAAACAGGACTAAGGATCTGAAGCAATATTGCTAGTAAAGCAGGACTTTTTAGTATGGCATTCACTCAACAAGTAGGACATAGTTTCCAAGAAGGGATACAGGCAGGGATGGATGGAAAGGAAGCTCTTGCCTATAGTTTTCTTTCTTCTGGATTACAAGGGGGGCTAGAACTCATCAGTCCAAATGAAATTTTGCTCGGAAAAGGAAGTAGTGTTGCAAAAGGATTTATTAAAGAACTTTGTAAAAAAGGTTCTAAACAATCAATCCTGCAAGTTGGGAAGCTCTTTACCCAAACGATAGGGAAAGAAATATTTACAGAAAACATCCAGGAAGCGGTCCAATTAGCAGCTGGAAATCTAGCAAATCAATGGGCAAACGAGCAGTGGGGGACGAATCTCCCCTCTGATTGGCATTGGAAAAATTTCGCAGCTACCGCAGTCATCACTACTTTGACTACCTGAATCGTAACTGGAGCAAGCAGCATTACAAATATGCCAGGGGTACTGCAAAATCAAGAGAAAGAGCTCCTAAAAAGACAGCTCTTTGCTAATACAGAGCTTCATAGCGAAGTTATGCAAGTTTTGGAACAAGCGATTGAAGGTAAGATAAAGCTGAACATTTCTAAAGATGAACTTGTAACATTGAGAAATGAATTGGAAGATATCACAAAAGTTCCGAATATAAATAACAAGAAACAAGAGTCAGAATTTTGACTTTTAGAGGTAGAATCTGCAGAAAATTCTGCAGAAAATACAGAGAAACAAATGAATTTAGAAAAAATAGAATATCACCCCCAAATACCAATAGAAAATGATAAATATTATAGAGTGACATGAATGAGTGAAATTTATGCTATTATTTCAAAATGAAAATTAGAGGCTCCACAGGAATCGTTTTATGATAGAGGTATATTAACGAAAATTGTAAATCATTCAAACTACACAATGGAAGAGCTGGAAAAATTAAATTGAAATAATAATGCTAAAATTAAAGAATTATATACAGAATTCGTAGCAAAACCGATGCAAGCTGAGGGGAAGAAAGTCTTAATGCCGAGAACAAAATCAAATCATGGGAATATCGCTTTCGCAAAAGGGAACTTGTATTATGATGTTCATGAGCAATCTTCTTGATATTACTGAGCACCAGTAATAGTTGGAACAAATACATCAAGATTTGAGTCCTGACACCATTGAAACTACGACAATAAATTTAATGATGAAATTGAATCTGGAGAACCAGTTGTTTTGAGAGAATGATTAGATGCAAAAAATTTTGAATATTGGTTTCATAATGAAGAAAATGGTCGATATAAATTGAACTATGAACAGTTAAGAAATCAGATAGATCCAGCTCAACAACTACAAAATATGGAAGAAGAAAACAAAAAACAACATCAGGAAACAACAGATAAAGAATTAGAACTCAGTAATCAACAACTACCGTCAATATCTGATACTCATAAACAAAATGGGGCACCCGTAGAACTTATGACCGAAAATCTCAATGAAGGATGAGAAAGCGTTGATAAAATAACCGCTAATCCAGAACTTAATGGAGAATCATACAAAGCAGAGATTAACCAAATCACTCAAAAGGAAACTCAATCACATCTAGAAGAAACTCAATCACATCTAGAAGAATCTCAACCACATCTAGAAGAATCTCAAAAATCAAGCTGAACACAGCTCCAAGAATTGATGAATCAATATCCAGAATTAACAGAATGTATCAATGAATATAAACTACCACTGCAGTGAGTTGAATATTTTTTACAAACAGAATTTGGAAAACAAGTATTTGATAACATGGTCGATTTGGATAATTTTTCTAATCTCTCTAGATACCAAAAAACCTTTGAGTTATTGGAAATAAATCCGTGAAACCTAATAGAAAAAATACAACAACTATGAAATATTCCATTGCAAGAAAATACATTAAATCTCCTTATACATGGTCATATAGAAAGCTTACAATATTTAATCAAAAATCATATTATTGATACAAAGACAATAAACCAGACATATAATTATCAGATAATCCTTGCAGATTTAGTGAGCTTGATAAAGCCGACTGATTTTGTAGATACTTTAGATACGTTATGAATTAAAACTTTTGATGACCTCAAAACATATCAGTACCTGATATTAGATCCAATTTCAACACTAGCAGAGAAACAAAATTATATGAAAGAACTCCCTCCTCATGTTTTTAATGACAGAAATAGTTATCAAAATTTAATATATAAAAAACTTCATAAAGATTCTGATTTAAGCCTTTTTGATGCCCAACATCTAGAAAACATCCAACGTTCCCTTTCTCGTGCAGAATGAGACTTACTATATGAGAACGAACTTTTAGATAAGATTACAGCTTGTCCTCCACTCTCTTTGGAGCATAAACTAAGATTATATGCATTATTATCAGATCATGAGGGAAATTCTGTATACCTCCTAAAATCTTATTCTGAATCACGGTATTTAGATCCACAAACAACAAGAAAATATTTAACACCTTTTGAAGACCAGATCATTGGTTCTAGAGAATGATCTCAGGATCTAACCCAACAATTCATTAGAAATGGGGAACATCCTCCTCTCCACAATTATCTAATTTGATCAATTTCAAATGATCTTTTGTCAAAACTACCAGTCAAAAAATGAGTAATTTATAGATGAGTTAATAGAAGTATTAACGAGCTATCTTTATCACTATGAGAAATAAAAGTAGGATCAGTAATCCAAGACCCTGCTATTCCAAATTTCACTTCTAGAGAAGAAGAGGCTAGTTGATTTGCCCATGGTAAGACCCTTTTTGTTATAAATTCAAAAACAGCAAAATTGTACCAGTCATGGGTTGAAGAACATGTACTCTATCCTCAAAATACCCCAATGAAGGTAGTTAATATTGAACATAACATAAATAACATGGAAAATATAATCTATTTAGAAGAGATAGATGCCAACTAAAAAACATGAAGATTCAGAGTAGTAATTCTACCTACTTAAAATTGAAAATCAAGACAGTTTTCTTATAGTTAGTGAGATTTATCTTTGAGAAATCCAATGAAAAAGTTTAAAAACTGGCTTTTATTTCAGTATTATCGTTATTTAGGACGATGCGCTAGAAATTACCTTAAAAAACATAATATCTTTACCATTGGAATCAATGGAAGCATAGGTAAAACCTCATGTCGCATGATCATTCATCAAACACTTCAAAAAGCACTTCCTAAAGCAAATATTTACACTTCTCCGAAAAATTTCAATGGAGAGCTTGGAATGCCACTCTCAATTTTTCAAGTGGAAGACTGGTCCCCTTCAATCTTCAATATGATTAAAGTCTGATTTCAGACTTTTTGGAAGATGCTGTTTGGAAAGAAACCTTATGATACTATTGTTCTGGAATATGGAATTGATAGACCAAAAGAAATGGAGTTTCTATTAAGTATTAACAAGCCGCATATCGGGGTGTTTACAGCACTAGACGCGGTACATTCTGAGCAATTTTGAGATCCAGCAGCAATTGCCAATGAAGAAGTTAAAATGATAAAAAATACAAGGGAAATCGCCTTTCTCAATGCTGAGGATCACTATGCACAACAGCTCAAAAATCAGATTTCTATTGAGCTTTTTATGTACCAAACACAGCATAAAAAGCCTGAACTTGAAATTAGTTTTGAAAATGAAACACTCAGACGAGATCAAGGACTCATTTCAGATTTTTTGTTAGATATTAAGTGAAGAAAGTATGAAGTAAAGACTAATCTCTTTGGTAAGCCAAATTATGGATACTTAGGAGTTGCTCTTGTTATCGCAGATATCGTGAAATATCAGCAGACTGGCAAAGGACTGGACTATGAACACTTTCTCTCATCTCCTCTTATTTTTCAGCTTCAACCATGAAGATGCTCGCTTTTTGAGGGGAAATATGAGAGTATCATCATTGACTCAACCTATAATGCCTCACCCCTCAGTATGAGGAAACTCATTGATACAACACTTCAAGTTCAAAAATCACTTTCAGAAAAGAGAAAAGTGATGCTTGTGCTCTGAGATATGAGAGAACTAGGAGACCTTACTCAGCAGGAGCACCGTCTTTTAGCTGGATATGTTCATCAGAGTTCAGATCAGTTGATTTTATTGGGAAATTATATGCGCGAATATCTCGCTGACGAACTAAATAAAATCTGATATCCAGAGGAGAAACTCCAAGTTGTCGATTCAATTTCAAAAGTAGAAAAAGCTATTTCAAAAATTTTAAAAAATACTGATGAAAAGTGGATTATTCTCTTTAAAGGAAGCCAAAATACCATCTTCCTTGAAGAAGCGGTAAAAAGATTTTTAAAAAATAGCGAAGATATTCAGCATTTGACCAGGCAATCTGATTGGTGGCTTAAAAAGAAAAACAATATAGCATAAAAAAACTGTTTCTTAAGCTATTTTAAGCGGATATCGGTGATCTGTTGCTGATATCCAAGCGATTGAAAATGAGCATTGAGCTGAGTTATCAGCTCTTTTTTTTGTTTAAAGATCTCTATTTTTAGGTTTTGATCTCTAGTCTTAAGAAAAAGAATTTGATACTTAAGGTATCAAGTCAGGATTTCATCTGCAAGAATATGATCAGGTTTTTTTTCTATTTGAAAAAATTTCTTGGTAAAATTGAGAGCAAGCGTTCAAAGCATACGATAACCCTGAAATTTTTGAGAAAGATTTTTACGAGAAAGTTCCTGAAATGAGAGCATCTTCATCCCCAGAAAATAAAAATAAGAGATTTAAGGTAGTATATCCTAAAGCCAAGAGGGAACTTACTATAACCCATCATATCACCTACAAAAGACCGTTGAAAAGTATCAAATATCTGCCTATGGTATACAATCTGCCGTATGGATCTAGCATCTTGCACAAATAAAAAAATATCTCCTCTGTCCTCCAAACATTCTTCCTCACTCTAGGAATCCCTCAAAGAATGTCAAGGAGAAATTTCCAAATTCAAGATCTCCACCATAAACAAAAGTAAAATAGGAGCCTAAAATCCTGAACCAATATCTCTTGACTTTTTGTATGAAATAATTAAAGTAACGGTACCCGTCAAACAAAAAAGCCATGAATATCCTGAAAATCCACCTCCTAGCAAATAATACCATATTTATAGGAGAAGTTACAAAAAAAGCGAATCTTTTGCACACCTTTTATATAAAGTTTGATGCAAAAGAGAGAGAAAAGCTTGATGCATTCTTCTTAGTGACGAAGCTTTCTCATGAGTATTTCTACAAGGCATTCAGCTATTGGGTACTCTGCGGACTTCAACGCTGCCAAGAAAATAAGAATCGCTACGGCGTTCTTACCAGGAAACTCATCAACTTTTCAAAGAAGCTCTGGAAGAAAATACGATCTTTTGCACGTAGAATTGCAAAAGAGATCCAACTCTTTCAACAACGGATAAGAACTCCGATTTATTAAACAAGAAGTGATTTGTAATTTTATTGTATTCATCTATTTGTATTGTAGTAGTCCCCTTAGTATATCTAAGGGGACTTTTCTTATCTCTACGATAGCGCTGAGAAAAAAAATAAAAAAGCTGATTTCTTCCTTTTTTTACAAAATTCTCAAAAATCTCTTGCATATTAAGGTGAAAACTATAAAAGGAAGTATCTTTTTATTCTATATATACATAAAACAATGACAAAAAAGGACCAATCTATGGGAGAAAGAATCGACGAAGCAACAAATACTATCTCAGAAAAATTCTGAGCAGCGAGTGAGTCTACAAAAAAGGTAGCTGGAGGATTTGTAAGCTGGTGGAAAAACTCAACTCTCGAAGAGAAAATCACAATGATCATCGGAGTAATCCTTGTCCTTTGTGCTTTATGGCAACTTAGAACCTTCATTTGGGGAATTATCTTACTCCTAGTTGGTATTCTCGCTATTTCTGGAACCTTCAACTCATATCTCAGATGCGGTATTGATGCCATCAACTCAAAAGCAAAGAAAGCTTCTAAAAAAGCAAAAAAAGAAGAATCTGATTCAGATGAAGAGTAATCAGCATTTCTTCCCTTATTTCAACGTAAGCCAACGTATATTTCTTTCTCGAGGAATATAGGAAGGCTTTCGTTTTTTGAAGAGATAATTTTTTTAAACTCTGCTAGCGATCCATCATGACACACGAAGAGAAAAAGACCTTCCTAGACAATGTTGTAAAACTCATCATCGGAATCATCCTCTTGACGAGCTGTTTTTTTTATCTTCATCAAAACTCAGCAGAAAAGATCGCTATCTACTCAGGATTCAGAACAATCGCGCAGAAAGTTGAAGTCTTCTTTTATAAGATTATAGGTAAGAATGGACAACTCCTAGAACAAAGATACAAGCTGGAGGAAAAATTCTCCGAACTTATCAGTGTTGCAGAAGAGAAATGATGCCTAGATACTGATATACTTAATAGTCTCCATACTTCCTACAATAACCTCCTTAATGAAGATAAAAGCAATATGGAGAACTATATGGCAACCTATGGAATCATTGCTTCAGAATTTGAAAATAGAATCGTCCCTGAAGACTGCAACGACCATAGTCAGACAGAGACTGAGTAATCTAGTTTTACCTTTCTTTACCTCCGATGATTATTTGAGTTGATATTGATGAAGTCATCGCTGAAACTCTAGACTTTGTACTAAAATTTCATGACTATCAAATCGCCTGAAAACCAATAAAAAGGGAACAGTTTAACTCTTACTATATTCCGAATATTCCTGGATATGAGGACATTAGTAAGGAAGAAGCTGTGAGTTTTTTCACTGATGCGATGGAATATTCAGCTGAGCACTGAGGTATTCAACCTGTTCTTCGAGCAAAAGAAGTACTTGAACAAGCAAAAAAACAAGGGCATACACTCTACGCTATTACTGCAAGAGGCCCACTTGTTCAACCTGCAACAGAAAAACGAATCAAGGACTACTATCCAGAAATCTTTGAAGAAATCATCTTTTGTAACTATCACGATACTACAAAGCCTCAATTTACCAAGGAAGAGATGTGTCAAAAATACTGAATCCAACTCATGATTGACGATAATTTAGAGTATGCAAGAGCAATTGCAAACAGCAATATCCGTGTTCTTCTGATAGATAATCCTCGAAATCAAGAGTACTCTCCAGAAAAAGATCCACTTATCACAAAAGTTAAAAATCGATCAGAAATCCATTTTGACAAATAAAAAGAAAAATCTGATACAATCAAACTATCAATTAAACTAATCTCTTCTTTAAAGAAAAAAGCCTGATTCACATCAGACTTTTTTTGATAATCATATCATTCAAAATTATTTTCCATATTTAGCATTAGCTCCAAGATGTTCTTCAATTCTAAGGAGTTGATTGTATTTTGCGATTCTATCTGTTCTAGATGCAGAACCAGTCTTAATAAGTCCAGTATTCATCGCAACAGCCAAATCAGCAATAAAAGTATCCTCAGTTTCTCCTGATCTATGAGATGAGATAGATCTCATTCCATGCTCATGAGCCATGTTGATAGCATCAAGTGTCTCAGATACAGTTCCAATCTGATTAAGCTTAATCAAAATAGAATTAGCAATTCCTTTCTCAATTCCCATCTGAAGTCTAGAAATATTTGTTACAAAAAGATCATCCCCAACAAGCATAATCTTCTCTCCCAAAGCATCAGTTAATTTCTTCCATCCATCAAAATCATCTTCTGCCATACCATCCTCAATCGAAATAATTGGGTATTTCTGGCACCAATCCTGATACAAGGCAATAAGTTCATCAGCATTCAGCTTTTTACCTTCTCCTGCTAGATCATAGACTCCATCTTTAAAGAACTCACTAGAAGCTACATCAAGTGCAAGAGAAATCTTTCCAGCATACCCTGCTTTTTCAATTGCTTCCATAATCACTTGCAGAGCCTCCTCATTTGATCCAAGATTTGGTGCAAAACCTCACTCATCACCAACTGAAGTCACAAGCCCCTTAGCTTTCAAAATTGATTTTAACGTATGAAAAACCTCGGCTCCCCATCTAAGCCCCTCACGGAAACTAGGTGCCTTATTTGGAACAATCATAAACTCCTGAATATCTACATTATTATCTGCATGAGAACCTCCATTAAGGATATTCATCATAGGGAATGGCAAAGTATTTCCTTTCCCTTCACCAAGATATTCATAAATATATTTCTTTTCAGCATTTGCACAAGCTACTACAAACGCCATACTCACACCAAGCAACGCATTAGCACCAAGATTTGACTTATTTGCAGTCCCATCAAGCGCGATCAACTTTTCATCTAAACTTCTAAAAGATTCAAAAGTCTGACCTTCAATAGCATGAGCAATACTTGTATTTACATTTTCAACTGCCTTCAATGTCCCTTTTCCAAGGTATCTTGATTTGTCTCCGTCTCTAAGTTCAAGTGCTTCATGAACTCCTGTTGAAGCTCCAGATGGCACTAAAGCTCTACCAAAACTTCCATCAGCAAGCGTAATTTCTACCTCTACAGTAGGATTTCCTCTAGAGTCAAGAACCTCTCTAGCATAAACTTTACTAATTGTGTATCACATATATTTTTTATAGAAAATAAAACCAAAATTCAGACTATGATTTTGCACATAAAATGCAAGAAGAAATCAGTTTTTCACCTTTTCTCTCTAAAACACACATCAATACCCCATATCTTTCTGAGTATAATGGTCTTTTACCTGCTGAAAGATATCGGTTTTACTAACAGCCTCACAGGTCTCGCGAAGCTGAGTATCAGCCATAAGTTCCCAAGGTTGAATCGTCTGTTTGAGAGATTCACGCATTGCAGGCTGATTCTCAAGTGGAGCATTCTTAATAATACAAGTATAGAGATCAAAAATCTGATTACACAACTGAATAGAGAAATGCTGACTCCTCTCCATGTTTTGATTTGTAGCGAGAGCTCAAGTACCCACAACCTGAATATTTCCGCTCCCGGACGCAGCAGTTGTGCCAGAAACCGATCCAGAGTTCATGTCTACAGCCTTCCCTCAACTCGATGAAAAATCTCCAGTAGATATCACAACTCCTCCACTCAAATTAAGTATTTTCTCCGTTCTACTTTTCTTTACTAACCGAATAATCAAAAAAACCACAAGCAAAAAGCCACAAAACCCAACCAAAAACTGAAGTCTTTTCCTCTTTTTGATTTGAGATTTTCTCCTCAACATTATTCAGCTTTATAACAAATAAATCACTCTATTACTTTTTTGTTAGACTAAATCCGTCTTTTTCATCCTTAATTTCCCAGCCGAGATCAGCAATTTCCTCTCTCAACTGATCCGCCAAAGCATAATCCTTTCCCGACTTCGCCTCTTTTCTCTTCTCAGCTAGACTTAAAACCTCAGTCGGGATCTCTTCTTCATCAAGGACTTGGTCAAAAAGTCCAACTTTAAGAACATTCACCTCGAGCTGGTGTAAAAGAGCAAGCATCTTCCTGGTTGGATGCTGAAGCGCTGTATGAATCTCAGAAAAGAGCTTTGGAGTATTGAGATTATCTCATAATGCCTCATAAACCTTCTCCTGAAAATCAGTCTCCTCATCAGTTAAAACCAGATTTTTTATCTTTTTTATAAGTCCCAACCTCTCACTCCTCGCCTGTTCCAATGCATCTCGAGTAAAGTTCAAAAAATTAGAATACTGAGCCTTAAAATAGAAATATCTCAAATCCAATGGAGAATACCCTTTTGCCTTAATATCATCAAGAGAATAGATATTTCCAAGAGATTTACTCATCTTTCCCCCATCAACCTGAAGAAACTCGTTATGAAGCCAATATTTTACCCATGGCTTATGTCAAAAGCTGCATTCTGACTGAGTAATTTCATTTGAATGATGCACAGTAATATGATCAGTTCCTCCGTGATGAATATCAAATTGCTCACCAAGATATTTACTCGCCATAGCACTACACTCTATATGCCAACCAGGAAATCAAACTCCCCATGGAGAATCTCGCTCCATCTGCCTTTTTTCATCTCTAGGAGAAAATTTCCAAAGTGCAAAATCTGTTGGATTTCTTTTACCTCAAATATCAACCCTCTCTCCGGCATTAAGATCCGCAAGTCTTTTCTTATAGTTCGATCCCATCAATTTTCCATAGTCCTCCACAAGGCTTGTATCCATATAAATCCCATCATCAGGAATGGTGTAAGTATATCCTTGTCTCTCTAGGCTCTCCACCATTTGAATCTGTTCCTGAATATGTTCGGTAGCTCTCGGCATCACATCAAAACGCTCAATTCTAAGCTCCTGCATCGCCTTCAAAAAAATGTCTTCATATTTTTTTGCAACATCCCAAGCTGAGATCCCATCAATTCTGGATCCCTTCTCCAACTTATCCTCGCCATCATCAGCGTCTGAAACCAAATGCCCAACATCAGTAATATTCATCACTGCCTTCACTGGATATCAAAAGTATTTTAGTGTATTTCTAATCAAATCCGCAGTAAAAGTTGCTCTGAAATTCCCAATATGTGGCGTAGAATATACTGTCGGTCAGCACGAATACATCCCAACAAACTTTTTTCAAGTCGTTGGATCCTTCATCAAAGGCTCAAAAACCTCCTTTTCACGAGTAAGTGTATTATAAAGTTTAAGTTCTGGCATCAAAACATCAAAAAATCTAAATAGTTAGACTATTATACCTTAGGAATAGGCAATAAAAATGCAAGAAGAAATCAGATTTTTCTTCTCTCCCCTCATTTTCTCTCCTAACAGGAGAATCTCAGCTGTCTATCGACAAACTCTCTCTTTAAAGATTCTACATATCAGATATTAACTGCTATTTTCTGCCAAATCTGCTCAGAATATTGCTCCTGCAAAACCCTACACTCATATTTATCAAACAAATACTGAGCGGAAGAAAGCTGATCATAATTATAATCAAGATCAAGTTCAGTTTCTAAAGATCTATAAACAAAATCTAAATTCTGAATTCATTCTTTTGCCGCCTGAGTATACGCCTGAATCAACCCTCAAACTCCAAGCAAAGTCCCTCAAAAATACCTCGTTACGATAACTAAAACATCAAAAATCTCCTCACCTGTCAATACAGAAAGTATCGGTTTTCATGCTGTATTTGCCGGTTCTCAATCATCACTTGATCTCTGAAGTTTGGAAGTCAATATCCAATTTCAGAAAAGATCCTGATTTGCCTGCACACCGTACCTCCAGGCATAACAATTATGTGTCGCATCATAATAAGTTTTTCTCATCTCTTCAATATAGGTCTCTGCCTGTTCTTTTGAATCAATCGGAAAAATTGTCGCAAAAAACCTAGATCCTTTTATCTTAGGAATCTCAAACTTAGACGGAGACTGTAACGTTTTATAAACAATCTTCTGCATACAAGGGACAACAAATTAAATCTGATTTCTCCTAGTTCTTTAAAACTTCAACCAATTAGAATCTGACTATAGAGAAAAAGCAACTTTTTTCAATAAAAAAAGCTCCGCAAACTGCGAAGCTCTTTTATAAATAAAAGTATCTTAGCAACCTTTAGCAATCTAAAAGTCTAAGCTTTTCTTTCTTTGAGACAGGATAAAAGATTAAAGTCAGATTTTTTTGTTTTTTTGTTTTTGGTCTCAAATATTTTTATGAAAGAAAACACTCATAAAGTCGATACTTTTAGTCCTAAGCTCTTTTGCCTTAGTGACATATTAAGTATAATCGGAATTGTAAGGAAAAGCAAATTTTCTCAGAGTTTTTATTTTACTAGGTATCAGCCCTATTTTCAAAATTTTACAAAAAATATTTTCAAAAAAAAACTGACAGCGATAATCAGTTTCTTCTCTTTTTTAGAGTCTCCTTTCTCTCCTCTAAAAATAATATGCTTCACTAAAGTTGTCCCATCAAATCTCCAAGCATCTCTTCTTGGGAAGCCTTTACTTCCTCCGCAAGCTGAACTCTATCCATGGTATCTAGGATTGCTCACCATTTCTTGAGTCTAACTTCTCTTTGTGCATCAATTGCTCCCTGATCTTCATCCTCAGCCTTAAGAATATGAAGATTAAGCTGCTCTTCAATATAGATTTCATAGAGTCTGAGCACTTGGAAAGACCAAAGCTCAGATAATGTTTTTACAACGCTCTGATCTCAATTTTTTACTGCGATATAGAGTTCGTATTCATGTTTTTCTTGGTCAAATTTGAGTTCATAATCACTAGAAAATGATCATAGCACTAGCTTTTGCAAAAGATCCCAGTCAAAATCATCAGATAATTCCTCAGAAGTTGCATATTCTACATAAGAAAATTTGCTCAGATAATCTGTATATCGAACTTGGTCGTAAATATCCCCTTGAATTGGTCCATAAAGCTGTTCATATTTTTCTACAATCTCTTTTTTATCAGCTTTTTCTCTCATTTCTGAGATGAAGTCTTGGAAATTAAATAGTAGCATTTTTGTTGAATACAAGAGATAAAAGATTATCTGCCTTCATCATACTAATATTAATGCAAAATGCAAGAAGTTTTTTTTAGTTAAAAAAAACAGCTCAAGATAAACTCGAACTGATTTTTGACGATCTATTTTATCAACTTTCCTGTAAAACGAGTATCGCTTTTGGAGAAGATTGAAAAAATTTGATCTTGCACTCTTGGTAGTGTTTGTAAGATTTATTGCGAAGAAAATCCTCGCGATACTCCCAAACAACTTTCCCCTGAAGAAGTATGAAATCAGAAGGTTCATACCCCTTTTGAGTGATGATTTGTTTTACTCCATTTTCTTGTAAAATGGTTGCAAGCCTAATATCATAGCTTGTTTGTCCATCCTTAGATGGGAAATTAGAGAGCCAAACATCATGTTGGTTGATCTTCTCCTGCTCTCTTTCGAGAAAATCTTTTGAAAGAGACTTAAGCTCTACCTCAATGAGACGAGATCCGTCCTGAGGATTTAAATCAAATGCGATCTTTGTCATTTTTTTATTTTTTTGTGAGCACTTCTTATAAGGATCCGACGAACAAAATCAAGCAGAAACAATAAAAACAAGCATTTTAAATTATTTTCTCAAAGAAAACTCTTGAAAAAGAGAGCTTCTTTACTATCATTGAAAAAGGAAACAAAAATCAGATTTTTTATTCTTTTTATGAATAATGCATCTTTTTAAAAGACTTTTACTAACCAAATTCCCAAATTCCACTATTCAAAATATGGTAAATCCAGCGAGTATGTTTGTTGGTTTTATTTCTTCTAGGGAGTTTTTCTCAATTATCAATCGTAAAATTATTGAAAACTATAAGCTCAATTTGTTTGATGTAAACTTGGATGTTGTGGAATTTAAGATGGGGTTTTGAGAATATGGAAATACTGACAAACAAAAGGATATTGAGACATATTTTGCCTATTGTGTAGCGGCAAATCTTAATGGATATCATTTCTATTCCCCAGCCAACCTTTCCAATGGTATCACATTGCTTTCAAGTTTGTATTTTGCAGATACTTTGCGTGGATATCCTCATCATTATTTTACGCAGCTTCTGTATACTGTATTTCTTTTGTCCTTTACCTTTGCTTCAAGGGTAAAAGTTTTCCCATCAGAGCAGGAAAATGAAAACTATAATTGGTTTATTGAGGTGTTCTTTGACTTTTATAAGATTACTTTTCAGCAGCTTGATACCAAGATTTCTAAATCAGATTTTGATGCTGTTAAAAAGGAATTACTTAAGGAAACTTCATTTTTCTTTTTATTGTTCCATTTTTATAAAAGATTAAATACGCTTTTTGCTGGAAAGGGAGAAGAAGCAGAGTTTCTTGAACGAATTTTACAGGATCGTAAATGAGAAAAAATCCTCAAAGCATTCAAACAAAATTATGCAACTACTAAGTATTTGCCACATTCTTCTCCACTTGAACAGTCTGTCCTTACCTATATTTGGCCGGCAGATATTCTGGTAAAATATTTGATAGGAAATTCTGATCCCTTTTTGGTTGTTGAGGCGATTGTTTCAAAGATTTTTAATAAGGCTGAACTAGATAGTTTAGTTCAGAGTTTTCTAAAGTCTGAGGAGAATCTTCCTAGACTTTTGGATTATCTTTTGACCTACAAAAAATATAAACATTGATTTTTTGCTTGAGTTCAGAACTATATTATCAAACTTTTTAGATCGGAGGGGAGAGAAGATTTACTCGAGGATATCGATGAAATGCTCTCAGCTATAGATAATGGTGATGATATCTCTTCTTTTGATGTGCCAGAGAGAATTAAGAGGGAGTCTAAAGTTACTGAGAGGCTTTTGAATTTTTATATTACTCTTTTAGGAGGATTTACTAATGCTAGAGGGGATTCTTTTTATACAAGAATTCAAAAACCAGATTTAATCTCTCTTTTTGTTTCTAAGGAGATGCTTAATGTTGAGTCAAATCCTGCACAACTTGAATATCTAGGCCATATCCTCTATATTTATGGGAAAAATCTTTACTATTATCATTATATCAATGATAAGGTAAGATCTGGGAAAAATAAGTTTTCTATCCCTATCAAAGGAAGTGATGAGAAAATTGTTGCGGATTTTTATGCTGGGATTTTGTATTTAGAAGGGATGACAGCCGCATATTTCCAGGATATTAATCCTAAGGATACGAGGCTTAATATTACTAATACGCAGATTTTAGATGACTTTAAACAAAAGTTTGGAACTAAGATTTCGGCGTTGGTAAAAGAGTCAAATTCAGATTTTTTGTCTCATTTTTATGCACCGCTTTTTGCCCAGTCTAGTTCAGCTAAGGAGCTTTTTGCTGATTTTGTGAATCTTTTTGATGAGAAGGCTCTCTCAAATCTTAAAGACGCTTTATATAAGATTGAATTTTGGCTTAATAAGTCATTTTTGGAGAAGATTGAGCCACTAAAGCTTGAAAACTACTATTCACAGTCAGTTTTGTTGGCAATTTTTGGCGCTGCAAGAGAAACTCTTTTTGGTATGCTGCTTTTGATGACATATCTTAATCAGCATAGAGATAAAATGGAGCAGGATCAGGTTGATTGTCTATGGATATTCTATATTAGAGATATTTTGGGGCTTAAGATTAAGGAAGCTGATCATATCTATCTTGATCTTTTAGCTGTTTATGAGGAGTTTCAAGATTTCCTTAAAATTTGGATTGAGCTCGATGATAATTCTGATTTCTTTAAGTTTATTGCAAAAAATACTCAGAAATTCTTTGGGAAAAAAGATAAGTCTGAAATTATTCGTTCGTTTAGTGCTGAAGATGTGCTTTGGTTTAGGGGGCTTTTGAAAAATATTTCATACTATAATCAAAGGTATATTATCCCAAAATAAGCTCATTTTTTGAGTATTACCTTGTAAATAGGCATTGAATCTTTATGCTTTCTTTGTTTTAATTCTTAGAATTTTGATAATGATGTTTGAAAAAATAGTTTTGCCTTATGAAAAAGACGCATTAGCTCCTTATATTTCTGAGGAAACAATGATGTACCATTATGACAAGCACCATCAGGCGTATACTGATAAGCTTAATCAATTGATTGAAAATACTGAGTTTGCTGGGCATGATATTGTAACTATCGTGAAAAATTCTAGTTGAGCATTATATAATAATGCGGCTCAATTTTGGAATCATAATTTTTTCTGGAATTGTCTGAGTCCAAAGTATGATCAAGTTCCTAGTGGGAAATTGGCAGAACTTATTGATCAGAATTTTTGATCTTTTGCTAGTTTTAAGGAAGAGTTTATTTCCTCAGCAGTTGGAAATTTTGGTTCTGGTTGGACTTGGTTGGTTTTGAATCAGGAAGGAAAGTTAGAAATTTTGAATATGTCCAACGCTCAAAATCCGCTCCATTTGCCTGTGAAGATCCTTTTTTGAGTGGATGTATGGGAGCATGCTTATTATATTGATGTGAGGAATAATAGATGAGCATATCTAGAAAATATCTTCCATATTATTAATTGGGAATTTGTTGCTGAAAATTTGGAAGATTAACTCTCTATAAAATTTCTCACGTGTTAAAATGCATATGAAAAGGACTTTCTTCTAAGATTCTTGAAAAAAGTCTCTTTTTCCTTGAAAGATAAGACTAAATAGCTACTATAAAAACAATGTTTTATATCCTGATTTTTGTATTTTGGCGAGAAGAAGAACTCAGAGGAGAACCGCGAGATCCTTTACCGTTAATAAAAATCATATTTGATGGTGAATGATTATCCTAGGTATTCTCTATTTTTTTTCTAGGATGATGGCACAGGGATCGCCTATCTTCAATTTTTTTACAAAATATAGTACGATCGCATTTGGTGAAATCTGACTTCTTTTCTTTTTTGTACTAGCGATTGTAGTTGGAGTCTTAGTCCTTGTTAAATGACATCTTGCAAAATTTCTTGTAAAGTATTACTTTGCATTATTGATGTTGATTTCAGCATTTTTGAATGTTCGCCTCTGGACTTTACAAACGCCTATTAACTATACCGCAAATGGGGGATATTTTTCTTGGCCTCTGATTTGGCTTTTGGAAAGATGATTAAAGAATGGTTCTCAAAGTTATATTACAGCGATATATGCGATTGTTATTGTGCTTTTACTGGGTGCAATTGTTTATTTGCTTTATATACTCAATGTTCGTTTGCCGAAACTTCCTAAAATAAATATTGAACAATCAGAAAAGCCAATTAAAAAAGAAAAGAAAACTGATTCTAAAGAAGATGAAAGACCAACGATTACTATTTCTCGTCCTGATATTTCAACTGATGATATCTTAGAAAAGGTCTCTCAGGCGACTGGGAAAGTTGTCCAGGCGACTTCTAGCTGAGGATCTTTGCTCAAGGAAATGTTTAAGACTAAGGTGACTCAAAAGATTGAGGAAAAAAAGCCAAAACCTGTGATTTCATTTTCTGGAGATAAGCCAACTTTTGGTTATTCAGCATTGGAGTCTAATCTAGGGAATCAGCAAACAGTAGACGAGAACTTTTTGGTTGAGAAAGCAAAGGCTCTACAGACAAAACTTTCAGAATTCTGAGTTCCGATTGCTATTGAGGGATTTGATATTTGACCATCAATTGTTCAGATTAAAATTAAGCCTGAGGAAGGGATTAAGATCTCAGCAATTGAGGGGCTTAGTAATGATATTAAGCTTTCATTGAAATCGAAGTCGCTTAGAATTATTGCTCCGATTCCTGGTACCGATATGATTGGAATTCAGATTCCTAATCCAAAAGCTTCTATGGTAAGACTTGGAGATATTATTAGTACGGAGGAATTTTCAATGCAGATGAAGAAAAATTCGACTAATCTTTCTCTTGGAAAGGGGATTGATGGAAGTGTTCAGGTGAAAGCTTTGGAGTCGATGCCGCATTTGCTGGTAGCGGGTGCGACGGGTAGCGGAAAGTCTGTTGGAATTAACGATTTCATTGTCTCTCTAATGTTTCAGAATACGCCTGCTGAGCTTAAGTTTTTGATGGTGGATCCAAAGCAAGTGGAACTAGAGATGTACTCAGGTTTGCCTTATCTTTTGGCTCCGATTGTGTATGACAGTGGGAAGGCGATTAAGCTTTTGCAGTGGACTGTTGAGGAGATGGAAAAGAGATATTCTACGCTTAAAGATCAGAGAGTTAGAAATCTTGATGAATATAATCAAAAAATGGAAGCTGAAGGACAGGAGAAAATGTATCGTATTGTCTTTATCATTGATGAAATGGCCGATATGATGCTTTCGAGTTCGGCAAATAGAAAGGAGGTTGAAAACTGTATTAACCGTTTGGCTGCGAAGGCTAGAGCGGTTGGAATTCATCTCATCTTGGCAACGCAGAGACCATCAGTAAATGTGATTACTGGATTGATCAAGGCAAACATTCCAACGAGAATTGCTTTTGGAGTAGTTTCTGAGGTGGATAGTAGAACAATTCTTGGTCGTAAAGGGGCGGAAGATCTTGTTGGAAAAGGAGATATGCTCTATATGGATCCTTCAACCAAGTTTCCAATTAGAATTCAGGCACCTTTTGTATCTACAGAGGAGATTGAGAGAGTCGTTTCGCAGCTTAGAAATAAGTATATGCAAAACCTTACAGAGGAAGATATTTATCATCCAGAGATTATTGCTGCACTAGAGAGTAAGGTTGAGACTGCTAGAGGAGTGCTTTCTAGTGGAGGAGAAGGAGGAAATGATGAAGATCTTGTTAATCAAGCAATTCAGGTGATTGCTGAGACGAGAAAAGCTTCAGCTACGCTTCTTCAAAGAAAGCTCAATGTTGGATTTGCTAGAGCTGCAAGGATTATGGATGTATTGGAGGAAAGAGGGATTATCTGACCTCAAGAAGGTGCAAAGCCTAGAGATATTTTCATCTAAGATTATTCTCTTTTGAAAAAGAAAAAAGAAGTCTGGACTCAGATTTCTTTTTTTCAAATTATCTATCACGATAGAATATCCATCTACATGCACTCCGTTCTCTAAGAAGAGATACTACTTCATAAAATTTGTCATTATTGAACAGACACGAACCGCTCATTGATAAGGTTCTGAATAATATACATTTGAGCAGAAACGAAGCTCCTTTGGACTTGAGTCTCAACACCTTCATCAGTTATCTAAACCATTTGTACACTTTAGTCAGAAATTATCATTACCAAGAGTTTCTTTATCATATAATCATCCCATAGCTATAAACCTTCGATACGTTCAGTATTGCTTCACTTCTCTCTGAACAGCAGTAGGATCCTTTCTAAAAGTACGTCCAGATACCCACTCTCCATCTACAAAATGCATCTTATAAGGGAAATATACAGCATATTCTGGATGAGCTGGATTATTAACAATAGGTGTTATAAGTTTTAATCGATTAATAAGACGAGTAGTACTTTCAAAAAAGTGAGCATTGTAATGAAGACTATTGTTATACCTCATATTCTCAATTTCCTGCCTTACATCACGACCATTTTCCGGAGCAACATAATAGTATCATTTTTCATCATCTCTTTCAACAATATAATCATCAATATCAGAAAACCGCTTATCATTTTCACAACCATCATTTCCCTCATCTACCATTGGATTTACCTTAAGCCAACATTTATCTCTACTATCTGATCGCCTCCTCCAGTTGGTATTTCTGATATTATACATTGCTTCAAGTCCTTCTTTTGCGAGATTAAGAGCTATGGTCCTCTGAGCCGTCTCCGAAATATACGAGGTCGTCTTATTGATTCCTTGCATAATTACGATCACTCCCATCGAGAATACAAAGACTACGACTAAGATTTCAATGAGAGTAAATCCGCCCTTCCTCAGAGTTTTTCTTTTAGCTTCTAAGCTACCGTTTCTCATTATTCCTTATTAGCTATAAATAATAGCCTTACTCTAGCCATTCTCCTCCACTTTTCAAGAGAAAGATTTCAGATCAAAAAAAGCTCTCAACATCAAAGAGAGCTTTTCAAAAATCTGATTCCTCTATCTTGTCCTAATAGTCATATTGAACCAATTCATGAATCCTTGATAGAATCTACCCCAAGAGCTGAATACTGGATTCCTTTCTCCATTGATCACAGCCCTCATATTACTATAAAAGTTGTCACTCTCTAGGAGCCACTGATTACTATTTCTAAGTCTTGGATAGTCTCTCTTGAGTGTTGAGATAACTCCCTGCCAAATATTGTAAACAGCTCTAAGCTTATCATATTCAGCATTCGTATAGTTATAGTTATTATTCTGCCTTCAATCATCACTACTTCCGACAGTAAGTTGTATATTATCAGAAATAGAACTATCAGACCTATCAGTAAAAGTTACTCTATAAGTTCCGTTCCTATTAAATCTGATAAAATTTGTGAGATATTTTCTTCCATAGTCTGATCTATAAAAACTCACATAACTAGAGCTAACATCATAGTCTGAACTAGAAGCAGTAGACCAATAATATCCATCCTTCTTTTCTACTCTCACTGAAAGATCTCCATTGTAATTCTCGTTCTTAGAATTTGAATATCTTTGATATGCTGTAAGATTAAGATCTACCCAACTACCAACACTCACTGAACTACTTCCAGATTTTTCAACTCTTAATTGACTACTTGTATTATTGTTTCTTCCTCTACCAACATGAAAAGTCGCTGTAGTAGTTTCTCCATTATCAAGTCTAGCTGTAAGTCTGAATTCTCCATCTTTCCTAAACTTTAAGAGTGAAGAGAATGATTTTGAATTTTCTGAACTGTAGAAAGTATAGCTAGATCTGTCCAAATCATAATCAGAACTATATGCTGATCTCCAGTATCCATCTCTATACTCCTCTACTTCAAATCTTACAGTCTGAGTAGAATAGTAACTTCAATCCCTCCTCACACGAAGTGATATCCATTGATCTACACTAGGAGAAGTTGTGCTAATATCATCTATTGCCACCCAATTACTCCTATTATTATTCCCATTTCAAACAGTAAACTCCTGATATGCAGAATAGTTTGTTCCATCTATTTGTGCAACGATTTTGTAGCGTCCATTATTCCTAAATCTAAGGAAGTTCGTCATTCTCCTCTCCCCCCAATCAGAAGAAGAAAAAGTATAACTAGATCTCTCCAAATCATAATCAGAACTTGAAGCAGACCTCCAGTATCCATCTCTATACTCCTCTACTGAGAAATTCACCCTTCCATTAAAATAATTACTGCTTGAGGAACTTGTGTTTCTTACCTTCAAAGTCATATCAATCCACTGATTTGTGCTTGGATTAGTTGAAGAAACTGAATTGAAATCAATCTGATATCCCCAATAGTCATTTCTTCTATTCCCATCATCAGATCCATCAGTAAACCTTCCATTTCTAAAATCATAATTTGCAACAAGCACTGAATATGAATTTGAGGTCTCAGCTCTAAGTTCCACTTTCATGTCAGATCCACCATAGTTAAAATTTCACTGACAATTAGGCAAATCAACACGATTATTATTCGGCAAAGTCAACTTACAACTAAGTGAATTTGAACTCACACGAGAAGAACTTACTTCTGCTCTATAAGTATCAGTTCCCGTCTTAGCAATATCAAAGCAAAATGAGCTTCCATCCGTAAAACTAATCGTTTGACATGCCGCAGAAGTAGTGTTTCCAAGCCGAAGACCACCAAGCAAAGCTGCCAAAAGGAGATAATGTACTTTTTTCATTATGCATAAGTATAAAAAATAAAAGCTGATTTTTCATCTTATACAGTCTAGAATAAAGATTTTAAGAGCAAATACAACATTTTTTCTCCCAACTATGCTAACCATATGCTATCAGATTTCCTTTACAAAGCAAAAGAAAAAAATAAAAATAAACCAGATTTTTTTTTACTCCTATAAAATCATAAGATAGAGAAATGCCTTGAACAACGCCAATTCTTACCCTGAGAATCTGCAATATAGGTTTCAGGAAACTCGCAAAAGGGGAAATCGCCTATAAATATAGAGAAGTAAAACCTTTCCGGACCTCAAGACTATTAAATGAGAAAGGAGAACCGAAATACTTTGAGGAGATTCATATAAAAAATGGCTACCAACCCAATTCACCAGTTGCCATCTATGAGTTATGAGGAGTCATTGGAGAAGAAGTTCATGAAGGAAAACTTTGCTATAAAATCAAGCTTGGAAAGCTCAAAGAGATCAAAAATTTTAAGGAATAAACTAAAAAAAGAAAAAATCTGAACTTAATCAGATTCTTTTCCTGTTGAGGTCTCTTTGAGAGACTTTCGTAGTTTTTCCTGTTCTTTTGAAAGTTTTTTAGGAATATGAATCGTTGGCTCCAAAATAAGGTCTCCTCTACGAGAGAAAAGTCACTTCTCACCAAATCATTTTCCCGCAATGCGAATCTTTTGTCAGATTTGAGTCCCTTTCGGTATTTTAACCTTAGTTTTTCACTCTGGATGAGGCACTTCAACCTCACCTCCAAGCACAAGATCAAAAAGCGAAACCTCAGCCTTTACCCAAAGATCGTCTCCCTTCCTCTGATATTTAGAACTTTCCGCAACAAAAATCTTAACATACAAATCTCCAGTAGGAAGCCCTCAAAATGCTTCATCTCCCTTTTCTGCATACTTTAGATAGCTCTCAGACTTGATACCTGCTGGGATATTGAGCTCAAGAATTTCTTTTTTAGCTTCTAATCCACCATTCCCGAGCACTTTACCATCTTTTTTATAGATTTTTCAAGTTCCTCCACACTCAGGACAAGCAACCTGGGTCTGCATTACTCCCATAAAAGATTGCACCTGCTGAACTACTCTTCCTGTTCCATTACAGTGCGTACAAGATTCTTCAGTAACTCATTCAGTTTTTACATTTCTGGTATAAGAAATCTTCTTTTTAACTCCAAGATATGCTTCTTCAAAGCTGATTTCAATATGTTTTTCAAGATCATCTCATTTTGTTTTTCTTCTCGCTCTAGATCCACCTCAAAATCATCAAAACATACCTCCGAGCAAATCTCCAATATCTCAAAAATCAAACTGAGCTCCACCTCAGCCAAATCCTCAAAAATCGAAACCTCAAGCACCTCCTCAGAATCCTCCTTTTCTATACATATCATATTGCTGCCTTTTTTGTTCATCAGAAAGAATCTGATATGCTTCGTTAATTTCCTGAAATTTTTCTTTTGATCATCAGCGATCTGGATGGTGTTTTACCGCTTCTTTTCTAAAGGTTTTCTTGATTTCATCAGCGGTTGCATTCTCGCTCACACCTAATATGTCATAATAATTTTTTTTTGGGTCAAAGTCCATTTTCTTTGTTTTGAATAAAATAGCACCTATATTGAAATAGTGATAATAGTTATTTAACAGAAAAAAACAAGAGAAATCTGATTAAATCGTTTTTTCAGCAACCTTAGCCTCTATAAGGTCTAAAATCTGATTTCTTCCTGTTTTTTTAACGGAAGAAGAAAGGATTATTTCAGGCATTTTTTTTGTAATCTTTTGCAGTTGCTGCCTGAGAAGTTTAGTATTTTGGCTGAGCGTTTTTTGGTTAGCCTTGTCTGCCTTAGTAATAATCAGCGCATAGCTGAGTTTCTCCTCCTCTAGGGCGGCAATAAACTCTAGATCAATCTTCTGGGGAGGAATAGATCCATCCACCAAAACAAAAATATATGGCTTCCTCTGGAGAAAATACTCATATGTCTCATTAATTCGCTTCCTTCTAGATTCTAAGCTAACTTTTGCATACCCATATCCAGGTAAATCAACAAAATACCAGTTCTCATTCACAAGAAAATAATTTATAAGCTGCGTCTTTCCAGGCTTGTCTGAAGACTTTGCGATAGTCTGATTCATCAGCATATTGATCAGCGTTGATTTTCCAACATTTGATCTCCCAATCACTGCAAATTCTGGCAAAGAAACAGGAGGACATTCTGCCACTTTGGAAGCAGATTTGAGAAAAGAAAGCGAGGTAATTTGCATACGAAGAATATGGGAATAAAGTTTTTTAGAGTATAGCAATCTCTTTTTTATTTTCAAAAGAAAAAACTGATCTTTGAGTTTGATCAGCTTTTTATTTTTTTAGATGCTATCCTACAAAATGTAGGATCACTCCTGCGACTTTCTGGGTTCCAACAAGATGAAGCTTTTCTCCATTATCAAGAATAAGCGTCCCAGAATCTCAAACTTGACCTCACATCTCTGGATAAAACGGCGTTTTATCAAAGATTAAGACTCTTTGTCCATCTTCTGTTTGAATATCTTTCAGGAGTTTCATATTTTCCAGTTCAAGACTATTATATCCAGTAAAAGTTGTTGTTGGAATTCCCTCTAAATACTTTGACCGATCAGTTCCCTTTTGGAAGAATTCTTTTCCTGAAGTTCTCGATCTTTCTCTTGCTTCTTCTAGAGCCTTCTGAAATCCCTCAACATCAACATCGAATCCCCTTTCTGCTGCGATTTCCTTGGTTATCTCAAGTGGGAAACCATAGGTATCATAAAGCATAAAAGTCTGACTTCATCAAAGTACTTTTTCTCCTTGAGCTTCAAGTTTATTGAGAAAATCATTCAGATTTTTTTCTCCATTAGCAAGCGTCTTTTCAAACTGAGCAATTTCAGCCAAGAGAACTCTTTTTATCGTCAATTCATCAAAGTCGCGAAGCCCCTTAAATGATTCCAATGCCTTTGAGACAAAGAGATCTAGTTCACTCTGAGAGAACTTTTTGAGCAAGAAAAGATTATAATATGCTCTTCTAATAATCATTCTCAAAACATAACCTGCTCCAAGATTTGATGGTGTTAAACCGTCATTGATGAGCATAAAACTTGTTCTCAGATGATCAGCAATAATTCTAAATCTTCTCTTATTGTCTGTATAGAAAAGTCCTGTATTTTTTTCTAGCATCTCCAAGAATGGAGTGAAAAGATCAGTTTCATAGACAGATTCCTTATTTTGCATAACCTTACACATTCTCTCAAACCCCATTCCGGTATCAACATTGTGCTGTGAGAGTTTTGTTAGTTCTCCCTTTTCATCTCTATAAAACTCCATAAACACATTATTCCAGATCTCGAGCCAGTTATCCTCATCAGTTGCAACATTGCTTCACTCAGGAGGGAATTCTGAATCTCCCACTCGGTAAAAAATCTCAGTATCTGACCCACAAGGTCCTACAGGACCAGGACTCCATCGATTATTGCTCGCATCAAGGAAGGAGATTCTCCCCTTTGGAATCCCAGCTTCTTCCCAAGCCTGAGCAGTAAACTCATCTCTCGGTGCATCAGCATTCCCCTCAAAAACAGTTACTGCTAATTTACGAGGATCAAACTCTAGCACATGAACAAGGAATTCATAACTTCGCTGAACGGCTTCTTTTTTAAAGTATTCTCACAGCGACCAGTTTCCCATCATCTCAAAAAAAGTCAGATGAGAATTATCCCCCACTTCATCAATATCAACAGTTCTGACACATTTTTGGATATTAAAAAGCCTTGTTCCTAAAGGATGCTTCTTACCAGCAAGATAAGGGATAAGAGGCTGCATTCCCGCAACATTGAAAAGGGCTGTTGAATCCTTATCTGCAATTAGAGAGGCTTCTGGTAGGTGCTCATGCTGTTTACTGAGCCAAAAATTATGTCGTTTTTCTCTAATTTCTTGAGCTTTTAGTGGTTTCATTTAACATAATAAAGAGTATAAATCAATTTCACAGGTTTTAAAGTTCCCTACAGCAACTAGATAATCTCCAAGAGAAAAATCTGATTTTTGCTTTTTATCGCGTATTTTGAGTGAAGATACTCATAAAACTCAATCTAGGATAGAAGTTTACAAAAGTATTTATTATCATTCTAGCATTTTGAGCACAGTGAGAGGCTAAAATCAGATTTTTTTGTTTTTCTATTACTCTGTCACGGCTTTTAGTGATTTCTGAGCTTTGAGTGAGTCAATAAATTCGTAGAGATTAACTTTGTTAAGTCCATCAGTAGTCAAAATATAGAGTTCCGGTCTATCATTTGTGCTCTCTGGCACTGCCACATCAACTACACGAGCATTTGTCGCAGACAAATCAAACTTAAATCTGAACATATAGTAAAGTTTGAACGAAGTCTTATAATTATCATTTATCTTTGATGGACTTGATTCATAAACGGTAAAGGTCTGATTATCTCTATCAAAAAGGAAAATATAAGGAGAAGCACTATTTACCAAAACCTTCACATTATTTGAATAAGTTGAAGAAACCTTGTCTCCTCAAACGATAGGCACCTGACGATAGTCAAGTCTAGAAGAAACATTTGAGCTTCTCCAGAACTGATATAAAGCACCATCTCATCGTGCCATAAAGTTTCCATCAATCGCAAATCCCTCCATCTGACTAGGTAGACTTGATCCAGAAGCTGTTAAAACAGTATAATTCTGACCATTTTTATATTTTGATTCAGAACCAGCGATATTGATATATCTAGTTAGAAATACAGATGCGAAATTAGCAGGTGAATGCTGGAAGAGATAGATACTTGTTTTATTGTAGGTACCGATTCCTCCAATATCTTTTGTTGATCGTTCACCATCAGTTGTCTCCATAGTCTCAATACCAGTTTTTGAGACGAAGAAGAGCTCTCCTCCTGCTGTATAACAAAAGAGTCCCTTTTTACTCAAACTTAAACTACAATCTTTAGCGTCAGAACCCACATTATACTCAACGAGAGTTCCCCTTGTATTTTCATTTACACTACCTAGCAAAGCTCAAAGCCTACCTCAGATGTTGATTTGAGAGGCAACATTTACACTGATTGGAGTTCAGAGTTTTGCTTTTTCAGTTTCAGAGAAGGTAAGAAGTCAGGCTTTTCTTCCTGTTTTATCATCATCAAACTGAGCCAAAGACTTAATGGTTATGACATTAAATCACTGTTCATATTTGGAATTTAAAGAGTCTTTAAGAATCTTCACATCTTCCGGCCAAAGTCCTTGAGTCTCCAAAAGATTCAATTTCTGAAGAATCTCACTATACTTTACCGACTTTTCATCACTATTAGGATCAAGCGTTTCAAATGCTAGAATATCAGTTTTAATCTGATCCAATGTTAATGTTGCAGTTCATCAAGTCGCAGTTGTATAGGTTATGCTTTGTGTCCCGCCTCTGAGCTGAGAAAGCACCGCATATCCCAAGAAAAGTATTACAACACCCAGTCCTCAAGCCATTAAATAATAGCCCATATTCCCTCTCAAATACTGTCTTGCTTTCTGGCTGAAAGCTCAAAGATTAACCTTTCAAAACACTTTTGAAGTATATTTTGAAGCAAGTGCAGTGAGTTTTCCTCCTCTTTTTGAAGGAACAGTTCTTGATAAATCAATACCTGTAATGCTAAAAGAAGACAAAAATCAGATTTGAGATTTTTCAACCCTCGCTCCAAGAATATCTCCAAGCACATCAAGCATTGCTGCTGCATTTTCATTGCTCAAGACCTGTTGAAGTTCATCAAGGTCCTGCTGATCTAGGATATCAGAGAGCTTTGTTCCTGCATACATAAAGACATCTCCCCTCTCAATCTCTCCTCCAATAAAGTCAGAAAACTGATCAATATTGGTCTGTTCCTGATATGAATTTTCTAAAACTGAGTAAACTTTTTCATCACGAAAAATCATCAGAGTCGTTTTTCCAATCATCCAGGTTTTAACCGCCTGATCAACAATAACCTGTACATATCCTCTTAAATCACACTTTGGAACATCGCGAAGTTTATCTGCGAAAGATTGAAGTTTTGCGTTAAGTTTTTGGAGTTCTGACTCTAAAAGCTGCTCAATCTCCTTTGAAGTTAGAGGCTGATCCTTGGTCTTATCTAGAAAATCAGCGACAAATTCTTGTAAAATTTCCTTTTGATATTCCAAGAATTTCTCAGAATGAAGCTGAATATAAATATCTAAGAGCAAGCCATTATCTAAGGTTTCACTCACTTTATAAATTCTCTCAGCATCTGAATACTCCAAAGCAGCATATACCGGTCTCATCTCCCAATTCTAAAAACTAAAAAAGCTGACCTTCTCCTCTTTTACCTTTTATTTTTTTCATAGAAGTCTACTTCTTTGTTAATAGCAAAACAAGAGGAAAAATCAAGAGAAAGAGGACTTTTTTGAAGAGAAATTTTAGAGTAAACGGAGTAAAATTTATGTCAATATCAGAAAGCTCTGAGGATAAAAGGTTTTGGAAAATTAGAGAAAAGGAATCTGATTTTTTTCTTTTTTGACCGTGAATTGGATATTTTCTGGCATATAAAACAAAACATAAATCTTTTGCTCTGCAAAAAAGCGATGCTGTTTGCTTAATCTCTGTCCATACAAATTATCAACCGGGATAATTGCAAGTTCTCAAGTAGAATATCTATTATTGAAGCAAGTCATGATACTTCCGCGTTCGATACCTGTTTTGGAATAGACTGTTCAATGCTCTCTATCTGAGTAGTCAATTTGTTCAAAGAAATCTTCTGAATTAGAATCTGTCTTAAAATAGACAAAACCTGAGGGGCGACGCGGGCGATATCATCCTCACCACTCCTCTTCAAATGCAGCGATTTTTAGCGGTTCTATTTTGTATCTTCCAGAGTCAACAATAAAAACCGACTGATAGAATTCTTCCTGCGTCAAAGCAAGCTTAAAAAATCTATGGTCTTTATTGGTATTTATTGGAGTATCAAAGGCAAGGTCTTGGTAACTCGGATGATCTAGTATCTTACCAAGGGACGGGAAAACTGGAGGTTCAAAAGTACACCATGGCTCGTCTGTCGGATTTCGTGGTGAATAGTATTGTGCCTCTGTTCTCGTATGAAGCCACCTGGTAGAAAAAAATCCGTTACCATAAAAATCATGATAGGGTAAGAGATGAGAGATAAACCGCATCATCGGAACATAGCCACAAAAAATCCTAATACTTAAAATAATAACTGCTAATCCTCAAAAGAGAAATCAACAGATTTTTCGAAAGAGATATTTTGTCTTACGGAGTTTTTGAAGCATAGTTTACACTTCACAGATAAGTAAAAAAGCCCTTTTAGAATAGTAAGAAAGGCTTCTTCCTAAAAAATTACGAGGACTTTTTCGCTCCTCAAAAAAGACAATACTTAAACAGATAAGGGAAAAGGAGAAAGGAATTCGCGACTTTTTTCAGATTTCTTTTCGGATCTGTGATGAGCCTATAAAGTCGCTCAAGTTTTAGGGTTCTCCAGAGCTTTGGAGCTCTTGATTGGACTTTTGCAATAAAGTCAAGCAGTCCTCAAGTATTGAAGACAAGAAGCTTCCTCTGCTGGATTTTTTGATAATTTCTACTTGTCCAGAGTTCCTGAAGAGGAATTTTGGGTGTTGATCTTGCAACAAGCAAAACATTGATTGTATCTTGATATTCCTCAAGTGCTGCATCTGCCTTTTCCCAGTCAAAATCTGAATACCCATCTTGGGAATAAATCACATTATATCACTGAAATTTCAGAGTATCCTCAGCTTTTTGCAGATACTCAGGACGAGTTCAGTACAAAAGTAGACAAATTTTCTGACTTCAGTATTTTTTCTTGAGATCTGAGAGAAAATATGGCACAAAATCTGTTCCGTTGAGATTTTTAAGCCAATAAGGATGGGGAGATTTTACCTTTCTACAGAGACGAGCAAAGGCATAAAAAAGCTGAAGCGCAATCCCATCAGGTAGTAAAAAATCTGATTTTAAGAGGATTTTTTTGTATTCTTTTTCTTTCTCAGTTTTTTCTCCATCCTCAAAAAGATTTTGAGAGGCAATCACTGCGAAATAGAGAAAATTTACAACAACGGCCTCTCCTTGGTCATAGAGCGATAAAATTTCAGAGATTGCATCATCTCTGGTTTTATCATAGAGTTTATCCAAGATACTCTGCATGAAAATTGCTAAAATAAAAGCATTTCTTAAACATAGGAACAGTAGTATATCTAATTCCCATAGAAAGTCAAGTAGATAGACGGAGACAAAAAATCTATCGAACAGAAAAAAGAGAAAATCAGATTTCTCTCTCTTCTTGTAATAATTTTTCTTCTTTTTAACCCATCTTCTGAGCCAAAACCTAAGAAGATTGAACAGGTTTTGTCTTTACTTTTGAGTTTCGCTGTTGAATTTCTCAGAGGAACTCTAAATATTCCTGGAGTTTATCCTCGGAAATATATTTTTTAAGTGCGGTGAGGAACTCTGTATTTACCTGCTCAATCTCTTGTTCTAAGCTAGCCATCTCAGATTTAGTGAGAGAAGCTATTTTTTGAACTAACTCTTGCATAGCTTTCTGTTTTTTCATCTCCAAAATCCTGATTTCATATTTTTGCTCCGAAGTTAGTCCATTTTGATCCAAAAGAGACCAAAGAAAACCATAGCCCTCTTCTCAGTTAGTAGAATTGGTATCTGTTTTTTCTGTCTCCTTACTCTTTTTGAATTTAGTAGCTGAGAGTTCTTTTAGCTGATTTCTGTATTGCTCTGGCAAAAAAGCTAAAAGCTGACTTTGAAAATCAATCTGCTTTGCATCTCGTTCAATTCTCAAAGATTCCTTTTCTTGTATGGTAGCTGCCTGCTGCATTTTTTCAATCATCTGTTTTTGTGCGAGCCTGAATGCTGTCCATAACTCTTGAAAATAACGCTTTTGATCTGGGTTGAGATCTAAATTTTTGAATGGGAGTTTTTTGAATACAGAGGGTAAAAAAGATCACTCTAACTGCACATCATTTACAATCTCTGGCAACAAAGGAATACTTGACTGCGTAGCTTGACCACTGGCAAAAACACCACTACCAGTTACAGCAAGGCAAGAAAATGCAAATACTGAAACCACAAACTTATTTTTTAATTTCATTCTCTACAATTTTAGTAGATAAAAGTCCAAATACAGAGCTATAACTCTCAAGTGAACGCCAGCGAGTATATCCATATACCTTAAATTAATCTTAAATCAAAAAATAGTAGTTATTCACTACTATCTTTATCTGATATCAATCTGTATCCATAGCCCTTGATCGTTTCAATCATTTCTTTTCAGATTTTTCTTCTGATGGTAGAAAGGTACACATCAAGCTTTCCATCTTCCTCAAATCCTGCATCTCACCCCCAAATTTCCTCAATAATATCTAATCTTGAGAGTGCCATCCCCTTGTTACGGATCAGAAGTTCCAAAATCTGAAATTCTTTGAGGGAAAGCTTGATTTCTTCTCAACTTTTAAATATTTTTTTCTGCAAGTTATCCAAGGTAAGAACTCCGTAACTCACAACATCTTTTTGCACAGATCTTCTGAGTAAAGCTTCAATTCTAGCAACAAGTTCTTCCAAATCAAAAGGCTTAACTAAATAATCATCAGCTCAGACCTCGAATCCTTCAAGTTTATCTTCTAGCTGCCCTTTTGCTGTCATCATCAAGATACGAGTCTGCTCCTGATGCTCTTTAATCGTCTTTGCCACAACAAGACCATCGGTTCCAGGCAGCATTAGATCAAGCAAAACTAGATCAAACTGCTGATGTTTAACAACCTCATTTGCGTATGATCAGTTCTGCACCCACAAAACAGAATACCCTTCTAATTCTAAATACTTTTGAATATTCTGACCTATAGTTTGATTATCTTCTACAAGCAAAATACTTGTTTTCATATTTAAGAAGTATAAAAATCTAAAATAAATCTGACTCAATTTTCAGTTTTTTCATCTAATCTTAATTCAAAATTCTGTTTTTGTGCAAAAAGCTGCGCTAAGTATAATCCAAGTCAAAAACTCTTAGTATCGGTATGAGAGTCCTCAGCCTGCCAAAATCTCTCCCAAATCTTAGCTCTAAACTCAGGTAATATCTGCTCTCCAGAGTTGTAAATACTCAAGCATTGAGAAGTTAACTGGATATGTATTTCCCCTCCTTCTGGGACAAATTTAAAGGCATTTGAGAGGAGATTGCTCACAATCCTCGTTCGTCATTGTGGATTTACTTCTTTCTGTAAAGAATGTGGAATCTGAGTAGTGATCCTCAGTTTTTTTTGCTGATGGGTTAGTTGATACTGATAAAGCAAACTCTCTAGCGATTCCGAAATATCAATCTTTTCCTTTGGAAGCTGAATCTTTTCTTCAAGCTGAGTTATCAAGAGCAAAATCTCTAGTAATGCATCCATCTGCTTTGCCTCGGCTTTGATTTTGGAAAGCGTTTCCTCATAGTCGTGCGTTTTTTTAGAAATATCGATCAATGTTGAGATCGTCATTAGTGGGGTTTTCAGCTCATGAGAAGCATTTTTTACAAAATCCTTGAGTCCTTGAGCCTGCTTTTTGATCTTTAGAAGTGCAAGATTAAACTTCTGACTGACTCTATTGATTTCATCATGCGGACTCCCAGATATATCTATCGTACTATCCAAATGATCCAAATCTAAGTTTCCAAGAAAAGCATTGAGCTTGTTCAGTTTTTTTAATGCGTTTTTTACAAAGAGGAGAGAAATCAGATAAGAACCAACTCCTCCTAGAGCAATCAGCCAAACCATCACCCAAATCAAAGAAAGCTGTGCCTCTACTTGTGGAGTTACATTACGAACAAAAACCTGTCTTCACCTAATTGTATAGTGCAAATAATAGTCTCCAAACTTTGAAATTGACTGAACGACGCGAGCATTCATGAGTTCTTGCACCTCTGGGCTTTCGACAGTAAAACTATGTTCGCGATTAGGAAATTCTTTTTCTAAGAAAATACGAATCTTTCTAGGATCCGGATCTGGATCAATAATTTTTTCTCATGTTATCCCAATGAGATCAGAACTTGGTTCCCAAGGTGTATATCGACTCCAAAAATAGATTCCGTTTACCAAAAATCAAAAAATCAATAAAACTCCAACTGAAAACATTGTAAATTGAAGACTAATTTTTTTGGAGGTTGTAAGCGACTTCCACATCAGATACGATAAAAAATAAAGAACTAATGGATCACTTGTTCAAGATGTTGCTGGATTTGTTTGATACTATCTGCGATATCTTTTTCTAGATATCCACTGCCCTGAATTTTAAAGCCAGCCGCATTGTGATGACCTCATCATCAGAAGCTCCTTGCTAAAGCTGCGCAGTCAACTCCTCCTCTACTTCTCAAAGATGCTTTGAGATAGATTCCGACTTTTTTGAAAAGGACGACAAGATCATTATTTCTAATATCCTGCATGATATAGAGCCCATAATCAGCCTCATCGTGATCTACAGTATACTGCTCCAACTCAGTATCTTCATAAAATGAATAAATCAGATTTAATGTCTCTTTTTCTTTCGAAGGAAGCTGAAATTTCACCTTTTGCATTCTAGAAAGTAGCAGCTGCATAAACTGGACACTACGGTAGGTCTTATTGCGGAAAATTTCGTCAATAATCGCTTTTTTTTGTGCTCAGAGTTTGAGAAGATTGGCTGCGATCTGAAAAACTCTTACTGATTGCTCACCCTCATCATAACGAAAATTCCCACTGTCAGTTGAGAGTCCCATATATAAATATGTTGCAACCTCGGAGTCGATCAATTCTGGCCACCACTGTGAACACAAATCATATAATAATGAACAAGTACTAATTTCCTCTGGATCACGGTAGATTGCAGTATTAACTGGCTCCAATTCTGGTTTATGATGATCTATAATTACTTTTTGCATTGGATCAAAGTACTCCTCTCTCCCATTGGTAAAAGCAGAAATTCTTTTATATGAGTTAAAGTCTAGGAAGACAAGAACATCATATTTTCAATAATCAAATTCAGTTTTCACCTTTTTTTCCCAATTGAGGAAAGAAAAAACGCGACTAGGCTCATAAGGTGTAAAATAGCTTACTGTTTTTCACTGCTTTTCAAGGAGCCTTCCTAGTCCTAATATTGCTCAGAGAGCATCTCCATCAATATATTCATGTCCAAAAAGGGCAAAAGTCTGATTTTTTTCTAATATTTCCCTAATCTCTGCTGGCGTATTCATCTACAAACAAATAGTTATAAAGCAAGGAAATAATAGGAGTTTTTTGATGAAATACAAGAGCAATTAAAGCATTAGTCTAAAGCTCCATTCATCGTATATAGTACCTTTGCTTTAAGATTTTCGAGATCTATTTTTTGATTTATGAGTCCAGAGTTCTGCTCTTTTATCAAAAAGTTGAAAAAGTCTGAATAGAGCTGAATGTTCAGATTTTTTTCTATTTGAAGAAGAAAAAGTCAAAGTTGCTCAATATTTGAGGAGAAAATAATATGCTCATCCACATTCCTTTTCCAAACTCCGATTTGATCAAAATCTCCGACAAGAAGAGATACCTTCTGATCATGAATCTTCAAAAAACAAGCATCCCAAGCTAAGGAAAGTTTATTATCACTCGATTTTTGTATAAGAGAAAAAATATCCTGAAAGAAAAGTTCTTGATCCTGCAAAAGATTGAGACTATGTTCTTGCAAAAATACTTTTTCTTTTTCTCAAAGATTATGTGGAGAAATAAGCATATCTTGATCTTTATTACCAAGCGTCATGAGGATTTGGTTTTCTCCTTTGATTGGTCTATAAGTCTGCCAAGTTGGTAGCCCTGCACTTTTCACACGTCTTCGTATATCTAAACTATGCTGGAATTCTGAAATCTGAACAGACTTATTTGGATTTTTGAAAGTTTTTTTGGCGAAAGCGAGCTTTTTACCGTAAAAATCCAGATCAACTTTTGAAACTGTTGCATAAAATCACTCTCCTATTGGACTTTCAGCGAGGACTTTGAGTAATATTCAGGAAGTTTGTTCTCAATTTTTATCAATGCGATAAGCAAAGATCTCCCTTTTTGATCCAGTCTTTTCATCTCTTCTCTCTTCAAGATAGCTATTCATCGCGGACAAGAAACTAAAAATTCACCTAAGTATACATAAAAATAACAAAAACTGCAAATCTTTTACCCTCTAGAAAAAGGTCAAAAAACATTTTCTCTTGAAAACACAAGATGATTGCATACACTGATTACTTGCAATTACCAAATAAAATCATCTTTGAAAGTCTGCATAAATTCTATGAAATATCAAATTCTCAATCAAGACAATAATCTTCCCCTAATCCAAAGACTTCTTTGAGTTAGAAATATCAGTGAAAAACCTGATTTTTTTCTTGATCCTCGTATTGCTCATTATTGGAAAGATCCTTTTCTTCTTAATGATATGGAGAAGTGAGTAGAAAGAATTATTCAGGCGCTCAAAAATAAGGAGAAAATTATGATCTTCTGAGATTATGATGTGGATGGGATTACCTCAAGTTTTTGTGTATACAAGTTTATCACTGAATTTCTTGGTTATAAGAATATTAGTATCATGTATCCAGATAGATTAAAAGACGGTTATGGACTAAAGAATAAGCACCTTGATGAAATTAAAGCAAAAGGAGTGAGTCTTATTATTACTGTAGATAATGGGATTACCTCAGTTCAAGAGGCCGAATATGCAAAAGAGCTAGGGATTGATCTGATCATCACTGATCATCATCATAAACTCGATCAAGTCCCAGATTCCTATGCGTTAATTAATCCTCAGGTCTCTCCAAACTATAGTTTTAAAGGATTAGCAGGAGTTTGAGTTGCCTTTAAGCTTATCAATGCACTTTTAACCAAAACTAATTTTGATAAAGAGAAAAAAAATCAGATTTTTAATTATTTTTTGCCCATTGTTGCGATCGGAACTGTAGCAGATATTGTGCCACTAGTAGATGAAAATAGAGTAATGGTAAAAAAATGACTAGAGCTGATAAATAAAAGTCCTCAAACCCTTCCTAAGGGTTTGGCTGGTTTTTTGAAATACCTTAATATCAAAGATAATGTGGATACTTTTCATATTGGATTTGTCATTTGACCGAGAATAAATGCGGGAGGAAGAATTCAAAGTCCTTATGATAGTTTGAAAATTCTCCTCACTGAATGAGAAAAACAGATCGAGCATATTGAAAAAATTGAGGCAATAAATACTGAAAGAAGAAAGCTTCAGGATAAAGCCTTCAGAGTGGCAGAAAAAAAAGTGAATCCTGATCAGAATTTTCTTTTTGTCTGTGATGAGGAATTCCATGAAGGGATTGTCGGGATTGTAGCTGGGAGAATTACTGAAAAATACAATAAACCATCTGCAGTCTTCAAGATTGATCAGGAGAAACATCAGGCGGTAGCTTCACTGAGAGGTCCTGATTATTTTAGTGTGATTGATATGATCAGTGCAGCTGGAGAGTATCTTTTGAGGTTTTGAGGGCATAAATGAGCATGAGGACTAACGGTCGATCTAGATCAATTGGATAAGGTTTTAGAGATTTTTCAAAATTACTGTCAGGAGAAAATCGCCCCTGAGGACCTAGAAAAAACAACCCTGATTGATACCAAACTCTGGGACCATGAATGGAATGATGATGAGCTCAAAGAAATTCAGCTTTTAGCGCCTTTTGGAGAAGGAAATCAGGAGCCGAGCTTTTTGCTTGAAAATATCAAAGTAGAAAGAGTAGAAACGGTATGAAAAAACAGTTCTCATCTAAAGATTTATGGGACCTTTGGAGAAAAGACCATTGTAATGATGTTTTGGGGAAAGGGAGCTGATGTAAACCTGATCCCACAGAAGATATCTGCAATTGGTAAGGTCAAAACTGACACCTTTAATGGTGGATATTATTTAGATGGAGAGGCGCGATTTGTCTAGAGATAGTAAAAAAAGAAGGAAATCAGATTTTTATTTGTTTGTTGATAGTTATGAAACTATTAGTTGGACTAGGAAATCCAGGGCAAAAATATGAGAATACTAGGCATAATATTGGGTTTCGTTTTTTGGATGAGCGAGCAAGCTGGAATCAGCTTTGAAATTGGAAATTTGAGAGCAAATATAAAGCCGAGATCATCAAAGGCAACATTTGATGAGAGCAAATTCTTCTCTGTAAGCCACAAACCTATATGAATCTCTCAGGCGAGGCAGTCGCTCCGCTTGCAAGATTTTATCAGATTTCTCCTGAAAATATTTTAGTATTACATGATGAGATCGACTTTATTACTGGGAGAATAGCACTTAAGCTGGGATGAAGTGCCGCTGGACATAACGGTCTCAAAAGTATTATAGAAAAGCTCGGAACTCGTGATTTTTGGAGATTGAGAATCGGAGTTGATAGGCCGGCTGTGAGCAGTCAGGTTTCTGATTGGGTATTGAGCAGTTTTAAGCCAGAGGAAAAAAAACTATTGGCTGATAAACAGCCTGAAATCTTCAGTTTTATCGATGAATTTTTAAAGTAGTGAACCTTCTCTATGGATCTTGCGGAGAAAATTAGAATTGATTTTTGATAGACGATGGCTATACTCAAGGCTTCGTCTTTATTTCTTTAGAGAAAAAACTATGCCAACAACAAAAAGAGAAAGTCTGATTTTTACACTGATTATGTGCTTTTTCATGGTGCTCACGATGAGTATCTATAATATCTGACTCCAAACTTGAGAATGGGGGCGGTCAACGTTATGAAAAGCGTTACTTGGGTTGCCAATTGGATATGTAGTTGCCTTTATATTAGACTGGCTCTTAGTAGCTAAGATTGCAAAAGGTGTAGCATTTAAGTATATCTTAAAGCCAGAAGACCATCAACTAAAGGTGATTTTTGTGGTTTCACTATGTATGGTCGTACCTATGGTGATTTTGATGTCTGGATATGGAAGTATTCAAACTTCAATTCAAACCTGAAATTGGAGTCAGTTTTTTGATTTTTGGATGAAGTCAATTCCAATGAACTTTATTTTAGCTTTGCCATATCAGATTCTGATCGCAGGACCAATTGTGAGGGCACTCTTTCAGCGCATCGTAAAAAAAGGAAGGAATTCAGAACATAAGCCTTCTTCTACTCAGAAACAGCCTACATAAAAAAAGAAAAACCTGAATTTCGATTCAGATTTTTTTACTATTATTTGATAGGTAAATTATGAATTAGCATCACTCCATCACCAGGCTCACTTTCAAAAATTTCATAATTGATTTGATTTTCTTTGAGAAATTTATATAATCAATCTAGTTTTGTTTGATATTTTAAAATATCGTCGAGTAGTATTGTATTTTCCGAACTTAGTTTCTCTTGTATTTTCTCTAAATAGCTTCCGTATTGACTTTTTTGAGCATCAATGAATACAAAATCACTTTGCTTTGGCAATATAGCTCTGCTTGATTGGACTTTTGTAATATCAAATGGATACAGTGTGATGTTAGTCAGCTTTGTCTGATGAATATTGTACTGTGCTTCTAGATATGAAGGATAGGCCACTTCAAAGCTTGTAAGTTGACCTCACCACTCTTGGATTATATTTGCAATAAAGATGCTACTATAACCAACAGCGCTTCCTATTTCCAGACAAGTTTTTGGTTGATGTTTTTTGAGTGTATCTGCTAATATTGCTTGAGTTTCACGAGAGATGAGTGGAATTTTCCTTTGTTCACAAGAAGCCCTTAATTGTTCTAAAAAATTAAGAATCATTTTTACTTTAGTATTCAAAAAAATAAAATGGAAACAATTATGCAATCAAACATTTCTATTAATTTATGAGAAAAAAACAACACTAAATCGCGTGCTCCTAGAGGGAGAAAACCTAATACAGAAAAGAAAATGACTTCTGAAGCCTTTTTGAGACACAGAAATCAGCCTGTAGCAAAGAAAATCGAAGATCCGACAAAACTAATCAAAAAAGGAGAGACTCCAGTTAAGGTATTTGGACTTGGAGGACTTGAGCAAATCGGATCTAATATGAATGTCGTAGAATACGGAAACGATATTCTCGTAATTGATGCTGGACAAGAATTTGCAGGAGATAATATGCCAGGTGTAGACTATATTATCCCTGATGTGAGCTATCTTATAGCAAAGAAAAAACAAATTAAGGGAATTATCATTACCCATGGACATTTGGATCATATTGGAGCACTCAAAGTTATCCTTTCATCACTAGATTATCCAACAATCTATACTTCTCCACTTACCCTCGGAATGATCAAGAGAAGTCTAGATGAAAAAGATCTTAAAAATCTGAAATATAAGCTCATTGATCCAGATATTGAGATCTTGAAACTTGGAGTATTTACGATTGAATTCTTTAGAGTAAATCACTCGATCCCAGAGGCAATGGGACTCTCTATTCATACCCCGAAGGGAATGATCGTCTTTTCTGGAGACTTTAAGGTAGATTTTACTCCATCTATTGATAGACCAGCAGACCTTGGAAAAATCTCAAGAATTGGTCAGGAGGGCGTTAGACTTTATCTTTGAGAGTCAACAAATGCAACAAAACCAGGACATTCTCCATCAGAAAAACTCATTGGAGAGAATCTTGATAAGATAATCAATGCACATAAACATAGAAGACTGATCGTTTCAACATTTGCATCAAATATTGGTAGAATTATCCAAGTTATCAATAGCGCAATCAAATACAATAAAGTCATTTTTCTCGCTGGAAGATCTATGGTGGCAAATGTTCAGCTTTGTCAGGAGCTAGGATATATCACTGCACCAAAAGGAATGATCCGTCAGCTGAGTGCTGAAGCTGAAACTCTTCCAGATGAAAGAGTTCTTGTACTTTGTACAGGTTCTCAGGGAGAGGAATTCAGTGCTTTAGTAAGAATGTCAAAGTCAGATTTCAAAGACTTTACGCTAAAGCCTGAAGATGGAATTATCCTGTCTTCTCACACTATCCCAGGAAATGAAAAAGCAGTAATCGGAATGATCAATGATTTGATCAGACTTTGAGTTGAAGTTATTGATGAGCCAGGTTTGGATATTCATACCTCTGGACACGGATATCAAGAAGATCTAAAACTGATGATGTCGCTCTTAAATCCAGATTTCTTCTGTCCTATTCATGGAGAACCATACATGAGACATGCAAACAAGAAAGTTGCAATGATGATGGGAATTCCAGAACATCATGTGCTTTTGCCAGATAACGGGCAAATTATTGAGATGTATGATGATGTGATGTTTACCTCTGAAAAGAGAATTAAACTTGATACCGTAATGATTGATGGTAAAGGAAAGGGACATCTTTCAGGAGAATATGTGATGAAAGCTAGAAATATTATGGCAGAAAGTGGTGTTGTTGGATTGATTTTCAAGGTTGATACCAAAACTAAGGAGCTCGTTGGAAATATCCAAATCGAGTCAAGAGGATTTGTATATTCATCTGAGGTAAAGAAAATTCATACACAAATTGTTGAATTTGCAAGGGCAAAATATAGAGATAACTCAAAAAAGAAAATGGAGATTAAAGATAATCTTAAATCTATTAGAGAAGACCTTGGAGAATATATTACAAAGATCATTGGAAGAGTTCCTATGCTAATGCTCATGTATGTATATATCAATAGAGAAGCTGTCCAAAATATTCAAGTTGAACCAAATGATGAAATTATCGGGATGACGCTTGAGGAACAAGGATATCAAGATTAATAGTTCATTATAAAAAAAGTCTGACTTTCGAGTCAGATTTTTTGTTTTTTTCAGAATACCACTCCTCTCTTATGTTCAAAAAAACCAGATCCAGCCATTCTAAATAATAAAACCAAAGCAATATATTAATTCATTAATTTCGCCTTGACATACTGATTGAAAATCATAATCTAAAATCAGATTTAGTTTTTCCTCTCAAGTATGAGACAGCTTACTACCACGAGAACTACTACAACCGACTAATCGGCAAGGTTTTCTTGGTGGTAAAACTTGAAAACTCTTGCCTTTCTGCAGGAGTTTTTTATTAGAGAGAAAGGGCTTTTTTATCTTATTATACTTAGCTAATGGAACAGTGATTATTTAGAAAGAGGCACTCGCTTTCGCATATTCTTGCGCAAGCGATCCAAAGAGAACAGCAACGAAACGTTGAAGTAGCAATTGGACCTGCTATTGAGGATGGATTTTACTACGACTTTCTCTTTAGTCCAGAATATCAGCTTAAGGAAGAGGACTTGAAAAAAATCCAAACTCAGATGGAGAAAATCATCAAGGAAAATCAGGATTTTATCCTATTTGCCTTGCCTGATGCCGAATCACAAAATCTTGTTGTAAACTTGATGAAACAACAATACAAAGAAGAGATGAGAGCTGAGTTTTCTGCTGCCGGTGAAGAAATCACCTTTTATGCTAATAGCATTCCTGAAACTGCAAAAGCTGCTCTACTCAAGGACCTTTCTAATGAATATATTTCATACTATGAAGCAGTAACGAGTTATCTTCAAGAAAAATTCCCTGAAAAGTTTAACGGAAGATTTGTAACTTTCTTGGATATGTGTGAAGGTCCGCATGTGGAATCGACTAAGGAAATCGATCCAAGAGCCTTTAAACTTGAGAAACTAGCTGGTGCCTACTGGAGGGGAAATTCAGATAATGTAATGATGACAAGAGTTTATGGACTCGCCTTTGATACTAAAGAGGAATTGCAAGCTCATCTCACAATGCTTGAGGAAGCTAGAAAAAGAGATCACAGAATATTAGGTCAAAAACTGAAATTATTCACGATTTCTCCTTTAGTCGGTTCTGGATTGCCGCTGCTCCAGCCTCACGGAATGATCATCAGAAAAGAGATTGAAGACTATCTCTGGGAACTTCATAAAGATAAAGGATACCAGAGAGTTTGGACTCCACACCTAGCAAAAGAAGATCTCTATAAAACTTCAGGTCATGCTGAGAAATTTTGAGATGAACTCTTTAGAGTAAGGGGTAAGGACGAGAACTTCTTTATGAAGCCTATGAATTGTCCTCATCATATGCAGATTTTCGCTGACAATCAGTTTAGTTATCGTGATATGCCAGTAAGATATTTTGAACCAGCGACTGTATATAGAGATGAAAAAACAGGTCAGCTTTCTGGTTTGACTCGTGTAAGATCAATTACACAAGATGATGGACATCTTTTCTGTCGTGTAAGTCAGATTACTGAAGAAGTAGGAACAATTGTAAATATTATCAAAACTTTCTATACAACCCTTGGTATGATCAATGATTATTGGGTAAGACTCTCTGTTAGAGGGCCTGAGGGAAAATATCTTGGTTCAGATGAAGTATGGGAAAAGGCTGAATGAGCATTAAAATACGCTTGTGATACTTTTGAACTACCATACCAGATTGGAATTGATGAGGCAGCATTCTATGGTCCAAAGCTCGACTTTATGTTTAAAGATGCTATTTGAAGGGAATGGCAGTTAGCAACTATCCAATGTGACTTCAACCTTCCTGAGAGATTTGATCTTTCATTTGTTAATGAACAGGGTGAAAAAGAAAGACCTGTAGTAATTCACAGAGCAATTTCTGGTTCACTTGAAAGATTTATGGGAGTGATGATCGAGCATTTTGGTGGAGCTTTCCCACTTTGGCTAGCACCAGTTCAAATGCAGATTGTTCCAGTTGCAGAAAAGTTTAATGATTATGCTTTTGAGCTTAAGAAGCGTTTTTCACAGCAGGATCTTAGGGCAAGTGTTGATGATAGTAGCGATAGTTTTTCTAAGAAGATTAGAAATGCAGAGATGATGAAGGTTCCTTATATCTTGATCGTGGGAGAGAAAGAAGAAGCAGCTTCTAGTGTTTCTGTAAGAGAGTTTAGAAGTAAAAAACAGTATGAAAAATCTGTTTCAGACCTCATTTCTCAAGTGACTTCAGAAAAGAAAGAAAGAAGACTTGCTACTGAGTAGTTATAACAAGAATTAAAAAATATAAGAAAGACTGAGTATCCTTTGAGTTATTCAGTTTTTTATTTTTTTGAAAATAGGTATAGACAAACTTGGATTTCTTAGCTAAAAATTTGCAAAAAACTGAAATCTGGCTATAATTATCTTGATTTATATCAGTAAACAAAAAGCAAAATGGCAGGTAACGAAAATTTCCTCCAGAATTCATCTCAAACAGCAGGTGTAAACCCGCTTAATGAAGAGCAGAAGATCCAAGAGATCTTGCAAGAGCAACAAAAATTGCAGGCATTATATAATCAAGTCGTGGTCTATATTCAGGGACACCCAAATATGACCTCAGATGAAATGCTCAAATATCAAGCCCAGCTCAAGCAACTGAGTGAATACTATCAAAAAAATCAGGAAAAGCTGAAGCTTTTGGGATATTCAAATCTTCAGGTTAATAAAGATGTCGTTATCAAAAGCTGAGCTACAAGAAATATCTCAGTAAAGTCAATCTTTATCTGATGTGGAGCAATTATTTTCTTTTTGGTTATAGGACTGCTCTTTTTGTTTTACTATTTGGTGCAAAATCCAGCTCAGCTCAGCGGACTTGGTTCACTTGGAATTAGTCCATCAACAGCAAAATCACTCCTCTCCGGGCTTTCGCTTACGGTGATGATCGTGATTATGCTGGTTGGGATTATTGTGATTATTATGAATGTGTACAAGAGCTTTACAGTAAAAAATAAGCCAAAAGCCTGGTACTATGGTGGGATTTTCATTGGAGTATTTGTATTAGGACTCGCACTAGGAGCTGGGACAAAGCTTTTAGGAGAAATCTGAAAAATCCAAGTAGATGCACTTGCAAATCCTGATGAAGTACTACTCTCTTATGTGCATCAACCGACAAAAGAAAACTCAACCCAATTCTCTCAGATTTCTAAATCCTCACTTCTAATCGCCCCAGTAAATATTCCGTTCAAACTACTAACCCAAAACTTCAAAACCTATATTGGGCTTCAAATCGGTAATTATGTTCCGCAAACAGTACAACTTGACTGTGGGAATGGACAAATTCTCAATTATGGAGGAACAGATTTTTTCAATGGATCCTGCTTCTATACTAAGAAGGGGAATTATACCGTTTCCCTTATCGTAGGATATACTGATGCCCAAAACATTCAACAAACCTGAACTTATCCAATCAAAACAGTAAATGTAGCGTCTGAGCTCACTTTCTCCGTTCCAGAAGACAAGAAACTTGAGCTTTCTGAAAATGAAATGATCGTTTGACCACTTCCCGTCGGAGTTACAATCAATGCTGATCAGGTTTTTAGAGACTTAGGGCTAAGAAACTATCGTATTAGTTGGGATGGTGATGGTGATGGAAATGAAGACAAAGCAGACGATACCAGCTTTATTTTCGATTATGAAAAAGCTGAAGTATACTATCCAAGTTTCACCTTGCCAGAACTATGAAATGGAATCAAATTCTCATTTCCATTAAGAGTTGAGAAATCCCTCCTACCAGTATGTAAAATCGCCTTTGAACAAAAGAAAGTAAACGACTATATCATCAATGTAAACTTCCTTGATGGTGGAGAGAAATATATTTCAGACTATTCGTACTTAGTCATGGATAATGCAACCAATCAAGTTCTTGATGAATTACAAGGCAAGACCTATGGTATGAACTTTGATTACAGATTCCCTGGGCAAGGAGCATATCTCGTAAAAATGAACTTTATAACAGCAGAGGGAAAGGCTGGTTCTTGTAAAGAGGTTATAAGACTGACAGATAAAGCCTCTTATACCGTAAATTATGAGATATCCTCTTCAACTCCTAGAACTACAAACTTTCAAAAACTAAATACTCAACAAATTCTAGAAACAAAGTCTATTCCCCTGACAGAAGTTCCAACGAAGCTAAAGCTGAAACTTACCTCTATCGATCCGAAAACCTACGACACAATCGTGCGTATCCTCTACGACGGTAAGCCAATCGTAGAGACAAACAGTGATGAATATCTCTTTGATGTCAGAGATTCTAAGGAACATAAAATCATGATCCAAATTGAGGATAAAGTTCGCGGACTTAAATATCAAGAAGAATTAACAACAAAAATCTGACTTGATGATATCGTTTGAGATCTAAAAATCATAGGTGAAACTTCAGGGTTCTCTCCCTTTACAACCACACTCGATGCCTCAGCAACAAAATTAAATGATCCAGATGATGAAATAGCATATTTCTCACGAGACTTCTGAGACGGGAAAGTCCAAAACAACCTCTCAAATGCAGTTATCAAACATACCTACTACTATAATGTAGAGAAAAATCAGTGAACATTTAGTCCTAAAGTATCTGTGTTTACAAAAAAGGGTCGTTCACTCAGTTTTGGACTAGAAAATCCAATCATCGTTAACAAACAACTTATCAAACTTGAAATCTCCTCAACCTCTCATCCGACTCAAGAAGCTAGAATAGGCGAACCTGTCGTTTTCAGTCTTGATTTCAATGGCCTCCCAAAAAAAGTCTATTGGACTTTTGGAGATGAGAGCCAACCACTTTCTTGTGATGGTAGAGAATGTATCGAGATGACAAAAACCTTCGATAAAAAATGAACATACACTATCAAGGTTTCAATTGAATTCGAAGATGAACAAACTGTCGAACAATCAATGACCTTCAGAGTCAGATAACATTAGTATAAAAAAAACCAGAAAAATCTGGTTTTTTTAATCGCTTAAATTTCTTAATCATTCGTTTAATTACTCATAACTAATTCTTTCACAACATAGGTTCCCTCAGATTGGTATCCAAGTTTGCGATAATATTCTCTTACACCAACCCCTGAAATTACAGAAAGTCTCTGATATCATGAGAGAGTTGCTATTCTTTCTGCGCATTCTAAGAGTTTCCTTCCAATTCCTGTGTGTTGAACTTTTTGATCTTCTTGTTCCTGTTTTGAGGTCTGGATACTCTGAAGGCTACCATACACATGCAGTTCCCTAATAAGAGCCGTATTTTCTCAGAGTCCATCTCGCTCAATACTTTCTCCTTCTCTAGGCAAAAGCAAACGCGTAAACCCATATAAATATCCAAGTTCATCTTCAAAACTAATGAAAAACTCGTTCCCAACCGAAGAAAGATAACTTCTCACAACAAGGTTCAAATGCTGAGTTTCTTCAGTTTTATTTCTCATTTCTCTGCTTCTTGTATCCAAGCTTACAAAATGACGATACTTTTCTAGATCAGGTTTTTCACCTAAAATCAAACTCTGAGTGCGAACCTCTTCTGGATAAGAAAAGAAGTTGGTATCTCATTGTTCTTGACTAGGGAGCTGATCTAACTGCTGCTGATTTTTAGCGACAAGAAGCTTTAGCTCTTCATAAAAAGCTTCTTGATCGTTAAAGCACTTAAGATTTGGATATAACCTTTTATAAAAATCAGATAAAAAGACAGAATCAGCTTTTTTATATTCTTTCAATAAAGATTCATGCATGAGTTGAGAAAGATTGGTTACATTTGAGCCAGCAGCGATCTCAGTAGCTGGGATATCACGAATCAGTCTTTTAATCCTCGTATATGGAGGAATAATCTCACGAAAAGTTGTTTTGATAATATGTGAGATTTCCTCAGTCGTAATTGGCTGATACTTCCCTTGGAGATAAAGAGTATAGAGTTCGGTATTCGGAATCACAGAAGTCGGATAAAATTTGATTTCATCTGGTTGAAGCCAAGGATCTGCGTAAATATCCCTAAAGGTCTGAATATCCATCTCAGGATTTGATCCATAGAGCCCTGGCATAATATGAATCGAAATCTTAAATCCAAACTGCCTCATACGATGCAGTGCCTTTCTTACTTCTTGAATATGATGCCCCCTTTGATTGAGGTCAAGAACGGTGTTATTTGTAGACTGAACTCCCATTTCTATTCTCGTCACTCCCATTTCTCTTCGCTCTTTACAGTTTTGTCGAGTCGCAAAAAGAGGCGTCGTCTCAATCGTAAGTCAAATAATCCTATTTTCAGCGGTTTCATTGAGAGTTATAGCTTCTGACAAAGAGTTTGAAAGCTGAACTTCGTCTTCATTCAGAATTTTAAATCAATATTTCCATTCTGAAGTTCAAACCGTACTTTCTATTTGCAGTTGAGAGAAATTATTACACGCATCATAGAGTTTCTTTACAAAGTCAATTTTATAATCTCTTGGATAGAAATCCCAAGTTCAACCTAAGACAATCATCTCAATTTTGTCAGTTTTATGCCCAGTTTGTTTGAGTGAGTATAACCTATTATAGACTTGTTTTATTGGATCAAACTGGTTCAATCGAGCTCTCATTGCACCAGGTTCGGACTTGATATAGCTTTTTGGCATATCAGGATCATTTGGACAAAAAATGCATCTTGATGGACAAGGGTAGGGCTTTGTTAGCACTTGAACTGAGACAATCCCAGAGAGTGAACGAATCGATCTCTTACGAAGCAAAAGTTCAAAATCAGAATTTTTATTTATTTTTTTCTCTTCAACAAGCTGAAAATATGCCTGTAATATCTGTGATTTACTCGGCAAAGTCTGCATTCCGTTTTGTTTTGCAAAGGCTCTTTGATGTTCTTTGAGCTTCTCTGCGTTAAAATCCCCCTGTTCTAAAAAGTCCAGGACAAGGCTTTGATATTCCATTCACTATCGATTTTTTCTACATAAAATTATTTAACAAGAAGATATCCTCCCATAGTATCTATACTCCAGGTATGTCCTGTTGTCCATTCATTCTCGATTCATTCAAGATACTCCTTATCAGCATAAACCCTCGTAATAAGAAGCTTTATATTCCCAGTTGAAATCTCATAAGGAGGGTAATCCTTATACCCTTCCTTTTTTGAAATAGCAAGAAGTTCATCAAGATGAGGGATAATAAGCTCTCTAGAGTTTATTGTTGTCGTTTTTCCAGCGTACTCAACCTCAAAAGGACTCTTTGAAACATCATAGATCTTGCTATATCCCTTGATATCCAATCAGCTCTCTCAGATAGTATCTCTAGAAACAAAGCCCAAATATTCCGATGCTCTTGAAGGAGTACGATCAAAATCATACTGAATATCATTACGATCAATCCCTAAATAAACTTTCACATATGGACTACATCTTCGAAAATCTTCTTTACAAATATCTTTTTCTTCGAGAATCTGGTTCATCCCCGCTGAAAGGTAGTTATCAGCAATATAGCTAATTTTTTCAGAAATCTGATAAACACTTTCTCCTGTCAATCAACTTAAAGCTCAACTTCCAAGAGGTGTTTTGATATTTTCCTCAGCCAAAAGATGGTTTAATCTAGAAAGTTGGCTTGAGAGTGCGAGCTGATCTATAGTTACTGGTCCGAAAATTCCAATTCCAAATACTCAAACAATAGTGTACATGAGTAGACCTAATCTATGATTTTTGAAAAGTAAACCAAGTAATGGATAGAGCAAAATACATATTACGATAAGCATAATAATACCTCTTCTCATCGTTAATCCATATTGATTGATTCTTACTCCAATGGCATAACTCATGAGACCACCAACAAAGAAAAAGCTGATTAAAATACAGTTTTTTAGTTTGTCGAAAAAAGAAGATTCTTCTGGATAGATGAAGTAATAGCAGAGTATCGCAAACGCAAAATATCCAGTTCCCATATAAACAACGATCTCTTTAGGCCGGATCCCTGTAATTGCAATTTTAATCACATATGCAAATAAGATCAAGAAATACAAGATTGTCAGCGGCAAGAAAATATAGTTTCCAAATATTTTCCTAACTTTTGATGGTAAAAGAGAGAAATCTGATTTTTCTTCTTTTGGTATTGTTTCCTCCAAGCTATAATTATAGTAGTTAAGAATGAAAGTTCCATTCACAAAGATAAAACATACCGCAGCTAGATATTCATAGATTCTACCCTGAAATAAATCCTCAAAAAACAGCTTATCAATAGAAAAAATGCTTCCACTAATTCCAATCCATAGGACCAAAGATGCTAATCCTCCGAGCCAAATTGATTGTAGAAAGATATTCCAAGAGATCCAGGTCCCTTTTTCTCTTTTTCTCCAAAGGAATCCAATAAGTAAGAAGATCCCGAGGATTAGCAAGCCCCAAGCAGTCATTGACTGAACTTGATAAAATCCGCTTCAGCTTTCCTCTCATACATTTATCAAAAAAAGAAACCATCTATATATTCCATATCCTATTGGTAATGCAAGTGTCTGCAGTCAGAGGCTTATCCATCGGTGTTTGGTGGTTTTCTTGCTTCTGTTGATCTGGAATAAAAGTCCATAGCAACTAAAAATAAAAGCAAAAAGCAGACCTCAGATAACCGCTATATGAGTCTCGTCTCTACTGCCAAAAGGCATAAATTTTGTTGAAATTAACCAAACTACATAGCCAGTCAAGCCAGCTAACAAAAGATAAGAAATCGGAGCGAGTTGGAATGTTTTCCCCCAATTCCTTAAAATCTTGAGAAGTTTTTTCATCTTTATTTTTAAAAATAATAAAAGAAAATACAACCTCTCTAATAATCAGGATTACTCCTAAAAAATCAAGTCAAAGATTAGCTAGATAACACTACAAATATCAAGCAAAAAAGCACATAGCCTATCGATCTCCGAAATATGAAAATCAAAAAAATCTAAAAAAAACTCTGATCTTTCTCAGAGTTTTTATCTTTTTGCGAGCAAGCCTGCCACACCAATCATCGCTCCATTGTCTGTTGAGTAGAGTTTTTTGACTGGCGAGAGAAAGGAGATTTCGAGCTTTTTTTTATCAAGAAGCTGGCGGATGACTTCTGAGATTCTCTCATTTGCTGAGACTCCACCTGCTAGACCGAGGGTTTGTGCTCAGTATTCCTCTGCTGCTTGGACTAGTTTTTTTGCCAAAACCTCAACTACAGCCTCCTGAAAATCATAGGCGATATCACAAATCAGCTCCTCAGTAAGCTCTACTCAGTCTTTTTTGAGCTTTTCTAGAAGAAAAGAAACCTGACTCTTCATCCCTGAAAAGCTAAATTCATATTTTTCATGAGCGAGGAATATCCTTTTGAAATTTACAAGCGGATTTGGCTTTCACAAGCGGGCTTTTTTAGATATCCAGACTCCTCATGGGTAGGGTCCTCAGAGCATTCTTGATACCTTGTCAAAACACTCCCCTGCTGCATCATCTAATGTCCATCAGAGTTTTGTGATCTTGAAACCTGCATATTCCCACTGAAGGAAATCAGATTTTTTTGGTGTTTGAGCGGACTGATCTTCTATCAAGTAAATATCATTATGCCCTCCTGAGGCGGTCAATATTACCATAGGTAGCTTAAGATCCTTGATATTTCTCTCAAGCAAAATCGAAAATACATGCCCCCAAATATGATAAACAGGAACCACCTCCTTCTGATAAAACTCTCCAAGCAAGGAAGCAACAGTTTTCCCAACGACTAATGATCCTGGAAGTCCAGGCTCAGTTGTAACTGAGATAAAGTCAACATCTTTGATACGCTCTAACCCTAAACTCTGGAGGATTGCGATAATTTTTTCGCTATGGAGCCTGGAAGCCAGTTCAGGAACTACTCCCCCAAATTTTTGATGCTCCTGGATCTGAGAATAGGCAAGAATATCTTCTACCTGAAAATTTCCATTTTCCTCAGACACAATCGCTAAAGAAGTATCATCACAACTTGTTTCTATCGCTAAGGTTTTCATCACTCATCTTTAAAATAAAGCACTTAGAATATAGTTTTTTAATCTCTAAAAGAAAGAAAAAATCTGATTTTTTATTTTTTAAATAAGGTAATTTCATAAGGTTTATGCACGATAATGCGTAGATCTGCTCAAGAGCTTGGAAGATGCTCATAGAGCCATTTTTGATAGATTCCGGGCACCCTAACGCATCCATGAGAACGATAGGTTCCATCACTCTCCCCTCGATGAAGAAAATATGGTCCAGAATAGCGCAACGCATAAGGCATTGGCTCGCCATTAAACATGCGTGAACGATAAAAGATACTATCATGCCTGAGTGAGAAGATCCCTTCTTTTGACCTCATATTTTTCTTACCTATAGAGATGAAGGTTGCAAGCGTGAGTTTTCCATCATAGTAAAATCCTAGTGCTGTCCTCTCTAAATCCGTATGCGCAATGACAAGCAAATACTGACTCTTGAGCACATTTTTTTCCTTTTGAGTGAGATCAAGGCGAGTTGGAAGTTCTATCGCAGTATGCGGGAAATACTCCTCCAGCTCTGGATAAATCAGTGGGAAACGGAAACTCTCAATATCACTAAAGTTTCCCGTCGCACTCAAAGCTAGATCAGGATTATATTTCTTGAGAATAGTGGGCGCCTGATACTCACCAAAGAGTGTAGTAAAAGTTGAAGGGACACCTTTCATTTTTACATAGGGAGAAGATTGCAACTCTGCAGTATACACTTGCTCAACTGATGTCTGATTTGGCTCTAGTAGTGAGAGTTTAAGCTCCTGGAAGCCTAGTATCCCATAGAGTAAAAATGAAAGCATTGATTCCACCTATAACATTTAAAAAAATCAGATTTTTTGTATTTTAATTTATTTGAACAGCATAAGTTCTACATCATCTGGTTTAGCCCAGAAGATGATCTTATCATAAAAATGCTTGAGCAAGTACATCAGCAAGAAAAAACCAAGACAAGCAAAGCCTAGAACCAGTATTTTCGCTTGTTTATCTTGAAAAAAATAGAGGAGAAATACAACGACTGAAGCTAACAAAGAAAGATTAGAAACAAAGTTAAACACTAGAAAGAAAATCCCTCTAAATGCCAAGAACAAATGATAAATCACTTTTTTCAAAAATCTCATAAGTCTCACTACTGATATACTAAAACTCCTATCCGATCAAAAAATAGATTCCTAAAGTAGAAATTCCTAGAATCCACTTAAGAACAGTTCAAAATGCTGATGTGAAGTGATAGTTTTTCACCTCTTTTGCAAGAGCTTGTTCACTTTCTAGCGAAATCACCTTTCTTCAGAGGACTTGCTCAACCTTGTGAATATTCATAAGGATCGCCTCCCAGCTCTGGATATAGTCGTATTTCCCCTCTCAGAAGATCGTTTTCATCAAAGCAATATTTGGATTTCATCAGAGTTTTTCAAGATCAAGATTGAGCAAGTGCTGATGCTTTGCCAAAAGATAGATCATCTCATCAATCTGCATTACCAAAGATTTTTGGAGTCAGAGTTTTTTTCTAGTAAAATAGCGATGTAGCGGTAAGACCAGTAAAAAAAGCACCGCATAAGCGAGAAGAACCCAGCCAATAATCTGCAAGGTTTCAGCAGAAAGTCCAGTAAAAGTCTGTATCTCTGCAAAGGCCTTAGTCTGAAAAGAGAGATACTGCGCCCAATAATTTTGGAGTTGCTCCATTAGTTAGAATATTAAAAGCTAAAGCTCAAAGAATCAAAAACAACTATAATGTTTCCGCCCTTTTCTACAAGAGGAACTGAATTTCTGAAAAAAATCGGGATTTTCCTATTAATCATTCGTTTTTTGAGTGTTTTCCCTCTAAAATGATCATTTTCCCTAGGAAATCTTAGCATTCCTCACAGCATATCTTCCTTGATCTCAAGAGAAAAAGGTCAAAAATTCTGAATTCAAACTTTTGTAAGTTCTCGCTCTTGATTTAATAGTTTTTCCCAGAACTTTGTTTCTGCTTGGAAAAAATACATACCTCCATAGCTGAGAAAGACCGTCCATCACTGATATTCACGATAACCTTGAACCTTATCCGCATATCGCTTCTCTCGAAGTTCTAGCTCTCATTTGGAAATATGAATTTGTAATGAAGCAAACAATTGAGCAATCTCGGATTTTTCAACCTTCCCCACTTTTTCTCTCTGCCAAAGAAAAGCTTTTTTGACCTGCAAAAGTGGGTTGAGTGTAAGAGGGATCAATTCAGATTTTTGTTTCCTCTCTTCTAATGCCGCATAGATTTGCCTCCGACTTTGAAAAAGCTGATTTTCTCTCTCTTTTCCATTTTTTTTATCCTCAAATTTCAGCTCTCAAAGTGGGAGAAGAAATTGATTTCTAACTAAATTTCTCAAGCTCATATCTGGGTCAAAATTACTCTGGTCCACAAAATAGGGAAGTGATAACTCAGTGCAAAGGATCAGAATCTCTTGCTTCGTAATATCTAAAAGTGGCCTCACAACAGTTTTTCATCAAAGAAGATGATGAGAACTTGCCTTTTGCATACTCAGAAATCCTTTAATTCCACAACCACGGATCATATTTAGCAAGCTCGACTCTATTCTATCAGTGAGATTATGTCAGAGAAACAAGACTTTTAGCTCCTTTTCTTCCATTTTTTTTTGAAAAACAGCATATCTCCGGTTCCTCAAATTTTCCTCGGTTGGATCAGCCTTTTCTTGTCTTTTGATGATTTCAAACTGCCATCAGTGGAAGAGTTTTTGGAGCTCCTGAGCTTCATATTCACTTTCTGGTCTCACTGCATGATTGCAGTGCAAAAAATATAAAAAATCTGAATTCCAACCCTTTTTCGCAAAGAAACTCACTAAAAGATAGCTCAAAAGCGTACTATCACTCCCTCCTGATACGGCGACTCCAGCCTTTTTAGGATACGGGAAAATCTGCTCGAGCTCTAAGAAAAGCTGATCAATCTCTGGCGTAGAGGATACCAAAGGGCAAAGCTGTTGTAGCATACCTTGAGAAGAATAAAACACTTAAGTGTTATATTCAAAATACCTGTATTGTAAAGGCTTTTTTTACATTTTTTGGTCAGGATAAATCCCTTATCATAAAATATCAAATATTTCCTCTTGACTTATAAAGTGTTTTCTGTATATTATAGCCACGATGATTTTTTTCATATAAAAATGTGATTTTGAAGTCAATTTTATTTGTAGAATCCTGGCTGTATTCAGTCAGGATTTTCTTTTTTGATAGATTATTCCTTCCTCCACTAACCAACAAGAAAACCACAAAAATAGAATCACATTTAATTTCTGAGAGAATTTTATTGCGAAAGGACATACTGTATTTTTTTCATGAAGTCTTCTATTGGAAAATCCAGTTAAAGTCTATCTTTTCTTTTTTCTAAAAATCTCTTGCTTTTTTTAAAAAAAAGAATATAACTCTGATACCATCACCTATGGTTATGGTATATTTATATTTTATAGACTACACCAATGACAAAAGAAACAAATTGTTCATGCAACTGTGAAAACACCTGCTCTTGCGGATCTAGCTGCACATGTGCACACTGCACAACAGAAAATTCTCAAACTTGCTCTTGCAATAAGTAGCAGTAACTATAGACTCTCTTTAAACTCTTAAAGAGAGTCTTTTAGTATTTCTATGTAAAAAATGCTCCACAGCGATCCAACAACTCATCATACACTCGTTCTTAATCTCAAAAAGATCCAAGGAATGATCAGGAAAATAGATATGCTCATCAAAGAAGATACTTATTGTTGAGATATCGTTCAGCAGATCAACGCAACCATTGGACTTTTGAAAAAGATGAATACTACATTACTTAGCTCTCATCTGATGACCTGCGGGAAAGACAAGCTCTCCTCTCCAGAAGAGGCTGAGTCTTTTGTTCAGGAATTTCTAAGATTGACTGATTTAAATAAAAAATAATAATAAATCTGATCCCAAAATAAAATCAGATTTCCTCTTCTTTTTCTTCAAGTAAAAAACTCAATAAGTAATACTTATTGAGTTTTTATTTCACATTTCAGCAAGCTGATGGACTATTCTCCATAAAAGCGATGATCTATTCCACCAACACCGAAAGTTCGAAGCTCTGATTCTTCCTCATCTTCATCATCTGAGAACCAAAGCATAATTTCTTTCTCAGCTTCTTCAAGCGTAGCTGAGGAATGAACAACATTCAAAAGAGGACCATCTGGATCTTTAGATCCGAAATCAGCACGAATCGTGCCCCTCTCTGCTTCCCATGGTTTTGTCGCACCATTTATCTTACGAACCACTTCAACAGCATTTGGACCAGCAACTATCGCCTTAGCAATAAAACCAGACATCATATAACGCAAGGTCTCCTCAAAGATCTCCTCACCTTTCCTAGTCCTAAGCTTACCGATTGTCTCGTAGTGCTCGAAAAGTTGCTCATAAGTAGCCTTTATCGGCCCCCACTTATAAACAATCGCAAGCCCAGCATCTGCATATCGAGAAAATATCTCGCGGGTTAACAATCTTTTTACGCCGTCTGGCTTAATCAGGACAAGCGTGCATTGAAAATCTTTATCCATTGTATATTTTTTTATTTAGTGGGAATACTATACTTTTTTCAAAGAGAAAATCAAATTTAAAAGCCAGAAACTAAAAAAATCTGAATAGTAATATTCTTTTCAACATCTTCCCTTGACTTTTATTAGCATATATTTATTATAGCAACACAAGTAAAATAAAAATTTAATTAACAGTCTTACACTATGGAAAATTGGATCGCTGCTTTAGTAAGTGTTATCGTGATTTCGCTTGCCTCTCTGATAGGAATCATCTTCCTCGGAATGAAAAAAAATCTCGGACAAAAGACAATGGTCTGCATGGTATCGTTTGCTGCAGCAACAATGCTCGCAAATGCTTGCTTTCACTTTCTACCAGAAATCATTGAACATCATCATGATATGGATGAACATGTGATCGGACTTTGGATCTTTTTGGGGGTCGCTATTGGGTTTATAACAGAGAAAATTCTGAATTGGAATCACTGCCATCAAGCAACCTGCGCATCTCATCCTCATACTTTTGCAAAGATGAATCTTGTCGGAGATTTTGTGCATAATATGATTGATGGGATGGTGATTGGTGCGAGTTTTCTAGTAAGTATTCCAGCTGGAATCGCGACCTCTTTAGCAATCCTTCTGCATGAAATTCCACAAGAGATCGGTGATTATGCCGTATTAGTACACGGAGGTTATAGCAAAAAGAAGGCTTTACTGCTGAACTTTTTGACAGCACTGAGTGCAATACTTGGTGTAGTAGCTGTACTTTTGATCGGACATTGGGCACACGATTTACAGCTCATTCTGATCCCAATCTCATTTGGAATGTTTATGTATATTGCAGGTGCTGATCTTATTCCGCAGCTCAATAAGCATAATGACGACCGAAAATTCTCAATGCTTCAGGTGTTGATTTTCCTCACTGGAGCTGGACTCATGTATTTCCTCTCACTTGTAGGAGGACATAGTCATTAAAAAATGACGACTCTATCTTTGATTTTTCAAGGTAGAGTTTTTCTTTTCTCGCATTTTTTGCATTTTTAGAATCTTTTTTTGATATGGAAAAACCTTCGTCCCTACTCATAAATATGAAGCAATCAAGAAAAGATGCAGCCTAGCAGTAACTACCAAATCAGCATTTTTTATCTCTTGAACAAAAGCTCAAAAATCTGACTCTCGATCAATACTTTCCAGAGCAAGTCCAAGTCTGCTTTCTAACTGTCTTCTGTAATACTCATCATTATACACAGAGTTTCTACCTTTACTTACAGAGACATATTTTAGTGTATATCAATCCTGAAGCAGCGTTTTACACTCTTCTAGCAAATCATCAAAAAAGCGTTCCCCGTTTTTATTGAGATTAATCAATGCTGTTTTTGAAGTTGTCTCGGTCTTTTTTATACTTTCCCAAGGATAGGCTTCCCAGCTTGTGTCCATAAAAAATTCCACATTTTCAAATCAGAAGTTTTTCAATGCTTGAACTGATTCCTCATCTCTCAGATAGGCATATTTAGTATGCGACAAGAGCCATCTAAAATATGAAATATTCAGCTTTTTTAGAGGTGTTTGAACCCCTCACATGAGATAAACAGGCACTCCATCAGTCTTTTTTTTAGATCGCAATTTTCATATCAAAGGAGCAAGCCCCAGATTCCAATATCGATAGGCATCTTTGCTTTCCTCAGTTAGGATCTCACCTCATCAGATAATAACAGCATCAGCCGAGCGATAGAGCGAGAGTTCTCTAATTGATGAGGAGAAAAAATACTTTAGACCTGATCTAATTCATTTTGGGAACTCAGAAATGTAAGTAATATCCTCCATATTTTCAAACTGAGCAAAAAATCCCTTGAGCCATGTCGGATCATAGGCTGAAATCAGAATTTTTTTTCCTTGTGCCTGAAGCAATCTGATCGTTCCAAGAAGTATGAGTTCATCACCCATATTTTTATAAGATCGATTCCCCAAGATAAGGACTTTTTCTCACTGAATCTGTAAATACTCCATCTCCCTAGGCAATATAAAATTATTTTTTTAAATATCCGTTTTTAAAACTAGCAAAATCCATTGCTTTCTTTCATTCTGGCTTGAAGGAAAGCTCTTTTATCGCCTTATTAGGAGAAAAATCTGAAGTAATAAGCGGAAGGTCTTTATATTGTTGATAACTTTCCTTATCTAGAACGAGCTTTTCTATCAAAACATGCTTCCCATCAAGTTCAAAACTAATCTTTGGCCAGAGAAAATAGCCTCTATACTTAGCATACACGCTTTCCAAACTTTCATTGAAAAGATCAATCAGACCATCCTCTTTTAGAATTTTTTGAGAAGAAGTAACCTCACTTTCTATCTGTTTTTTACGCGAAATATGGTCTTTTGCATAGTTCCAAAGAGTAGCATTAAGAAACTTTGGTCAGATTTTTTTCATATGTTCTATACAATCAAGACAGGTTCGTTCAAATGGTAACTCAAAACTCACTTGATCTACGATATCTCAGGTATCCATACCCGCATCCATATGCATGATGGTAATTCATGTTTTAGGCTCCTGATTGAGAAAAACGCTTTGGATTGGGCTTGCTCAGCGGTATTTTGGTAGAAGTGAGCCGTGAACATTGATCGGACCAAAGGGAGGAATATCAAGCAGGATCTGAGGAATTAGTTTTCCGTATGCGATAACAACAAAAAAGTCTGGTTTCTTTTCTTGGAGTCGATCAAAAAAGTTTTTTCATTCTATCGACTTCTCAGGATTGATCCTGTTTGGTGTCTGGATATCCTCAACGGGAATTCCAAGCTCAAGAGCTTGAGATTTGATTATATTTGGCTGCAGTTTTAGTCCTCTTCCAACTGGTTTATCAGGCTGAGTAACTACACCTACGACCTCAAATCTGGGATCTTGCATAAGTTCTTGCATAAAAGGAACCCCAATCGGAGCTGAGGAAAAAAAGACAACTTTGTAAAATTCTGGATCATAGATCTTTTGCATACTTGGGAGACAATGTAAAACTCTATCACTAACTTTTGATATTCAATTTAGGAAACCATATCTAGCTAAAGTCCTCACTCAATATTCACTACAATGAGGCTCATGAGAGCACACCTTACCTTTGAAGTAAAAGGAGAAAATCCCTTTATCTGGAGAGAGGGTTCGCTGATAGCCACGAATAAGGATAATAAGAAACCTGGCTAACATACGATCTATTTTTTTAATCAGCTTTTTCATTCGTAGTTCTTCCAATTAAACCCTGGAGCGCTCACAGCATCAGCCCATATCCTCAAAAGAATAAATAATTGACCATACTATCTTCAAAAACATGGAGAAAAAGTCCCATCACTAAAAGTGCTAGCAATCAGATCTGAAATGGTCTTAAATACTGTAAAAATTCTGATTTTTGATCATTTTTTTCAGCCCTTGCAATAAGAGATTTTTGCATACGGAGAAAGGCATACATTACCCCTAGCCAAATCAAGAATCCAACAGTTCAGAGATCAAGCATTAGTTGAAGATAGAAATTTTCAGGCAAAAAGCTTCCAGTATGATGCACTGCAGGTCCAGAGCTTCCAAGCCCATATCAGAGCGGCTGATGAATCACTTGCAAGACTCAGCTTAATTTCTGCTGAATATGTACGAGCGTAGATTCCCGCTTAAAAATACTGAGTCCAAGTAGGAGAATCGCGACTCAAACTGCGGATCAGATGAGGATTTTTTTATGTTTTTTGATGTGAGGAAAATATACACAAAAAAGCACAACTCCAGCACCGATCATCGCAGCTCTAGAAAGCGTAGCTCAAAGCGTAATCAACCAAAGGACAACTACCAAAAATCCGATCCAATCAGCTTTTTTTCGTGATTTAAATTTTAAGATATTTTGGAATGAAAAATACTGCAAAATCAAAGGCAAAAAGACTACGAGAAAATATCCATAATTATTTGGTCATGAGAATAGCCCCTGCCATCTGAGCGTTCCTTCATATCAAGTAAGATAATACAATGGCGGCTTTAGTCAAAAATGATAGTCATCAAGCTTTCCATATCAGATTGCCATAAACCGATCTGGGAAGAGTATTTTTGCGATCTGCCAAGCTCGTCCTAAGAGGACAACACTCACAAGCCCCCATTTTAATATATTTTGCCATTTTCCCAAAGATGAAAAGTCTGATTGCTCTGATTTTTTTTGTGTTTTTAGCTTACTTGAGAGGAGATATCAGACACTACCAGCAGAGATCAAAATACATAGATACCAAAGCCCATATTTGATCCCAATGAGGATCTCGCTCAGTGTCTTGCCAAACATAAAGCGAGAAAGCAGAACCGAGAAGACAAGCAGTCCACCAAACACGATAATTATCTTCCATCGATGATGAAAGAAGTTTCTCCATGCTTTGGAGTTGAGCAGAAAAATAGCTCCAGCAAGCAACATCCATACTCCATCTCTGAAAATCGCAATCGCCTCTGGAGAGAGTACTCCAGCCCCATATCCTAGCACAGTTACGAAAATATGATATAATATCTGGAAAACGAAAAATCCTCAGATAATAATTGCCATCCCAGGATAATAGTAAAATAAAGAACGCTGATTATTATGCAAAAGCTGATCCAAATTTCAAGATAAAATCACGGATATACTCCTATCATTCTTGCATAATCAATGGAAAAACAAAAATGTCAATAATTACAAAAAAGAAGAAATCAGATTTTTTTTGATTTTATTTTTTTCTGAGTATACTTAGGATATAATTTATATTGTTAGGTAGCAATGAGTTTAAAAGGATTTGCAGTCCTCTATGGAGATCAAATGTCTGAACTTGGCATGACAACAGATGAGATTTTTCAACAGAAATCGCTTTTTGATTTTACAATAGATTGAGAACTAGTAGTTGAAAAAAAAGATAAAAAGCTGATCGAAAATCCAGTTCAGAATTTTTCTTCTTTACCAAAAGAAATCCTAAAAAAAGAGTCATCAACTCAAATCATTTCTCCTATGACACTAAAAATCGAGAGCCCAAAAGCAAAGCTTCCAGTCTCTCAAAAACAGGCTCCAATCCAAATAAGCATTCAAACTCCGATACAAACTGAGCAACAAAAAATAAAGGAAACAACTCAAGAAACAATACAATCAGCCCAGAAACCAACTATCCAACCAAGCACTCACACAGAAGCTTCTAAAATTCCAGTACAAAAGGATACTTTCACACCAACCATTCAGAAACAGAGCCAAGAGCCAAGAAAAGTTTCTACAAATCCAACTATTCTAGAACCCCAGAAGACACAAGAACAATCCTACTCACAGATTTCTCAAAGCTCTCCTATTATTCCAGTAAAATTACAAGAAAATACAACGAAAATCTCAAGCTTCGTCACCGTAGCAAAGAACTTCAAATCACTTTTCAATAAAAGTTCAAAAAGCTGGCTTAAAGAAGTAAAAAATTTTTCAATCCTCTTAGTTAGCGTCTTAACGCTCTTTTACTTCTTCACCAATGCTCAACTCATAATAGTAATGGCTGAGGACCTTTTTACCACCAGTGGAACAGGGAATACCGAACTCATCCTGAATGAAGAGGAGCATGAAAGTGCCGAACTTAAACAAGAAACCACACAAGAACTAGCACAACTTGAAAACAGATTTACACAAATTAAAAAAGATAAGATAGAGGGACAAAGCATTTCAACTACCCTACAAGAATTCCTAGACAAAAAATGAGAACAACATACTATTGATTTTAATACCTTGCCTCCAGGAAACAGATTGATCATTCCTGATTTAAATATCAATGCTCCACTGATTGATACCGAGGCAAGTGGTGTAATTGACTTTTCTAAGGAAAACTTTGATGAAGAACTGACTAAAGGAGTCGTGAAATATCCAACCACTCCAATACCAGGGAATAAGGGGAATACCCTCATCTTTGGACACACTTCTAGTGAATGGTGGAAGAAAAATGAATATGGAGTCATCTTTAGAAATATTCCAAAGCTCAAAGCTGGACAAAAGTTTTATGTGATTTGGAACGGGAAAAAAACTGCCTACGAAATGGTTGAGAGAAAAGTTGTGCGACCAAAAGAAGTCGAAAACTACTATCATGAGTTCTCAGATAAGGAAGAAAGCTATCTCACATTGATGGGATGCTACCCTATCTGAACCGCAGACAAAAGAATGATGATTGTGGCAAAAAAGATAGAAGAGTAACATAAAAAAAAGAAAAAACTGACCTTTGAGTCAGCTTTTTTTAATTTAAGAATAAGTGATATATACCTACAGTTCAATAACCAACAAAAGCTATAGTAAAAAGCTCTATTTTTTTACCCAAAAAAAGCAAGGAAAAATTTACCTCAAATCTTGACAAAAGCTTAAAAAAGCGATATAATTAAAGAGAATATTTATCTCCTGAGAAAATCAAGACCATGGAAAAAGAAACATTCTCTCAAACAACCTGAGAAAAAGACTATGATAGAGACATTAAAGAGACCTATGGGAAAATCAAAGAAT
>ERZ773072.51-NODE-51-length-64608-cov-7.764860_pt1 | contig 64608 bp, 59 predicted proteins | sample MGYA00580617_ERZ773072 | MGnify/ENA primary metagenome ERZ773072 (study PRJEB29015, sample SAMEA2737970) | human oral metagenome | biome: human oral; feature: human-associated habitat; material: dental | place: China | collected 2122 ...
GGCAAATCCTCCACATAGCTTTGGCTATGCGTCCGGTTTGCCTCCTCAATCGGACAGAAAAATCTACGCCAATCTGACGGACTTCATTTTATCAGCGATTCCTAAACGATCTGTTTATAAGTTCGATATAAAGACGAAATATTCCTGTATATTCGGAAATGAATCCACGCGTGCGGGGGAATATGATATAATGAAGCGAATGCAGCGGAGATAGAGGAGGACACATCATGAAAAAGGCAATCGTCGTTGTCGATATGCAGAACGACTTCGTAGACGGCGCACTCGGGACGCCCGAGGCGCAGGAGATGCTGCCGCGTCTGGCAGCAAAGCTCGAAAAAGAACAGGCGGCGGGCACGGCGCTCATCTTCACTATGGATACGCATGGCGCGGATTATCTTCAGACGCAAGAGGGGCAAAAACTCCCCGTAGAGCACTGCATCCGCGGCACGGCGGGCTGGGAGATCGCGGACGTGTTGCAGCCCTTTGTGCGCACTGCTGTCGCCGTTATCGAAAAGCCGACATTCGGTGCGACCGCCCTCCCCGCCGCCCTCGCGGACTATGACGAAATCGAGTTCGTCGGGCTCTGCACCGACATCTGCGTCATCTCCAACGCCCTCCTCGCAAAGGCGTTCTACCCCGAGAAACACATCTGTGTCGATGCCGCCTGCTGCGCGGGCGTGACACCGGAGAGCCACGCGAACGCCCTCGCTGCGATGCGGATGTGTCAGGTGGAGGTGCGGTGAGCTGTGCCCTCGGCATTGCTGGGGGAATGTATCTTTATATTTGCAATAGGGAGATATGATGGGAAGAGCATATTATTCGGGTTCAATTTCTTCTTTTTTGATGGCAGAAGAAGATCATATCCTCGGGCGGTTGATGATCGAGGATTCGTTTCGGACCGAGGATATTCAAAAGAACGCATGGCGTGCGGAGATCCAGATTTTAAAGGAACAGCTCGCTTCCTTTCCGGACGGAGAGATCGCCTTTGAATTCACGATTCCGCGCATGGGACACCGTGTGGATATCGTGCTCATCATCCAGGGAATTATTTTCCTGCTGGAGTTCAAGGTTGGGGATGATACGTATGCAAAATCAACAAAAGATCAAGTGATGGATTATGCCCTTGACCTCAAGTATTTTCATGAGGCGAGTCGGGACCGCACAATCGTGCCGATCATTGTGCCGACGGAGGCAGCCGATCAGGCGAATACACTGGCTCTGATGGAAGATGGGATTGCACAGGTGCTCTGCTGCAATCGGCATAACATCGGGGGCGTGCTTCGGCAGGTCCTGTCGCAGATGCATGCCGCTCCTCTACCCATGGATGCGTGGCTGGATGCGCGCTATGCGCCGACACCGACCATCATTGAGGCGGCACAGGCACTCTACCGCGCGCATTCAGTTCGTGATATATCGCGCAGTGATGCGGGGGCAGAAAATCTGACTATGACGACGGCAGCGATCAATCAGATCATAGATGAATGCAAGGCACGCCACAAAAAGGCGATCTGTTTTATCACAGGAGTTCCTGGGGCGGGAAAGACACTTGCAGGGCTTAATATTGCCAATGAGCGTCATCAATTCAATGAGGATGAACATGCCGTATTTCTCTCGGGGAATGGCCCCCTCGTTGCGGTTCTGCAGGAGGCATTGGCACGTGATCGGGCAGCGACGCACAATGTGACCAAAGAGCAGGCGCGACGAGAAACGAAGTCTTTTATCCAGGTGATTCATAAATTCCGTGATGAGGCGTTGTCCTCATTGCGCCCTCCCATCGAGAAAGTTGCCATTTTTGACGAGGCGCAGCGTGCATGGGATGCTGATGCGCTGATGAAATTTATGAAGCGGAAAAAGGGCGCGGCGGATTTTCATCAATCGGAGCCGGAGTTTCTCATCAGCGTCATGGATCGGCATGCGGATTGGGCTGTGATCGTCTGTCTCATCGGCGGCGGGCAGGAGATCAATACGGGGGAGGCCGGCATAGCGGAATGGCTGCATGCGCTGCGTGAACAATATCCGGACTGGGAGATCCATCTATCGGATCGGATGACAGACAGTGAGTATGTGGGGAGCAGTGACATTCAGCGGATGCTGGGGGATCGGGCGCATCGAGTTGTCTCGTCCCTGCATCTGGGCGTATCGCTGCGTTCCTTTCGGAGTGAGCGGCTTGCAGATTTCGTTAAGGCACTGCTCGATGAGGATGCAGCTGCAGCACGAGAGCTCTATGCTGCACTCCACTTGAACTATCCCATCGTTTTGACGCGAGATCTTGCGCGTGCAAAGGCGTGGGTGCGCAGCAAAGTGCGCGGGACGGAGCGCTGTGGGTTATTAGCGTCATCAGAGGGCAAGCGTATCAGGGCGCTTGGGATTTGGGTGCCCGCTGAGATTGATCATGTAGGGTGGTTCTTGAATGGGAAAGAGCATGTGAACTCCTCTTACTATCTCGAAGTCCCTGCTTCTGAATTCAAAATTCAAGGTTTGGAAATTGATTATGCTCTGCTGGCGTGGGATGCGGATTTTCGTTATGCTAACGGAGCATTTAGCTATTATCGATTTCGAGGCTCCTGCTGGTCCCGTGTTCATCAGGAGCAGAGACAAAAATATCTGAAGAACGCCTATCGCGTCCTCCTCACCCGGGCCCGGCAAGGGCTCGTAATCTTCGTTCCTGAGGGTGATCCGGATGATGAAACGCGCAGGCCGGAATACTATGATGGTACGTATGAATACTTGAAGTCGCTGGGACTGCAAGAGATTTAATCAGCTTCACTGCGGGGCCATTTCTCTGCATTGCCGTCCGGCGCCTGTTCGGCGCTGGATGCGTGCCATAATCCTCCTCATATTGCCAGGGGTGCGGGATTTTAGAGACACAGAAATATTTTCGCCTTTATTGTTGGAAAAGTTTGATAATGGGTTTATAATAAAAACGTCTTCAATTTTTTATGATTGCCTTTGGGAGGCGTGTCCAATGAATTCATTCTTTGAACGGCAGTTCCGGCTGCAGGAGCATCACTCCTCTGTCAGTACGGAGATCCTCGCGGGTCTCACGACGTTCGCGACGATGGGCTATGTGCTCGCCGTTGTGCCGCATATGATGGGGGAGGCAGGGGTTCCAACGGGAGCGATGCTCACGGGCATGGTGCTCATGATCTTCGCTACGTCGATGGCGATGGGGCTCTATACGAACCGCCCGTTTGCCCTCGCGCCCGGTATGGGCAGCGTCGCGATCTTCTCGATCACGATGGTGCAGCTCCAAAATGTGCCGATCAACGTTGCGAGCGCGATCGTCTTTCTGAGCGGCGTGCTGTTCATCCTCGTTACAGTGCTCGGCATTCGTCAATTCATTGTCATGACAATACCGCGCGGCATCAAGATATCAATCAGCGCCGGCGTGGGCATCTTCCTCGCCGTGATCGGCATGCGCAATGCCAAGCTGCTCGCGGTCAATGCGAAAAAGGTCGCGCTCTCGTTCGGCGATCTCACGCAGCCCGTTGTGATCCTCGCGGCGATCACCTTCGTCATTCTCCTCATGCTCACGGCGCGCAAGGTGCGCGGCGCCGCACTCATCAGCATTCTCGCGGGAACGGTCATCGGCATCCCGATGGGCATTACGAAGATCCCGGAGAGCATTCTGCGCATGCCGGACAGCATCGCGCCGATCTTCTTCAATTTCGATCTTGCGGGTGCGCTTGATCTGCAGTACCTGCCGTTCCTCTTCGCGTTCTTCCTGCCGGATTTCTTCTCGAGCTTCGGCACGGCGATCGGCATCGGCGGCAAGGCGGGTTTCCTCGACAAGAACGGCGATCTGCCGGGGCTCGACAAGGTCTTTCATGTCGACTCCATCGCCGCGACGGTGGGCTCCTTCTTCACGATTCCAGTGCTCATCACCTATCTCGAGTCCGGTGCAGGCGTTGAGGCAGGCGGGCGCACAGGACTGACGGCGTGTACGACGGCGGTCGCCTTCCTGCTCACTCTCGCGGTGACGCCGCTCGCGCTGATGATCCCCGCGGCTGCGACGGCGCCTGTCCTCATCTACGTCGGCGTCAGCATGATGGCGGGGATGCGCAACCTTGACTATACGGATATTGCCGAGTACATTCCCGCGTTTCTCTGCATTGCCTTTACCGCGTACACGTTCAACATTGCCAACGGCATCTCTGTGGCCTTCATCGCATTCGTCCTCATGAAGGTCGCCGCAGGGCGCATGAGCGAGCTGCACAAGGGGCACTATCTGCTCGCTCTCCTGCTCGCATACTACTTCTACGCCATTGCGGGCGTGAAATAGGAGGCTGCTATGCACATCGACATCCTGCTGACGGGAGGACAGGTCTACAACAGCTATCTCAAAAAATTCATCCCGGGCAATATTGCCGTCAGCGGCGATCGCTTCGCCTATATCGGCATGGACGAACTGCCGCTCACACCGAGGTGCACGGTCGATCTCGCGGGGCAGTACATCATCCCCGGGCTGATCGACTGCCATATGCACATTGAAAGTACGATGTGCGCGCCGAGGACGTTTATGAACGGCGCGGTACGCAGCGGTGTGACGACGCTCATCGCGGAGCCGCATGAGATCGCAAATGTATTCGGTCTCGCGGGCATCCGCGCGCTGATGCAGAGTGCGCAGGACGGCCCCTGCGATGTCCGCATCGCCATCCCCTCGTCCGTTCCGTCGACGAATGACGCGCTCGAGACGGCAGGTGCCGCGATCGAGAACGATGATGTCGAGGCGCTCATGCACATGGATCAGGTGATCTGCCTCGGCGAGGTGATGAACTGCCGCGAGGTCATTGCGGATACGCACTCCAAGACGAATCGTCTGATCCGCCAGATTCAGTACGGCCGGCCGGATTTCTCCATCGAGGGGCACTGCCCGCGCTTCGTCGGGTGGGAGCTGGCGCAGCTCCTCTGCCGCGGCATTCGCTCCGATCATACGGATCAGTCGCTCGAGGGGCTCGCACAGCGCGCTGCAAATGGAATGTTCATCCAGCTGCAGGAAAAGACACTGAAGAAAGAGTTCCTCGATTATCTCATGGAGAACCGTCTGTCGGGGCGGTTTGCCCTCGTCACGGACGACACGATGCCCGATGACTTCATGCGGCGCGGGCAGCTGGACCACCTCGTCCGGCGGAGCATGGAGCTCGGCCTTTCGCCCGAGGAGGCGGTCTATGCGGCGACCTATGCACCCGCGCAGCATATGGGGCTGCGGGATAAGGGCGCGATTGCCCCCGGCCGCATCGCCGACTTCGTCGTGCTCTCGGATCTGCGGGCCTTTGAGATCGAGCGTGTCTGGCGCGCGGGACGGCAGGTCTTTGCGCGCGGCGAGGCGTGGGAGGAGCCGGAACGGGACACGTCGTTCCCCGCGCATTTTTACCGCAGCGTGCATCTGGCGCCGCGCAGTGCCGAGGACTTCGTCCTGCGTGCGCCGATCGCGGAGGGGACGGTGGTCTGCCGCATCCTCGAGGTGCAGGAGCATACGACCTTTGTCGCGGAGGGGCGGGCAGAGCTGCCCGTGCGCGGCGGCGTGATCGACTGGGAGAGCAGTCCCTACAACCTTGCCTGTGTCTTTGAGCGGCACGGCAAAAATGGCGGCTGCGGCATGGCGCTCGTCGGCGGGACAGCGCTCACGCGCGGCGCGGCGGCGACCACCTATGCGCACGACAGCCACAACCTGCTCGTCCTTGGGCAGACCGCGGCGGATATGCAGGCGGCGGCGAACGCCGTCATTGAGGCGCAGGGAGGGTTTGCTGCGGTGCGGGACGGCAGTGTGCAGGCCTTTGCGCCGCTGCCGATCGCGGGCATCCTCTCTGACCGCCCGCTCCCCGTCCTCGGCGAGCAGATCGCGCATGTTCGCCGCGTCCTTGCGGACTGCGGCTATCGCCACGACAATGTCATCATGTCCCTGAGCACCATTCCGCTGCCCGTCAGCCCGTATTTCAAACTGACCGACAAGGGGATTATCGACGTAAAAAAAGGCGCCGTCGCGCCGCTGATTTTGGAGACGAGGACAACCGGCTGAAATAAAATAAGCATTCCGTGCACTGCTGCCGTTTGGGCCATGTACGCGGAATGCTTTTTCATATAGGGACTTAAAATGGTGCTGCCGTTTTCGAGCCGTGTATCAAGAAATCCTCGAGTGGGATTGAGGCAGGGGCGGCCCTGTGAGGAAGAGGGCTCTCAGCGATGGACCGCGTAGATGCTCATGGACGCAGATGCGCCAAAGCCGAAATAGCAGGACTCCATCAGCTGCTGCCGCTTTTTGCAGTAAACCCGGCTGACTTTGAATGTACCTTCGTGTTGACGCAGAGACGACATCTCCGCGGGAGAGTATACCTCCTCAGCGGGCTTCCACATGAACATCTCGTACATTTCATCGTTCGTCATGCCGCCTGCGATGCAAATGGCTGCAATCACCGCGAGCGAATCGTTCAGCCGCTGCTCATCAATCACGTTGATAAACGTCGACACACGGTGCACAAAGGTCCTGTCGGGCGTCATATAGAGATCGACCTCAACGCCACTTGGCGTGTAGGATGTATAAAGCGGTGTCATTGCATCGGATTTGCTCTTATTGTATGTGGGCGGCGTCAATGACGCAGGGGACGTTTCTTCGCGCAGGACGTCATTCACCCTGTTTACAAAGGCTGCAGCATCCGCAGCCTCGATCAAGGGGAACTCCTCGGACGCATGTGCCGTTCCTCCATATACGAGTGCCGCAGCGGCAAAGAGCAATGAAAATAAAAGATTCTTGCACATCATGTTTCTCCTCCGCTGATCTCAAACCTAATGAATAATTCTACGAGCGCAATAAAAATCCTTTTGGAGAAGATTGGGGGGAGAAAATGGAGAGCACGTGAACGAGTATGCTATAATAAGTTCAAAAGGCCGCTGTACACAGTGCGAGACGCAAGGAAATATTATTATGCGCAAAGCAATCGTCTCTGCGGATATGCAGAATGCCTTCATAGACAGCTATGAAGGTATGCCAGGTGGAGGCCCCGGAAAGAAGTATCTGTAGAGGACTTTCGTTAAATTTCATTTTATATTATATTATCGGGGAGTGGTGTATATGCAGGATGTATTTTTGCGATAAAATATACACTAAAAAATATCAAGTAAGAATTCAAGCTGAATAATATGTCAGACAATGCGGCTTCTCAACTTCGAAGAACCCAGGTGAAATAAAGAACCTATTGCTGGCTAATGATTTGGTTTTTATCCAGTGACAGACATGATTAGGATATGTGTGTTATCTATATCCTGATATTCATACGCTAAATATGTCTAGATGATGTTTAAAAAGGTGTTGATTCTATGAAATTTCTTGTTTCTGATATTCTGCCGCTTGGTATTTCCGAAGGTCAGCAGACAGTGGCAGAGTGTATTAAAGCGCAGTTCGCATTGGCTGAACGTGTGGATATTGCTGTTGGATATGTGTCTAGAGCTGCGCTCATAGAGCTGGATCATCTTGTCTCAGAGAGCAATATCCGGCACATTTGCCTCGTAATTGGAATGTACTATATTGAGGGAATGCCGGAGAGTTCCTATCACGCAGCGATGCGGATCAATCAGCGCTGGCAGGAGGCGGGGATCGGTGAGATTCGCGTGGTGAAAGCCTTTAAATATCATGGAAAAATGTATGCTTTCTACCATGGGCAGCAGCCTGCAGCAGTGATAATTGGGTCCGCAAATCTGGGTGTACTGAAGCTGGAGGCGTCCAACCGCCGCCAGTATGAAACAGCTGTCCTGCTGACGGAACTCTCGCAGGCATCGGAGCTTGCGCTGCACACTGCGCATCTCAAGGAGCCGCGCTGTTCCGAGAATATCGCAGAGATTCAAGATATGCCGCTGATACGTGAGCTGAATACAGCGCTCAGCGGAGTAGAGCTGGTGGCGCAGGTCCCTCTATCGAATGTCGACTTTTATGCGAACTGCAGCCCGATTTTTTCTTTTGTTTTGCCGTTGAAAGTGCCATGTTATTCAGAACGCCACATGGATGACGGCAAGCACTATACGAAGTCAAATATCAATGTGTGTTATGCGGCCCCGCGCAGCAAGCGGAAACCGCGGGACTGGTATGAGACGCAGCTGACCGTCGGCGCTGATGTGTACCGCAGGCCGGGCTATCCGGAAAAGAATCATCCTTTCTTTGTTGTTACAGATGACGGATATTGGTTTAAAGCACATACGACGAGTGATAACAACAAGCAGTTTAGTGCCGTTGGAGATGAGCTGATTATGGGACGCTGGCTGAAGGGGCGGCTTGCGGCAGCGGGGCTCGTTCGTCCGGTGAATGACACGCAGCGCGATGCAGATCGGACGGGTATGATTACGCAGGAGATTCTGCAAGAATATGGATCGAGTGCACTCGTTTTTAAGAACACTGGGCAAACTGCCCTTGATACGGATGGAGTATCCCTGCCAGTTTGGTATTTATCCTTTGAGCAGCAGGATGGCGCATAGGAGGCAGATAGATGCGGTATTTGGAGCGCTATTTGAATAAGATCATCGAGAGGGGCAATACGAAACTCGCGGAGTCGATCGCGCAGACTGCAGACGATCTTGGGGAACGGCAGCTTAAAACGTTTTCCTTTACCGCGCATGAGATTGGACTGTTGTTCGGCAATGTCCAGTCGGGCAAGACGGGGCAGATGTTCGGCATTGTGTGCAAGGCCGCGGATCTCGGTTTTCCTGCATTTGTCCTCTTGACAACAGACAATGTCGTGCTTCAGCAGCAGACGCTTGAGCGCGTGAAGTCAGATCTCGATGGGTTCTGTATCTGCGGAGAGAATGATGTGCAGCTCTTTATGAACAACAGTCTCATTCAGCCCGTGATCGTTGTTCTGAAAAAGAATGCGCGAATTTTAAAACTCTGGGCGAATGTTTTCTCTATGACTGGATTTATGAAGGGAAATCCACTGTTCATCGTTGATGATGAAGCAGATGCAGCATCTCTAAATACACTGGTGAATCAAAAGCGGCAGTCCTCTATCAACAAATACCTGGATGCAATCAAACATACGTCATCCAGCAGCTTATATCTGCAAGTGACAGGGACACCGCAGGCCATTCTCCTGCAGACGGCTGTTTCGGGATGGCGCCCGCGCTTTGTCAGCTATTTCAAACCTGGAGACGGGTATCTAGGCGGCAATTTTTTCTTTCCGGCAGAAAATGCTGCATCGTGTGTATCTTTCCTGGAGAGTATGCAGAACCCACTGCGAGATTTTCTTGTTCGTCATATTGTGGTGTCGGCACAGATTTTCCTCTCTGGAGGACAGGTCTCGAATGCACTCATCCATCCGAGCGTGCGGCAGTCCCAGCACGCTCATTACGCTGATGCTGCCGCAAAGGAACTTACATGGTGCATAGAGCATATCAGCGGCGCTTTTGCGGAGGCGGTACGTGTGGCCTATGAGGATATGCTGCCGCAAAGGAGTGAGAGACAGCCGATTTCATCGATTCTCAGAGAGTGCCAGCGGCTCATTCATGAGCACGCAGTCAATATCATTATCATGAATGGTATGCATGATGTGGACAGCGCAGCATATGCAGACGGATGCAGCCTGGTCATCGGTGGCAATACGCTGGGCCGCGGTGTTACCTTTCCGGGACTGCACAGCATTTTCTATACAAGAACCAGCAAGAAGCCGCAGGCGGACACCATCTGGCAGCATAGCCGCATGTTTGGCTATGATCGTGATCCGGGGCTAATCCGTATTTATATTGATCGGCATTTATATAAGCTGTTTGCAGACATTAACGCTGCAAATAATGCGATCGCAGCTCAAATTGAGCGAGGACTTGAAAATATTAAGCTGTATTACCCGCCAGCGGTAAATCCGACGCGTGCAAATGTTTTGGATAAGCAGCGCGTGAATATTATTTCCGGCGGCACAAATTATTACCCGTATCGTCCGGGCAATGACTCAATCGAGGTATTGTCTGATCTTTTAGCGAAATTCTCAGATGGAGAGCCGCATTATCAGATTAGTCTGCGCTTCATGCAGGAACTTTTGTCTCATATTATCCCAAGCGCGGATTTCAAATTAGATGCATTTCAGTCCATACTGAGTGCCATGCTTTCTGAAAATCCTGCCGCACAGGGCGTTCTGATTGTACGGCGGGGACGTGACGTGGCGCAGGGAACGGGTGCACTGCTGTCCCCGAATGACTGGAAGTTAGGCACATCCTTCCCTATGCATGCAGTTCTTACCATGTATCAGGTGACAGGTACAAAGGGCTGGGGCGGAAGGCCTCTCTGGATTCCGAATATCCGTTTGCCGGATGGGCTGGCATACTATGACGTGCATGAGAGTGCGGGGAAAGACTGATGGGGGAGCGGGATGGCTGACAATCATACTAAAGAATCGCGCAGCAGAAATATGTCGCACATCCGCAGCGTGAACTCGAAGCCTGAGGAAACGGTACGAAGATATTTATTCGAACGCGGTCTGCGCTATCGAAAGAATGTCAGAAGCCTCCCTGGCTGTCCGGATATCGTCCTGCGAAAATATCACGCAGTTATTTTTGTACATGGCTGTTTCTGGCATCACCATGACTGCGGACGTTTTGTCTGGCCGAAGACGAACGAGGCATATTGGCGTGCAAAGATTGGGCGCAATGAGGCGCGGGATGCCGAGAATATACGATTGCTTTCCTATGCCGGCTGGCGCGTTTTCGTAATATGGGAGTGCCAGCTCAAAAGAGGCGCGGCAGAACAAAATTTGCTTGGTCTATATGAAGATATTATAAGACTCGATAATATATGAAAAAATTCGATATAATTATTTGGAGAGAATTTGCTAATGGCAGGGGGAATTGGTATGGCACAGGCAGGAGATACCTATCAGGTTAAACTGAAAGAAACCCATCTTAATTGGGGGACATATAGAAACCCAACAAATCGAGAACCTGTTGAAGGCGAAGCTTATATCAAAATACCAAGAAGATATGCTGTACAGTATTCGATCTATAATAGTCCAGAAGGGCTTGGCAGCAATCTTTTTATTGTAAGCTCTCGTGATGGTTTTTTGAATAATGAAAGACTTCGGGCACAGGGGAACAGTGGTGCTGGTGATAACTATGCGAAACAGTTTGCTGTCGATAAGAATCTGCGGAGAATTGGGGAGTGGTATCGAAACCAAAGAGCACAGGTTGGTGATATTGTTCAAGTCACTTGGCAAAGTTCGACAGAAGTTCTAGTTGAGATTGTACGGTAAAACATACTGAAAGAAAAGGTGCCGACAGGGAAGGAGGATCTCCTTGCTGTCGGCGCCTTATATTTAATAGATGTTTGGCTCTGTGGATTCATATTCAATTCCTGCAAAGGAACGCTGGACCGCCTCGAATATGATTTGGGCTCCTCGGCACGGAACCGCCATGCCAATCTGTTTCCGAACACTCTCCTTGCTTCCTAGGAATTCATAGTCATCGGGAAAGGTTTGCAGGCGCGCTCTCTCGCGATTTGTGAGTGCGCGCGGTTCCGCCCAATGATAGATATGCGTTCCGCCGCCGCCGCTGCCTGTCACTGTGTAAGCAGGCTTTTTGGGATCAAGCCTCTTGTAGATCTGGCTGATCTGTGCTCCCTTGATGTTGAGCCGAAATTTCTCGGGTAAATCTGCCGTGAATGCATTCTGCCCGGGGTTGATATATTTTAGGCGCTCGACAACAACGGGGGCATGTTTTGTAGGTTCGTTATTCAGGGCGTCCGCGGGGATCGGTGGAACCTCGAGTGCCGTCCTGCTCGTGTTGTCCATGTGTGCATATGGCGCAGGAGACGGAACTCGAAAGACAATATCGAGGTCGTTTCGTACACCAATAATGATAATACGGTGCCGTGCCTGCGGAATACCGTATTCTTCGAATTTATAGAGATGAGGGGTGATGGTATAACCAGCCTCATGCAGTTCTGTAAGGATTTTTTTGAATGCCGTTCCTTCGTTCGCGGTTTGCAGGCCGCTGACATTTTCTGCAAGGAAAAATTGCGGGCGAAAGTGCCGCAGCGCATTTACGCCATAGGAATACAGCGGCCCGTATGTGCCGTCTATGCCCTTCTGCTCACCCACGACGGAGTAATCATTGCAAGGGAAGCCAAATGCAAGTGCATCAATAGGCGGGAGCTTTTCCAGATCGAATGTCCGTATGTCTCCATAATAGACGGATGCCGGATTACTCGGACATATGTTGCGGCGATAGGTACGGCAGGTATCGATGTCATAATCATTTGCCCATGCGTGTGTGATCTGATAGTTTGGATCGCCGATGTCTGCGTGCAGTGCTCCCCACGCAATTCCGCCGGGGCCGCAGAACAACTCACCTAATCTGAAAGGCATTCGGTGCCTCCTCTCGTATATTTTTTTCGTTGGATTAAAAAATCAATAAACAGCTGCAGCTCGTTTAGGTCATCATCGGATAACTCTGCAAGCCGCTGAATTTTCTGCGCAGGAGCTGGATCCTCCTCTGTGATATAGCCTGCAATCTTCAGTATGTTGAAACGTGTAATATGAAGTGCGGCTGCAATTTTGCAGAGATGGTTAGGATTGGGGATACTCGTCCTGCCTCCCTCAATGCGCTGTATTGTCGCATCGCTCAGCCCACAGCATCTTCCAAATTCTTTTTGGGAAAGGCCTTGGCGCCGTCGCTGTTCCTTTATATATTTTCCTAAGTTTGGCATGGTGTCACCTCATAATCTAGTATACGATATTCGCTGCGTTTTAGCAAGAAATTGCTGCATAAACGCAGCAATAAGTTTATTCACGAATTCTGACGATGCGGTTGGGTGGCTGCACTCGATGCCGTCGCTGGAGGCGACGAATCATGGGGGTGATTTTCTCTTCCCGACATCTGCGCATGCTCGACGATGTAGACGTGAGGTGTACTCTCGTCGGTTGTGTACGGTCGGGCTGATAGAAAGGGTTACTGTCGAGAGAGGTGCGGCGTCTGATGGGATGATCAGTCCTCTTCTTTCTGTTGTTCGAAGGAAAATGAAATAAGGAGAGGTACCGCGTAAGAAACAGCTCATCCAATTGGATGAGCTGTTTCTTTTGTCGCGAGGCGGCATGCAGTTGCGCCGCCTCACTGCGGTTTTCGACTAGCGCCGCAGATGCTCGCATGGAGAACCTGCGGCACTGTCCCCGTCACTGCGTTTAGTTGTAGCGCTGAGCGAATATGAAATGGTAGACGTCGATGCCGGGGATGCGCATGCTGCCGAGATTGCTGACGTCGCCGATGTCCTTCAGGCAGTTGAAGAGGATCTTGTTCGAGGTGTATGCCTCGACGCTGTCGGAGCCCAGCGCGCCGGCGATCTCCTGTGCGGCGGCTTTGCCCGAGAGGCTGGAGCGGTACTCGGTGTAGCTGCTGCCATTCTTGACGTAAATGGAGCAGCGCGCCTGGTCGGTGCATTTCGTCTTCATTGTGGACTCGCTGACGGTCTCCGTCGATACGGAGGCGAGGCAGATGCTCGATGTGAGCAGCATCGCCGCAAACGTCGCAGAAAGGATTTTCCTCAGTTTCATAACAATTTCTCCTTCAAATAAGCCTGCATTCAATCCATGCGTCCAATCCAACGGAGCGCAGGATTCTTGTTTCTTATTATAGCATCGGCCGAATCCGAGGTGTCCTGTAACAAATGACAGGCAGACGAGATTTTGTCACGCTGCGCTGCCGCGTGGAAACGGCGTGGACAGCGCAGGAAAAAGGGAAGCCGAAACCCGCGCGAGGAAAACCAAATGCAATGAGGTGCGGGAGGCCGCTCCTGGACGATGCTTCACGTTGACAGGCAGGCTGTCGGCCGATATAGTGAGAGCGTCGGATTTTATGGGAAGACAGGAGGATTCAGATGAGAGGATTTTCATTTCTGTGTGCGGCTGTGCTTGCCGCTGCGTGTTTTGTGTGGGGCAGCGCGGCTTCGGCAGCGGTGCCGCATGTGCTCATTGTGTCGGGGCATCCGCGCTCGAGCGCTCGCTAGCCAACCGCACGATCATCGAGACGGTGTGCAGGGAGCTGCCGGATGCGGAGATCATTGATCTCGAGCAGATGTATCCGAACTACACGTTCGACGTGCCGCGCGAGCAGGAGCGCGTGCGCAATGCGGACATTATCGTCATGCAGTATCCCGCGTACTGGTATGTCGCACCTGCGCTGATGAAAAAGTGGCAGGAGGATGTGCTCACCTTCGGCTTCGCGCACAATGCAGAGGGCGGACTGCTGGGCGGGCGGACGCTCATCGTGTCGGTGACCTCAGGCGCGCCGGAGTCGGACTACGCACCGGGCGCGCGTATGAACCGCCCGATGGAGGAGTATCAGTACCCGGTCATGCAGATGGCGGCACTCTCGGGGATTGACTTTGGCGGTATGGTGTACTCCGGCGGCTATCGCGTGACGGCAGATGCCTCGGAGCATGACACGCTCGTTCGCCACGCCGAGGAGCATGGGATGCGGCTGGTCGCTGCGATTCGGCAGGCTGCCGAAGACCGTCGCTGATCTTTACAGGGGCTGCTGCCAATGTGCAGCGGCTCTTTTTATATGGGCTTTTCCGCACAAAAAAGAGCCGTCATCTCTGACGGCTCGTGCACTCTCATATGGAGCGGGCAATGGGAATCGAACCCACCTCTAAAGCTTGGGAAGCTTTCATTCTACCGATGAACTATGCCCGCAATCTTGAGTATAATAGCAGATTCGGCGCGGTTTGTCAAACGCACGGAGGGGCTCACTCCTCCGGGAGGAGCATGGCAAGATCGGGCATGAGCTTCGTGATGTCGCGGATGAAAACGCGCAGGACGCTCGTCATGACATCGGGATCGAATGCCTCGGGGTTGTGCGGGACGACGACGTCGGCGAGGATGGTCGTGTCGGAGGTGAGGTAGAACTTGATGAGGCGGCTGTCCTGGTTCTGCCGCATGAGCCAGCCGGTGAGGAGCATGGCATTCGTATCGTCGACAGCATTCTGCGCGAGGCGGATGCGGATGGTGGCGTAGGCGGTTGCGTCGATGAGGACGACGATCGGCAGCCGACGCCCCTCGATCTCAACCTCGCTCTCAAAGATCGCCGTATCGCGGTCGTCGCCTGCCTCGCGGACCTGAAAGCCCGAGATGTTTTCCTTCTTGAGATACTCCTCGAATGTCTTGGCCGCTTCGATCACGACCAATCACCTCCTCGTTTTTGCACGCATCGTTCTAATAATGTTTTATTATAGCATAGCGGAGTGAAAAGGGGAAGAAAAAAGAAGCTGTCGCGTTGGGGGCGGCAGCTCCGTGGGGAATGATGTTATTTAGAATCGGTAATTGCTCCGAAACCAGAGGGTGCGCCCCGGCTCGGAGATATGACCGCCGGCGGGGATGCCGAGACCGACGATGGCGGCCTCGCTGAAATTGACGAACTCGGCATAGGTCTTGTTGAACAGATTGTCGACGCCGAGGGAGAACGTCAGATTCTCATCGGGACGGTAGGCAATGCTGAGCCCGAGTGTGCCGAATCCGCCCGTGGGACCGTAGTCCGTGCCCGTGACGCTGCCGTAGCCCCTATGATAGCGGTTTTGACGGCTGACGAGGCGCCAGACAGCGTTTGCCTCGACTTTTTTGTGGCTGTATTTCGCCGTGAGGTTTGCCTCGAGCGGTGCGATCTGCGGGAGAGGCGCATTGTTTGTGCGGTCCTCGCCGCGCGTGTAGGCGAGCGAGGCGCCAAGCGTCCAGCGCGGCGAGAGTTTGCGCGTGATCTCCGCCTCGAACCCGTAGAGGCGCGCATTTACATTTCCGTAGGGTGTACGCGCGTTCATGCCCATCCCGATCTGCGGCAGGCGCAGGATGTAGTCGTGGATGTGCGCGTAATAGAGCGAGAGGTTTGCGCTCGTCTTCTTGCCCTTGTAGACCCATCCGAGGTCGAGCTGTGTGTTCTTCTCACGGCGCGGACGGTGGGCGGCGGGGTCGGCGTGCATGCCGAGCCGGCGATTGCTGTAAGCGAGCCAGGTATGATAGGCCTCCCAGTAGTCCGCGGGACGCTCCGCATGCCCGACGCCGACGTAGAACGTGAGCGGCTGCTTCTTTGCCGTGCGTTCCCAGCGAACGAAGCCGCTGACGGCACGGTCGCTCGTACTGCCGGGGACGAGATCGCGCGTGAGCATCCCCATCGGATTCCGGAAGCGCGCGTTATGATAGTCCGTGTCAATCTTGTCGTAGCGCAGACCCGTGAGGAGACGGCTGCGCGCGGCGAGATCACGGTTGTACTCGAGGAATATGCCGAAATTCTTGATGTCCATGTCGTTGCTGAACGATCCCTTGAGCATCCGATGTGCCTCGGCGAAGAAATGCGCGTCATGCCGCATCTCGATGCCGACGGCACCGGTGCTCTTTGGCGAGAAACGCAGATCAAGGGCGGCGCGCGCACCGTACTGCACGCGTTTCACATCTGTGCCCATCGCCATCCCTCCTGCGGGGCGCAGGGTGTAGTTGTCCATGATGTGATCAATCGTGTTGTGGTTGAGCTGAACTGTGAGCTTCTCGACCACAGGCGAGAGGTGTTCGTGCTCGAATTTCACACCGTAGCTGTCGCGGTCGAACTGCGGACCGTCCATCATGCCGTGTGCGTATTTTGCCCAGCCGCGGCTGCGGTCGTAGGAGACCTCGAAGAGGGTATTGGGATCGGGCGTCAGACCGACGATGCCCGTCAGGCTGTGGCGGCCGTAGCCCGAGTGGATGCGGTGCCCGCCGCCGTCCTTGTAGTCCTGCGCATAATTGCGCGTCTGGATGAGGCGCAGGTAGCCCTCTTTGCCGCCCGCCGTGATGTCGATGAGATCATCGAACCGGTGACTGCTTGCGCCGAGCACGGAGATATTTCCGCGCACGCCGGGGGCTTCAAAACGCTCTGTTGTGCGCTCAAAGACGACATTGCCCGCAACGCTTGCACCGTAGCGGACGCTCTGCGGTCCCTTATTTACGATGATGCGGCTGAACGTCTCGGGGAAGGCATAGGTGGCTGTGGGGTCCATGCGGTTCGGGCAGCCGCCTGCCATCCCGCCGCCGTTCATGTCCATCACCATGCGTGACCCGCCCATGCCGCGCATCATCGGGTCGCCGCCGAGGCCGCCCTTACGGACGACGGAGAAACCGGGGATCGTCTTCAGGTAGCCCGCGCCGTCGGCCGCAGGGATGGGCTGGCGCGGTCTGCGCGGATCGGTTGCGAGCGTGAGCGGCGTGCGCGTGCGGTAGCCGGTGACGATGACCTCGCCAAGCGTAAATTCGTAGGGCTCATCCTCTGCGGCGGCAGGGCTCACCGCGGCGGGCATATCCATCGTCGTGCCGCTCGTATCGGCCTGCATCGTCTCTGCCGCGTAGGCGTGTGCGCTGAGGGATACGGTGCCGAGCGCTATGCTGAGGAGCGCGAGGCGGCTGAGTTGTCGGGTCATTCAGTGTACCTCCTGTAAAGTGCAAAAATGAGACTCATTATCTCAAAGATAACGAAATGATAACATAATTCAGATAAAGAAAGCAAATAGAAAACTTTAATGAAAGAGCAATATATGAGAATAAAACAGGCGAAGATTCAGCACTATGCACTTGCCGTATCTGTGCACACAAAAAAGCCCCGCAAGGTGTGCTTGCGAGGCTGTGCCGCGGGTGGTGGTGCGGCGGGATCAGTGATGGAACAGGCGGATGTGGGTCATCGCCATTGCGATGCCGTATTTGTCGCAGGTCTCGATGACGTTGTCGTCGCGGATGGAACCGCCGCTCTGCGCGATGTAGGAGACGCCGCTCTGATGCGCGCGCTCGACGTTGTCGCCGAACGGGAAGAAGGCGTCTGAGCCGAGGGCGACCCCTTTGATCGTGCGCAGATAGGCGCGTTTTTCCGCGCGCGTAAAGGGCGCGGGCTTCTCCGTGAAGAGGCGCTGCCAGTCCGCCGCGAGCAGAGCATAGTCGTCCTCGTCGCCCGCCGTGTAGATGTCGATGGCGTTGTCGCGGTCGGGACGGCGGATGTCGTCACGGAACGGGAGCGCGCACACCTGCGGGCTCTGGCGCAGGTGCCAGATGTCCGCCTTGTTCCCCGCGAGACGTGTGCAGTGGACGCGCGACTGCTGTCCCGCGCCGACGCCGATCGCCTGTCCGTCGACGGCGTAGCAGACGGAGTTGGACTGGGTGTATTTCAGCGTGATGAGGGCGAGCAGGAGGTCGCGGCGGGCCTCGGCAGGGATGTCTTTGTTCGCCGTCGGACGCTCGGCGAGGGAGTCCTCTGTGATCTGCACGTTGTTGCGCTGCTGTTCGAAGGTGATGCCGTACACGTCCTTGCGCTCGAGGGCGGGCGGCGTGTAGCTCTCATCCATCTGGAGGATGAGGTAGCTGCCCTTGCGCTTGCTCTTTAGAATCTCAAGAGCCTTTTCCGTATAGCCCGGCGCGATGATGCCGTCGGAGACCTCGCCGCGCAGGAACTCTGCAAGACTCTCATCGCACACATCGGAGACGGCGGCGAAATCGCCGTAGGAGCTCATGCGGTCGGCGCCGCGTGCGCGGACATAGGCGCAGGCGACGGGCGAGAGGTCGCGCCCCTCCGCCGCGCAGGCGCGGGCAAGCGTCTCGGAGAGCGGCAGGCCGAGTGCGGCGCCTGCGGGGCTGACGTGTTTGAAGGAGGCCGCGGCAGGCAGCCCCGACACTTTCCGCAGCTCGCGGACGAGCTGCCAGCTGTTCAGCGCATCGAGCAGGTTGATGTAGCCGGGGCGTCCGTTGAGGACGGTGAAGGGGAGACCGCCGTCCGCATAGACGCGCGCGGGCGTCTGGTTCGGGTTGCAGCCGTATTTCAGTGCGATTTCGTTCATCGTGAGCGCTCCTTTTCTCTCGCATCGGTTGTTCTGTGTTTATTATAGCGGCGGGGGGGATCTGCGGGCAGTGCGGTTCCTACGCCGATTTTTCGACACGGCGGCTGCATTCATACAGATGCTCGGGGGCGATGTCCACATCGTCGCTCCAGACGACGGTACCGTATTCCGCACGCGCACGCAGGAAAAAAGCAGGATTTTTGAGCATGGCATAGAGTTCCTTTTCGAGCAGAGGGCGCGCGTCGTAGAGACGCCGACTGCCGTCTGCAAAGGTAATCAGCAGGGTATAGTCACGCTGTGGCTTGACATCCTCGACGAGCCAGACAGGACGTTTCATAACAGAGGCCTCCTTTCCTCAGCGCAGTGGGGCGATCTTATAGAGCGGCTGCTCGTTTATGGCGAGCTCCCAGTTTGCGAGCAGCTCGTCATGGTGCAGCTCTGCCCATGCGGCGATCAGCTTTTGCTGTTTTCGCGGCATATCCCCATCTGTGATGTCGCCGTTCATATCAAACACCGCATGGCAGCCCTGATACGAGGCGTGGAAATGCGGCGGATTGTGTTCGCCGTTGTTATACATGCGAATGATGATCCCGAAGAACATGGAAATCGTTGGCATAGACGCTGCCTCCTTCGATCCGGTTGTTGATTCTATTATACAATGTATGAACAGCCAGGACAAGAAAGAGGCATAAAAAAGCAAGGATAGGCCTCCGTGTTTGGCAAAGTCTAGAGGCAAACTGTCCCGCTGTGCTCCATGTCCACGGTGACGGCTGCCGTACGGAATACGATCTCATACAGGATGAGCGCGTCGCCGGCGGCATCAATGGTCTCTCCGTAGCCCGGAATCTTCGCCGCAAAGGCATCGGCGAGGTCGAAGATGCTGCGCGTGCTCTGGGCCGCTGTGCCGATCGCGCGGACGTGCGTCGTTCCGCCGTCATGCGGGATGGTCGTAAATGAGACGGTGCTGTTTGCCGCCATCTCGCTCACCTTTGCATTATCGGCGAAGGTGGCAAAGTAAATGCGCCCCTCCTCCGGCACATAGATAAAGTTCACGATGCGCACATGGGGCGTATTGTCCGCGGAGGTTGCGAGAGCAATCTCTCTCTGCGTGCGCATCAAGCGAAGAAATTCATCCGTCATGTTCATTGTCATTCTCCTTTTCTTTCCGGAATACTTGGAGTATAGTATAAAAAGGTGTCAATTTGCGGCACCTTTTATGGAGATGGTGACGATGCATAAATCTGAGCGGCTGAATGACATGATGCGTTATCTCGCGGGGAAAGACCACTTTAACCTGCGCGATCTGATGGAGAAATACAGCATTTCCCGCAGCTCTGCCCTGCGCGATGTCCGCGCGCTTGAGGAGCTGGGCATGCCGATCTTTTCGCGTCCCGGGCGCGGCGGGTCATACGGCATCCTGCCGAACCGGCTGCTTGCGCCGGTTGTTTTCACGGCAGACGAGATGTATGCACTCTATGTTGCGATGCACACACTGGATGCCTATCAGACAACGCCGTTCCATCTGGATATTGCGCGTCTGCGGGAGAAGTTCGAGGGCTGTCTCGCGCCCGTGCACATCGAGCGCCTGCACCGTATCGCGGAGATCCTGCACCTTGATGCGGTGCAGCATCCGAACGAGAGCGCCTGCCTCAAGGACCTCCTGCAGTTTGCCATGGAGGAGCAGCCCTGCACGATTGCATATCGAAAGGGAACGCTGCGCACCTATACGCTGCAGTTCTTTCAAATCAGCGCAGCCTACGGGCAGTGGTACGGGACGGCGTACAATTTTGAGACGGGGCGGGTACAGGTCTTCCGCTGCGATCGGATTGTCTCGGTGCGCCCGTCTGCGGAGGAGGGCAGGGCGCTGTCGGACCTTGTACGTTCTGCCGAGGACCTCTATCGCTCTGCGGATGCGGTCTCTTTTGCCGTGCGGGTCACGGAGCGCGGACGTGATCTCTTTCATAAAGAACACTACCCGTCCATGCACCTTACAGAGCAGGACGGGCAGTGCTGTATTTGCGGGTTTTACAACCCAGGCGAGGAGACGTTCATTGCGGACTATTTTATCCGCTGCGGGGATGCGGTGCTGGAGATTCGGCCGCAGGTGCTGCGGGACGTGATCCGCGTGCGGCTGCGCGCGCTGACGGCGCATTATGAGAGGGTGGGGGCAGACATGCCTCAATCGGAGATTTTCTGATTGCGCGCAGAGCCGCCTGCATACGGCAGCTGCGGGGCGGTGAGGCGGAACGCAAGCGTCTCGCGGTCGACGATGCCGAGGACGGCATCACTGTCGTAGAGGGCGAGCAGGAAGTCTGCCATCTGGGCACTCGTGTGGTAGGTGCCGAATGCCTTGTCATAGTCGTAGGCAGGGTTGTCGTTGGCGACGGCGCCGAACTCGGTCTGCGTTGCGGCGGGGGCTAGGAGCTTTGCACGGAGTTTCGCCCCGCGCGCGGCGAGTTCCTGTGCGAGCCCTTCGGTAAAGGCGCTGACGTAGAATTTCGTCGCGCAGTAGGTGACGACGGACGGGACGATCAGGTAGCCGCCGACGGAGGAGATGTTGATCAGCTGCGTGCCGTCCGTGTCGGCGAAGTCGCGGACGAAGAGCGAGGAGAACATGGTCAGTGCCTCGATGTTCAGGTGAATCATCTGCCGGATCTTGCCGAGGTCCTGCGCGCCGATCGCGCCGTAGCTGCCGAAGCCCGCATTGTTGATCCATGTTCGGAGGGACAGGCCCTTCACCTCGTGATAGACCTGCATGACGCTGTCGGGGTCCGACAGGTCGGCCGTTTTGATGATGATGTCGAGTGTCGGATGCGCTGCGAGGAGTTCCTCCCTCAGCGCATTCAGCCGCGCGGTGCGGCGCGCGATGAGGACGAGGCTGTGCCCGCGCGCGGCGAACGCCCGCGCTGCGGCGGCGCCGATGCCTGCGCTCGCGCCCGTGATGACGGTGTAGTTTGCTGTGTTCTGGCTCATGCGGGGACCTCCTGATCGTGTCCAAATATTTGATACGCTAAGCGCAGTATATCACATTCCGCCAGCTGCGGGCTGCATTTTTTTGCACGGGGAATCCGCTGCGTGATTGTGAAAATACAGTGCTTTTTTGTCTGCGAAAGAGTATAATGAATCCATGGGAAAGAAAGGGAGGTCTTTGCATGGTGCCGCGGTTAGGGCATATCGCGTTCTTGAATGTGCTGCCGCTGACGTATGCGCTCGCGCACGGGGCGGCGGAGGGGCTGGATATCCTGCGCGCCTCGCCGGCGCAGCTGAACGGGCGCCTGGAGGCAAAGGGGCTCGATGTGTCGGGCGTGTCGTCGATCACGTACGCGCGGCATGCGGATGACCTGCTCATCCTGCCCGATGTGTGCATCGCCTCGGACGGCGATGTGCGGAGCGTGCTGCTCGTCTCGCGCGTGCCTGCCGAGGAGATCGGCACGCAGCGCGTCCTGCTCTCGGATCAGTCGGCATCGTCCCATGCGCTGCTGAAGATCATCCTGCGCCGCAGCTACGGAGCGGCACCCGCCTATGAGACGCGTGCGCTCGCGCCGGAGGATCCAGTGCCGGACGGGGCGGCGGCGTCGCTCTTCATCGGAGACGATGCGCTGGAGCTCTATCATCATCCGCCGGACGGCATCCGTATCTACGATCTCGCGTACGAGTGGAAGCGCCTGACGGGCGCACGCATGGTGTTCGGGATCTGGGCGGCGGCGCGTTCGTTCGCGGCGGCGCATCCGGCGGAGCTCGCCATGGTGCATGGGCGGATTGCCGAGGCGTTCCGCCGCTGGGACGAGGCAAAGGATGCAGCGATCGCTGCGGTGCTCGCGGACGGGCGCTTTACGCGCGCGCAGCTGACGGCGTATCTCGGCAGCGCGGTTGTGTGGCATCTGGACGCGGAGACGCTCGCGGGACTGCGCCTCTTTTACCGGTATGCGGCGGAGGACGGGCTGATCGCCCGCACGCCCGCGATCGAGCTGGCGGCAGTTTGACGCGGATTCCGCTTTATAGTAAAATATTCCCATAAAGCAGCGACGAAACGAAGGGAGCGCGATCATAATGCAGATGTGGAAAATCCTTTTAGCGGCACGCGGTATTCTCTGGGCGGCACGTAAACTGAGGAAGCGGCAGCATTTCCGCCGCTGTCTCACGGCGGGGATTGCGCTCGCGGCTGCTGCTCCCCTCGCTGTCCATGCGCCCGCGGAGGCGGCACAGATCCTTGTGAAGGAGGGGATGCGCGGCGGCGCGGTGCGTCATGTGCAGGAGCTCCTCATCCAGGCCGGTTATCTGGACGGCGGGGCGGACGGCATTGCGGGGCCTCTGACGCGTGCGGCGATCGAGCGCTGCCAGGCGGATCACATGCTCGTCGTGGACGGCATCTGCGGCGAGGCGACCTATCGGGTGCTCTCGGGCGGCGCAGAGTACGATCCTGTCGCGCTCGGCATCACGGATGACCGCGGGTCGCAGGTGAGCCGCGGAAGCGGACGGTCGATCTACGTGTCGGCGACGGCGTACAGCGCATACGACCCGGGCAACAGCAACCGCACGGCAACGGGGACGCTCGTGCGTCATGGGGTGATCGCCGTTGATCCCTCAGTCATTCCGCTCGGCACGCGGGTCTTTATTCCCGGGTACGGCGAGGCCGTGGCAGAGGATGTCGGCTATGCAATCAAAGGCTATCGTATCGACGTTGCGTTTGATTCGCATGCAGAAGCATTGATGTTCGGACGGCAGGATCTCGAAATTTTTATCATGGAGTAGTGCAAAGCAGTTATGAATCTCTCTACGGAGCGGGCGAATGAATGGATTCGCCATGCGGCGGCAGCGGGCGTGTATTTCCTGACGCTCGTCGCGTGTTATATCAATATGGGGCAGGACATGGGTGCGGAGTATTTTCTCCCCGCGTTTGTCCCGTTCCTCGCGGTCCTCATGCTCGTGCAGTACGGCACGGGCGTTTCTCTCTTCTCGCGCGGCATGATCGGGGCGATGGTTCCCGGCGTGCTCTGGTGCGTGACGTTCCCGCTCCTCTATGCTTGGACGTATCAGCAGCCGTGGTACAGTTCTCTGATCTACTATGACTTCCTCATCGGGACGGCCAATATGCTCGTGCTCGCCGCACTCGGCGGCGTGCTCTTTCACCTCGGACACCGGCGGCTGACAGCGGCGCTGCTCGCCGTGCTCGGCTTCCTCATGGCCCTCATCCCGCTGACGCAGATCGCCTACTATATGACGGTCTGGCATGCCCTGAGTCCGGCCTCGCTGATGGCGCTCTATCTGACGAACTGGCACGAGGCGGGGGACTACATCGAGTCGACTGTGGGCATCGGGCCCGCAGCGGCGATTGTGCTCGGCCTTCTCGTGCTCGTTTATCTCTCGTACCGCAGCTATCTCGTGCTCAGCCGGCGCATCTATCCGAGCGCCGAGGGATCGCGCATGGGCGCGCTTCTTGTCGTCATGCTCATCGCGGCAGCCGTGCACATTGCGCTCATTCCGGAGTGCTCGATCGCGGCGATTTACAAAGACGTGACAACGTATGTTGAAGAAACGCAGTCGTACAGTCTGAATCAGGGCGAGAGATATGCATCACTCATCATCGACATGGAGAATACGCTCGCTGCACGCGCGCCGGGCACGGTGATCTTCGTCATCGGCGAGTCTGCTTCGCGCGACTACATGCACTACTATACGCCGGGCTTCCCGTATGAGAATACGCCGTGGCTTGAGAGCATGGCGGAGCGCGACGGCTTCCTCATCTATCAGAACACCTACTCCGCATGGACGCAGACGGTCCCTGTCCTCGAGCGTGCGCTGACGGAGAAGAGCCAGTACAACGACAAGGAGTTCTTCGAATCGGCGTCGCTGATCGACGTGGCGAAGAAGATCGGTTATCATACGTACTGGTTCAGCAACCAGGGGCGCTACGGGCAGTTCGACAGCGCGATTACGATGGTCGCAAAGACGGCGGACACGGCGGAGTGGACGGACGATTCCTATACCTTTACGACGAAGTTTGATGAGAGCCTGCTCCCGTACCTCACGCGGATCGACCCGCATGCCAACAACTTCATCGTGCTGCATCTGATGGGCAGCCATATCTACTACAACAACCGCTATCCGGACGAATGGGCGAAGTTCGCCTCGGCCGACGGCGACTCGGTGATGACGAGCGCGCCGTCGTACGCGAACAGCATTCTCTACACGGATCACATTCTCGCGGAGATCTTTCATTATGCGGAGAAAAATCTGAACCTCCGCGCGATGGTCTATTTCTCCGATCACGGCGAGAATCTGAAGATCTCACACAACCCCGATGTGTTCCGCTTCGACATGGTGCGCATCCCGTTCTTCATCTATCTCTCGCCGGAGTACCGCGCCGCGTTCCCGCGCCGGACGGAGACGCTCGCCGCGCACCGGGAGGCGTATTTCACGAACGATATGATGTACGATACGGTCTGTGGCCTTCTCGGAGCGCCGTCGAACCGCTATGATCCGCGGCAGGATTTCTCCAGTCCCTCGTACGGCTTTACGCGCGAGACGCTGACGACGATGCTCGGCACACACGCGCTCACCGAGGATGTCGAGCCGCCCGTGTACGCGGCGGGCGTGCCTGCGGAATCCGATGCGCAGACCAAATAGAGAGCTCCTTATCGGCCAACTTCATATGCTTCGAAGGAGGATCGGTCATGCATTTCTACTGCGAGCGATGCAAAAAGGAATACCCCGTCGCGACGCACGCCTATGCGTGTGAATGCGGCGGGCTTTTTCGCCTGTATCAGACTGCGATGGACGCGGAGGACTGCCATGAGGCAGTGACCCTCGGCGAGACGGAGACGCCGCTCCTGCCGCTCAAGGTGGACGGGCATCAATTCTTTTTCAAAATGGAGGACCGTCAGCCGACGGGCTCGTTCAAGGACCGCGGGGCGAAGCGCCTCATCGGCGAACTCGCGCATCTCGGCATCGATCACGTCGCCGTTGACTCTGCGGGCAACGCGGGCGCGGCGGTTGCGGCCTATGCGGCGGCGGCGGGAATCGCGTGCAGGGTCTATGTGCCCGACGATATCTCCGCCGAGCGCGCCAAGCAGATCGCGGCGTACGGCGCTGCGGTCATTCGCGTGCCGAACGGGCGTATGAACGCCGGCAGCACGGCGCGCGCGGAACTCGGCAGCGACTACTACGCCTCGCATATCTACAACCCGCTCTTTGCCGACGGCATCAAGAGTATGGCGCACGAGATCTATCGCCAGCTCGGCGATGCGGTGCCCGACTACATCTTCGTCCCCATTGGCAACGGATCGCTGCTGCTCGGGCTCTATCAGGGCTTTGTCGAGATCGGTCGGCTGCCGCATCTCGTCGGCGTGCAGAGCACGAAATGTGCGCCTGTCGTCGAGGCCTTCCACGGTCTGCCCGAGACTCCGCGCAAAAACACGATCGCCGAGACCATCCGCGTGGGCGCACCGCCGCGCATGGATGACATCCTGCAGGCGCTGCGCCGGAGCGGCGGCGATGCCGTTGCCGTTGAGGACAGCGAGATCCTAAAGGCGGCAAAGACGCTCAACCACCGCGGCATCTACGCTGAGCTCACCGCGGCGGCAGGATTTGCCGGGGCGCGCGCATTCTTTGCGGACGGCATGCCCGACAACTACCGCGTCGTCATCCCCGTGCCCGGCAGCGGGCTGAAGCGATAGCGCCATGCTGCACGCGATCATCGACATCGGCTCGAACACCATCCGCATGGCGGTCTACCAGATCGAGGGCCGACAGTTCTCCCTGCTCATGAAGCGCAAGCACACCGTCGGCCTCGCGGGCTATCTCGAGAACGGCCGCCTCGTGCGCGCGGGGATCGAAAAGACGGTGAAGATCCTGCGCGGATTCACAAGCTTCATCGACACGTTCCGCATCCCGCACGTCCATGCCTTTGCGACGGCGGCCCTGCGCAGTGCAGTCAACAGCCGCGCGGCCGTGGGGGAGATCGCGCGGCGCACGGGGGTGCAGGTCCGCATCATCTCCGGCGATGAGGAGGCGATGTACGACTTCATCGGCGCGACGCAGAACATCACGCATGCAGACGGCATCATGATCGACATCGGCGGCGGCAGCACCGAGATCATTGCCTATGAAAATCACGAGATGAAGGGGCGCTGGAGCCTTCCGCTCGGTTCGCTCGCCATGAGCAAGGAATATGTATCGGGGCTTCTGCCTGTACCCGCGGAGTGCGCTGCCATCAAAGACGCGGTGGCCGGCGTTCTGGAGGAGACCCCTGCCGTGCGGGATCTGCGTGCGCGCCACATGGTCGGCATGGGCGGCGTCCTCAGCAGTGCGAGCCGTATGCATGCGCTGCTCCATCCGGAGGAGCCCCCGCGCCTCCTGCGCAGCGCGGCGCTGACGGAGATGATCGCTATGTTCGGCAGCGGACAGCCCCTCAGTGAGCAGGACACCGCCGTCCTGCTGCGCGCTGCCCCCGACCGCCTCCACAACATCGTCCCCGGTATGATCATCGCGAGCGTCCTTGCCGAGACCTTTGCCGCAGAGGACATCCGGTACAGCGATTCCGGCGTGCGGGAGGGATATATCTGGAAAGAGATCATCGGCGTGGAGCAGGCGTGATGAACACGCTGCTCCATGAAATAGAATGACCGAGGAAAAACAGCACAGTCAGTATTGACGCGAAACAAAAGCGCCCCTCCGCAGATCGGAAGGGCGCTTGCTTTATACTGATATTCCTAATTTTTCATTAAATATGTATCTTGCGCCTGCACATCTGCACGGAAACGGTCGCGAATGAGCGCATAGGAAATAAGGTTCATGAGGAATATTTTGATCTCAGGATCGTCGATGTACCATGGGCGATCATGGTGCAGAGTACCAAGTAGATAGCCGTCCTTACGGACGATGCGGGGATATAGTTCCTGCACATAGGGGCGCAGCTCGGAGCGCTTGCGTGCGCCAAGCTGGCCGACAGTGATGCTTCCATTGTGGGTAAATGTGCAGGCCGTTCCATCTCTGTCCATATATGTGTCAGCTGCCAGCTGCAGCGCATGGTGAATGCCGTTCTCTCCGTCGATCGCAATGCAGAGAATGGTGCGGTTATCTCCGTAGGCGTTGATGCCGATGGAGGTGAACTCTGTGCCTCCCTCCGTCTCGATGAGAAAAGAGCGATACAGGTTGCAGTAGCCACGCCCAGAGGCGTTCCCATAGCGCAGATATCGGCAGCCGTAGTCCTCCAGCAGGGTGAACAGGCCGTACTTGCGCGGACGCAGGGAATGCGAGTCATCCATGAGTGCGCTATAGAGATTTGCCAGCGGGATGAGTTTGCTCCGGTCGGTCCCCTCTGCAAAGGTTCCGTCCTCGATGCACTCTTCGATGAAATTTCCTGGTCGTTTCCACGAGGGGCGCCTCCACGGGGGCGGAGGCGGAATCTTTTGATCGTGTGCGGAGAGCATTCCACGATAGGTCGGCAGGCGGGACAGCTCCTGATACGTTTCTTCCTCCTCATCCCAGCAATAACTCTCACATGCAATGCCATTGGTAATCATGACATAGCGGGCATCAAGTAGGTCTGCATAATGGGTCGCCTGCTCATAGACACGGTCGTCAATGGGGATATGAGGAGCTTTGCACTCAATAATGCACAGAACGGCAAGGGTGTCACTCTCGTTATAACACTCAATTGCAATGTCTGCGCGGAGACGGGATTTCAGACCATATTCGGAAAGAGGCTTCTCGACGCAGATAGAGTGCGCTGGGATGTTTCGGTCGCGCAGGAGAAATTGTATGACCTGCTGGCGAACGGATTCTTCGGGGGTGACCGTGATGAGACGCTCGCGTATAGGATCAAGATAGTGCGGCTGTCCATTTCGAAAGTATGTCTTTGGAAGCGGCATCCGGTCGAGTACAGGGGCAATATCCCGAACTCTCATAATGAACTCCTTTCTCTTTTTCAACAGACATAGAAAAGCGATCATACTCCAGACGGGCACATATACTGGAGTATGATCGCAGAATCTTATTTTATCCTTCAGAGTCGCCCATCCACTCCTCGGAGAAGACGGGAGCGTCCTTGACAAGGGCGACGATCTCCTGCCGCGTTGCCTCGATTTCCTCGGGCGAGAGGACGGAGGTGAGCGGTTTTGCCAGGAGGGTGCCGATATATGCCATGTCCTCCTCATGCATGCCGCGTGTGGTCGGGTTGGTGGTGGAGAGCCGCAGTGCCTGGAGGAAAAGGCCGGAGCTCATCGTGGGGATGTTCTCGCGCATCGCGCGTATGTCGATCTGAGCAATGGCCTTGGATGCCTCCGCGAGATCGATGCCGGCCGCGGCAGAGGCGAGGACGAGATGTGTGTCCGTCCCGCCGCAGAGAACAGAGGCGCCGTGATCGGCAAGGGAGCGTGCGAGCACCTCGGCATTCTTTACCACCTGCTCCGCATAGCTGCGGAATCCGTCTGTGCCCGCCTCGCGCAGGACAACGCCGAGCGCGGCGAGGTGGTTCATGTGGAGTGCCTCATGCCCCGTATTGATGACCGCTGCATCCAGGCAGTCGGCAATCTCTTCTTTGCAGAGGACGACGGCGCCGTCGGGCCCGCGGAGCGATCCGTTCGTGGAGAATGTCACGACATCCGCGAGCATCACGGGCGAGGGGATGACCCCCGCGGCGACGAGGCTGACGGACTGGCTGATGTCGACCCAGAGGTAGGCGTCGATGCCCTTGGCGATATCGTAGAGGATACGGTAGTCGATCGTCCGCGGGTAGCTGACAGGAGAGTAGATGATGAGCTTCGGCTTGACGCGCTCGGCCTGCTCGCGCACCGCGCCCCAGTCGACCTGCTGCGTTGCCGGGTCGATGCCGCAGTTTTCGAAGGTATAGGAGAGCCCTACGGCATGGTCCTGCTTGCGCAGGTTGAACGACAGGACCGTATCGCCGGGGTTGAGGAGCGCTTGGAACACGACGCGCGAGGCGGAGGCGATGCTCCCGAGACGGACGATGGCATGGTCGCTGTGAAAGAGTTCTTTTGCGCGTGCGCAGACAATGGAGGTGAGACGCAGACCGAGGCTGGTTGCCTTGTTGCTGCGTTCATAGACGCTGTTCGTCAGGATGCTTCCCTCGAGGTACTTCGCAAACGGCGACATGGCATTCATGTTCGGCAGGAGTGAGAGCGTGTAGCGCTGGCGCTGGCGCTCATCCTCGAGCAGCGTATAGATCTCGGGATCAAAGGCCTTCAGTTGATTGGCGACTTCTTCTCTTTTCATGGGCGGTTCTCCTCTTACGTTTTCGCAAAAGATCATAGGAACAATGCGGCAGCTCCGCATGACAGACTGTATGCGTTTATTATAGCACAACGGAGCGCGTTGGTCACCCGATTTTGATGTTTCTGAGGATTTTATGCTGAAAAAAAGACGCGCCCCGAAGGACGCGTCTGTGCTTGTTCGAAAGAAAGACGGCTCAGTCGATTAGAACGGCCATACAAGCGGGATGACGACAAGGCAGACGATCAGCGAGATAAAGACAAGCGGAAGTCCGACCTTGACATAGTCCATGAATTTGAACTGACCAGGTCCAAGAACGAGCGTGTTCGGCGGCGTTGCAACCGGCGTCGTGAACGCGCAGGATCCTGCGATACCGATCGCCATGACGACCGGGTACGGCGAAACGCCGACGGACTGTGCGATCGAGATCGCGATCGGCGCGAGAAGCGCCGCTGCTGCCGTGTTGGACATGAACTGTGTCAGACCGCAGGAGAGTGCGAACATCGCCGCGACGATGACAACCGCAGAGGGTGCATCGCCCATGAGGCCGACAACGAAGTCAGCGATAACCTTGCCCGCGCCGCTCTTGTCCATTGCGCCTGCGAGTGGGAGCATACCTGCGAAGAGGAAGATCGTCGTCCAGTCAATGCCCTGGTATGCCTGCTTCTCATTGAGGCAGCCCGTGAGCACGCAGAGGAGACCGCCGATGATGGCAGACATCTGCATCGGGACGTTGATGTCCTTCTCGAGAACCATCGCGATGATAACGCCGACGAGGATCGCTGCGCAGATCATCATCTTGCGCGGATCCTTTACTTCCTCTTTCTTATCAGCTGCGCCCTCGGGCACAACAGCCATGTTCTGCGGGCAGAGCTTGCGGCCGACCGTGAGCATGTAGAGAACGCCGACGATCGAGAGAGGAACACCAATCCATGCAAACTCGAAGAAGCCGAACGGCGTGAGTCCGCTCGCGCCGAGCGTTGCGCTCATGAGGATGTTCGGCGGGGTGCCGACCATCGTGATCGTGCCGCCGACGTTTGCGGCGACGGCGAGACCCATGAGCTGGGGCCCAACCGGAACCTTTGCAGCTGCGCAGATCTGGACAACAACGGGCATGAGGCACGCGACGGTCGCCGTGTTCGAGGAGACCGCGGACAGAACGATTGTGATAAGCATGATTGCTGCCATCAGCGAGCGCTCATTTGTTCCAGACTTTTTAACAACAGCTATGCCGATTTTCTGCGCGACACCTGTTTGGAACATCGCCGCGCCGATGATGAACATACCTGCGAAGAGAACGACGGTGGAATTCGATAATCCTGCAAAAACCTCCTTCGGAGTCAAGACTCCCAACAACCCGAGCGAGATTGCCGCTCCAATTGCCGTGACTGCCAGCGGGATAAGCTCGGTAGCAAACAGGAACGCTGCTACTGCGAGAACCCCCAGTGTCACCATTGCTGCATCCATAGAAACATCTCCTATCATACAGTTCTTCTAGTTCCCGTTTTTAGGAAATACAGATAAATTCAGTCACATCATTTTGGCGCATCTTTTCCATCCCGCCTGCGCAGCCAATCCTCCGAGGAGCGAGAGCGTATAGCGCTGGCGCTGGCGTTCCTCCTCCAGCAGAGCATAGATCTCGGGGTCAAATGCCTTCAGATGATTTGCAACTTCTTCTCTTTTCATGGGCGGTTCTCCTCTTACGTTTTCGCAAAAGATCATAGGAACAATGCGGCAGCTCCGCATGACAGACTGTATGCGTTTATTATAGCACAACGGAGCGCGTTGGTCACCCGATTTTGATGTTTCTGAGGATTTTTGCCGAGAGAATATTTTTGCGCAGTAAAAAACTCCGGCGGAGCGTCTGCGCTCCGCCGGAGGGATTGGGCGAGAGGTTATTCCTTGTGGAAGAGATTCTTGATGATGTTCATGCGTTCGCTTGCCGCATGTTCATGCACCTCGTTCGTATCGGCCTCGGGGTAGAAGATGCTTGCCATGGCCTCCGTGTTGATCCACTCCTCGGAGAAGATGGGCTTGCCGATGATGAGCTTGGCGATGGCCGTGCGGATCTCGTCCTCCTCGTGCGCGCTGATGCCGCCGGAGAGAACGCGCGCCAGCATTTGACCGACGAGGGTCATGTCCTCCTCCTTGAGACCGCGGGTCGTCGGATTCAGCGCGGAAAGGCGCAGGGCCGAGAGAACCATCTCCGAGCGCATCGTTGAAATGCGGTCGCGCTTTGTCTGCACGCCCATCCGCACGAGTGCGTGCACCGCGTCTGTGGTATCTACGTTGGGCGCGGGCGCTGCCAGCACGAGATGGGTCTCGGTTCCGCCGCACAGGAGCGTTGCGCCGCGGCTCTCAAGCGAGGCTGCGAGCGCCTTGGCATTCCGCAGCACCTGCTCGCCGTAGGCACGGAATTTCGGCTGTGCCGCCGCGTGCAGGGCAAAGGCCAGCGCAGCAAGACGGTTCGCGTAGAGCGCGGTATGCCCGCTGTTGACGACGGCCGTATCCAGTTGGTCCGCCAGTTCCTTTTTGCAGAGGAGGACCGCACCCTCGGGGCCGCGCAGCGAATCGCCCGTCGGGAAACTCACGACATCGGCGAGCGGCACGGGGGAGGGGATGAGACCTGCTGCGATGAGGCCGACGCATTGACCGATGTCCACCCAGAGATAGGCGCCGACCTCGCGTGCGACGGCGGCGAGGCGCTGATAGTTCGGGATGCGCGGATAGCTGACCGGGGAGAAGATGATGAGCCGCGGCTTCAGCTCCTTTGCCATCGCCAGGACGGCATCCCAGTCGACCCGCTGCGCCGCGGGGTCGATGCCGTAGTTCTCAAAGCGATAGTTCAGCCCCGCACAGTGTTCCTGTTTGCGCAGGTTGAACGAGAGCACGGTATCGCCGGGCTGCAGCAGACCGAGGAAAACTACGCGCGAAGCAGCGGCAATGTTCCCGAGCCGGACAATGGCGTGCTCGCTGTTAAAAAGCTCTGCGGCACGCGTGCGCGCGAGCTCCTCGGCTGCATTTCCGTGCCGCGCGCTGCAGCTCTCGATGCTGCTGCCTGCGAGCGGGCTCCCGACGAGATAGGCTGCCAGCGGAGACATGGCGTTGACTGTCGGGACCAGCGAGAGCATATTGCGCTGCCGCTGCACCTCATCCTGCAGGAGGCCAAAGACAGCCGGGTCAAACGCCTTCAGATGGTTGAGCAGTGTTTCTTTTTTCATGGAGCATCCTCCTCATTTGTCCGGGCCGTGCGGCACCTCCGCACGGCCAATAAAAAACAGGTGCGCCCCGGGATGGGGCGCACCTGTTCACGGTGAACCAACGTACTCTGTTTCCAGTTCGCATTGTTCACGGTCGAGCATTCTGAGAGGAGAACCGCTCAGCTGTTGCCGCTTATGTCTGACAGTTCCTTAGAACGGCCATACGATCGGGATAACGACCATGCAGAGGATCAGCGAGAGAATCGCAAGAGGCAGGCCGACCTTGACATAGTCCATGAAGCGGAACTGACCGGGCCCGAGCACGAGCGTGTTCGGCGGGGTCGCAACCGGCGTCGTGAACGCGCAGGATGCGGCAATGCCGATCGCCATGATGACCGGATACGGCGAAGCGCCGATGGACTCTGCGATCGAGATGCCGATCGGAGCGAGCAGCGCCGCTGCCGCCGTGTTCGACATGAACTGCGTCAGACCGCATGAGAGAATGAACATCGCCGCGACAATGACGAGCGGCGAGGGAGCCTCGCCCATGAGGCCGACGACGAAGTCCGCGATGAGCTTGCCCGCGCCGCTGTGATCCATGGCGCTGGCGAGCGGGAGCATACCGGCAAAGAGGAAGATCGTCGTCCAGTCAATGCCCTGATATGCCTGCTTCTCGGAGAGGCAGCCCGTCAGCACGCAGGCGAGTGCGCCGATGATGGCAGACATCTGCATCGGGACGTGGATATCCTTCTCGAAGACCATCGCGACGATGACCGCGAGCAGGATTGCAAGGCAGACCATCATCTTCTTCTTGTCCTTCGGACCGTCCTCGCTCGCGGATTCTCCCTCTACCTTCACCATGTGGCGCGGGCAGAGCTTGTAGCCGACTGTGAGCATGTAGACGAGACCGAGGATGGAGAGCGGGACACCGATCCATGCGAACTCAAAGAATCCGAACGGGGTGAGTCCGCTTGCGCCGAGCGTTGCGCTCATGAGGATGTTCGGCGGGGTACCGATCATCGTGATCGTACCGCCGACGTTTGCCGCGACAGCGAGTGCCATCAGCTGCGGCGACACGGGAACCTTTGCGGCCGCGCAGATCTGAATAACGACCGGCATGAGACAGGCGACCGTCGCCGTGTTCGAGGACACCGACGACAGGATGATCGTGATCAACATCAGGGCCGTCATCAGCGCGCGCTCGTTCGTGCCGGACTTCTTCACCACGGCAATCCCGATCCATTGGGCGAGTCCCGTTTGGAACATCGCCGCTCCGATGACGAACATGCCCGCGAAGAGCACGACGGTGGAGTTCGACAGCCCGGCAAAGACTTCCTTCGGCGTCAGAACACCCAGGAGGCCGAGTGCGACTGCCGCACCCATTGCCGTGACTGCGAGCGGGATGATCTCGGTGGCGAAGAAGATCGCCGCCACGGCGAGCACTCCCAGTGTCAGCGTTGCTGCATCCATAGAATACATCTCCTATCATATCAGTTCTTCTAGTTCCCGTTGTATATTTCGGAAACTTTCTTTCGACAGAATTCTTAATTCTCTCTCTTTTCTGGTTTTCCTGCTAGTTTTGGAGAAAAATTGCAATGAAATTTTTTTATAAAAGCGATAAATAAGAGTAATTTGCGTGAAAATTGCGCGCGCTTCCAATCGATACGGAAATTATTCTGCCGAAGATGCGGCAATTATTTTATGGATGCGAGATGGATCGGGATGCGCAGATGCGGTGTAAAATTGGTTGACAAATATATTTCCATTTCATTATACTGCAATAGCGATTAAAGTCAAATGGACTTCATCAGCAGATTCGGTGCCCGAACGGGCATGAAGGCAGGTTTTTGTGTGGAAAAGCCCCGTCTCATCTCGGACGGGGTTTTTGTAATGACGCATGGGAATGTGCGGTGTATTTTGCCGCGCTCGGAGGAGAGCCTCTATCTCCCAATGCCGCGCACGACGGCGATGAATCCTTCATCCCCTCGGCCTGCCTGCCGGGGGCATGCGGAGCATGGCGGAAGGGGCGAAAAGAGCGGCTGCTGGATGAAGAAACTCTTTGTGCAGCAGCCGCTTTTGCTGTTCCTAAATGCAGAGAAAGGAGCTCTCTATGCGATATCTGCGCGCGCTCGTCCTGCTCATATTTTTGCTTGCGCTTGCGGGCTGCGGGCAGAGCATTGAGGAACGGACGGAGGGGACAAGCGCCGCGGCGGACGATACGATCGTCCTCGCGGCGTATCGCCCGCTCGCTCCGGGCGTGCATGACAGCTACTACTGCAGCCGGATCCTCGGCGTCTGGGAACCGCTCATCACGGCGGATGAGGAGACGGGCGCGCCTGCGCCGTGCCTCGCCGTGTCCTGGGAGATGCTGGACGACGGACGCGTGTGGGTATTCCATCTGCGGCAGGGGGTGCGTTTTCATGACGGGACGCCCTTCACGGCGCAGGCGGTTGCGGACAATATCGCGTGGATGGGCAAGGGGGCGCCTTTGAGCATTTTCTACTCCCGCAGCCGCAAGAACTACTATCCGAATCTCGTCCGCGTGGAGCCTCTCGACGAGCTGACGGTGCGGATGACCTTTGCCAAGCCGAACGTCAATCAGCTCTACAATATGATGAATTTCGGCAGCCCGATCTATGCCCCTTCGTGCCTTGCGGATGACGGCTCGTTCGCGGGGACCGCGTGCGGGACGGGGCCGTTCCGCATCGCGGAGAATGTGCAGGACCGCTATGTCGTTCTTGAGCGCAACGAGGATTACTACGGGGAAAAGGCGCGTGCGCGCCGCATCCTGATCCGCACCATCCCGAGCCCCGATGTCCGCTTTGCCGCGCTCAAGGCGGAGGAGATCATGGGCGTGCTGGATGTCAGCGCGATGCCGCCGGTGCTGGCGGATGAGCTGGCGCAGGACGAGCGGTTCGCCGTCTCGGTCAGCCGTTCGATCATGGTGTGCTATCTGGCGTTGAACGGGACGCGGCCGCCGTTCAACGATGTCCGCATGCGGCGCGCTGTGAGTCTCCTGCTCGACCGCCGCCTGCTCGCAGATGCGCTCTATCTCGGCTATGCAGAGCCGACGACGAATCTGCTGAGCATCTCCAGTCCGTTCTACAAGGAGTTCCCCGTGGCACGGGACACGGCGGAGGCAAAGCGGCTCGCGCATGAGGTGCTCGGCGATGCGCGGCAGGAGATCGTCTACTGTGTGAACGGCGCGGACCCGATCGCCAAGGGCGAGGCGGAGCTGATTGCATACTGGCTCGCAGACATCGGCCTCGATGTGCGCATCGAGGCGCTCGAGGCGCCGATGCTGACGGCGCGGATGCGGCGCGGGGACTACGACATCGCGCGCAGCCAGCAGGGTCTGCCGAACGGCGATCCGCTCTATGTGTTCAATGGCTTTTTCGTGCCGAACGGGCCGCGGAACAAGGCGCTGTCGCTCGGCTATGACAATCCGGAGGTGAACGCGCTCCTCGCGGAGCTCGACACCGCGGCGGACGAGGGGAGGCGGCGGGCGCTCTTTGATCGGCTGCAGGAGATCGGCGTGGAGGAACAGCCGGTCGTCCCGCTCTATTTTGATGAAAACATTGTGGTCTACAATGCGGCGCGCCTGACGGGATACCGGGCGCTGCGCTACGGGGTGTCGCTGGCGGAGGTGGCGTGGAGATGAATGCGGTGCAGCGCTATATCTGCGGGCGGCTTGCAAGCGCTCTGCCGGTGCTCTTCGGCGTCAGTCTGCTCGCGTTTGGCCTCGGACAGCTCTCGCCGGGCGATCCGGCAGAGATTATGCTGGAGGGGACGGGGATGGGCATGCCGTCCGCCGAGGAGGTCGCTGCACTGCGCTCCTATCTCGGTCTGGATCAGCCGTGGTACGCGCAGTACGGGCTGTGGCTGCGGCGCCTCCTGCACGGGGACGGCGGCATGTCCTACCATCTGGGGATGCCGGTCTTCACGGCGCTCCTCGACCGGCTGCCTGTGACGGCGGCGCTCGCTGCGGCGGCTCTCGTATGGGCGGTAGTCGGCGGCATCGGGCTCGGTCTCGCGATGGCCTATCTGCGCGGGACGATGTGGGAGCAGATGGTGCGCGGCGCAACGCAGGTCATGCTGGCAGCGCCGTCGTTCCTCACGGCGATCCTGCTCATCCTGGTCTTCGGCGTGTGGCTCCATATCCTGCCGACGAACGGCGTGGAGTCCGCGGCGGGCTATGTTCTGCCGTCACTCGCGCTCGCGCTTGTGACGCTCGCGATGACGGCGCAGCTGCTCGACAGTCAGCTGCGCGGCGCCCTCTCGTCCTTTTACGCGCGCGTTGCACGCCTGCGCGGTCTCAGCGAAGGCCGCGTACTCCTCGTCTATGCGCTGCCGAACGCAATGCTCCCCGTGGCCGCGATGCTGGGGAATTTCTTCGCAGCTGTGCTCGGCGGAGCGATCGTCGTGGAGACGGTCTTTGCTCTGCCGGGCATCGGCTCGCTCGCGCTCGACGCGATCCACTACCGCGACTATCCGTTGCTGCAGGGGTATGTGCTGTTCCTGGGAGCGATCTATGTACTCGTGACCCTCGCGGTCGATCTCCTGCTCGCACGCATGGACCCACGCATCCTGCCGGGAGGTGAGCGGTGATGGAGCGCTGGATGGGCTGCGCTGCCGTGCTCGTACTCGCGGGGATTGTCCTCTCCGGCATATTTGCCCCGCAGCTGGCGCCGATGAATCCGTTCGAGCCGAATATGGCGATCCGCCTGCAGGGACCAACGGCGGCACATCTTCTCGGCACGGATGCACTCGGGCGCGATCTCCTGAGCCGGATGCTCTACGGCGGGCGCAGTGCGATCCTGCTCTCTCTGGTCTCGACGGTGCTGGCGCTCGGCATCGGGACGATTGTGGGCGTGCTCGCGGGATATTTCGGCGGGCGGACGGATGCCGTTCTGACGATGGTCAGCAATGTGTTCCAGGGGATCCCGGGCATCAGTTTCATGGTGGCCGTCGCGGGCTTTGTCGGACCCGGCGCTGCGGGCCTATTGCTCGCGCTCGTTGCGGGCTCGTGGGCGGGGTTCTCGCGCATCGTGCGTGCGGAGGTCATGGGGCTCTCTGCGCAGCCCTATGTAGAGAATCTGCGTGTGCTCGGCTGCAGCGACGGGCGGATGATCCTCCGGCACATTCTGCCGGCGCTCGGCGGGACGCTGCTCGTGCTCGGCTCGCTGCGGCTCGGACGCGGGGTGCTTGCGATCGCGGGGCTGAGTTTCCTCGGCCTCGGCGTGCAGCCGCCGACGCCGGACTGGAGCACGATGATCAGCGATGCAATGCTCTACTACCGCCAGGCGCCGCATCTCATCATCGTGCCGGGCGCGGCGCTTGTCCTGCTCGTGGGCGCGCTCAATACGGTCGGGCAGATGCTGCGCCGCCGCTTCGATATACATCGGGAGGTGCGCGGATGAGGGGGCAGCAGCATGCGTTTGCCGTGCACGGACTCACTGTGCGCTATTCGGACGGCGCGGGCGGCATATCGGCGCTCGATCATGTGGATGCTGTGTTCCCCGCGGGGGGCGTGACGGCGATCATCGGAGAGAGCGGCAGCGGGAAATCGACGCTCGGACAGGCGCTTTTCGGCGCACTGCCTCCGGGAGCTGCAGTCGAGGGACAAGTGCTGTTCGGCGCTGCGGACGTGACCGCGCTCGGACAGGAGGAGCTGCGCCGCCGTTACTGGGGCAAACAATGGGGCATCGTGCCGCAGCTGCCGCGGGCCGCGCTGAGCCCGGTGCACCGCATCGGGCGGCAGATGGCGGATGTGCGGCGCGGAGCGGGACGCCCCGCATGGGACGAGGCGCAGTATGCGGCGCTCCTTGCGCGGTTCGGCTTTGACGATCCGCAGCGGGTGCTGCGTTCCTATCCGCATGAGCTCTCGGGCGGAATGCTGCAGCGCGTGCTCTGTGCGATGGCGGACGCAGGCGAGCCGCAGTGGATTCTCGCGGACGAGCCGACGAAGGGGCTGGATCCTGCCGTCTGGCAGATGGCTGCCGATAATCTGCGCCGCCTGTGTGCGTGCGGAAGGGTATCCCTCCTCCTCATCACCCACGATATCCCGCTCGCCGCGCAGCTGGCTGACCGTGTCGTCGTCATGCAGGCGGGGCGGATTGTGGAGCAGGGGACGGATGTGTGGGCGCATCCCGCGCACCCGTACACGAAGGCGTATTTCCGGGCGCAGCCGCAGTTCCTGGCGCATGAAAAAAGGACAGGCACCGAACGCAAACCTGCACCGGCAGAGGAATCCCCCCGCAGCCCTGCCGTACTCGAGGCGCGCGCGGTGACGAAGAGCATGCGCGGTCGTGCGGCGGATGAGCCTCTGCGCATTCTGGATGCGTGCAGTCTCGTCGTTGCCGAGGGACGCACCATCGGACTCGAGGGGCGCAGCGGTGCGGGCAAGAGTACGCTCGTGCGCATCCTGCTCGGGCTCATTCCCGCGGACGGCGGCGCGGTTCTGTGGGAGGGGCGCGATCTGACGACGCTTTCGCGTGCGGAGATGCGGGCCTTTCGCCGGAGCGTGCAGCTCGTTGCGCAGAATCCGGAGCAGGCATTCGACCCGCGCTGCACAATGGAGGAGAGTCTGCGGGAGGTTTTTGCGATTCATCCGTCCCTGCTCGATGAGGGCGGCTCTGCGAAAGAACAGATCGCAGCGGTACTGCGCGCCGTGGAACTGACCGCGCACGTTTTGGGGCGGCGGCCGCACGAGCTCTCGGGCGGCGAACTGCAGCGCGCGGCGATCGCACGGGCGCTGCTCACAAAGCCGCGGATCCTGCTCCTCGATGAGCCGACGACCATGCTCGACGTCTCTATTCAAGAGCAGATTCTGCGCCTGTTCCTGCGGCTGCGCGCGGAGCGCCGCCTCGGCATGCTGCTCATCTCGCACGACCGCGCGCTGCTCACCTGTTTTGCCGATGAAATTCATACGTTGGACGCGGGGAGGGTGCAGTAGGCATCGGACTGCAAAGATTTGAACAAGGCGGAGGCGCCCGCGCGGACACGATTCGACATCGGCGCGCCGGTCTTGGTATGTTCGGCGCTGGTCTCGATGCGGCAGAGGTCCTGTTTGAAGTGGCGCAGGGCGAAAAATGGTCCGCGGAAATGCGGGGCTTTCGCCGGGCTGCAGATTCGTGTAGAATGGAGAAAAAGGATGGACAGGAGGAACTGCGATGAAGATTGTTGTACTCGACGGGTATACGGAGAATCCGGGCGACATCAGCTGGGCGCCGCTCGAGGCGCTCGGTGATGTGACGGTCTATGACCGCACCTCCTATGCGGAGTCGCCGCTGATCGCTGAGCGCATCGGCGCTGCGGAGATCGCCGTGACGAACAAGACGCCGCTCACGCGTGCGGTGATCGATGCCTGCCCGAACCTGCGTGCGATTGCCGTGCTCGCGACGGGATACAATGTCGTGGATACGGTGTATGCGCGCACAAAGGGGATCCCCGTCATGAATGTGCCGGCCTATGGTACGGACAATGCAGCGCAATATGCTGTCGCTTTGCTCCTCGAGGCGTGCTCGCACGTCGGGCTGCATGACCGCTCGGTGCATGCGGGAGAGTGGACCGAGAGCGCGGACTTTTGCTACTGGAAGCGCCCGCTGATCGAGATCAGCGGCAAGACGGCAGGCATCATCGGATTCGGCCGGATCGGGATGGCGGTCGCACGCGTCCTGCGCGCGATGAATGTCCGCGTTCTCGCGTACAGCCGCTCGGAGCGTGCGGAGGGACGGGCGCTTGCAGACTATGTGCCGCTGGATGAGCTCATCGGATCGTCGGACTTTATCTTTCTGCACTGTCCGCTGACGCCGGAGACGGAGGGGCTGATCAATGCCGCGCGGATTTCGCAGATGAAGGACGGCGTGATCATCGTCAACAACGGGCGCGGGCAGCTCATCGTCGAGGCGGATCTCGCCGCCGCGCTCGCGTGCAGGAAGGTGGGCTGTGCTGCGGTGGACGTGGCATCGTCGGAGCCGATCCGCGCGGACAATCCGCTCCTTCATGCGCCGAACTGCATCATCACGCCGCACATCTCATGGGCGACGAAGGAGGCGCGCGAGCGGATCATGCAGACGACGGCGGACAACGTGAAGTCGTTTATGGACGGGAAGCCCGCGCATGTCGTGAATTAACCCCAAAGAAACAAGCGGTTTCGGAAAGATGCCTCAGGGACGTTTTTCCCGCCTCCTCACAGCAGGAAGAAAGCAGCTTGGCAGGCACGAAGTTCGGACGGTGAAATCTGTGCTATAATAAGTAAACGATACAGGAAAGGAGAGCGATGATCATGAATCTGCGCAGCGATGCCGACGGCATCATCGAGGAGGCCCTGGCGGCAATCCTGCCGGACGCGGCAGTGCAGAAGGCGCTGCATGGGCATCGGTTCGCCGGAGGGCGCATTGTGCTCGCCGCGGTCGGCAAGGCGGCGTGGCAGATGGCGCGTGCGGCGGCGGACGTGCTCGGGGAGCGCATCGACCGCGGGATTGTGATTACGAAATACGATCATGTGATGGGCGATCTCCCGCGCATCTCCTGCATGGAGGCGGGACACCCCGTGCCGGACGAGAACTCGTTCGCGGCGACGGAGGAGGTGCTCCGCCTCACGGCAGATCTGACGGCGGAGGACACGGTGCTCTTTCTCCTCTCGGGCGGCGGGAGCGCGCTCTTTGAAAAGCCGCTGATCCCCGCAGAGGAGCTGATGGATCTCACGCATCAGCTGCTTGCCTCCGGGGCGGACATCGTGGAGATGAACACCCTCAGGAAGCGCATGAGCGCGGTGAAGGGCGGCCGGTTCGCGGAACACTGCGCGCCGGCGCAGGTATTCTCGATCGTGCTCAGCGACATCCTCGGCGATCCGCTCGATATGATTGCCTCGGGCCCCGCACATCCCGATGCCTCGACGGCGGAGGACGCGCATCGGGTTGCGGCGAAATACGGCCTCCGTCTCTCTCCTGCCGCGCGGGCGCTCCTGGATGAACCGCTGCCTGCGGTGCTGCCGAACGTCACGACGGTGATCACGGGCAGCGTGCGCGAGTTCTGCGCGGCGGCCGCAGCTGCTGCGCAGAGGCGCGGCTATACACCGATCCTCCTGACGGATCAGCTGAACTCGGAGGCGCGCGAGGCGGGACGGTTCCTCGCGGCGATTGCGCGCAGCCATGCGGAGGACGGTTCGCTTGCCTACATTGCGGGCGGCGAGACTGTCGTGCAGGTAAAGGGGAAGGGGCGCGGCGGGCGCAATCAGGAGCTCGCGCTCGCTGCGGCAGAGGGCATCGCGGGCCTTTCGAACGTCGCCGTGTTCAGCGTCGGCAGCGACGGGACGGACGGCCCGACGGATGCGGCGGGCGGCTACGTTGACGGCATGACGACGGCGGCGCTTGCACGCGCGGGAAAGAGCGCGGCAGAGGCGCTCGCTGAGAATGATGCCTACCCTGCGCTGAACTCCGTGGGCGGACTCATCATCACGGGGCCGACGGGAACGAATGTGAACGATGCCGCTGTCGTGCTCATCCGCAGTAAAGGATAAATCAGAGAAGGGAGCATCCATGACCCCGTTTGAGGAGATCCTGGCAGTGCGCGCGGCAGAGGCAGGCCTTGCGCTGACGGCCGCGCAGATCGAACAGTTCGCCGTCTACAACCGTCTGCTCATCGCGTGTAACGAGCGCATGAATCTCACGGCTCTGACGGCGCCCGAGGATGTCGCGGTGAAGCATATCATCGACAGCCTGACGGCGTACGATGCGAAGCTCTTTGCACCCGCACGCACGCTCATCGATGTCGGGACAGGCGCGGGCCTGCCCGGGATCCCGCTCGCGGTCTATGCACCACAGATAGAGGTGACGCTGATGGATGCGCTCGGCAAACGCGTGAAATTCCTCACGGAAGCGGCGGCGGCGATGGAGCTCCGGAATGTGCGCTGCATCCACGCGCGCGCAGAGGAGGCGGCGCGCCGGCCGGAGCACCGCGCGCGCTATGACATCGCCGTGAGCAGAGCCGTCGCACGCCTGCCGGTGCTGCTCGAGTATACGCTGCCGTTCGTGCGCACGGGAGGAACGCTGCTCGCGCTCAAGGGGCGCGCCTATGCCGCCGAGCAGGCGGAGGGGAAACGCGCGGCGGAGATCCTCGGCGGCGGTGCGATCAGTGCACGCCCCGTGCGGCTCCCCGGCCTCGATGATGTACGTGCGATTCTCGCCGTGACGAAGGAGCGCCCGACGCCGAAGGGGTATCCGCGGCGCGCGGGCCTGCCGGAGCGTGCGCCGCTGAAATAATTTCCCCGTACAAAAGGGTTTCGGACGTTCATGTCGAAGATTATTCAGATCAAAGAAGATGTGTTTGCTGTACCGTTTTTCCGCAAAGGCGCGTTCGGGGGGATCGATGCGCGGCAGCCGGCACCGGATGCAGGAAGTTTTTCGATAGGGGGATAACGAGATGAAACGATGGAGAGGTCTCGCGGTCGGCGCGGTCATGCTGCTCGTATTTGCCGCACCGCCCGCAGAGACGGCGGCGCAGCCCGATGCGGCGGTCACGACGGAGCAGCAGGCCGACGCCAAGGCCCAGCGCAGCGCCGACCGCGCGGCGGCAAAGGCGGAGAAAAAGGCCGCGCGCGCCGCAAAGAAGGCGGAGGCGAAGCGCGAAAAGAAGGCGCGCTATAAGACGCTGTTTACGGACAACGGGTTCACCTACTATTTGGACTCCAAGAACTCCCGGTGGGTGCCGCGGCCGAACAGCGGCTCAGAGCGCATGATCGAGGCATGGGTCCGCCTGGTCGAGAACACGGAGGGGAATACCGCAGAGGGGGGCACGGATGCCCGCCCGAGCAAGTACTTTTTGGAGCACTACTACATCAGCCCGCAGCGGCGCGAGATCATGTTCATCTCGGAGCTCGAGGTAACGGGCCGCCCCGAGAACGCGATCAAGGAACGCCCCTATGAAAACGCCAACTGGGAGAAGCTCGTCCCCGGATCGATCGAGGACGACCTGTTCGATGCGATTGTTGCAAAGATGAAACAGGCGCCCGGGGAGCGCTCCGGCGTCCTCAGCGGCACGAGCGGAATGAGCCTGCGCGATATGCTCGAGGAGTTCGGCCGGATCTCTCTCTGATCGGGGGGCGCAGGCCTTCTTTACCGCTTCCGCAGGTGTGTCATGCGATTGATGTGGGCATGCCGATCCTATCATTGTACAGAACTGCCGCAGAGAAAAATCTGCGGCTTTTTTGCATATCGGCGCGATGGGTGGGCTGATCGGGCGGAGAAAAAGACCGCGACGGCGCCGTTTTTATCTCCATCGCGCTGATAGGCAATTTGCGGCGTACATATGTTCCCGATATACTCTCTTTCAGAATACAGTTGTCTGAAGGAGGAAGATTGAATGAATCGGAACGAATATCCGCCGCTCCCAAAGGCGGAGGAGGACGCCCTGATCGCACGTGCGGTGCATGGAGATGCGCAGGCAGCGGCGGAGATGAACGCGCGCTATCGCGGGCTGATCATCCGGGAATCCCGCGCCTCGTATCTGCGGAATGCGGCTCTTTCGGCCGATGCGGAAAATATCGCGGCGCTCGCCTTCGTCGAGGCACTGCACGACTACGACCCGCAGCACGGCGCACCGTTTGCAGCCTTCGCCAAGACACGCATTCACACGGCGCTCTACACGGAGTTTCGCCGTGAGCGGCGCCTCTGGGAGCGTACCAGCCATCCCGAACAGGATGCTGAGGGCCGCGATGTGTGGGAGCGCTGCGGCGGAACGGACGAGCCGACGGCATGCGCGGATCTGCGGCTTCTTGTGCGCGGCATTCTCGCACGCGCGATGCACCGGCTCACAGAGCGGGAGAAGAAGATCCTGTCCCTTCACTATTTCAGCGATCTTACCCTGCGCCGCATCGCGGCCCTGCTCGGCACATCCGCCGGGGCAGTGAGCAAGAGCAAGGCGAACCTTCTGCGAAAACTGCGCGCGGGAGCGGATGCAGCTCTTGCAACGCCGTGTGAAATATGATATCCTAAGAAAAAGCATCGAACTTGTAAAGGAGATGTCATACATGGCACAGACCAGCATCAGCATCCGCATGGACGCTGACCTCAAGAAGAACTTTGAGAATTTCTGCGGCGCCGTCGGCATGAACATGTCCACGGCGATCAATATGTTTGCGATCGCCTGCGTACGCGCGCAGAAGGTTCCGTTCGAGATCTCCGCGCAGCGTGCACTGCCGGGCGAGTCGCTCGGGCTCTTTGCGGATACGGTGTGGAGTCCGGAGGAAAACTGACCAAACAACACTCCACAGCGCCGGGGGACAGCAGCGAAAGGGGCGTCTTGCATGAGGGCGCCTCGTTTCTTCTGCGAAATGTGCTTTCCATCGGATGCGCACAGACGGCGGGCCCGATCGGGCGCGTTATTTTTTTGCACTTTTTTCGGATGTGTGGCTTCTGCAACGGAATTGGGGATAATTCTCAACTATACTGGCGGCATAGATGAATAGCTGCTTTTAATGATATAGATGGGAGTGATTCCGATGGCAGAAGAGAAGAAGCCTGAGATGGGACATGAGTTCCTCGCGCGGCTCGGCAAGACCCGCCTGCGTCCGGGCGGACGCGAGGCGACGGAGTGGCTGCTCGGACACGTAGACTTTACGGCGGATACACGCGTGCTCGAGGTCGCCTGCAATATGGGAACGACGATGATCGCGCTCGCGGAGGCTCACGGCTGCCGCATTACGGGGCTGGATATGAATCCCGCGGCGCTCGCGAAGGCGCGTGCAAACATTGCGAAGAACGGCATGGAGGATGTGATCGACGTGGTCGAGGGCAACGCGATGGCGCTGCCGTTCCCCGACGAGAGCTTTGACGTCGTCATCAACGAGGCGATGCTCACGATGCTGCCGCGCGAAAACAAGAAGAAGGCGATTGCCGAATACTTCCGCGTGCTGAAGCCGGGCGGAACCCTCCTCACGCATGATGTCGCTCTGCGGGTTTCGAACGAAGAACAGGCAGGAGAATTGCGGGCGGGCATCTCGCGCGCGATCAATGTGAACGTCGACCCGCTCCCGCAGGAGATGTGGGAGCGTCTCTTCCACGATGCGGGCTTTGCGACAGAGGTGCAGACGGGCGACATGACCCTCCTTGATCCGGCGGGTCTCGTACGCGACGAAGGGTTCGACGGCGCGATGAAGATCATCCGCAACGGACTGCGCACGGAGAACATCGATCGCTTCCGCAGGATGTTCAACTTCTTCTTCGATCACAACAAGGAGTTCTCCTATATTGCCGTCGTGAGCAGAAAGTAGACGGCGCGCATTCTGCCCCTCAGGAGAGCGGGCGAGGGATGCCGCGATCGGTCGGGGCTGAGATTTCTGCATAAGCGTGCCCGCACGGGGGAACGAGAACGGAACCGCATAAAAAAAGAGCACCTGCGAGGGAAAAACCTGCGGCAGGTGCTTTTCTTTGCGCGGACGGTATAAAGAATAATAAATAGATATAAATAACGATAAAGCGACAGAAATTAAGAAAAATAATCCAACCCATGCACGGCATTCAGGGCGTGCCGCTCCCAAATCCATGCCTTGAGCCGCGCCGGATCGCTGTTCAGCACGAGATCCGCAGGGAAATCAATCTCCTCCAGGATGGCCTGCGTATAGGCGTGTTCGCCGACGTCGATGTCGATGTGCGCGTCGCTGCCCATGATGATATGCGCGCCGTGGCGCCGGCAGGCGGCGAGCAGATCGCGCGCGAGGAGATCCGAGCCGGGACGGCTGCCGCCGGGATTGTGCGAGGAGTTGTTCGCCTCGATGAGGATGTGCTGCGCTGCGGCCGCACGGGCAAGCGCATCGAAGTCGATCGGGTAGACGGGATTGTCGGGGTGCCCGATGATGGTGACATAGGGATTCTCCATCGCGCCGAGGAGGGCGGCGGTATTTTCCTCCTGCGAACCCGGAGCGATGACGAGATCGTGCAGGCTCGCAATGGCGTAGTGGAGTTTTTTCAGCGCCTTTTCCGGCAGGTCAACCGTGCCTGTGTGGTCCAGGACGTTCAGCTCCGCGCCCATGATGAGGTCAATGCCGTAGGCGGCGGGGCGGATGACCTTGAAGTTGTGGAAGTACAGCTCGTGAAAGGTGCCGGGCAGCGCGGGCGCATGGTCGGAGATGCCGAGGAGCGCGAGCCCCTTTTCCTTCGCCGCTGCCGCCATTTCCCGGATGGTGCTGTACGCGTGCATGCTGGCGATCGTATGCGTGTGGATGTCGATGATGTCGGTCATGGGAGGCCTTTCTAAAAAGTGCACAGAGTTCGGGCACATGCCGTGCCCTTTTCTCGAAAGGGAGCATGGCATCTTTTTTGAGAGGGGGCTGTCTGTATTATAGCGTCAGCGCGCGAAGAAAAGCAATGGATCTCTGAACGAAAATACCCCGCAGCAAACGCCGCGGGGTATCTTTGCATATGCTCTCAGAGCTTGAATTTGCTCGTGGTGTTCTGCAGGTCGGTCGCAAGTGTTGCCAGCGACTGCGAGGCGGAGGCGATCTCTTCGCTCGAGGCGGACTGCGACTCGGACGAGGAGGAGATGTTCTGCATGTTCTCTGCCGTGGCCTGGCTGATCTCGTGAACCGTGTCTGCGGATGCGACGACGCGCTCCGTGCCCTTGGCGACGGTCTGCATGGAGGCGTTGATGTCTGCCATCTGTTCCTTGATCCCGTCGACCATGCGCATGATGCTCTCGAACTGCGCGCCGACCTCGTGGATGGCGCTCGTACCCGCCTGCACCTCGGTCGTTCCGCTCTGCATGGCGGCGACGGCCTGCTCCGTGTCGTGCTGGACGCTGCTGATGCGCTCCTTGATCTGCTCGGCTGCTTCGCGCGACTGCTCAGCGAGCTTGCGGACCTCCTCGGCGACGACGGCAAAGCCGCGCCCCGTCTCGCCTGCACGCGCTGCCTCGATGGCTGCGTTGAGGGCGAGGAGGTTGGTCTGCTCGGCGATGGCGGAGATGGTCTCGACGATCTCGCCGATCTGCTTGGAGCTCTCTCCGAGCTTCTCGACGACCTCCGCGGAGCGCAGGACGCTCTGTTCGATGCCGCTCATCTTCGTCATGGCGTCGTTCATCAGAGCCTCGCCGCGTGCGGCGGCGTCTGCCGTCTGGACGGAACTGTCGGCAACCTGTGCTGCCTTGTCTGTCATACGTTCGATGTCGTTCGAGACTTCGCCGATGTTCTTCTTTGCGTCGGCGAGACTCTCGAGCTGCTGGTCCGTGCCGTTGGCAACGACGGTGACGGTGCCCGCGATCTCAGTCGCAGAGTCTGCCATCTGGTGCGCGCCTGCGGTGAGCTGCTCGGAGGCTGCGGCGAGCTGTTCGGCGGTGCCTGCAACCTGGCGGATGACGTCGCGGATGCTCTTCATCATTGCGTTGAAATTCGCGGCGAGCTGTCCGAGTTCATCCTGCGAGGTGACGGGGATGTCGGGCAGGTTCAGCTCGCCCTTTGCGAGTGCCCCGACGTGGTTCATGAGGCGCTCGGTCGCACCGGTGATCGTCGCGGCAAAGCGCAGGAGGGCGAAGATGATGCCTGCGACGAGCAGAACGCCGAGAATGGTCAGCCCTGCGTAGGTGACCTTGAGGCTGTTCAGCTGTGCAAAGGCGACGCTCTCCGGTACGGCAATCCCGATGATCCAGCCGGTGGAGGGAACGGTCGCGTAGGCGACGATCTCTTTCTCGCCGTCCTTTTCCATGGCGAAGTAGCCATTCTTCTTCTGCTGCATCTCAGAGAAGCGGCCCTTCAGCAAGGGGGTCTCGTCCGCCTTATGCATCGCTTCTCCCTCGGAGGAGGCGATGATGAGGCCGTTCTTGTCGATGATGATACCCGAGCCCTGCCCATGGTACTTCAGATTGGCAACGCGCGCGGCGAGCGTGTCGAGGGTGATGTCTGAGCAGACGGCACCTGCAAATGCCCCGTTTTTCCCGTTGTAGGGAGCGGAAACGGAAACCACCATCTTTTTCGATACAGCATCCTGATAGACCTCGGTAAAGACCGCCTTGCCCGCGGCCTTGCCCTCCTTGTACCAGTCGCGCCCGCGCGGGTCGATCGCCGAGATATCGCCGTCATTCCAGCTGATGAAGCGGCCGTCCTCTGCGCCGTAGGCGAGGTCGAGGATGTCCTTGTCATCGGAGGCAAGACTCATCATCTCGCGGTCCATCGAGACGGGACTGCCGTCGTATGCCGCGAGCAGATTCGCGGCGCTCACGGCCTGCTGCTTCTTCTGAACGAGCCAGCCGTCGATGGAGGCGGCTTCGACATTGAGAAGCGCTCCGATCTCGTTCGATGTGCTCTCCGTGAGCGTGTCCTGCGCTTTGTAGTAGCCGATGCCGCAGATCGCCGCAACAAGGACTGCCATGAGCGTGCCCATCAGGAGCAGTTTTTGTTTGATGCCCAAAATTTCGCTTCCTTTCAATGAGAGATCTCTAAAGATAATTTATATTTTATACGTTTTTCTCCAAAGAATCAAGCGATTTTCTTATGCTGATACAATTTACCGGAACTTATTGCAAAGGAAGCTGCCGGCATGTTTTGAAACGCTGATGATTGCGCTTCACGTTCGGATGTGATAGGATAGATCGGTATCTTATTTATGCGCTGCGGAGAGCCAAGGAATCGCTGTATTTATCGGTGCTTCCTCCATGTGCCTCTGACAGCAGGAATTTCATAGGAGGTTTCATCATGCAGGATGAAAAAAAGGCCGCGGACGCCATCGCTCGTGAGGCGAGGCGTACCGCAGCCGCAGGAGTGATCTTTGCCGTACTCTGGACGGCGCTCGGATTCGGCCTTGCAGAATCCGAGGTGACGATCGCGGGCTTTCCGCTCTGGGCAGTGACATCGACGGTCGGCGTGCTCGTTGTGGGCACGCTGCTCGCCTTGTATCTCGCATGGGCGGCAGAGGATGTCTCTCTCGATGCGCATGGAGAGGGGGATGTCCGATGAGCGGGAATCTCATGGTGCTCCTTCCTCTTCTCGGTTTCATGGCGGCGATGCTTGCGCTCGGCGTGTACGTGCGGCGGCAGAGCCATGCGGGCGGATTCCTCTCCGGCTACTTTGTCGGCGGGCAGACGCTCGGCGCGTTCGTGCTCGCGATGACGATGGTCGCGACGTACAGCTCGGTCAGTTCGTTTGTCGGCGGTCCGGGCATGGCGTATGAGATCGGCTTCGGCTGGATCTATATGGCGGTCATTCAGACCATGACCATCTTCCTCGTGCTCGGCATCTTCGGAAAGAAGGTGGCGCGCCTCGCGCGCCGCATCCATGCCGTCACGATTGTCGATATCATTCGGCACCGCTATCAGTCGGATGCGCTGGCGGCGATTGCGGCGTTGGCGATCGTTGTGTTCTTTGCGGCCTCGATGGTCGCGCAGTTCGTCGGCGGGGCGCAGCTTTTCGCTGCGGTCACGGGGTACAGCTATGAGCTGGGGCTTATCCTCTTTGGCGTTGTGGTCGTTGTCTATACGTCGATCGGGGGCTTCCGCGCGGTCGCGCTGACGGATACCTGCTGCGCGATCGTGATGATGCTCGGCATTGTTCTGCTCTTCTACTATGTGCTCGATGCCGGCGGCGGGCTTGCGGCGATTCTCGCGGAACTCCGCAGCACGCATCCGGAGATGCTGACGCCGACGGCCGCGGGGCGCATGCCGATTTCGCTGTATGTTTCGCAGTGGCTGCTCGTCGGAGCGCTCACGATTGCCCTGCCGCAGTCGGTTGTGCGCGGCATCAGCTATCGGAGCGGCCGCGATATGCACCGGGCCATGATCATCGGGACGGTTGTCATTGCCTTTATGAACATGGCGGTAAATCTCGTCGGCGTGCTCGGACGCGGCGTGCTCGACGTTCCTGCACAGGCGCTCGGCGGGGTGGACAGCGTGATCCCGCAGCTGATGGCGCACGTCATGCCGCCCGCGCTCCTCGGGCTTGCAATCATCGGACCGCTTGCGGCGTCGATCTCGACCATTTCGGGCGTACTCATCGTCGCCTCTTCTGCCGTGGTGAAGGATGTCTACCTCCACCATATGCAAAAGCGCGGCCGGGATGTTCCCGAAGAGACCCTGAGTCGTCTCTCGATGGGCGTCACCGCCGCGCTCGGCATCGTCGTGTTCCTCCTTGCCGTCTCCCCGCCCTCGCTCATCTGGCTCATCAATATGTTCGCGTTCGGAGGCCTTGAGACCGCGTTCTTCTGGGTGCTCGTGTTCGGCCTCTTTACGAATTGGGCGACACGCACGGGCGCGCTCGCATCAATGGCGGGCGGCATACTCGTCTACTGCACGGCGATGGCGGCGGGCTTCAAGCCGCTCGGGCTGCACCCCATTGCCGTCGGCATCACGGTCTCGCTCCTCTTTTTCCTCCTCGGGAACCTCTGGGAGCGGTGCCGGCAGGGCGAAGCTTGACAAGGCCTAACCGCGCGGGTATAATGAAGACACAAAAAGAGTGACTGACGAGTGGTTCCGTCGGTCTCTCCCTAGAATCAAATATGTTCTTGAAGAAAGAGCCTTCGTTACCTTGCGTAAGGTTCTTTTTTCTTGCCTATTCCAGGAACAAGAATATGATGTTGACCGCGAGCGTTGCCGCCGCTAGCACGAGCGAGAGTATTTCATACAGGCTCAAATGCACATCACCTCCCTTGCGGGAGAAAACCTGCGATCGTCAGTCACCTGGAAATATTATAGCACAAAAGCCAGAGAAAAGAAACGTGTGTTTCTTATTTTTGCGAAATGACCAGCGGGACGAAATATGCCTCCGTGCCCGCAATCTCCTCGGGGGAAAAGCGTGCGCCGACGGCAGAGGGCCGGTCGAAGAGCATGAAGCACGAGAGCGTCAGGCAGCCCTCCGTCGTGCCGGAATCGACGGTGTGGACAAAGCGCGGCTGGCGGATGAACTCTTGATACATCGCCTTCCTGCTTCCGCGGCAGATGATGTCGTCCGCGTTGTCGGGCTGCTTCTCCAGGACCGTTGCCGCCCGTCCGCCGCGCTTTTCGACGAGGCTGACGCTGCGCCCCTCGCGTCCCCAGATCTCCTTGCGGATGTAGGTGCCGTCCGCAAGCGATGCGAAGTCGTCCTCGAAATAGGACGGGGCGAGCCAGCGGCGGATGAGCGCACATTCCTCCGCAGAGAAGAACTGCTCCGTCTGTGCGAGGGCATAGACGAGTGCCATAAAGGACTTGTTCTGCAGAATGATCGCTTCGGGCGGGTTCATCATGGCGAATTTGCCTTCTCTATACAGATCCAGGAACATCTGCCCGAGCGGTTCGCCGTCCTGCGTTCGCTCGTCGATCAAAATCTCCATCGGGTGCAGACGATAGAGTGCAGATGCATATGCGTTGTCTGCAAGAAGCCCTTTTGCATCAATCTCTATCTCGTAGAACGAGCGGAAGCGGATATCTCCGTGCTCTGCACCCTCCTGCATGAGACGCATGAGAAAGTGCGTGGTCGCAAGATCCTCCGGGTAGTCATCGAAGCAGCTGAAGAGGAAGGTGCGCCGCATGAGCGCCCGTGTTCGGAGGTCGGCAACGGGCGCGCAGAGACGGTCGTGGATGCGTGCGAGAAAGCTCCGCAGCTGGGGGAGTGCCTCCGCATTCGGATCCTGTCTGCCGAAATACGCAGCCGCAGCGCTGTTGGCATAAAACGATTCAATGATAAAACAGGGCGTATCCGCATTGATCTCAACCATGCGGATATGCCCTTTCTCGTCGAGGACAAAGTCGAGGCGCGAGAGCCATGTCGGCAGCTGAAAGGCATTTGGAATGCGCAGATAGGGCAGCAGCTCCTCCGGCATATCCATTGCGCGGGCGAAGCTGTCCGGCGCCTGCTGAAAGACCTTCGCCGCCTTGCAGAAGATGCGAAAGAGTGCGGCGGACGCCGTGCGCATCTCGTCATAGACTTCCTGCGGGAACTCCTGTGCCGTATGCGCGGGGTAGCGGTCGGCATAGTCGCCGTAGCGGATGTAGGTAAAGATGTCGGGATCGAGCGTGTCGATGTAGGTCGGCTTTTGGTTTGTCTGCATCTCTTACGACCCTCCCGAGGAGCGGATGCCTGCCTGGCCGAAGCCGGATTTTCGGCTGACCTCGCCGGACTGAGAGCTCTTCCGTTCATTGTATCTGCCGCGCCCTGCAAAGACGTGAGATGCGCCGTGTCCATGGTTCTGCTTGGAAGCCGCGGCAGGTTCTTCGGAGAGCGGGGACAGAGGCGCGTTTGTCCGGTATGTCATGTGTGCGAGATCCATGGATCCGCCGGGATAGGAGAATCCGTGAAACGCAAAATAGTTCGGCGCCATGGGGGCGAGCAGGCTCGCGGTGCCATAGAGCCATACGAGGCTGCCCGTACCGTCGCTGCGAAAGGTCACGGCAGTGTTGTCGTCGTAGAGCGCTGTCTCCGTCCCGTCGCCGTTGTTGAGCAGGGTGAAGCGGCGGTCATAGGCGTCCGAGAGGCGCACCTCGCCTGCGTTCCACTCCGGATGCACCGCTTCGCACACGGCGTAGGAGATGTCATTCCGATGGATGTATGCCGCGCCGAGCGCGCCGACCGAGGCAAACGCGGCGGCGAGGATGGCGGCCTTGCGCCCCATGTTTTCCATGCAGAATCTCCTCAATGCACAGCGCCGCTGATGACAAGCGAAAGCCCTACAAAGATGCCGAAGACGAGGATGCCCGCTGCCGTATTGCCGCGCTTGATCTCCTCGGCAAGCCCGTATTTGCGGTGCCAGGCATTGATGACGAAAAAGCCGCATACGAAGCAGATGATCCCGATCGCTGCGTAGAGCGCGCTCGCCAGCACGCCCTGGAGAAAATCGGGCGGCACGGCGTCATAGGCAGGGGAGATGATGACGGCGCGCAGAATCTCGCCGATGCCGATGAACGAGCCTGCCGACAGCCACGCCACCGCACGGTTGCCGCGGCGGATCTCCTCGGCAAAATTGCCGGGGATGAAGCGGTCGATCACCATATTGGACACGAGCATGAGCAGAATGCCGAAGGCGGCGTAGAATACCGTGAGCATAAGATCGGGCAGGTAGATCATATGAGTTCTCCTATCTTGCATATGAGTTGTGCGGGGGCGAGGTCAGTGTGCGAGGTAGCGCGTGTGCCGGGGCGTCCCTTCGGGAGATGTGGGTGTCTGTGCGGGCGCTGCTTCTGCGGCAGAGGTGCTGGGGCTCGCCGTATCTGCAGCTGTCGCGGGCGCGCTTGTGCCTGTTCCCTCTGTGACGATGCTGGCGCGTCCGCGCGGATCGCCCGTGCGCACAAGCGCGGCGTAGCGGACGAGCGTGTGGTCGCGTTTGAGCTGATCCGCGGCGGGGGCAAGGTTGGGGCTCGTCTGCCTGACGGCAATGCGTGCCGTGCCGTCAGGCGCGGGTACAATGCGTGCGGTCTCCGTCTCTGTGCGGATCACAATGGGATGCTCTGCGTCGGCGGCGTCCTCAAAGGCGTCCTGCACATTGCCGTCCATCCCCTCGATGAGGTCGAGCGCGGCCGCCCCCGCATCCATCTGTGCCGTATAGATGCGTGCGCCGCCCTCCTCCGGTACCTCTGTGTAGTAGGGCGCATCCGAGAGACGTTCGTGCAGGCTGTACGGCAGTCCCGCGAAATTGCGGAAATCGTGCCAAGTCCGCGGGCTTAGGTCAGGTGGACCCTCCGTGAGAATAACGAAGAGTAGAATGAGGCTCCAAACAGCAACGCTCGTTACCATCTCACGCAAAAAATTCTTTAGATGAAAGCGGAACGCATTCCAGCGTGGGGGAGAGGTGTCTTCATCGCGGACGATATCAGCAGCGTTCAGTTTTTTCCCCGCAGAGCCGCCTCCCCTGACACTCCATTTCTCGACAAAGAATGTCTGGCTTCCGTCCGCACTCTCGTACTGCTCGTACTTTGTCATATCGCCGACCGCCGCGTCCGTATCGCCCCAGACGCCCGTCACAACCTGCGTCCCTGTATCATGGAGATGATAACCCTTTGGCGGCTTGTCTTCCTTCACGAGCGTGGATAGGATACACGATAGTCCGCCGTCCGCAATGGTCAGCCATGTGCGGTCATTGCCTTCTGTTGTGATAAGACCGTACTCCGTCCATACATCGTCGGACGTTTTCTCCTTGTAAGAGATTTTCTCCGCGATAATATAGGACTTTCCCTCGATCCGCAGTCCTGTCCAGCACTCGAACTCCATGCGTCCACCTCCTTTGATCACTAATATCTCCTACAGCGAAAAATAGATGCCCTCCACAATCAGCACCATTATGCTTGCGCCCGCCGCACAGCGGAAGAGACTCGCCCCGTTCCACGCGAGGAAGGCGGCAAATGCAAATGCCGCCGCGCCGGCAAGCGGCGTGCGCGTCGCCTCTACGATGGCGGGGAAGGTCATGACGGAAAGCGTTACATAGGGGACGTAGAAGAGGAAAGAGCGGACAAAAACGTTTTTGATCTCGCGCCGCAGGAGAAGCGCCGGGGTGAGGCGGATGGCGATGGTCACCGCGCTCATGACGGCAATGTAGATCCATATATCACGCATTGCGGCCCTCCTGTTCTTCCTTGATCGGGCAGAGTGCTGCGCCGATTCCGGCGATGAGGAGGGTGAGAATGATCGTGCGGGTGCCGCCCGAGAGCTCGCTCAGGCCGGGAGCATATGCTGCCGCGGCGGACAGGACGAAACTGGCGGCGACCATGGCGGCGATGGGGCGGCTTTTCTTTGTCGGCGGGAGGATGATCCATGTGAACATCCCGTAGAGTGCGACCGAGAGTGCGGACAGCGCCATCGCGGGGAGAACGTCGCCCGCTGCAATGCCGATCGCAGTGCCGGCGGACCATGCGGGGACGGAGATCGCCATCGCACCGTAGTTGTAGTATGGATCCAGTGTGCCGCCGCGCGCGACCGTGATGCCGAAGATCTCGTCCGTCACGCCGAAACTCACGGCGAGGCGGTGCAGGAGAGGCAGCTCCGGCGAGAAGCGCTGCGTCAACGCAGCAACCATGAGGAAGTAGCGTGCGTTTGCAACGAGGGTCAGCACGGCGATTTCAAGGTAGGGCGCCTGTGCCGCGATCACGGTGAAGCCCGCGTATTCGCCCGCCGAGGCAATGTTCACCATGCTCGTCACGAAGCCCTGCCACGGGGTCAGTCCCGCCGTCTGCGCGAGAATCCCGAGGGTGAACGCCACGACAAAATAGCCAAGCGCAATCGGCACCCCGTCATGCACGCCCTCCATGAACACCGCGCGCCGCGATGCGCCGAGCCGTTCCTCCATCATAGACCTCACCTCGTTATTTGATTCACTTATTGTAGGATAAATCGGCCGTTTTGTAAATCGGACGGAGGCGGGATATTTTCGGCGCTGCTCAATTATGCCCGGGCCAGGAGATATGTGGCGGCGTTTTCGGTTCCGTTTTCCGCATTGATTCGTTCGCCCAACAGCGCTGCCCTTTCGATGAGTGCTGCATCGTCAAATGACAGGAAAATCTTAGCCAGTGTTTCTTCTGTGAGGCTGCTCTCTGCAGCGGGTGGCGGTGAGATGCCGCGCCGATATACGCGCGCGGCCCAGAACGGCTGATCCACGGCGAAGGGCATAATGAACTGCGGTACGCCTCCCGCTATGGCCGCGGCTGTCGTGCCTGCGCCGCCGTGATGGACGACGGCCTTTGCACGGCGAAAGAGCTCTGTGTACGGAGCCTGCTTTATGACTAGGATCGGAGCGCTGCCGCTCGGACGGATGCCCGTGTTTCCGCTTACAATGATCGCCCTGCTGCCGGTCCTGTTCAATGCGCCGGAGAGAATCTCCATAAAGCGGGCAGGATGTTTCAGCGGCATGCTGCCGAAGGCCACAACAATCGGCTTTGCTCCGTTTGCCAAAAAATCCGCAGCTTCTTCCGGCAGCGTCTCCCTGCTCTGCAGGAAAAAGAATCCCGGCAGCTGGACGTGCCCGTTCCAGCTGGAAACATCCTCAAAAAGGTATTTGCTGACCGGGTAAACGATGGGGATCTTTTCCTCGTCCATATGGTAGATATACTGTCCCGCGCTCCTTTTCCCGAGCCCTAATGTACGCACTCTGAAATCGTTGATCTCCTTGATGTATGTGTGTTCCGCCTTCGCGTTCAGCGCGTAGGACAGCCGATTGATTCGCGCGCCGAAGTTCCTGCCGCCGAAGACCGCAAGGCACGAGAACTCCGTTATGGGATATGTGGTCGGAATGGGCGGCATGGAAATACAGGGAATGTTCAAATGCATTGCAATGTCCGGTACGGCAAAAGCTTTTGGATGGTACACGATCATATCGCAACCGCATGCCGCTTCGTAAAAGTCGTCAAAAGTTTTTCGGTATCCCGGGCGAATGATTTCATGGGTCATCTTCCATGCCAGGCGCAGGTTCTTCCAGGGAGATTCCAAGACGCGCCGGCCCTCCTCCGTTGAGGACAAATGCATCAAATCCAGCGCAGCCCGCCTGTACTCCACAGACGCTGCCTCAATCAGATCTCTGAAACTCTCGCTCGTGCAGACAACGGCGCTGTGTCCCTGCCGAACAAGTTCCTTGGCCAGCGCCAGATAGGGCTGCACATCCCCTCGTGTCCCAAGGGTCAAGAAGGCAATTCTCATCTTAGATATCCTCTGCATCACGGACAATCTTCAAATATAAAAAGTCATGCAGGAGCATTCCCTGCATGACCATTTTGTTTGCTGCTGCGTCTCAGCCGAGCTCATAGCCCGCGTCGTCGAGGACGGCGGCAAGATCTGCGGCGGGGATGTCACGGCTCGCCGTGAAGGTGGCCGTACCCGCCTCGAGGCTGACGCTGACGTCCGAGACGCCCTCCATGCCGCTGAGAGCCTTCGTGACGTGCTTGACACAGTTAGGGCAGGTCATGCCCTTGACATTGATGGTCTTTTGCATAGCAGATTCTTCCTTTCTGTGGACGGCGGAGATCTCCGCCGCTGTCTCATCCATCGCAGGGGCGATGGGCGTTATCTCGGGGGCGATGTCGGTCTGCTCGGCCGCTGCAGCCGGCTCGTGCGCAATGGCAAAAAAGCGCAGGCGCAGGGCGTTCAGCACGACGCAGACACTCGAGAGGCTCATCGCCGCCGCGCCGATCATCGGCGAGAGTTTCACGCCGAAGGCGGGGTAGAGCACGCCCGCTGCGAGCGGGATGCCGATGACGTTGTAGAAGAACGCCCAGAAGAGGTTCTCCTTGATGTTCCGCATGACGCTGCGCGAGAGGCGGATGGCACTCACCGCGTCGAGGAGGTCGCTTCGGACGAGCACGGCGTCCGCGCTGTCGACAGCGACGTCGGTCCCCGCGCCGATGGCAATGCCGAGATCCGCCTGCACGAGGGCAGGCGCGTCGTTCACGCCGTCGCCGATCATCGCGACGTGGTGTCCCTCCTGCTGCAGCCGCTCCACATGGGCGCGTTTTTCGCTCGGGAGGACGCCTGCGATGACGTGATCGATGCCGAGCCGCGCGGCAATTACCTGCGCCGTGCGCGCATCGTCACCTGTGAGCATGACGGGCGTGAGACCCATCGCCTTCATCTGAGCAACTGCCGCGGCGCTGGTCGGCTTCTCCGCATCGCGGACGCCGAGGAGACCGACAGCGCGATTCTCACGCACGACGGCGAGTGCCGTCTCGCCGCGTTCTGCCATATCAGCGAGTGCCGCCGTGATCTCCTCCGAGAGAGGGACGTTCAGCTCCGCCAGAAGAGCGGCGTTGCCCGCCGCACAGTCTGCGCCCCCGACGCGCGCACGTACGCCCCTGCCGAACACCGCCTGAAAATCCGCGGCAGCGGGAACATCAAGCGCTTTTCGCTCCGCATAGGAGCGGATGGCAGCGGCAATGGGATGCTCGCTGCCCGCCTCGAGTGCGGCCGCCAGCGCGATGAGCTCGTCCGCCGTGATGCCGATGGGGCGGATGCTGACGAGCTGCGGGCGACCCTCTGTGAGCGTACCCGTCTTGTCCATAAGGACGGTGTCAATATTTCCCGCAGTCTCGAGCGCTGCGCCCGACTTGATGAGGATGCCGTGCGCCGCGCCTCGGCCCGTGCCGACCATGATTGCAACGGGCGTTGCGAGGCCGAGTGCGCAGGGGCAAGAGATGACGAGGATGGAGATCGTGATGGAGAAGGCGAACTCAACGCTCGCGCCCATCATGAGCCAGATGCCGCCTGCCGCGAGGGCGACGGCAATCACAACGGGGACAAAGACGGCCGACACGCGGTCGGCGAGGCGTGCGATCGGTGCCTTGGACCCGCTCGCATCGTCCACCAGACGGATCAGCTGACGGATGGTTGTGTCCTCGCCGACGCGCGTTGCGGTGAAGCGGATCGTGCCCTCGATGTTGAGCGTCCCCGAGGTAACGGCATCGCCCTTGGCCTTCGGGACGGGCATGGACTCGCCCGTCACCGCGGACTCATCGACGCTCGTCGCGCCCTTCGTCACCGTTCCGTCGACGGGGATGCGCGCGCCGGGACGTACGATGACAGTATCGCCGAGAGAGAGCGCCGTGACCGGCACGATCTGCTCGCTGCCGTCACGGATGACTGTCGCCTCGGCGGGCGCCAGCTGCATGAGCGCCGTGAGCGCGCCCGTCGTCTGTCCCTTTGCCCGCGCCTCGAGGTATTTGCCGACGGTGATGAGCGTGACGATCATGCCTGCCGACTCGAAGTAGAGATTCGTGCTGTACTCCGCCGCAAGCGCGAGATCGCCGTGGCCGAGGCCCCAGCTCATGCGGAACATCGCGAACACGCCGAAGAGCGCGGACGCCATCGAGCCGATCCCAACGAGGGAATCCATATTCGGTGCGCCGTGCAGGAGATTGCGGAATCCGTTGACGTAGTATGGACGATTTACATACATGATAGGGAGAATGAGCACGAACTGCGCGAGCGCAAACGTGAGCGCATTCTCCGCGCCCCAGAAGATGTCCGCGAATCCCGCGGGGTAGGGTACGCCCCACATGCTCAGCATGTGGCTCATCGCAATATACATCGTCGGCAGGAGGAAGAGGATAGAGATGAGGAGGCGCGACCGCATGGCACGGATTTCCTTCTCGGGCGCAGACGCCCCATCCGTCTTTGCCGCGGCGTTCTGTGCGCCGGGGGCCGCCTTGACGCTCGCGCCGTAGCCCGCGTCCTCGACCGCCGCAATGATTGCGGCAGGATTGGCGGCCGCCTCATCATAGGCGAGCGTCATCGTATTTGTAAGGAGATTGACGGAGACATCCGCCGTCCCCTCTATTTTTTTCACAGCGCGCTCCACGCGCGCCGCACACGCCGAGCAGGTCATGCCCGTGACGTTGAATGTTTCCTTTCGCATAAAAAATCCTTTTCTATTTTTTAGAAGATTTTTCGTTACATTATAGCATTCCTGTCAAGACTTAATAATGAGAAAAATTTTCGAAAGAGATTGCGCCCATGCATGAGAGATGTTATCATCAACGTATCGAATGAACGTCATCCAAAGGGGGATTTTATGATGGCAAAGATTGCAGTTGTATTTTGGAGCGGCTCCGGCAATACGGAGGCGATGGCGAACGCAGTCGTCGAGGGGGTGAAAAAAGGCGGTGCCGAGGCCGAACTCATCCGGGTGGGCGATTTTTCGGCGGACCGCATTGCGGACTATGACGGCGTGCTCATGGGCTGTCCCGCCTGCGGTACAGAGGAGCTCGACGAGACAGAGTTCGAGCCGTTCTTCGAAGAGGCAGAGGGCAAACTCTCGGGCGTCAAGGTCGGGCTCTTCGGCTCCTATGGCTGGGGCGGCGGTATGTTCATGGAGACGTGGACGGAGCGCACGCAGGAAGCGGGCGCGAACATGGTCGCGGACGGCGTGACGTGCGAGAATGAGCCGGACGACGATGCGCTCGCGCGCTGCAGAGAGCTCGGCGCAGCGATGGCAAAGGCGGTCGGCTGAGACAAGTGAATGAAGAGGCTGCGGTACGAAGTGAGATATTCGTACCGCAGCCTCTTTTGATGCGGGCACTTGCGGACAATGGCCGGAATGCTTGAAAAGCATCCCCGCATGTCGTATGATAGTCTATACATACTTACCGATAAGGAATGATACGAATGGAACTGAAGATATTCACGACGTTCCGGACAATCGTGCGCACGGGCAGCTTTACAAAGGCGGCGCGTCTCCTCAGCTACACGCCGTCGACGATCACGTTCCACATCGCGCAGCTGGAGAAGCTGACTGGCGTACCGCTTTTTGAGAAAAGCGGGCGGCGCATGATCCTGACAAAGGCGGGCGAGGCACTGATTCCCTATGTGGACGAGGTGCTTGCGGCGGCGAACAAAATCAAGAACTTTCAATACGGCATTGCCGCCTATCAGGGGACGCTCACGGTCGGCGCGCCGGAGTCGCTGCTCTGCTTCCGTCTGCCGCCCCTGCTCAAGCGTCTGCATGCGCATGCTCCGCGCGTCGATCTGCGCCTGCGTTCGCTTACGAGCCGCGATGTCGTTGCGGCGCTCAGCGACGGGCAGCTCGACGTCGGCTTCGCGTACGCGATCCATGAGAGAGACAAGGAGAACCTTGCATTCTGGACGTTCGAGGAGAGTCCCGTGCATTTTTACACTTCGGCCGGCACAGCCGCATGGTGCCCGGACTTTCGTGAGCAGGAGATGGAGATCAACGAAATGCCGCTGATCACAATGCCGCGCCCGGGCGAGATTCGCCAGATGGCGGATGACTATCTGCGGCAGCGGGGGATCTCGTTTACGAATATGATTGAGCTGCGGAGCACGCAGACCATCATCAATCTGGTTGAGAACGATATGGGGATTGCACTGCTGCCGGACCATGCGGTACGGGAACGCAGAGCCCTCGGCCGGCTGGCCGCAGCGCAGTCGGATCCGATGACCGTCACGTCATACTACGGGGTTCATCGGAATAAATGGCGCAGTCCTGCAATGAATCTCCTCCTCGAAATCCTTGGGGAGGAGAGCGGACATTCGGGCGGGGAGGAACTGTTTTGTGATGAGGAGGGGGCCGATGCAGCCGATTGCCGCTGAGGAGATTCGCGACTTTGACACGAGCCTCGACCGGCTGTGGGCGCGGCGCGATCTCGTTGTCGCTGCAGCGGGGGCACTCATCTGTTTTCGCTCCATCTACCGGCGCGCACTGCAGATCGGCGCGCTCGGGCGGTTTCGCTATGCCGCCGTGCGGGCAGAGGATTATGTGCTCGGAACGGCGGAGGAAGCGATTTGGGAGGCGGTGCGGGATGCCGCACGTCTGCCCGGTGCGCGCGCGGTCGTGATCTATCTCTCCTGCCTTGACATCCTCACGCGCCCGGACTTTGCAGACATCGAGCGCACACTTTCTGCGGAGACGGGCTGCATCGTGCGCTGTTTCTTTCGCGGGCCGCTGGCAAAGGCGGACGGCATCCGGCACGAGACTGCAGAGGAACTCCTCGCCGCGCTGCCGCCGGAGGAGGGGGCGGTCACGGCGCCGGCCCAGCTGCCGCCGCCGATGAGCGATACGGCGGGCGTGGCGGATTTCCTGCGTGCGGACGGCGCAGCGCATGTGCTTGTCACGCCGTCGGGCTGCCGCAATGCGCTCGCACGCATGGATCTCATGGCGGAGCGCAGCGATGTCTATGCGCTCATACCGCAGGCGGAGGACTACATCTTCGGCATGGAGGAGACTGCTGCCGCAGAGACCGGTGCGCTTGCGGCAGGGGGTGTATACCGCACGGTGCATCTCCTCAGCTCACCCGTGCCCGCATTCATGGCGATGGAGGCCGCGCCGGTCCTGCAGGCAGCGGAGGAGCAGGGCTGCCGCGCGTGTGCACCGCCGACGGACGGCTTTCATGATGCCGTGTACGGCGCTGCAGAGGCGGCACTTCGCCTTGTGCAGGAGGCGGCCGATGGATGGCGGGAGGCGGGGCGGACGGTCCTCGTCCTCGGGTACAGCCCGCTGCTGTTCGGCGATATGGCGCAGCTGGATGCCCCGCTCGCTTTTCTCACCGCGTACGGCTGCGATGTGCGCACAGCAGGGCGCGATGCACTGACCGAACGCCCCGCGCTGGTCTGGCTGGTATCTGCTGCCGGCGTGTCTGCGGCGGAATGGCTGCGCAGTGAATACGATGTGCCCGTTGTCCGCAGCCTGCCGCTCGGGGATGCGGGCCGGACGGCCTGGCGGGCTGAGATCGCCGCGGCGCTCGGTTTGTCCCCAGAGGATGCAGGTGCGGAGCAGGCAGCGGGAGATGTGCGTGCGGACAAGATCCTCATCATCGCCGATCCGATTGCTGCCGCAGCCATCGATCGCCTGCTCCGCGCATATGGATTTCGCAATATCCGCTGCGCGGCCTATGCGTGGGACGAGGAGACGGCGGCGCTTTACCGGCAGGCAGACGGGGCCGACCTGCTTATCTTTCGTACAGCTGTGGAGCTGCAGCCTGCATGGGACGCGGCGGATGCAGTCATTGCCGATCCTGCGCTGCTGTCTGCGATGGGGGAGAAGCGCCTCGGTCCGCTGCCGTCGGGCCTGCTCTCGGGCAGGGATGCCGCGGGAGAGGGGAGCGGCGTGCTTGGCGCGGACTTCGCTGCAGTACTGGACGTATTTTTGAAACGCTGATATTTCAAAAAATTACAGTGCAGCAACTTGAAGTTTCAATCCAAGCGGCTGCATGAGCTTGAGCAGGGTGTCGATTTTTGGTGTCGTTTTGAAAGATTCGATGCGTGCGACGGAGGACTGGGGCAAACCGCAGCGCTGCGCCAGTGTTCTCTGACTGATGCCGAGGGCGGTGCGCCGCTCAATCATCGAAGAAACAATAGCTGCAATTTCTTCAATCTCCTCCATACTTCGACGGCTCTCTGCGTCAATGGATTTTACATGATTCTTGTAATCTTCCCATGTTTTCATTTTCCTCGCTCCTTTTGCTGACGAAGGTAATCGTTTCGTGCTTCTTTTGCACGGGCTAGTTCGCGCGGCGGTGTCTTCATACTTTTCTTCCGAAAGTGGTGCAGCAGAACATATTGACCGTCTGCGTAATAGAAGTAGAAGATCCGGTTGTTTCCGGGGCGAAGTTCCCATATATCATCTTCCAGATATTTTGTGATCTTACTCGGCAATCTCGTTCCGTTGCGTGCCAAAAGATCGATGTAAAAGATGATCTGATCATATTGAATCCGCGCATCTTTGTTCGTCTTGCTTTTTTCACGTAACTCCTCGAGAAAATTCCATACGTCGGATGTCCCGTTTCTTTTCTCGTAGAACTCAATTCGATACATATTTTACTCCCTATTAAAGACACTTTGATGATAGCATAAAAGCTATCATCGTGCAAGGAGAATAACATATGAACCTATTCAGCAAACTCTTCCGTTCGCGGGACAAGCCCAGAGACCATCTCGGAGGCTTGTCCTTTTTATTCGGGCAGACGGCGGCGGGTAAGGCGGTCAATGAGCGG
>ERZ773072.54-NODE-54-length-63053-cov-4.861726_pt1 | contig 63053 bp, 47 predicted proteins | sample MGYA00580617_ERZ773072 | MGnify/ENA primary metagenome ERZ773072 (study PRJEB29015, sample SAMEA2737970) | human oral metagenome | biome: human oral; feature: human-associated habitat; material: dental | place: China | collected 2122 ...
CCGCCTCCGTAGCGCTCGCCGTCAGCTCCGGGTGCAGCATACCGCGGTCACCCGCATAACCACAGCAACCCCAGTGCTTCGGCACGTACACGTCGTCACTCATCGCGTTCGCAATCTTCTCAAACGCAGGCTGAGTACCCAGGTGAGTCATCGAGCAGGTCGGGTGCAGAGCAACCGACGGCAGGGGAGCAGACACGCTCAGTTTATCCAGCATGTTGTCGGCGGCGAACTGCACCGCGTCGTACATGCGCAGACGCGAGAAGTCCGGCTCGCCCGGCTTCAGACCGTTCACGATCTTGTGCTCAAGCGCCTTAATAACCTTCTGGCGCATCACCTCAAGACCCTCAGTGCAGGACGAAGCGTCGCACACGACCGGCAGGCGGCCACCGTCAGTAGCCTCCCACAGGGACTTCAGCACACGGTCACTCATAATCGAGTAGCCGTCGGTGAAGCCCTTCGACTTCCACGGGGTAGCACAGCACATCTCACCAATATTGTCGGGGATGCGGTACTTCACGCCCGCACGCTCACACAGGCGAATGAACGCCTGGGTTGCGTTGATCGGGTCGTGCTTACCGTCGCCGTCCACGCCGCCGAACATGGCGTTCACGCAGGCGGGGAAGAACACAATCTCAGCGGTTGCGTCCTTGTGCGGCTTACGTGCCGGGCCACCAACCGGCAGGTCCTTCTTGTATGAGGGGACCGTGTCGTCACCCATGACCTTGCGGGCAATGTTGGTGGTGCCGTGCACCACGGGGAACGGCAGCTTCTTCGCCACAGTCAGGGCCTTGCCGGCGACCTTGTCCATGATGCCCCACTGCTGCGCGGCAACCTTCCAGCCGGTAGCGGCCAGCTTGTCCTGGTTCTCGGAACGCAGGCGGCGAATCAGGTCACCGGTGTTAATGTTCACGGGGCAGCGGGTCTGGCACATGCCGTCCACGGCGCAGGTGTCGATGCCGTTGTACTCGTACTCCTTGCGCAGACGCTCAGCGAGCTCGTGGTCGCCGTTCGCCTCAGCGGCGGCAATCTCACGGCGCATCACGATGCGCTGGCGCGGGGTCAAAGTCAGGTTGCGGGAGGGGCAGACCGGCTCGCAGTAGCCGCACTCCACGCAGCGGTCAACTTCTTCCTCGACGGTTTCGGCGACCTTCAGGTCGGTCACGTAGTCGGTGTCCGGCTCGGCGAGCAGCACGCCCGGGTTCATGAAGCCCTTCGGGTCAATGAGGCGCTTAATCTGGCGCATCACGTCGAAGAGCTCGTCACCGAACTGGCGGCTCACAAACGGAGCCATGATACGGCCGGTACCGTGCTCAGCCTTCAGCGAGCCTTCGTTACCGAGAATCAGCTGAACCATTTCTTCGGTGAAGTCGCGGTAGCGGTCCAGCTGCTTCGGGTCGCGGAACTGCTCGTTCAGCATGAAGTGAATGTTACCGTCCTTCGCGTGACCGAAAATCACGGAATCCTTATAGCCGTGCGAGTCGAACAGCTTGGTCAGGTCGCTACAGGTGTTGCCCAGAACCTCGACGGGCACGACCACGTCTTCCAGCAGTGCGTTAGTGCCGGAGCGGCGGTTGCCCGCAACGGTGGTGTACAGGCCGCGACGTGCCGCCCACAGGGCGTTACGCTCAGACAGCTTGCTGGTCATCGACACCGGCGAAGCCACGGGCAGGCTCTTAAACATGGGTGCTGCTGCGGCGGCAAGGTCGCTCAGCTCCTGCTCAGAGTTGCCCTGGAACTCAACCAGCAGGGCGGCGTGGTCCTTCACATCAATGGCGGCGAGCGCCTCCGCAGCCTGGCCGGTACGCTGAGCCACACGAATACTGGTGGCGTCCAGCAGCTCGACGGTTGCAAGCTTGTTAGCGACCAGTTCGGGTACGGAGCGTGCCGCGTCAATGAGGTTGTCGAACACGAGCAGGCCGGTGGAAATGTTCTTCAGAATCGGCAGGGTGCGGTAGGTTGCCGATGCGACGAAGCCGAGGGTACCCTCCGAACCGATCAGCAGGTGTTGCAGAATGTCCACGGGGGTTTCAAAGTCGACCAGGGAGTTCAGGCCGTAACCCATGGTGTTCTTCATGGAGTACTGCTGGCGGATCTTCGCCATGGACTCGGGGTTCTCAAGCACGCGCTTGCGCAGGCGCAGCAGGCCCTCGTGGATTTCGGGTTCGAGGGAGCGCAGCTTCTGGTCGGCGTCCGGCTCGGCGGTGTCAATGATGGTGCCGCTGGGCAGCACAAACACCATGGAGTCGAGGGTGTTGTAGGTGTTGTACTTGGTGCCCGAAGACATGCCGGAGGAGTTGTTAGCGACCACGCCACCGATGGTGCAGGCGGACCAGGATGCCGGGTCGGGGCCGAGCTTGTAGCCGTAGGGTGCCAGGTAGTTGTTGACCATCATGATGGTCGCGCCGGGCTGCACGCGAACCTTCTTGCCGTCTTCAAGGACCTCGATCTTCTTGAAGTGGCGGCGGGTGTCGACCATGAGGCCGTCGCCGCTTGCCTGGCCGGAGAGGGAGGTGCCGCCGGAGCGGAAGGTCAGCGGCAGGCCGAGGTCGCCTGCGGCGCGGAAGATGTTTGCGACGTCTTCGGCGGAGTCGGGGCGAACCAGACCCGCGGGCACGAGCAGGTAGTGGGATGCGTCGTGGGAGATTGCCAGGCGCTCCAGTTCGGAGACGCTGGATTCGACGGCTTCTGCGCGCGCGTCGCTGAGCAGGCGCTTGAGGGTGTCTTCGTAGGGGGACTTGAGTGCTTCGGACGTGTTTGCCACAACGGTGGTCATGATGAATCTCCTTAGTGAGACTGTCTTACCTTTCAGTATGTGCTCTTGAACACCGTCTTTTCCGCTTAGCTATGGCTAAGCTTGGCGACTACTTGTCACCATAAAGGGGGTGGGTTATACACCGTGCTGATGCGGTGGTTTGCCGCGTATTTGCTGGCTTTCCGGGGGAATACGCCCGGGCCTGCGGAGGCGCACCCACCACACTCTGAACGCCGCGGTTGCTCTTAGGCGCGGCTGCCGAGGGTTGTAACATTCCAGCGGCTAACCCAAAAGGCGGCTAACCCAAAAGAAAGCGTGGGGCAGAAAGCTACATGCTTTCCACCCCACGCTTGTGTAACGTTTAGGCTTCGTCGAAGAAGTCCTCATCAAGCTTCATGATGGTGTACGTGCGTGCCACCTGTACGCCAACACCGTACTTAATCATGAGGCGCGCCAGGTGCTCACCATCAATCAGAACGAGGGAAACTCCGCCACCAAGTTCCTCCGCATAGCCGCGTGCGTCAGACGTATAGGAGCTCGACGTGATGAACACTCCCTGCGTTGCCTTGCCATGCAGTGCGCCCACAAAGCTCTGAAGGGCAGGGCGTCCCACCACATTGTCCTTGGCGTAACGCTTAGCCTGGACATAAATCTTTGAAAGACCCAACGCATCCTGGTCAATGATTCCGTCCACGCCGCCGTCATTGGAAGCCGGAGTAACGGTGCCGCGTCCTGCCGGGCCGCCGTAGCCCATCGCCAACAGAACATCCACCACCAGATGCTCAAAAGCAGTCGGAGACATTGCGCGGACGCGTTCCAAAATATCGTGCGTCAGCGCGGACTCAATCTGAGTGATGCTTTCATCAATGAGTTCCTGCGGGGTGCTATCAGACACCTCAGAGGGTGCAGTCGTGACGGCAACAGTCTTGGTAGCGGTCTTCGGGGTTTCCTGCGGGTCCTGCTCGGAACTATCAGACTGGGAACGCTCACGCGTGCTGCGGGCGGAACGAACGATATGCGCGACGACATCATCGGGGATGCCCCCAGGATGAGCCTCAATCAGCTTCAAGCCTTCGTCAGAAATAACCTGCTGACCGCGGCGAGGGGAATCAACCGCACCGAACATCTTGAGATAGGTCAAGCCCCAACTAATGCGGTCCACATAGACGGGACGCTTGCCGTTCGGCAGGTAGGGTAGTAGCTGCTCGTCAGAAAGCGGGTAGCGCTCTGCTACAGCACTATAAATTTCTTTATTGGTGCGAGGGGTACCGTCAGATAGGTACGCAAGAATGCTGGGAATGAACTCGTAGAACTTGGGAAGTTCGACCTGAGTCGTGTCAGGCGACTGAGCGGTCATCGGTGTATCTCCATTGATTGATAACGGCTGGTTAATAATGGCGGGTAGTCCGTTCTTAATATACCTCTAATACAAAAGATAATCGTTACCAGAGGTGCCTGTTTTCCCTTGTGCAGGCTTTATTAGCGCCGCAGCTGCTCTTAGGCACGCCCGCCGAGGGCCGTAACATTCCAGCTAGCAGTACTATCAGAAGTCACCACACCACAAAACAGGGGAGAACCCGCCGAAGCACGCACCCCCAAATCCTCCACAAACACGCGGCCACCCGCAGGCACACTACGCTCCTTACGATCCACACCCGCACAATACACCGTCATCTTCGCACCCGAACGGTTCTCCACCGCAACCGAACCGCCGCCCGATTTCGACACAGTATCGTGCACAAAACCGCGGTGTAAAGACCGCCGCCCAAAGGTCACAGCACAAGGTCACAGTGCAACGAAATAGAAACGCAAACGCAACGGCGTGGAGTATCATTCACACTATGGATAAGGCAGAACAGAACCAGACAGACAACACGGTAAAGAACGGCACAGCACCCAATACCTCGGGGAATACCTCGGGCAATATTCCGGGGAACAGCCCGGTGGGTGCGTCTGCGCGCCCTGAAACTGTTGCATCTGAAACTACCGCATCTGAAGCCGCCGCTGAGAATACCACGAAGGCTGGTTATACCCAGTCGGCACCGGCAGAATCCAGTGCCGCCAAAACTAGTGCTGCAGCAAGTAGCCCCGCAGAGGCTACCGCCCCCGGCATGGAGGCAGTACAGGTTGATGCCGTGCAGATTGATAGCGCCCGCCTGGACAGCACCCACTCCGTCTACTCCACCGACCTGGACCCCGACGACGACTACGAAGAGGTCGTCGAAGAGTACGCCACCACCGACGCGCCGGACGGTACGCACCGCGAGGAGCGTCGCATCACCCGCACCACGCATCACCCGCACGGCAAGGGCGACCAGAAAGCTGGCACCCAGAAGGCAGGCACCCAGGGTAACCCTGATAGTGCCGCCGAGATTATTGACGCGGGCGAACCTGAAACGCACACCACGACCATCCGCACGGTCACCCGCACCGTCACGGACCCGCCGCGTCGCGCCCCGCGCACCCGCCTGTTCCGCACGCTCAGCAAGTACCGCGGCGAGAAGAACCTGGCGGCGTGGGATGAACGCTCCTCCACGCCCATGTTCGTGGCGTCCGTACTGTACCTGCTCGCGTTCGCCGCGCCCATCATGAGCACACGCATTCAGGAGCCGTACGACGCGTACCTCAACATCATTCAGATGATCCTGTGGGGCCTATTCGCCGCCGACTACTGCATTCGCCTGTACTTGGCGCCGCGGCGACTCTACTTCATCACGCATAACCTGATGAACCTGGCGATTGTGCTGCTGCCCGCGTGGCGTATTGTCAGCTTCCTCGCCATGATTTACATGACCGCCAACCGCCAATACAAGAGGCTCTCCGAACTGGGGATGAAGCTCTTCGGCTACACCGCGATCTTCATCATCATGTTTGCCCTGTCGATCTATTCGGTGGAGTCCTCCGAGCCGGGCGCGATGATTCGTGACCTGCCCACCGCCTACTGGTGGATGTTCACGACCCTCGCCACGGTCGGCTACGGAGACGTTTACCCGGTCACCGGTATCGGCAGGGTCATCGCCGTGATCGTCATGCTGTACGGCGGGGGCTTGGTCGCGGTTGCGACCGGTGCGCTCGCCAGCTGGATTATCGAAAAGTTTGGTGGCAGGGAGGAGCAGGAGTACCCCGCAACCAAGGCTGACGTGGACGATCTTCGCCAGGAGATTTCTGAGTTGCGTGCCCTGCTGGCTCGTGAGTATGCGCGCCGTGAAGCCCGCGACTACACGTTGCGTGAGGTCGTGGATGAAGACGGTGTGCACCCGGTTCCTTCGGATGCGGAGGCGGCACGCCGCGCCGGTTTCAGCGCCGCCGCGGGCTTTACTGCCCCTGGTACTCCTGGCGCTCCGGGTGCTGCTGCGGCAGCTTCTGCGGAGGCTACCCCGAACACCGCGCCCGGCGCCGCGCGGGCTGGTGAACCTGCCGACTCCTCGGCATCTCATGAGGTTGCGGTGCGCGAGCAGGAGCCGGTCGCCCTGCTGGAGGAGACCCGCCAGACGTTCACGATTATTCGTGAGAAGTTCTCGCTACGTTCCCGCAAGCAGTAGTCCGCTCGCAAATACCCTGCGGACAGTAACCGGGCTGTAGCGGCTCGGTTGCGGTAGCGCAGATAGCAGCGCAGATATAACAGTTCAGTTGAGGCTTGGCGCTCAAACCCACACCGCATACTTATTGAAGCGGTGGGTTTGGGTGCCGAGCCCACGCGAAGGCAAGACGAAGGCAAGAAAATTGCCGCCCACGCCACCGTGCGGGATATTTCGCCTTGTCGAGGCAAAATTAGCCCGTGGAGAGTGCAAATTGGGGCTCGTGTGCGCGAAAAACCCCTCAACTTAAGATCTAATGTGACCAAACTATCTTTTAAAAATGGCCGCCACTGGTGAAACTCCTAGCCAGAGCCTATAAACTATCTACCGTGCCGGTTATCGAACGCCCTGTAGCCTCAATGCGCTACGGGGTGTCGTCGTATCCCCACCTCACTCACGGGGAGGCACCACTCAACTCACAAACTCACTCAAACACATAACTCTGTTAGGACACGTTCGTGGTACCTAAGTCCACTCTGGGCGCGCTCGCTCTACTCGGCGCGCTCTCTCTCACCGCGTGTGCACCCGCACCGAATAACGCCTCCGCAAGTGCGGTTGTTGACCCCGCAGCTTTTGAAACCGTCGAGCCCAGCGCCGTTCCCGCCCCCGGCGACGACAGCACCGGAATTAAGGCGGCGGTCAATACCTCGCAGGACCCGTCGATTCACCCGACCGCAACGCAGCCCACCGAGACCCCCGCACCGGATAACACGAGCAATCAGGAACCTGCCTCACCCGCCCCGACCGCTATGCCTTCTTCCGTGCTCGCGACTCGTTCGACGACGAGCGCTGACGGCACCTGGGTTCAGCAGGGCGCCGCCGACCTCGAGAACTACATGGACGCCGTCATCCACGACGGTGTTATCGAGGTGACTTACCACCTGAACCGCGAAGAGCTGGCGACCCCCTTCTGGGTTGGTGCTTTCGAGGCGAAGACCGGCAACTTTACCTACGTTTCCCGCGTGGATCGTGCGAAGCTGGCCCGCGCACCCTACGCCTCCGACAAGGAAGCCAAGGAATTCACCATGGAGAACGGTGTGCTGAGCTTCCCCATGACCTTTGAGGGTGCCACCCGCATCATTCACCTGGAAAAGCAGCACAGCTAGGCGCACTGCCGGGGGAGTCATCTCATATCTGGCACGCATGACGGACGGGTCGTTCCCGTTGCCGCGTGCGGGCTATAGAATGGGACTATGAGCGAGAACACGACCCCCGAGCACGGCACCGCAGCCTCGGTGCAGGATTCCTTCGAGCTGCCCGGCGCACCGGACCAGTTCCAGCGCCTGTGGACCCCGCACCGCACCGCCTACGTGAGCGGTGGCCAGAAGGACTACACCGAGAAGACCTGCCCCTTCTGCACTGCGCCCAGCCGCAGTGACGAGGAGTCGCTGATTGTGTACCGCGGCGAGCATGCCTTCGTGATTCTCAACCTCTACCCGTACAACCCCGGTCACCTGCTCATCTGCCCGTATCGTCACATTCCGTTCTACGATGATGCGACCGAGGCGGAAACTATTGAGATTGCGCAGCTGACCCAGCTCGCCATGAAGGTTCTGCGTGAGGTGTCGCATAATGATGGCTTCAACATTGGCATGAACCAGGGCAAGGTGGGAGGCGCGGGCATTGCTGATCACCTGCATCAGCACATTCTGCCGCGCTGGAGTGGGGATACGAACTTCCTGCCGATTATTGCTCACACCAAGACCATGTCACGCACGCTGGATGATATGCGTGTGGCTATTGCGGAGGGGTTTGCTCGCCTCAGCTAGACAGGCTGGCTAAATATCCCGGACTAGATAGCCCGGCGACCCGGTTGGAAGGCTTGGTGAGTTTGAAAATCTGCACCCACTACTTCAATTTGCCAACCAGTGCAGAAAAAACTTGCTTCATAAATGCGTAGATTAGGCGGTCGACGCGTATTTGAATGATGTTATGCCCCTTGGATATGGCAAAGTTTTAACTGCAGCGACGCTGCGGGGAAGCTTCCGGCTTCCATGAACACCGCATAGCTCACCGAAAAATAGCGGTCACCGATCGCTTTCGGGCTTGGCAGGGTAAGCACCCTGCATCAACCACAGAGGTCAGCGCCTCAACTGAGAACCCACCCGGTCGTGCGTGAACGCGCGGCAACACTGCGAGGGGTGCGGATCAGCGTGAAGGCTGCTGGCCTCTTTTTGCGCCCCGAGAACGTGTGGCGTGGATGCGCGGCTGGAATGAGCGGAGCGTCTGGGGTGCGCCAAATATTCGAACCCGCCAGAGCCGTGAACCTGCCAGAGTCGTGAACCAGCCGAAGCCGTTAGAACCGCCAGCACTAGATGCGCCAGACCCGCTAGAGTGGAATGCTATGGACTACCCCAACCTGCTTGAGACTGCTTTCGACGAGTTCACTGCCGCGCCTGCTGCAGCTACTGTGCCCGCCGCCGGTAATGAAGCCGCCGGTGATTCTGCAGGCGCGCCGCAGCTGCTCATCTGGAGGCAGATCCGCTGGTCCAACCGCCGGCCGCTCATTGAGGTGGAACCGGTCGTGCCTGTAACTGGTGGAGCCATTGGCGGGGCCGCTGAAGGAGCTCATCACCGGGCATCTCAAGCGGCAGGGGAGGGCGCCCCTATCCAGGAAAGTAACCCCGCGCAGCTTGGCGTTCCGAGCGGGGTGCGCATCCAGATTCCGCTGACCCCCGGCGCCTACCTGGGGTTGCGTATTCCGCGCGATAGCGAGGGAGAACTTTACCGCTACTGCGCCGGCTACACCACCGGCGTAAGCGGTGACGCCGCCTCCGAATCCGCCCCTAAAACCGGGGTTACCTCCGCCGGAATCCGCCGCGTACCCTGCCCCGAAGGCACCCGCATTCAGCGTGGCCAGCAGTGCCCGCGCTGCACCGCCCGCGACGAATTCACCGCCCTGCACAGCGCGCACCTGTACCCCGGAACGCTCACCGAATCCATGCGCGCCTACGCCATGCTGGAGCACCGCCTCTACATCGCAACGTTCCCCGACGGCACGCACAAGGTCGGCACGAGCTCCCTGCATTCGACCCCGCGCCGCCTGGACGAGCAGGCGGTCGCTACGGCCACCTACATTGCGCTCGCACCCGACGGCCTGGCGATTCGCCGCGCCGAAGATGCCGTGACCGCCCTCGCGAAGATTCCGCAGGTCAAGCAGGTGGCGAGTAAATACCGCGCCTGGACGAACCCGCTGCCCGGCGCGCAGCTTCGCTCTGCCCATCAGGAGGCGGTCGCCCGCGCCCGCGAAGCGCTCGCCGAGCTGGCGCGCACCGAGCCGGAGGCGCCGCTCACCGCCCTGGATGAGCCGTGGATTCCGTCGCTCGCCATGAACCGCCCGTATGCGGCGTTGCGTACGCAATCGCCGGAGCCGCTGGCACCCTGTGACCCCGGAACCGAGAGCGGGGCGGCTGGTTTCTTCTGCACGGGCGCGGCGGGTCAGTTTTTGAGCGCCCACACCGGCGATGCTGACGCGGCGTTCCTGGTGAATACTGCCGCGTGGCGGAACGTGCTCGTGGAGCCTGCGCAGGAGTTCACGCGGGTGAGGGTGCAGGGCTCGCTGTTCTAGGCGGGCTCGCTGTTCTAATACCCCCGTCGCGTCGCTTTAGCCGGAGCCACCATTCCAAAACCCCGCCTCGCACCAAACCCCTAGTAACCCCGCCCCGTCCGGCTGTAGCGAACGAGTCCCGGCGGACCATTCAGTCGTTGGTGTGCGTGTACTAAAATGGTAAGCATGTCCAAACCCCTCATTCGTCTTCTCGGCCAGGGCGTACGCGCCGCGACTAAGCTTCGCGGCGGCGGCTCCGCCTTCCCCGGCCTTGTCATGGAAAAATTGCACCCCGACTTCGTCGCTGAAGAGCTCGCGAAGCTGCCCTACGGCGTGGTTGTTGTCTCCGGCACGAACGGTAAGACCACCACCACGAAGATGGCTGTGCAGCTGCTTGAAGCTCAGGGTCTGAAGGTTTTCACTAACCGCACCGGTTCGAACTTTGTGCGCGGTGTTGCCGCGGCACTGCTGGGCGAGATGACTCTCGGCGGCAAGCTTGACGCTGATATTGCTGTGCTTGAGCTGGACGAGGCGCACGCCGTGCACTTCGTCAAGGCTGTCAAGCCCGATTACGCTCTGCTGTTGAACGTTCTGCGTGACCAGCTGGACCGCTTCGGTGAGATTGACACGACCCGCCGCATGCTGGCGACCGTCGCCTCCGCAACGACCGGCACTGTGGTGCTTAACCGTGAGGATCCGCGCATCCGCTCCCTCGCTGAGAACGTGCAGCCGGGTGTGACCGTCAAGTACTACGGCCTGGATGAGTCCCTGCGATCGTACTTCCCCTCGGACGATGAGATGCGCGGCGGCACCGTCGCGAAGGCAACCCTGCCCGATGCAGACGTCACTCTGACCGCGTTCTCCGGCACCTCTGCTACCTTCGACCTGGCGGGCGTGGAGCGAGTCGGCGAGATTAACCTGTACGGCATTTACAACATCTTCAACGCGGCTGGCGCTATGGCGCTGACCCGCGCCGTCATGGGCGATAAGCTCAACGAAGATAAGCTCATCGCAGAGCTGGCGAAGATTACCCCCGCCTTCGGTCGCGGTGAGACCCTGAACGTGAACGGCCGCCCGCTGCAGCTGCTGCTCGTGAAGAACCCGAGCGGTTTCCGCCTGTCCCTGGCGAGCGCAAACGCTGACGACTACGCCACCATGATCACGATTAACGACCAGTACGCTGACGGTCGTGACGTGTCCTGGCTGTGGGATGTTGACTTCGACAGCTTGAAGAAGACCGGCGTGCAGATGGTTTCGGGTGTGCGCGCCTGGGATATGGCGCTGCGCCTGGAGCATGACGGCGTGACGGTTGACGAGGTCAACGAGAACCTCGCCGATGCGCTCAAGGGCTTCATTGCCTCCAGCGGTAACGCGCCCATGCGTATTTTCTGCACCTACACCGCAATGCTGGCTCTGCGTGAAGAGCTCGCAAAGATCACTGATGTTGAGAGGGTCTCCTAATGACGGCAACTCACACTTTTGAGGGCACCCCCGCGGCAGGCCCCAATAACGGTAAGACTCTGCGTATTCTGCAGCTGTACCCGCTCGACATGAACATTTACGGCGACTGGGGCAATACCCTGGCGTTGGCTCGTCGCGCGCAGGCACACGGCTTTGACGTGCAGATTCTGGACCACAACCCCGGTCAGCCCTTCCCGAAGGATGTTGACATTATTCTGGGTGGCGGCGGCCAGGATTCCGGTCAGTCCGTGATCCAGGACGACCTGCACGCGAACGGTGACACGCTGCGCTCGCTGGCTGAGGCTGGCGTGCCGATGCTCGTCATTTGTGGCCTGTACCAGCTGTTCGGCAAGGAATTCCGCACCCGTGAGGGTGAGGTGCTCAAGGGTATCGGCATTTTTGATGCGCACACGGTCGGCGGCGATGACCGCCTGATTGGCAACATTGTTGAGGAGTCTGAGGAGTTCGGCACCGTGATTGGTTTTGAGAACCACTCGGGTCTGACCTACCTGGGCGCCGGATGCACCCCGCTGGCTACCGTCACCAAGGGCGAGGGCAACAACGTGACCGACTCGCATGAGGGTGCGCGCGTGCACAACGTGATTGGCACCTACCTGCACGGTTCGCTGCTGCCGAAGAACCCGAAGATTTCGGACTACCTGATTGAGCAGGCGGCTAAGCGTAAGTTTGGCGAGTTCACGCCGAACACGATTGACGACTCGCTGGTGGAGAAGGCACGCGCTTCGGCTGCGTCCCGCCCCCGCTAGCATCCTTCCGGGTGGTGGCGTGCACTTTCTGAGGTGGTGTGCGCCTCCGCTACGGTATAGTTATGTGAGTACAGTACGGTGCGTGGGACGTTTCGCCGTGTCCGCACAGAGGTTTTGACTAAGGGAGATACGAATGTCCGGTCACTCTAAATGGGCGACTACTAAGCACAAGAAGGCTGCTATCGACGCTAAGCGCGCGAAGGCTTTCGCGAAGTTCATTAAGGCAATTGAAGTTGCAGCACGTATGGGCGGCGCTGATATTGCTGGTAACCCCGCTCTTGACCTGGCTGTGTCGAAGGCGAAGAAGAACTCCGTTCCTAACGACAACATTGACCGCGCAATCAAGCGTGGCGCTGGCCTGACCGGTGAGACCATTGACTACACCGAAATCATGTACGAAGCACGCGGCCCGCAGGGTACCGCTCTGTACATTGAGTGTCTGACCGATAACCGTAACCGTGCAGCGTCTGAGGTTCGCCTGGCTGTGACCCGTAACGGCGGCACCATGGCTGACCAGGGTTCGGTTGCGTTCCTGTTCGAGCGTAAGGGCGTTGCTGAGGTCACCAAGACTGACGGTCTGACCGAGGATGACGTTCTGATGGCTGTTCTGGATGCAGGTGCCGAAGAGGTTCTGGACGAGGGCGACGTGTTCACCGTTGTTTCCGCAGCGACCGACCTGCCCGAGATTCGTAAGGCACTGGACGAGGCTGGCCTGGAGTACAACAACGACGACCCGGTCTTCCGCCCGACCATGCAGGTTGACCTGGACGCTGAGGGTGCTAAGAAGTTCATGAAGCTGGCAGACGCTATTGAAGAGCTCGACGACGTTCAGAACGTCTACTCGAACGCTAATGTTTCTGCTGAGGTTATGGCAGAGCTGGAAGCTGAGTAATCGCTCGGATTCTGATATCTGATGCTTGAAGAAGCCGCTCCTTTAACCGAGCCGCCGTAGGGTGGCTGGTTGGGGGAGTGGCTTCTTAGCGTCTTGGGGACGTTCACGCGTAGCGACCGTTCTCGTGGTGACTAATCTCGTGGCGTGCCTCAGTGCCGGGTGCTAGGATTCTGAAGGGCTAGAATCTAGAGATTCTCTAGGGAGTTTGTCGAAAGGGGAGATGATGGCTGCCGCTCAACCTGCCGCACGCGATAGCATGCGTGAGAACCGCGCCGCCACCGCTGTGGAGCGTGTACCGGGTGCAACCCGCATCATGGGTGTGGACCCTGGTCTGACCCGCTGCGGCTTCTCCATGCTCGATATGACCGCCGACCGTAAGGCGCACTTCGTGAACGTGGGTGTTGCCGGCACGATCCCGGCGGAGTCCCTGGACCAGCGTATTCTCTGGATTTTCAACGCCGCCTCCCACTGGCTCGACACCTACAAGCCGGATGCCCTGGCGATTGAGCGTATCTTCGCACAGGAGCAGGTGAACACGGTGATTGGTACGGCGCACGCTTCGGGTGCAGTGATTTCTGCGGCGGCAATGCGCGGCGTGCCGGTGTTCTTCCATACCCCCTCGGAGGTGAAGGCGGCGGTGACTGGTAGCGGCCGCGCCGATAAAGCGTCGGTGGGTCGCATGGTGACCCGCATTCTGGGGCTGGATTCCATGCCAAAACCCGCCGATGCTGCCGATGCCCTGGCGATTGCGATCTGTCACGGTTGGCGTGGCGGCGGCATCGGTTCGGGTATTAACATGGCGGCGCAGACGCAGACTCACCAGGGTTCACGCCCGGCACAGGCTCGCCGTGGCGGGTCGTTGACTCCGGCGCAGCGTGCCTGGATGGAGGCGGAGGCGCGCGCTCGCCGCTAGAGGTGCCTGTGTGTGCCTTCGTAGGTCTTTGCGCCCCTCCTGCTGGATTGCGTATATTCGCTAAGAAGTTCGAATATATGCTTGATTTCAGAAGAAATATTCTAATATACTTGTAGTGTCTCCCCGTCGAACTGGGGGAGTGCGTTCTGTGGGTGCCGGAGTTCCCGGTGCCCTCACACTGCCGCGAGCCTCAATCCGTGGGCGCGGTGTTGAAAGGTGGAGAGAAATGATTGCATCCCTGACCGGTCGTGTGGCTCAGGTGGGCCTTGATCATGCGGTGATTAATGTGAACGGTTTCGGCATGCTCGTGTACGCGACTGCGCGTACTCTCTCCAAGCTGCGCACAGGTGAGGAAGCTACCGTGCTGACCACCATGATTGTGCGTGAAGAGTCGATGACTCTTTACGGTTTTTCGGAGCCTGCCGAGCGTGAAGTGTTCGATATGATGCTTTCGGTTTCCGGTATTGGTCCGCGTATTGCGCTGGCGGTGTTGAGTGTTCACACTGCAGCTGAGGTGGAGCGCGCCGTGGCGACCGGTGACGATAAGGCGTTCACGAAGGTTCCCGGTATTGGCCCGAAGGGTGCTCGCCGTATTGTGCTGGAGCTTGCCGGCAAGCTGATTCTGAGCGATGGTCAGACCGATGAGCTGCCGCTGAGCCAGGGCATCATCTGGAAGCCGCAGGTGCTTGATGCTCTCACCTCCCTGGGCTGGAGTGAGAAGGACGCTTCCGCCGCTATTGACGCTTATGTGCAGCACAACCCTGCCGCAGAGACCGAGCCGGTGGGTGTGGCTCTGCGCGGTGTGCTCGCCTCCTTGGGTACTCAGAACACGGTGAGCCGCCACTAATCGGCGCGCCCTGTTCGTTGTATCCCACTCAAACTTTGTGAAAGAAGAATTCTATGAGCCAGAATCCCTATGAGTCGCAGCCCGCGGCGTCCCTGGTTTCCGGCGGGTATTTTCCCGGTCAGGTGCCCGGCACTCAGGCGTCTTCAGCTCCCGCCCAGCGCCTCGTGGCGATGGAAGAAGAGCCTGAGGAGAAGATGATTGAGGCGGCACTGCGCCCTAAGTCCCTGGATGACTTTGTGGGTCAGCGCCGTGTGCGTCAGCAGCTGTCCCTGGTGCTGGAGGCTTCAAAGATGCGTGGCCGTAGCGCCGACCATGTGCTGCTGTCGGGCCCTCCCGGTCTGGGTAAGACCACTCTCGCAATGATTATTGCGGCAGAGATGGAGGCGCCGTTGCGCATCACCTCCGGTCCGGCGATTCAGCATTCGGGTGATTTGGCGGCGATTCTGTCTTCGCTGACTCCCGGGGAGGTGTTGTTCCTGGATGAGATTCACCGTATGAGCCGCCCGGCTGAGGAAATGCTCTACATGGCGATGGAAGATTTCCGCGTGGACATCGTGGTCGGTAAGGGTGCGGGTGCGACCTCCATTCCGTTGGAGCTGCCGCAGTTCACCCTGGTGGGTGCGACGACCCGTGCGGGTCTGCTGCCGGGTCCTCTGCGTGACCGCTTCGGTTTTACCGGTCACCTGGAGTTCTACTCGGTGGAGGAGCTTGAGCTGGTGCTTCGCCGTAGTGCGGGCCTGATGGACATGCAGATTACCTCCGAGGGATTCACCGAGATTGCCGGTCGTTCCCGAGGCACGCCGCGTATTGCGAACCGTCTGCTGCGCCGTGTGCGTGACTGGGCGCTGGTCAACGGCGTGGATCGCATCAATGCGACCGATGCCGCAACCGCGCTGGACATGTACGAGGTGGATTCGCGCGGCCTGGATCGCCTGGACCGCGCCGTGCTGGAGGCGCTGATTCACAAGTTCGGCGGCGGCCCGGTGGGTCTGTCTACCCTCGCCATTGCGGTGGGTGAAGAGACGGAGACCGTGGAGACGGTTGCCGAACCGTACCTGGTGCGTGAGGGCCTGATTGGTCGTACTCCGCGCGGTCGTGTGGCTCTGCCCGCGGCGTGGGAGCACCTCGGCTTGGAGGCCCCGGAGATTCAGCTCTAGATCCGCATCAGCTCTAGACCCACATCAGCTGATAACACAGCAGTTGATGACACAGTAGTAGCCCGTGGGAGGTATCGGCCTCCCGCGGGCTTCTCTGTAGGCGCTGCCGGGCGCTGTCGGGCTCAGCAGGCTCTATCGGGCTCTGCCGGGCTTTATCAGCGACATAAAATTACGCCGAGAGAGTCCAAAACTCAGGTTAACCTCACAAAAACGCTGATTCGGGGCGCTAAAGCTCATGCTCTCGCGTAGGATGGATACGTACTGTATCTACGATTCCACACCTTCTGGTACGCTCAACCCTCGCGGTGAGCGGCACGGGTGCGGATGTGAAAGTGAGACCATGGATTTTAACCTCCTGATTATGATCGCCATGATGGCGCTGCTGGCATGGATGATGTTCTCTGCACAGAAGCGTCAGCGTAAGCAGATGGAGGAGCTGCAGGCAATGCGACGTGCGCTCGTCCCTGGTGATCAGGTGATGACTGCTTCCGGCGTCTACGGCACCGTTGTCAGCACTGACCTTGAGAGCAACAAGCTGCAGCTTCAGATTGCAGAGGGCGTTGTGATCACTGCGTCCATGAACGCAATCCTGAACCTTGTTGAGGATGAAGCCCCCGCAGCGCCCCTGACCGAGGACGTGTACGAGGCTACCGCATCCGAAGCTCCCGCTTCCGATACCTCTTCTGATACCGCTAAGTAATTCAGAGCGTATGAGCCCGGCGCCCATGAGCGGCGTCGGGTTTTCACGTTACGGAATCTGTAGAACACTCAATACTATTCACACGAAGAAGGAACATTATGGCTAAGCGTTCACCGCTTGCAGCCGCGCGAGGGGCGCTCCTCTCGATGGTCCTGCTCATGGTTGTTATGGCTGCCGGTATTTTCGGCAGCACCTACTCGGGAGGTTCTTGGGCACCGAAGCTCGCCCTGGACCTTTCGGGTGGTACTCAGATGATTCTTTCTCCGAAGGTCAATGGCTCTTCGGATGGGAACGTCACCCAGGAGCAGTTGAACCAGGCGGTTGAGATTATTCGTCAGCGCGTTGATGGTGCCGGCGTTTCGGAGGCGGAGGTTACCACCTCCTTCGGCTCGGGTAATAACGTGGTTGTTTCGGTTCCCGGAACGATTAGCGCTGAGACTCGTCAGCTGATTCAGGCGTCTGCAAATATGACGTTCCGCCCGGTGCTGCTTTCTGGTGCCGGTACTGCGGTGGCTGAGGATGCCCGCACTGCGGACGATAAGCTGCCCAAGCCGTCTGCGGAACCGACTGATGGTTCGGACCGTAACTGGATTACTGCGGACCTGTACAAGCAGTACGAGGCGAAGGACTGCACCGCGGCACGCAATGAGGACGCCGATAGTGCCGACCCGACTAAGCCGATGGTGGCGTGCTCCACTGACGGTCATGAGAAGTACATTCTGGGTCCTGTGGAGCTGAGCGGTAGCGATATTTCTACCGCAAGCCATTCGCAGGAGACGAGCGGTCAGGGCGTGACTACGGGCCGTTGGGCTGTGAACATTCAGTTCAACGATGAGGCTCGTGAGAAGTTCCAGAACATCACTTCTCGCCTGAACGCGATTCGTGCGAAGAACGCACATGATCCGCGTGCCCGCTTCGCGATTCTGCTGGACGGCAAGGTGCTGTCCTCCCCGGTGTCGCAGGCAGTGATTTCTGACGGTAAGCCGCAGATTACCGGTAACTTCACTGAGCAGGAGGCGAAGGCTCTCGCCGATCAGCTCAAGTACGGTGCCCTGCCGATTAGCTTCACGATCCAGTCGGAGCAGCAGATTTCTGCGACCCTGGGTTCGGAGCAGCTGCGTGTGGGTCTGCTGACCGGCCTGATTGGTCTGCTGCTGGTGTTTGTGTACTCGCTGTTCCAGTACCGTCTGCTGGGCTTTGTGACGATTGCGTCGCTGATTGTTGCGGGCATTATTTCGTATGAGGCGATTGCGCTGCTGGGTTGGGCGTTGAACTACCGCCTGTCCCTGGCTGGTGTGGCGGGTCTGATTGTGGCGATTGGTGCTACGGCTGACTCGTTCATCGTCTACTTTGAGCGTATCCGTGATGAGATCCGTGCGGGCCGCACGATCCCGTCGGCGGTGAACCACGGTTGGCAGCGCGCATCCCGCACTATCTTGGCGTCGAAGGCTGTGAACCTGCTGGCTGCTGTGGTGTTGTACGTGGTGTCGGTTGGTTCGGTGAAGGGCTTCGCGTTCACTCTTGGTTTGACGGCGATTGCTGACCTTGTGGTCGTGTACCTGTTCACCCACCCGACGCTGACTCTGCTGGCGAATACCCGCTACTTCGGTGAGGGTCACCGCCACTCGGGCCTGTCGCCTGAGTCGCTGGGTGCTACGCCGCTGTACCGTGGTGCCGGTCGCCTCCGCAGCCCGGAGGAGAAGCAACTGAGCATTGCTGAGCGTCGCCGTGCAGAGCGTGCCGCCGCTGAGGCTGACGAGTCTGCTTCTGATGAGAAGAAGGAGAGCTAAGCATGGCTACCGATGTGAAACCTAATGCTTTTGCCCGCTTCGGTAATGACCTGCATTCGGGTGCCCGCTCGTACCCCTTCGTGGGTAAGCGCCGCCTGTGGCTGCTGCTGGCTACTGTGCTGATGGCGGTTTCGGTTCTGATTCCGGCTGTTGGTGGCGGCTTCAACCTGGGTATTGATTTCCGTGGCGGTTCGGAGTTCGTAGTCTCGAAGACCGCGCACGTTGATACTGCTACGGGTGAGCGCATTATTCACGAGAAGGCGAAGGACGCTTCGGATGTTCGCGTGACCAATATTGCGCCGGGTACGATTCGTGCCCAGATGAGCAAGCTCAGCGATGATGAGACTCTGCAGGTGAAGGCGGCTCTGCAGGAGGGCTACGGCGTCTCTGAGAATGACGTGACCTCCTCGTTTGTGGGCCCGACCTGGGGTGCGGATGTGACCCGTCAGGCGTTCTGGGGTCTGATCGCATTTGTGGTGCTTGCGCTGATTGGTATGGCGTTCTACTTCCGCACCTGGAAGATGTCGCTGGCGTCTATTGCGGGCCTGTTCTTCACCGTGGTGGTGACGGTTGGCCTGTACGCCGCGTTCGGCTTCGAGATTACTCCGAGTGCAATTATTGGTTTCTTGACGATTCTGAGCTACTCGCTGTACGACTCGGTGGTGGTGTTCGATAAGATCCGTGAGAACACCGAGGACGTGCTGGAACGCCGCGACACGACCTTTGCCGAGCAGATTAACCTGGCGGTGAACCAGACCCTGGTCCGTTCGATTAACACGGCTATTGTGGGTGTTCTGCCGGTGGGCGCGATTCTGTTCATTGGCGCGTTCATCCTGGGTGCGGGTACTTTGCAGGACCTGTCCCTGTCGCTGTTCGTGGGTATTCTGGTGGGCATGTTCGGCACGCTGTTCGTGTCTGCGCCGCTGTATGCTTCGCTGCGTTTGGGTGAGCCTCAGATTCGTGAGCACACCGCGAAGGTGGAGAGCGGCAACTTCAAGGACGCCGAGGAGGCTGAGGGTGACTCTTCGGAGGAGCCCGCAGAGGCTGAGAAGGCTGCTAAGCCCGCGAAGGCTGAGGAGTCCGAGAAGTCCGAGGATTCCGCAGAGGACGAGAAGGCGGCCGAGAAGCCCGCTAAGAAGCCGGCACGTGCAACCATTGAGATTCACCGCGTGAACCTGAACGGTTAGCCAGCGTTCCGCCAGCACTACTGGCGTTGCTAACGATAGGGGAGTCGATACCGAGAGGTGTCGGCTCCCCTTTAGCGTGCCCGATTATTTCCCACACAACGCGCTCTGGCGTGTTAAAACGTCGCATAGTTTGGCGCGTTCCAGGCCGCTGGGTAGGATAAGAAGTGAAGATACTGTGCGCTCGCGTTTGAGCCAGCTGAGCGGGCTAGGGGCCGGTTTGGCCGGTATAGCCCTCAACGATGAGGAACCTGAGTGTGCGGCTGATTATCTTGAGTCCGAAGGAGCCTGGAATGAGTGCAGAACCTGCCGTGAACACCAACGCTGAGAACCCTGCAGGGACCGCCGAGAAGCCCGCGGTTCGGCCCGCTGGCCCGATTCCTCTGCCTGAAACTGATTCGTCTGACGCAAAGAAGAAACGCGGCTCGCACCGCGTCATGGCCGCTGGCGGACGTGTGCCCAACCGCCTGGTCTTCGGTAGCCGCAGCAGCAAGATGGAAGCCTCCGACTCGAACGGCGGCACCATCCGTTTCTCCCCGATGATCGCGCCAGTCGTACGTGCCGTGCGCCGCTACCACCCGGACGAGGATATTCAGGTGCTGCAGCGCGCCTACGAGGTGGCGAACCGTTGCCACGAGGGTCAGAAGCGTAAGAGTGGCGACCCGTACATCACCCACCCGGTGGCTGTGACCGCGATTCTTGCGGAGATGGGCGCGACCGGCCCCGTGCTCGCCGCCGGCCTGCTGCACGACACCGTGGAAGACACCGACTACACGATGGAGCAGCTCACCGAAGAGTTCGGTGAGGAGGTCGCCTACCTGGTCGACGGTGTGACCAAGCTGGACAAGATGACCTACGGCGAGAACGCCTCCATTGAGACGATCCGCAAGCTCGTGCTGTCCATGAGCAAGGACATCCGCGTGCTGCTCATCAAGCTTGCCGACCGCCTGCACAACGCCCGCACCTGGCGTTTTGTGCCTCAGGCTTCTGCCGCGAAGAAGGCAGAAGAGACCCTGAAGATTTACGCGCCGCTCGCGCACCGCCTGGGCCTGAACACGATCAAGTGGGAGCTGGAGGACCTGTCCTTCGCCGCCATGAGCCCGGAAATTTACGCCGAAATGGTGCGCATGGTCGGCGAACGCACCCCCGCGCTCGAAAAGTTCCTGAACGAGGCGCGCACCAAGATTACGGACCGCCTGAAAGAGGTGGGCATCGACGCGACCGTGACGGGCCGCCCCAAGCACTACTACTCGATTCATCAGAAGATGAAGACGAAGGGCCGCAGCTTCGACGAGATTAACGACATCCTCGCCGTGCGCATCATGGTTGAGGAAGAGGCGGAGTGCTACACCGTGCTCGGCCACGTGCTGTCCCTGTGGCCGTCGATGACCGGCCGCTTCAAGGACTATATTAAGAACCCGAAGAACAACAACTACCAGTCGCTGCACCTGACCGTGTACGGTCCGGGTAACCTGCCGCTTGAGATTCAGATCCGCACCTATAAGATGCACGAAGAGGCCGAGTACGGTGTGGCTGCGCACTGGCGCTACAAGGCGGCGTCACGCGGGGAGAAGGTCGCGGCTCGTGGCGGCGCGCCCGCAAAGGACCCGAAGGAACCGGGCACCCAGACCTCGGCAATGATGAACGTCGGCATCCTGCAGTCTATCGCGGAGATTTCGAACTCCAACCCGGAATCGGAGAAGTTCTACGAGTCGCTCGCCGACACCCTCGACACCGACGAAATCGTGGTCCTCACCCCCAACGGTGAGGCAATCGCCCTGCCCAACGGCTCCACCCCCGTGGACTTCGCCTACGCCATCCACAGTGAGGTTGGCGACCGCACCGTCGGCGCGAAGGTCAACGGCCGCCTGGTGCCGCTACACACCGTCCTGCCCACCGGCGCCACCGTCGAAATCATGACCACGAAGAACGAAGACGCCGGACCCAGCGAGGACTGGCTGAAGTTCGTTCGCTCCTCGCGCGCTCGCACGAAGATCCGCCAGTACTTCGCGAAGGAACGCCGCATGGAGGCGCTACTCGCCGGCCGCGAGATGCTCACCAAGAGCATGCGCAACAGTGAGCTGCCGCTGCAGAAGATGATGAGCCCGGAGATTATGACTCAGGTGGCTCAGCTGCTGCACAAGAACGATGTGGCGTCGCTGTACCGTGCGATTGGTGAGCACGAGATCGCGCCGAAGCAGGTCATTGACACCCTGGTTGAGGTGCACCGCGGCGACGAGCCGGCACCCGAGGTTGAGGTCAGCGACTTTGACGAGACGCTGCTGAAGTCGACCCGCAAGGCGATTGGCGATAACGGCGTGATTGTGCCGGGTGCTGAGGGCGTGCTGACGAAGATTGCGCGCTGCTGCACCCCGGTCCCGCCGGATGACATTATCGGCATTGTGACCCGCTACAACGGCATTTCGGTGCACCGCCGCGACTGCCCGAACATGCGTAACGCTGATGAGGAGCCGCGCGTGACCACGGTCGAGTGGGCGTCTTCGCCGACCGCTACGTACCGTGTGCAGATTCAGGTGGAGGCGCTGGACCGTAAGGGCCTGCTGAGCGACCTGATTCGCGCGATTTCTGAGTCGGGCGTGAACATTCTGGATGCGCGCGTGCACACCTCGGAGGATCGTACCGTGGTGGACCGCTTCGCCCTGGAGCTGGGTGACCGCTTCATGCTGGAGCACGTGCTGAACGTGGTCCGTAACGTGACGGGCGTGTACAAGGCGTACCGTCTGACCGGCGCGAAGCCCTCGGAGGCGTAGGCTCCTTAGAATTATCCTTCTGTGTTGATTCGGGGTGCTGGTTTTTGTACTCTTGAGTTAACCGTTCGGCCCGCTACTCTTGATGGAGTAGACGGGCCGGATTTCTATTTTCTAGTCTTTTACATTGAGAAGCTACATGTGTTCCGAACACATGTGGCTTTTCGCCGTTAAACGGGTTGTGTTCCAGAATGACGAACGGGCGAGTGCGGGGTCTGGGGAACCCGTATACTGAAAGAGTTCGCGCCGCCGGGTACGAAACGGCTTGTGGAAGCTACGAACGCTCCCACGGAGTACAGCATCTAGACCGGCGCTGGCGCATGTGTACGACCGGGGCCGCACTGGTTCCGAACTTTTGACGTTTCTTCGACTGTAGAAACGATTACTGATGAGAGGTTGACCGCCCCTATGACGACGCAGTCTACGGATTCTTCCGCTACCACTGACGAGCACCGTAACCGCAATACGGAGCGTGCGCAGCTGCACTCTACGATTTGGCGTATTGCGAATGACCTGCGCGGTTCGGTAGACGGCTGGGACTTTAAGCAGTACGTGCTGGGTATGCTTTTCTACCGTTACCTCTCTGAGCGTCTGGTGAAGCATCTCAGCGATGCTTCGTCCGGCGGCAATTATGCAGCGCTTCCCGATAGTTTTATTGACGCTGAGGGTAAGCGTGATGTCATTAAGAATCTCGGTTTTTTCCTCTTACCCTCAGAGCTCTTTTCCTCAGTACATGCTGCTGCACAGCGTGATGATAACCTCAATGAGACCCTTCATAAGGTTTTCAAATCAATCGAGTCTTCAGCTGAGGAGATTTATTCTGAGAATAACCTAAAAGGTCTTTTTGATGATTTTGTATTAGACTCTAATAAATTGGGAGCGACTGCTACTGCTCGTCATGAGACTCTAAAAAAACTTATGGACGCTGTGGCAGAGATGGACCTTAGCTCTGATTATTCGGAGAGTTCAAATGACGCTTTCGGGGATGCATACGAGTTCCTTATGGGTATGTACGCGGCGAATGCGGGTAAGAGCGGAGGTGAGTACTACACTCCACAGGAAGTCTCAGAGCTCCTGGCAGAGATTGCTATGGACGGGCGTAATCCCCAAGATATTAGTACCGTGTATGACCCGGCGTGTGGTTCAGGTTCGCTGTTGCTAAAGTTTGCCCGCATCCTGCGAGAACGTGGTGACGAGGTTGAGATGCCACTTTTTGTAGGACAGGAGATTAACCTGACGACCTATAACCTGTGTCGCATGAATATGATTCTTCATGGTCTTGATTTGAACGGTTTCAACATTGCGCATGGTGATACCTTGATAAATCCGAAGCATCGCAGGAACCTCGAAGCGAGGGAGAATGCTGGGGATAAGGCCTATGGCCTCTACGATGCTATCGTGTCTAATCCGCCCTATTCCACGAAGTGGAAGGGCGATTCTGATCCGACCCTAATTCACGATGAACGTTATGCCCCGGCAACAGTTCTGGCACCTAGGTCGAAGGCTGACCTGGCGTTTACGATGCACATGTTGGCTTCTCTTGAAGAAACGGGTACGGCTGCGATTGTCGAATTTCCAGGTGTGCTGTACCGTGGCAATGCCGAGCGCAAGATTCGTGAATATTTACTGAAAGAGGACAGGGTGGACGCTGTAATTCAGTTGCCCCCTAACCTGTTCTACGGCACGAGTATTGCGACTTGCATTCTGGTTCTCAAGAAGAGTGCCCGTAAGGACCATTCGGTGCTATTCGTGGATGCTTCGCACCTCTTCGATAAGGGCACGAACCAGAACATTCTGGGTAAGGCGCACCGTGAGAAGATTCTGGAGGTGCTGGTGGCTCGTGAGGAGCGTGAGCATTTCTCGGCGCTGGTTCCGGTGGAGAAGCTGCTGGAGCAGGAGGCGAACCTGGCGGTGTCGAGCTGGGTTGAGCCGGAGGATACCCGTGAGCGCGTGGATATTGTTGAGCTGAATTCCCGTATTGAGGGTATTGTGGCTCGTCAGGCTCAGCTGCGCGTGGAGATTGACGCTATTGTGGCGCGCCTGGAAGGCGGCGAGTAGTCATGGCTGAGGTGACGAATTATATTGACCGCCTGGTGGCTGAGCTCTGCCCGGACGGGGTGGAGTACCGCCCGCTGGGTGAAATTGCTGATATTGGAACTGGTAAGAGCGACAAGAAGGACGCTCAGGAGTCTGGGCAGTATCCTTTTTATGTTCGTTCCAAGACAATTCTTCGGTCGTCAAAGTATCTATACGATGAGACTGCAATTGTTATTCCTGGTGAAGGTGGCGTTGGTGAAATCTTCCACTTTGTATCCGGGAAATATGACCTGCATCAGCGCGCCTACAGGATTTCTTTTACGGTTGATGAAATGAACCCCAAGTTTGGGTATTACTATATTTCTTCATTCTTTAAAGAATATATTAACCGGCATGCAGTTGAAGCTACCGTTAAATCTATTCGTAAGCCAATGCTTGTGAAGTTTGAGGTCCCTGTTCCTCCCTTGGAGATTCAGGAAGCGATTGTTGAAATTCTCGACAAATTCACGAACCTGGAAGCAGAGCTGGAAGCGGAGCTGGAAGCGCGTACTCTGCAATACGAGTATTACCGTGACTCGCTCTTCGAAGCCCTTGACTGCCCCCGTGTTCCCCTGGGCTCCTTTGCGCAGCTTGTCCGTGGTTCTGGTATGCCGAAGACCGATTTTTCCGAATCCGGTGTAGGTGCAATTCACTACGGCCAGATTTATACGAAATTCGGTACTGCAACCGCAGAGGTTATAACGCACGTCCCGGAAGAGAAAGCAAAGAAACTTGCTGTAGTTAACCCCGGTGATGTCATTGTCGCTAACACGAGTGAAAACCTTGAAGACGTTTGCAAGGCTGTAGCGTGGGTTGGAGATTCTGACATTGTTACTGGCGGTCACGCAACGGTTATTAAAGCTCCCGAGCAGAACGCAAAGTTTATTTCTTATTACATGGCAACCGGCCGGTTCAATAAGGATAAAAGGCGTCATGCTTTCGGTACGAAGGTTATTGATGTTGCACCTAAGAACCTTGCGAAAATCGAGTTTCCGGTTCCGCCTCTGGAAGAGCAGCAGCGCATTGTCGATATTCTCGACCGCTTCGACTCTCTAACCACGAGCCTCTCCGAGGGTCTACCCGCAGAGCTCGCCGCACGTCGTAGTCAGTACGAGTACTACCGTGACCAGCTACTTACCTTCCCCCGCAAGGGCGACAACCAGTAGCCACCCGCGCATCAAACTGCGCATCACGCGCACACCCCGTGCAGGGGCGGCACCCCGCCACCCCTGCGCGGGCCCCGCACTTCAATCGCACTCAACAACCCAAACTCAAACTAGCCGGGCTCACCAACCCCGAGCCCAACCGTCCATATTCCACCCCTACACAAAGGAGTACCCCGTGGAAACTGTACCCAACTACCCCTATCTCTCTGAAGGTAGCCGTGACCGGGTCCTCACTAGCGACACCTATACTGTTATCGGTGACCGTGAAAAGGCTCCTGGTTATGATGAATGGAAGACTGCACAGACCCTCCATAGTTCAGCTCAAACTGAATCTCAACTTGAACGCGAACTTATTAGGGTTCTTAGGGCCCAGGGATATGAATATTTACCGCGACTCACCGACGAAGCCGCACTCATCCGCAACCTGCGCGAACAGCTCGAACGCCTCAACACCCGCCCCGAAGAAGGTGCTTACGGCCCCAATAGCGGATTCCACTTCAGTGACGAAGAATTTGACCGCTTGCTTAACCGGCATATTGCTCGCTATAACGATGGCATCCTTGAGAAGGCTAAGCTCATTCAGGAGGAACGTCGTATCAACTTCTATCTTGACGACGGTACCCCACGCAATATAATACTCATCGATGCCGTTAACCCTGCACGCAACCGCATGCAGGTCATCAACCAGTACCGTGTACCCGATGACCAAGGCAAAACCCTGAACCGTTACGATGTAACCATCCTCATCAACGGTCTGCCCCTTGTACATATCGAGCTCAAAAGGCGTAGCATCTCCATTCGCCGCGCCTTTCAACAGATTGAACGCTACCAGGGAGAGGGTTTTCAACAAGATACCTACCGTCTTTTCGAATACGCCCAAATCTTTATTATTAGCAATGGTGTAGACACTAAGTACTATTCCAACACCGTACGTCACAAGCACATCGAAGATCAGCGGAAAGCCAGCCGCAAGGTAGCCTCCGGCGGCTCCGCGGGCAAGAGTTTTGAGTTCACTAGTTATTGGGCGGATTCAAAAAATAACCGTATTGGTGATTTGATGCTTTTCGCCCGTACCTTCCTGAATAAGCGAACTATTGCAAATATCCTCACTCGATACTGCATTCTCACTGTAGATGAAGACCTGCTCGTCATGCGTCCCTACCAGATTGCGGCAACCGAGCGAATCATCAACCGTGTCGAAATCGCCAACAATGACCCCAAGCGCCTCGGTACCAAGGAAGCCGGCGGCTACATCTGGCATACTACCGGCAGCGGTAAGACCCTCACGAGCTTCAAAACTGCACGCCGCCTGGCAGAAACCGGGCTTGTCGAAAAGGTCATCTTTGTCGTGGACCGCAAGGACCTCGATTACCAGACTATGCTCGAATACAATAACTTTCAGGCAGACTCCGTTAGCTCCACCGGTAGTACCCGTGAACTCGGCGAACGCCTCGCCGACAGCGGAACCGGCATTGTCGTCACCACCATCCACAAGCTGTCCAATCTAATCTCTGCTGAACCCAAGCACCCTGTCTACCGTCAGCGTGTAGTTATCATCTTCGACGAATGCCACCGCTCTCAGTTCGGCGCAATGCACCGGTCTATTCGTAAGCGTTTTACTAAATACAGCATGTTCGGCTTCACCGGTACCCCCATCTTCGACGAAAATTCCGCAGGAGGCCCCGGTACCACTACCGTAGAAATCTTCGGAGACCGGCTACATTCATACACCGTTGTGGACGCTATCAACGATAAAAATGTACTGCCTTTCCATATGGAGTACACCATCACAAATGCAACCTACAGCGATGAAGAGAAAAGCGCATACCAATTAGAGTGCATTATGGAGGGCAGTGAGCAACCAAATCCAAAAGATATCGAGAAGTACCTCCAATCTAAAGAAGCTCTTGAAAACCCTCAACGAATTGAGGCTATTGCAACCTACATTCTGGATAACTATGACCGGAAAACTAATCAGCGTGCAGGTCGTAATTATGACCTTAAACGGATTAGAGATATCACTGATCCTGTTACTGGTGCAAAATCCAGGGAACCCTATACTGTAACAGTTCGCGGTTTTAACTCAATCCTGGCAACCTCCTCAATCGATGCTGCCTGCACCTACTACGACACCATCAACACCCTGCAAGAAGAACGTATCGCAGACGGTGTACTCGACCCTGCCAAAAAGTTGAAGGTTGCCATCATCTACACGCAGGGCAACGGTTCGCAGTTGTTCGATACCTTCGGCGAGGAAGAAAACTATGAATTTCCCACCGCGGGTAGCGCAGAACAGAACCGCATGGCAGGCTTCCTCGAAGACTACAACACTATGTTCAGCACGAATTTCAGCGCTGATGGTAAGTCCTTTGACAATTACTATAAAGACGTCTCTCGCCGTATGAAGACACGCGAATTAGACATGCTCATTGTAGTAAATATGTTCCTGACCGGTTTTGATTCTAAGACCGTCAATACTCTATGGGTCGATAAGAATCTCAAGAGTCATGGTTTGGTCCAGGCTTTTAGCCGTACGAACAGAATTCTGAACTCTCTTAAGCCTTCCGGTAACATTGTATGTTTCCGTGATTTGGAAGAAGCTACGAATGATGCTTTTGCCCTCTACGGTGACTATACTGCTGGCGCGAATGCTGGAAGTGGCTTGGAAACTCCGTGGAATATTGTGCTTACCCGCCCATATAAGGAAGCCCATATTGAGTACTGTAAGGTCGTAGATGAGCTCCGTGAAGAATTCCCTGTAGACGCTGGAGGAAATATTATTGCGGATACTCCGGAACAAAAAGTACGCTACGTTAAACTCATTAACCAGGTACTTACCCTACAGAATGAGTTGGAAGTCTTTGATGAATTTATTCGGGATGGAAGTGCTCAGCTAATTAGTGACTACGATATGCAAGGCTATCTGGGTAAATATAACGATATTCGTGAAGAAGCACGTGAAGCACGTGATTATGACGGCGAACATGCCAACCCAGATGGAGGGGATGAGCTAGGTCCTGATCCTTGGTACGACCAGGTAACCTTTGAAGTGGAATTGCTTAAACAGCAGAACATGGACGTCTACTTTATCTTGGAGCTGGTCGCCAAAGCGCGTGCTGAGCGTGATAATGCTAGGGATCAGAAAGAATCGCAGGAATACACTGAACGTCGCATTGAAGAGTTCCGCAAGATAGTTCATCGTGCTGTCCGCAGTGATAATGAGCTGCGCAATAGCGGCGATATTATTGAAGACTATTTTGAAAAGTACCTTACTGAACCGACTGTAGACGCAGAAGGGTCGGAAGACGTACATGAGCGGTTCCGTATCTACGTAACTGAACGTCGAGTTAGTGAAGAAGATTCCATCGTCCAGGAGGAAGAGCTAAAGCGCGAAGAAACTCGGCGTGTAGTCAATCGTGCGTTGCGTGAAGGAAACCGAAGCATTATCGGTAAGGTTAGTCGTCTCATTAAGAGTAAGATGTCGTTCTTCGGAGGCGCCTTGGGAGATCCTGACCTTGAAGATGCCGCAGTTAAACGCCAGCGCGTACAGAATAAACTGGAGAAGCACATTGGCCGATTCATGCCGTTCCTCGGCGGCCGCTAACCTACTGTGTCAGTGGTAGTCCGCGGTAACCAGCGGTAATTCGCCCAGAAGCCACATGTGTTTCGAAAAGTCACTTCTTTGGTGGCTTCTCGAAACACATGTGGCTTTTCGCCGTTAAGCGGGGAAGGGGTGGCACAGCATCAACCCGGCTCTACGCTACTGATCAGCCCCTCTGCACAGCGCCGATTTCCGGTCATGGGTTACGGATTTGTGCCATAGGTTAGCGTCTTTGGTCGTAGTTAAAAACTATGGTCGAAGACGCTAAACCATGGCACAAAATTCTGCAGGCGCAGGCGCTGCAGCCCCTTATCTTGTCAGGGGTCTTTTCTAATCTGTAATCAGAAGCACCGAAATTCGCAGAGTTGGGAAGGAAAAGACTATGGGTAACCTCGGTATGACTGCAGCAGTAACCTCACTTGTGCTGGTAGTTGCGAATGTAGTCCTTATCTTTCGGGTGATTCTTGAATCAACTGGATATTTATGGTACGCAGCGGCCAGGAGGGAAATAATTGCTAATCTTCTAAAAGAATTTGGTATATCTAGAGAATCTAGAGTTGAATCTCTTAAACGATTTGGGAAGGTAGTAATAAAGAATACTGCATTTAATATATCTCACCCATTTCATCTATTTCCTCCCAAAGATGTAGATAACGAATTTAAAGATAAAGTTCAAAATTTTCTAAAGTGTACTGAAAAGACGCCAAGCTCTGTTGAGCAAAGTCATTGCATTGATTCCTTGGCTCAGCTAGAAAAAATGACTGGTCTTACTCCCAAATGTGACCCATATCGGGAGGTTTATATATCATTGAGGGATCTTTGCTCCGAAATAGTGGAAATAAGATATGCGGATTCTGTCAGCTACGACGATATCCTGAATCTCATTAAAGAAGAGAATATCATCGCAAAGTACTATTGGGTTAAGAAGCGTTGGCAACCTGGCTATCTATTTTCCCAGATGCGTGATTTTATTGACTATGCGGGCAGGGGGACGACTATTGGGTTGTTTATTGGTTTTACAATTGCCTTAATCCAAAGGGATCCTTTTGGTTTGGTCACGACGGTACTTCCTGTGGTAGGTGCAATCGTTGGGGCAATTTCATACTCTATAAAAATTGACCTTATCGAGAATGAAGTGAATAGGGTCAATAAGGGAAAGTATAAAACCCCTATAAGGGTAGTAGTTAGATCTATTGTTTTCACTTTGTGTGTTTACTTATTTTTGAACGCTAGTTTTCTGATAGTTGCTCTACTATATGGGCCAAGATTTGGTGGTTAATATATCGATGATTCAATCTCTTGGTAGATTATTCTCCCTCTAATGGTTGGTGAGTTAGGAATAGTGATGCTATTGCATCGTTGTAGCAGGGTAAGGCCTGTACTCCAGAGATAGCCGTAGAATTCCCATCCAGTCTGCCGGGTAGCTAATCCGCATTGGTAGCCCGGCGGGCTGGTCTGTTTTGGTGTGTTAGAAGCTTTCACGAGTTCGTTGCTTCCGTAATCTTCCGCAGGGGAGCGCGTCTCCAGAAAACCCCTCGTCGCACAATATTTTCTGCTTTTTCTCCGGCACGGGCGGTGCAGTCCCTTATCTTGTCAGGGGTGCCCCGTACCTTGGTGGTAGAGAACAACGACGCGTTCTCACCCACTCCGCCGAGCGACCAAAGGAGCCCCTCATGTACACGGTTGGTTACTACAATGACGAAGACTTCCGCGCCTTCTACTCCGGCCAGGACGCCGCCAACATTGACGACTTCTTCACTGACAACGGCGAATACCTCATGGTGTACCTGCCGGAGGTGACCGACCGCGAGTTCCTTGCTGGCCTCCGCTACGGTAACGGCTGCGACGCTCTCTGCCAGAGCGGATACGCCCTCGACGAGGCAGAAGAGGCACTTCGCGACATGTATGCGCTCGCCGTGTAGCCCACCCGCCTACCTGTCACAGATGGGGATCCGATCATGAGTTGCGGACTTGTGCCATAGGTTAGTGTCTTTGGTCGTAGTTAAAAACCATGGTCGAAGACGCTAAGCCATGGCACAAATTCTGCAGGGTCGGCGCCTTCGTGGACGCAGAGATATTTGATTCATAAAGCATTGATGTGTCCGAATAATGACGTTCAGATACTATTGCACTCAAAGCAACGCAAATAGACACAAAGATACGGTAGGGTGGTAACTGTAGTGTTCCATGACGCATTGATGCGTTTGTTGGGTGCGCTACGGGGCTGTTTTCCTTCCGGTGGTCATCTTGACCTACGAATAATGGCCTGACATGCATATATATCACACCGTCACCGATGATAGGAGCGTATCTTCTATGGATTCGACCATTTTCAACCGCCGTACCCTGTTGGGCAGCGGCGCACTTGCGGGCCTGGGCGCCCTACTTGCAGCGTGCGGCCAGCAGGCCAATAACGAGGCGAGCGCCTCGGCATCATCGACCGCAGCACCAAACGAATCTGCCTCGGCATCTGTAGCGGCTTCTGAATCTCCCTCGGCGAGTTCTACTCCGAGAGTAACTCGCGGGTATTCAGGTAATTCCAAAGCCCCGGATGGTGAGTACCGTAAAGCCGATGAGTACGGTCCTGCTCAGAATGTTCCCAAGCCTCGTAATGAGCCCGCTCAGTACCCCGAGACGGAAGAAGGCCTCTACCGCATGATGAAGGACTGGGTTGTTGCGCACAACTACGCGATCCAGACCAGTGACTGCTCCTACGCTTTCAAATATGTAACGGAAGAAGCGGAAGAATATGAGTTCTACATGTATATTCAGGGTCTTTACCAGCGCGGAGGATGGGCTGTTGACGGGTTGGATAGCTACCAGCCAGAGGGCCCGCTTATCTACGATGAAGCAAAGAAAATGTATCGTATGAAGCACCGTCGCTTCTGGAGCACAGTTATGTACGTGGAATCTAATGGCCACCTCACAATGAAGGCTAACACTGACACCAGTGACGATACTTTCTACTTCCTTTTCACCTATTCCGACGGCTATTGGAAAATTGCTGGAAGTAAATCAGAAGAGGAACTGTAGAATAAAATGAATCTAATTCGTTACCCAAGAATATTTATTTGTGTTGTATTAGCAACAACTTTTTCAGCTATAGATAATCCATCCGCAATAAGTGCAGAGTGTACAACTAAAGACTCTAGTGGACATTGCGTGCAAGTGCCCGGTCAGCCAAATCAGCGTCGCGGTGATTCCACCTCACGTAACCAAGAAAAACAATCCGATTTGCCCTCAAATGATGAGCATTCTGCAAAACCAATAGGTGGATCCTACCATAATTGGATTGATGAAATACATCAAACTCACAGGGTCAACAAAGACAGTGGTGGCGTTGATTACTATGCGCCACTTGACGGAAATAATACATGCTATACGGAAGATTACCGTCCTGGAAAGCAGGAATACTCGGAATATGCGCTAGAAGATGGAATGGCTGTGCAGACGGTAAAAAGAGGGGGCGGGTTTGAACTATCAAAGTTCTGCAAACCTAATGATGCTAAAACCCTCACCTCGAATGACCCAGCACAGCCCAAGGGGCCCACCATTGAGGAAATGCTCCAAGAAGTTGAGGACCAATTCGCTAAAACCGATATCCAGGCCCCTGTTTTGAAGCAGTCCTATAACCTTGGCTCTGGTCAGGGCGAGGATAATCCTAACGTCTACAAGAACCAGGCCGTCAACTTCTACGTCGACGCACCCACTGCACGGTGGGAAGGCGACCTCATGATTGGCCATGTGGAGATGGAGTCCTACCCTACTCAGATGACCATCCAGTACGGCAACGGTGACGAGGGCAGCTTCTACACGATGGGTAAGCCGGTTAGCAGGACACGCGGTGAAGAGTCACGCAAGACCGCGACCAGTTATGTCTATAAGCGTTCAGGTAATTTCCATGCCTACGCGACCGTTTCTTACTCTGGTCGTTTCCGTGTTGACGGTGGCGATTGGCAGGCTCTGGATGTCGTGTTGACGAAGGAAACTGTTGACCCGTTGCTGGTGCGTGTGTGGTGGGTTGATGTTGGCCGCGTAGCCGGTGACTGCAGCTATGACGACACTCGTTGGGGCTGCAAGAACGACCCCACCATGGGAAAGCCAGATAACCCGAACCCGCGTCTACGCAAGGCCGATATCCGTACCGGTCAGCGTTGGCACCTCAACGATAGCGGTGACGGGGATACGGAGTATTCGTTGCACCGCGACTGGCCCGACATGTAAACCAGCTGACCCAATATATAGATAACCGCAGCAGGCGGTCCCGGATGCGTGTGTGCGTTCGGGGCCGCTTTTGTTTTACCGTGCTGTGCCGAAAAATTGTGCCATAGGTTAGCGTCTTTGGTCGTAGTTAAAAACCATGGTCGAAGACACTAAACCATGGCACAAACTCTGCAGAGGCTCCACCTCCACACGGGTGAAAATCCGGTCATGACCTAGCAATTTCAGTCATGACTTAGTGTCTTTGGTAATGGTTAAAACCCCAGCCTGAAGTCACTAACCCATTACCGAAAAAGCTAAACCAGAACCGACTCCGCCCATCTACCTGGCGCATCCGGGGCCGCCTGCTTTTCAGACAGAGGTTTTCGATAGGTTAGTGTCTTCGCGATGGGTCTTTAACCCGCAGTGAAGACACTAACCTATCGAAAATCCATGAACCCGGTGCGCCCTCCATCTGCATCGGGTGGGGCGCGAATATAACCCCCGCAGACATGCAGAAGCCACATGTGTTTCGAGAAGCCACCAAAGAAGTGGCTTTTCGAAACACATGTGGCTTCTCGGCGTTAATCTAGACAAGTAACCCGGGGCGCCAGCCTCTATCAGCCGGCACCCCGGGCACTACCTATCGGCTAGAACTCCGGTTAGATCTTAGTTGCCGAAGCCCTGCAGGGTTGCTGCCCAGGCGCGGCGCGCCTCCAGAGCTTCCTTGGCCTTGGCAATCTTCTTGGAGTCGCCGCCCTTCTCGGCTGCGGCGAGCTCTGCTTCCAGCTCGGCGAGGGAGTCCTCGATCTGTGCGAGCAGGGAGTTTGCGCGGGCTGCCTTGGCGGGGTCGTTGCGCTTCCACTTTGCCTCTTCGGCGCCGTTGATTTCGTCCTGAATGCGGCGCAGTTCGCCGTCAATGCGGCGCAGGTCGTTGCGGGGCACGCGGCCTGCCGCATCCCAGCGGTCCAGAATCTTCTCGAAGGTTGCCTTCGCGCCCTCAATGTCCTCGACGGGCAGGAGTGCGCGTGCTTCTTCGAGCAGTGCTTCCTTGACCTTGAGGTTTTCGGCGTAGACTGCGTCCTGCGCTGCTTCGGCTTCGTTGCGGGCGTTGAAGAACACGTCCTGTGCCGCGCGGAAGCGTGCCCACAGCTTGTCGTCTTCACGGCGGTGGCCGCGGGGTACCTGCTTCCAGGCGCGCATCAGGTCGCTGTATGCGCGGGAAGTTTCAGACCAGTCAGTGGAGGTGGACAGCTCTTCCGCACGTGCAATCAGCTCTTCCTTGGCGCGCTTGATGCGTGCGTTGCGGTCGTCCAGCTGCGAGAAGTGTGCGCGGCGGTTGCGGTCGAAGGTGGTGCGGGCTGCACGGAAACGCTTCCACAGCTCGTCCTCTACGCTCTTCGCCAGGTGAATTTCGCGCTGTGCCTTCTTCCACGCTTCGAACAGTTCGTTCATGCGGGAGTGGGAGTTCTTCCAGTGAATCTGGTCGGGGTCCTGGCCGGCAATCTGCTCGGCTTCCGCGACGATTTCTTCGCGGACGGCGAGGGCGCGTTCACGGTTTTCGGTGCGTGCCTGCTGCTGCTTTTCGCCGAGTTCAGCGATCTTCTCTGCGAGGGGGATGAGGCGCTTCTGCAGGCCGGAGTAGTCGCCGACCATGTTGCGCACACCGATCTGTGCACCGATGGAGGTGATGCCCTTCTGCAGGTCTGCGGCGGGGGCGTTGTTGGCGAGGCGGGATTCGAGCAGGGCAACCTGCGCCTCGACGTTTTCAAACTTGCGGGCGAAGTAGCTGAGCGCTTCTTCTTCGGAGGCGCCGGGCAGCTGGCCTACTGCGTATTCTTCGCCGTCGACAATGACGAAGACGTGGCCGTCCTCGGAGACGCGGCCGTACTGGCGTGCCTTTTCGAGGTTTACAGTGTCGTCGGGTTTGGTAGTCACCGCTATAACTCTTTCACTCGGGGGTGCTGGGGGTGGCGCCTTTGCGCTGTTCCCCGTGGTGGGCACCCGTTTGGGTGTGCGTGTGCACCTCCTAAGCATAGCCTCTGTGGGGTGTGTGTGAGTAGTGTCTGGTCGTGTTGTGTTGTGGGCGAACCTGCCGGCTACGGGTTTGTGGGGGTTTGTGCCGGGTGAGGTGGGGGAGTGGGTGCTGTGCTGGGGTGGGTGTTGGTATGATGGGTAGATATGCCCGGAGGTGTTCCGGGGTTCTGTTGTCGAGTTCTTTGTCAAGGAGTATCGCGTATGGCTCGCAAGGCTTCGCTGTCTGGTTTTCCCGAGTATCTTCCGGCTGAGCGGTTGGTTGAGAATCATGTTCTGGACACTCTGCGTGAGACTTTTGAGTTGCACGGTTTCTCCCCGATTGAGACTCGTTCGGTAGAGACTATTGAGCAGCTGCTGCGCAAGGGTGAGATTGACAAGGAAGTTTACGCAATTTCTCGCCTGCAGGAGGACGAGGCTGCTAAGGCTAAGGAAAAGCTGGCTCTGCACTTTGACCTGACTGTGCCGTTTGCCCGTTACGTGGTGGAGAACGCCGGTTACCTGAATTTCCCGTTCTCGCGTTACCAGATTCAGAAGGTGTGGCGTGGTGAGCGTCCGCAGGAGGGTCGTGCCCGCGAGTTCACTCAGGCTGATATTGACGTGGTTGGCGACGGCGAGCTGCCGTTCCGTTACGACGTGACCCTGGCGCTGGTTGTTGTCGATGCGCTGTCGAAGCTGCCGATTCCTGAGTTCAAGTTGCGTGTGAATAACCGCAAGCTGGCTGAGGGCTTCTACCTGGGCCTGGGTTTGACTGATACTGCGGCTGTTCTGCGTTCTATTGACAAGCTGGAGAAGATTGGCGCTGAGCGTGTGGCTGAGGAGCTGCAGGCTGAGGCTGGTGCGAGCGCGGATGCTGCCGCTGCCGCCTTGGAGTTGGCGCAGATCCGCACTGAGGACGCTTCTTTTGTGGAGCAGGTGCGTGCGCTTGCGGCTAAGTATTCGGTGGAGCATGAGCTGCTGGATCAGGGTCTTGCTGAGCTGGCTGAGGTCATTGAGGAGGCGGCTCGCCGTGCGCCGGGTAAGGTGCTGGCTGACCTGTCGATTGCTCGCGGCCTGGACTACTACACCGGCACCGTGTATGAGACTGTTCTGGTTGGTCACGAGTCGCTGGGTTCGATTTGTTCGGGCGGCCGCTATGAGTCGCTGGCGTCGAATGGTAAGAAGACGTACCCGGGTGTTGGCCTGTCGATTGGTGTGACCCGTGTGGTGGCTCGTATTTTGTCGCAGGGTTTTGCGCAGGCGAGCCGTAAGGTGCCTTCGGCTGTGTTCGTGGCTCTGACGAATGATGAGGGTTGGTCTGCTGCGAATGATGTTGCGGATGCGCTGCGTGCCCGCGGTATCGCGTGTGAGGTGTCTGCGAATGCGGCGAAGTTCGGTAAGCAGATTAAGTACGCTGAGAAGCGCGGCATTCCGTTCGTGTGGTTCATTTCCTCGGATGAGTCGGGTGCCCCGGTTCACGAGGTGAAGGATATCCGTTCGGGTGAGCAGGTTGCTGCTGATCCGGCTTCGTGGATGCCGCCGGCTGAGGACCTGCACGTTCAGATTGTGCGTGCTGAGGGCCTGTAGTAGCAGGTAAATGGTAGGGGCCTGTCATCGTAGGGCCTGTGATGCCTGTGGTGTTTGGCCGCGGTAATATCTGGCTGCTTGTAATAATTTGGTTACTGTAGCCTGCATATGGGCCCGCATATGGATGTGTACCCGCCTGGTGGGGAGGATGTTGACCTCCCTGCCGGGCGGGTTTTTGTTGCGCTGTTGTGCTCTTTGGTCGCGCGGATTTGTGCTGTGTTGATTTATGCTGCGCGGATTTGTGCCATGGGTTAGCGACTTCTGCCATGGGTTCTTGATTTGGGTAATGACTTAGTGACTTTGGAGGGGGTATTTAACCCGTACCAGAGTCACGAAGTCATTACTGAAATCCATAACTCATCACTAAAAAACTGCAACCTCGCACGGAACACCCCCGCCACCCTCCTCACCTCCACCCGCCTCCTGGGTCTTTGGCTACTAACCCCGGGTTATTTCAGAAGTAGGTTCCGTAAATGGGTCACGACCTCTAGCTCCTTGTTGAAGATGTCTGCCCACGTGAGGTGCACGACCGTCCAGCCGGCACGGGTTAGGGCACGGTCGCGGGCCGCCTCCTGTCGGTCTCGGCCGGGGTGGTCCACGTATTTCTGTTCGCCGTCGAACTCGAGAATCACCCGCGCCTCGGGCCAGGCGAAGTCCACTCGATAGTTACGGCCCTCGCACGAAATCGGGTACTGCGTTACGGGCAGGGGTAGCCTGTGTTCCATGAGTAGGCACCGGGTGAGGCTTTCACCGGCCGACTCGCTGGATGCATCCACCGCCTGCGCCAGGAGCGGCCCCGCGGAACCGCCGTACCCCGTGAGGCTCAGTAGAATCTCGGTTACCTCGCAGGGCTCCAACAGCCCTCGCCGCATGATGGAGTCAGCGAGGACCACCGCCTCCCGAAAGGGCATGCTGCGCGCGCAATCCTGCAGCGTGCGAGCCACCGTCGTAACCATGATGGATGTGCCCGGCAACCTGGTGACCTCATCAGGGCTAATAGCGGTTTTATGCCGGTGAATCCGTTCCCGATCCGTGGCGCAGTGGCTACGGCTGTACGCGTCCAGCATCTGCGGAACGGTCAGCAGGTCAAGGCCCCACAGCACCGCAGCTGACTTGTGTGAAAATACTCCCTGAAACCCCACGAGGTCGGCGGCGATGCATCGTACGCGGAGTCGGTCGTCGGAGTTGAGTTGATCTGCGTTGTGGTTGTAAATGTAGGCTCCTCGTCGAATACGTTGCAGGGTTCCTCCGGCTATGAGATTACGGAGGCGGCGCGGGCCTATTCCTTTCATGCGAAGTGTGGCTGGGGTGTGCACGAGAGGGTACAGCTCCGCGATACGTGGAATTCCAGGCATCTTGGTGGGAGCGTTCGGGACTGATGCATGTGATGTCAGAGGGGTTATAGCGTTCATGGCATAAGCCTGACACTTTTGAGCCAAAGTTACAGGGCTAACCCAAAATCTGTGGATAACTTAGTCGGTTTTGCAGAATGAGCGTTTGTCCACAGGCTGCAGATGTGGGTTCTTGATTTGGGTAATGACTTAGTGACTTTGACGGAGGCTTTTAACCCGTACCAGAGTCACTAAGTCATTACCGAAAACCGCAACCTATCACCGAAAACCGCTGCCCGCCTCATCACCTCCGCATCCTCGCCCCTGCCTCCGCACCCTTTTTTCTGCCTTCGACCTGCCCGGAGGGGATACAATATATGAGGCGCACGCAGTGTGCGCATATCATCAACCGCGTGTACCCGGCTACTGTCTATAGTCGTGAGGTGCCCGCTATGAAAGGAATGTCTGTGCTTCGCACTCACACCAACGGCGAGCTGACCGCCGCAAATATTGGAGAGACTGTTACCCTGACCGGTTGGGTGGCTCGCCGCCGCGACCACGGTGGTGTCGCCTTCGTTGACCTGCGTGACCGTGAAGGTGTCACCCAGTGTGTTTTCCACAATGAGGCTGATTTTGAGCACCTGCGCAACGAGTACGTGCTGCGCGTGACCGGTCTGGTGACTAAGCGCCCGGAGGGTAATGAGAACCCGAACCTGGCGACCGGCGAGATTGAGGTTGAGGTGTCCACCGTTGAGGTGCTGAACACTGCCGCTCCGCTACCTTTCCAGATTGATGAGCACGTTGAGGTGGGTGAGGAGGCGCGCCTGCGCTACCGCTACCTGGATCTTCGCCGCCCGGAACCGGCTCGCATCATGCGCCTGCGTTCGGACGCGAACCGTGCGGCACGCAACCTGCTGGCTGAGGACGGCTACATTGAGGTTGAGACCCCGACCCTGACCCGTTCGACCCCCGAGGGCGCGCGTGACTTCCTGGTGCCGGCTCGTCTGGCTCCGGGTTCGTGGTACGCTCTGCCTCAGTCCCCGCAGCTGTTCAAGCAGCTGCTGCAGGTGGGCGGTATTGAGAAGTACTACCAGATTGCTCGCTGCTACCGTGATGAGGATTTCCGTGCGGACCGTCAGCCTGAGTTCACTCAGCTGGACATTGAGGCTTCGTTCGTTGATCAGGAAGACATCATTGAGCTGGGCGAGCGCATCGTTGAGGCTGTGTGGAACCTGATTGATGTGAAGGTTCCCCGCCCGATCCAGCGCATGACCTACAAGGATGCGATGGAGAAGTACGGTACGGACAAGCCTGACCTGCGTTTTGGTCTGGAGCTGACTGAGCTGACCGAGTACTTCAAGGACACCACTTTCCGTGTGTTCAAGGCTCCTTACGTGGGTGCTGTTGTGATGCCCGGTGGTGCTTCTCAGCCTCGCCGTACCCTGGATGCTTGGCAGGAGTGGGCTAAGCAGCGTGGCGCTAAGGGCCTGGCTTATGTCCTCATTCAGGAGGACGGTGAGCTGACCGGTCCGGTGGCTAAGAACATTACTGACGCTGAGCGTGCTGGCCTGGCTGAGGCTACCGGCGCGAAGCCGGGCGACTGCATCTTCTTCGCTGCTGGTGAGGCTAAGGCTTCCCGTGCGCTGCTGGGTGCTGCTCGTGTTGAGATTGGTCACCGTACCGGCCTGATTAAGGACGGCGAGTGGTCCTTCGTGTGGGTTGTTGACGCTCCCATGTTTGAGTCTTCTGCTGAGGCTACTGAGTCCGGTGACGTGGCTCTGGGTCACTCTGCTTGGACTGCTGTGCACCACGCCTTCACTTCCCCGAAGCCTGAGTTCATGGATACTTTCGACACCGACCCGGGTTCGGCTCTGGCGTACGCTTACGACATTGTCTGCAACGGTAACGAGATTGGTGGCGGTTCGATCCGTATTCACCGCCGTGACGTTCAGGAACGCGTGTTCGCTGTGATGGGCATTGGTGAGGAAGAGGCTCAGGAGAAGTTCGGCTTCCTGCTGGATGCGTTCAAGTACGGCGCACCGCCCATGGGTGGTATTGCGTTTGGTTGGGACCGTATTGTGTCCCTGCTGGCTGGCGTTGATTCGATCCGCGAGGTTATTGCGTTCCCGAAGACCGGTAATGGTTACGATCCGCTGACTGCGGCTCCTGCACCGATTACTCCGGAGCAGCGTAAGGAAGCTGGCGTTGATTTCAAGCCGAAGAAGAAGGACGAGGAGTAATCTTCTCTAGTCTTTGGTCGTGCGCCCCGTAGGGGGTGCGGGCCTGTGCGGCGTGGGCCCGGCGGGCGTTGAGCTGTGCGGGGTCGCCGTTGAGGGTGGGCTGTGTATTCTGCTGGTGCAGGGTCGCAGCCCACCTTTTGTATCAACTGGCGTGTGTGCCAATCTATGTACTCATCAAAGGGGGAGGGGAGCATGCGTATTCTGGTTGCCGGTCCGAGCGGTAGCGGTAAGACGACGTTCGCGGCGCGGTTGGGGCGCCTCCTGGACATTCCGCATACGGAGATGGACTCTCTGCATTGGGGCCCGAACTGGACTCCGCGCCCTAGTTTTGAGGCGGATGTTCAGAGGCTCATTGAGCGGCCTGCGTGGATTACGGAGTGGCAGTATCCGCAGGTGCGTGGCCGCCTGCTGGAGCGTGCGGATGTGGTGATTTATCTGCGTTATAGCCGTGCGGTGGTCATGTGGCGTGTGGTTCGCCGGACGGTGCGTCGTGCGGTGACGGGTCAGAGGCTGTGGGCGGATAATGTGGAGCCGCCGCTGAAGAATATTCTGCGCGACCCGGACAACATGATTCGGTACACGTGGAGGAGCTACCCGCATGTTGGGGAGTTGCTGGCGGAGGCTCGCGGGCAGCATCTGCAGAAGCGTTTTATTGAGTTTCGTACCCCGCAGGCGGCGAACCAGTTTTTGCGTGCCGTGCAATTGCGCGGTGTGCTCTGATGGCGGCTGCCTCTAAAACAGCTGCGTCTAAAACGGCTGCCGAGTGTGGTGTTGAAAGAGATGTATGAGCCCGGTGAAGGCCGGCTCCAAGTTGAAAGATGAACCCAGTTGAAAGGTGAACGATGCGAGTAGTTATTCAGCGCGTGACCCGCGCGGCGGTGCGCGTGAACAGTGAGACGGTCGGCGCGATTGATCAGCCCGGCTACCTGGTGCTGGTCGGTATCACTCACGGTGACGGTGCGGCGCAGATTGCGAAGCTTGCCGATAAGACCGCGAACCTGCGCCTGCTGGAGGGGGAGAAGTCCCTCCTTGATGAGGGCGCACCCGTGCTGGCGGTCAGCCAGTTCACCCTGTACGGGGATGCGAAGAAGGGTCGCCGCCCCTCCTGGTCTGCCGCTGCGCCCGGTGCGGTGAGTGAGCCGCTGTTCAACGATTACGTTCAGGCGCTGCGTGAGCGTGGCCTGCACGTGGAGACCGGCGTGTTCGGCGCGGACATGCAGGTGGAGCTCGTCAATGACGGCCCGGTGACCCTGATTCTCGATAGTGAGACCCTCTAAGAGCAGCTCACAATTTAGATGATAGGTTCTGAATTCTGGTCATGAGTTAGTGACTTTAGCAGGGGTCTTTAACCTGTGCCAGAGGCAAGAAGTCATGACCGAAATTTCCTGTGAAACGATAGAGTAAGACTATGGCTGATTCCCTCTTTGATCTTGAGTTGCCCGATGACGGGGACCGCGTGAGCTTGATTGGCGCCTCCGCTGAGGAGCCCTCCTCGCGTGCCTCGGCGTCGCGTGCGCACTCTTCCCGTTCGGCGTCTCGTGCGCCGTTGGCGGTGCGTATGCGTCCGCGCACTATTGATGAGGTTCTCGGCCAGGAGCATCTGCTGACTCCGGGTGCGCCTTTGCGCGTGTTGGCGGGGGAGAACGCCGGACCGGCTGGCCCGTCTTCGGTGATTTTGTACGGTCCTCCGGGTACGGGTAAGACCACTCTGGCGCATGTGATTGCGCGCGCGCCGGGTCGTAAGTTCGTGGAGCTTTCGGCAATTACTGCGGGCGTGAAGGATGTTCGCGCGGTCATGGATCAGGCACTGCTCGACCGCGACATGTACGGCACGACCACCGTGCTGTTCTTGGACGAGATTCACCGTTTCACGAAGGCTCAGCAGGATGCGCTGTTGCCCGGCGTGGAGAACCGCTGGGTGATTCTGGTGGCGGCTACGACGGAGAACCCGTCGTTCAGCATTATTTCGCCGCTGCTCTCGCGCTCGCTCCTATTGCGGGTTCATTCGTTGGAGCAGTCCGATATTGAGCGTCTGATTGACCGCGCGTTGGCTGACCCGCGCGGTTTTGGTGGTGCCGCAGTCATTGATGAGGATGCGCGCGCCCACCTCGCGGCGGTTTCTGGAGGTGACGCTCGCCGCTCCCTGACGTCATTAGAGGCGGCGACTGCAATTGCGTTTAGCGAGGCTGAACAGGCGGGGGAGAAGGACCCCGAACCTGCCGAGCCGGTGCGCATCACCCTGGCGCACGCTACGGAGGCGGTGGATCGCGCCGCGATCCGCTACGACCGTTCGGGCGATCAGCATTATGACGTGGTGAGCGCGTTCATTAAGTCCATGCGCGGCTCTGACGCGGACGCCGCGGTTCACTACCTGGCGCGCATGTTGGAGGGCGGCGAGGATCCTCGTTTTGTGGCGCGTCGCATCATGATTTTGGCGAGTGAGGATATTGGTTTGGCTGATCCGCAGGCGTTGCAGGTGGCGACGGCTGCGGCGCAGTCGGTGGCGCTGGTGGGCATGCCGGAGGCGCGTATTATCCTGTCGCAGGCGGTGATTTATTGTGCGCTCGCGCCGAAGTCGAATGCGGCGTATAACGCGATTAATCGTGCGATTGCGGATGTGCGTGCGGGTGCTTCGGGTCAGGTTCCGGTGCATTTGCGTGATGGTCATTATGCGGGGGCTAAGCAGTTTGGTCACGGCGTGGGGTATGTGTATGCGCATGATGAGCCGGGGCATGTGGCGGCGCAGCAGTACCTGCCGGATACCCTGCGCGGCACGGTCTATTACGAGCCGACGCAGCATGGTTTTGAGCGTACGTTGACGGAGCGTCGTGAGCGTATCCGCAGGATTCTTGACGGCGGCAACTAGCCGCGCACATCAATCACGCGAACCACCCGCGCCGGTCGGTTATTCGCGCGAACAACCGGCGCGAACCACCCGCGCACATCAATCACGCAAACCACCCGCACCACACAGCAGGCAAACAGAAAGCGGTGCGTAGTACCTCGGTAGTACTGCGCACCGCGTCAGAGTTTTGAGTTGTGATAGACGTCTTGGCTGTCGGCCTTCCCGGAAGGGCGGACGCCAAGCTTGTTATGGTTTCTAGTCTAGGCGATATGGGGGCGCGGTTCAAGCTATTTCCCATAAAGACACAGGTTAAAAATAACGAAATGATTACAATCCAACATCTTAGCGCCGCAATTTTCTGGGGAAGTCGCGCCTAAAGAGTCCTGACGGGCATAAATAATTCCTGTGGGGGTCGTGTGGGTATGCATCAAAAACCCACATGCACAGTGATTTGAACCAAAGATTTCCCAAAAGGCTGGTAAAGCCCGGGTGCATCCGGTAAGCTTGACGGGTCTGGCAATTACTATGCCCGCATCCGTGCGGGTGTCAGTAATGTAGCTGCGGGGTACTCTGCCCCGAGCTCTCCGCCCCACCGCCGTACAGCAACGACCGAGTCGGTCGCGTACGGATCCCGGCGGGGTCAACCGAGGAGGCCAGTATTCAACAGACCGAGGCCCCACCCGTGAGGGTGCAGGAGCCTCACATATGAAAGGTAGATTGTGGCTAAGCACAACCGCACCCGCCGTACCGTGCGTCAGTCCCGTGCCCTGGGCATTGCACTGACCCCGAAGGCAGAAAAGTACCTCGAGCGTCGTCCTTACGGCCCCGGCCAGCACGGCCGTGCCCGCAAGAAGGCTGACTCCAACTACGCTACCCAGCTGAAGGAAAAGCAGCGTCTGCGCGCTCAGTACAACATCCGCGAGGCACAGATGCGCCGCGCATACCTCGAGGCAAAGCGTACCGAGGGCCAGACCGGTAAGAACATGGTCGAGCTGCTCGAGACCCGCCTCGACGCTCTGGTTCTGCGTGCAGGCTTCGCCCGCACCATTGCACAGGCACGTCAGATGGTTGTTCACCGTCACATCATGGTTGACGGCGTTCGCGTGGACCGTCCCTCGTTCCACGTCAAGCCCGGCCAGCTGATCCACGTTCACCCCAAGGCTGAGAAGACCACCCCCTTCCAGGCTGCGGCTGCAGGTGAGAACCAGGCAGTTCTGCCCGAGGTTCCCGCATACCTGAACGTTGAGATCGAGAAGCTGCACGCAAAGCTTGAGCGCAAGCCCAAGCGCGAAGAGATCCCCGTGATCTGCGACGAGCAGCTGGTCGTTGAGTACTACTCGCGTCTGGCATAATCTCGATTTTTCGAGAAGCAACCCGTCCTGCACCGTTCGGTGGGGGCGGGTTGTTCCCGTTTAACGCGCGGGTTTTTGGGGTATATACACCAGAGGGCAGTGGTGCCGCTGAACCTGTGAATCTTCCGTCGCTGGGAGTTTCATGAGAGTTTAGGGGGCGCTTGAAGGATTTTTCGACTAAAATAGGGGATTGAACTGTGTATACAGTCCTGAACTGTACGCACAATCCGGCTGCGTGCCACGGTGGCACGCGGTCCTGTACGACTATTGATAAGCATCATGCATTGAGCGGAATGGGGATATAGATGACCGGCGGAGATATTGCGGGCCTGATTTCAGCAGGAGTTTTTGCGATTCTGGTGGCCCTTCTTGCGCTACCCATTATTCGCCTGACCAAGGTGTTTGATGAGCTTATCGTGACGATTCGTTCGCTGAACCAGAGCACCGGCCCCCTCATTGAAGAGGTGACCCGCACTGTGGTGACCACCAATGAGCAGCTGGAGAAGGTTGACGACATCACCTCGAACGTTTCGGATGCGTCCGCGAACGTTTCTGCGCTGTCCTCGCTGGTGACCTCGACTGTGGGTCAGCCGCTGATTAAGGTTGCGTCCTTCTCGTACGGTGTGCGTCAGGCGTTCCGCGGCGGCAAGTCCGGCGATGCACACGGCACCGGCAACAACCACGCTGGCGGTCAGTATGGTTCGGCACAGTCCTCTTACTCTGCAGGTGGTGAGAAGAACTAATGGGTCTGCTTCGTTCAGCTCTTCTGCTTGGCGCCGGCGCGGCGGTTGGTTACTTCGCTTCTAGGCGTGCCGCCACCTCCGAACCTGCTCAGCGTACCCCCGGCAGCGCCCTGCTCATGCGTGAGCACGGTGAGCTTGCCCTCAACCCGGAGTCTCAGATGGGAAAGTTCTTCGATTCGCCGATTGGCAAGCCCCTGCAGCCGTATGCGTTGCGTGCTGTTGAGTTCGCCGCCCGCGTGCGTGAGGGCATGCAGGAGAAGGAGAGGGAGCTCAACGCTAAGGTGGAGCGCCAGAAGCAGGATTTGCGTCCTGGCTCCCTGGATACGTGGGACCGCCAGATGAGTTCGGCTGAGATTGAGTCCACAAACCGCCGCTTGGCTGAGCGTGAACTCATTGAGGTGGAGGCTGAGATTGCCTCCTTGGAAGAGGCTCAGAAGCGAGCGCGTGAGCAGCGTATTGCGCGTGACCGTCAGCTCGGTGACGGCTTCTTCAACTAGGTTTTAAAGGGTGGTGTCTTCGCCCGTAAACCACGGTACGAGACTGGCTCGATTAGCCATTTTGCTCTCGGGCAGGCACCATAGGTCAGTAGACTAATTTAGAATTTCGCACAGATTACTCTAAGGAACGAGATGCTCTCACAGGAGATTTCCAAACGCTGGATCGATTTCTTCGCTTCCCGCGGCCATACTGTGGTGCCTTCGGCATCGCTGATTTCGAACGAGCCCGGCGCTATGTTCACCATTGCCGGTATGGTGCCGTTCATTCCCTACTTCCTGGGCCGTGAGACCCCTCCGTTCTCCCGCGCGACCAGCGTGCAGAAGTGCATCCGCACCCTGGACATTGAAGAGGTCGGTAAGACTGCGCGTCACGGTACCTTCTTCCAGATGGCTGGTAACTTCTCCTTCGGTGATTACTTCAAGGAGAAGGCGATTCCTTTCGCTTACGAGCTGCTGACTACCCCTCAGGATCAGGGTGGTTTTGGCCTGGATCCCGAGCGCCTGTGGGTCACCATTTACGAGGGTGACGATGAGGCGTTCGAGATTTGGACTAAGACCGTTGGTTTCCCCGCTGAGCGTATTCAGCGTATGGGCATGAAGGAAAACTACTGGTCCACCGGTCAGCCCGGCCCTGCAGGCCCCGACTCGGAGATTTTCTACGACCGTGGTCCCGCCTACGGTAAGGACGGCGGCCCGGCGGTTGACGACGACCGTTACATTGAGATTTGGAACCTCGTGTTCATGCAGTACCAGCGTGGCGAGGGCATCGGCAAGGACGACTTCGAGATTCTGGGCGAGCTGCCGAAGAAGAACATCGATACCGGTCTGGGCGTTGAGCGCCTGGCAATGCTGTTGCAGGGTGTTGAGAACTTCTACGAGACCGACCAGGTCCGCCCGGTTCTGGACGCTGCGTCTAAGCTGTCCGGTAAGAAGTACCACGGCTCCGAGTCCCCCGAGGATGAGGGCTACGAGGATGACGTGCGTATGCGCGTGGTGGCGGACCACATCCGCTCCTCGCTGATGCTGATTGCTGATGGCGTGACCCCCTCGAACGAGGGTCGCGGCTACATTCTGCGCCGTCTGATGCGCCGCGCTATCCGCGCGATGCGTCTGCTGGGCGTGACTGAGCCCTGCCTGCCCGTGCTGTTCCCGGCTTCTTGCGAGGCTATGAAGGGTGCTTTCCCGTACGTGGGTGACGACTTCGAGCGTATTTCCCGCATTGCGTACGCTGAGGAGAAGGCGTTCCTGCACACCATCGAGACCGGTACTGAGCGTCTGGAAGAGGCTGTTGCTGCCGCTAAGAAGGACGGCTCCAACTCTGTTTCCGGTGCTGAGGCGTTTGCTCTGCACGACACTTACGGCTTCCCGATTGACCTGACCCTGGAGATGGCTGCTGAGGCTGGCGTGAAGGTTGACGAGAAGGCTTTCCGTGAGCTGATGGCTGAGCAGCGTCACCGTGCGCAGGCTGACGCTAAGGCGAAGAAGGGTGCGTTCGCTGACCTGTCTGAGCTGCGTAAGCTCGTGGACGAACGTGGCTCCATCTTCACCGGCTACACCGAGCTGCGTACTGAGACTAAGCTGCGCGCAATCCTGGTGGATGGCGTGTCTGTTCCCGCCGCTAAGGCTGGCGACAAGATTGAGGTTGTCCTGGATGAGACTCCGTTCTACGCGGAAGCTGGTGGCCAGGCTGCTGATACCGGTGTTATTACCGGCAACGGCTTCATCATTGACGTTCAGGACGTTCAGCAGCCCGTGAAGGGTCTGAGCGTTCACCGCGCCGTTGTGCGTGAGGGCGAGGTTCACGTCGGTGCCGATGTTGTGGCACAGGTTGACGTTCAGCGCCGCCGCGACGGTGAGAAGGCACACTCCGGTACCCACATCATTCACGCTGCCCTGCACCAGGTGCTCGGCAACGAGGCTACTCAGCGTGGCTCTTTCAACAAGGAAGGCTACCTGCGTTTCGACTTCGCGTGGAACGAGGGCCTGTCCGAGTCCGCTAAGCGTGAGGTTGAAGAGGTCGCTAACCTCGCGATCCGCGATAACCACGAGGTGATTACCCGTGAGATGCCGCTGGCTGAGGCTAAGGCTCTGGGCGCTATGAGCCTCTTCGGTGAGAAGTACGGCGACGTGGTGCGTGTTGTTGAAATCGGCGGCGAGTTCTCCCGCGAGCTGTGCGGTGGTACCCACGTTGGTTCGTCCGCTGAGATTGGTTCGCTGACCCTGCTGACCGAGGGCTCTGTTGGCTCCGGTAACCGCCGTGTTGAGGCTCTGGTGGGTCTGGATTCCTTCAACCACCTGGCTGCTGAGCGTACCCTGGTGAACCAGCTGACCGGCCTGATGAAGGTTCAGTCTTCCGCTGATCTGCCGGAGAAGATTAACCAGACTCTGGCTAAGCTGAAGGCTGCTGAGAAGGAACTGGCTCAGCTGCGCCGCGAGAAGCTGCAGGCTGAGGCTGGCAAGCTGCTGGAGAACGCACAGACCATCGGTTCTGTTCGCGTTCTGGCGCATGACGCTGGCGAACTGGACGCGAACGGCGTTCGTGAGCTGGCTCTGGATCTGCGTTCGCGCTTCGGCTCCGAGGCTGCGGTTGTTGCTGTGGTGGGTGTGGCTAATGGCCGCCCCGTCATCCTGGTGGCAACCAACGAGGGTGCTCGTGAGGCTGGCGTGAAGGCTGGCGCTCTGGTCCGCGTTGCTGCCGGTGTTCTCGGCGGCGGTGGCGGCGGTAAGGACGACGTCGCTCAGGGTGGTGGCCAGGATGCATCCAAGATTGGTGCTGCTCTGGACGCTGTCCGCGACGCTATCGCACAGGCTCAGGCCTAAACATGGCAGAATTCCAGCGCGGAGTGCGGATGGGTGTCGATGTGGGTAACGCCCGCGTCGGCACCGCCCTCAGCGACCCCGACGGTATCCTCGCCACCCCGCTCAAGACGCTGCGCCGCGACGCGAAGAAGAACTCTGACCGCCGTGTTTTGCGCAAGCTGATTGAGGTGAACGAGGTGGTGGAGGTGTTCGTCGGGCTTCCGAAGACCATGCGTGGTGGGGATTCTCCCTCCACGGAAATGGCTCGGGAGTACGCGCAGGCTCTGCGCTCCGAGCTGGATGCCGAAGAGAAAACACACATTAACATTTGGCTGGTGGATGAGCGACTCACCACCGTGAGCGCTCACCGTGCACTGCACGAGGCTGGGGTTTCCAGCCGAGATTTCAAGACTATGGTTGACCAGGTGGCGGCTGTGAACATTTTGCAGTACAGCCTGGATGCCCTCAAGGCGGGGCAGTCCGTAGCCGGGTACAAGGTGAGCGATCCGGCCCACGAAGAAAACCGACCGTCCGAGTCAGAAGGGACCGCGGTTGGTGCCGTCAACGAAACGGAGAACCTTCAGTGACCGAACAGAATAAACATCCCGAAGAGAGCGGGCTCGACCTCTTTAGGCCCACGGCCGAGGACGAACGTAAGGGTATTACCGGCATTACGATGGAACAGGAAATCGTGTCGGTGGCTACGTTGCGTGCGCGTAAGCGCCGCCGCCGCGCCGTCATGCTGAGCGCAATTTCCCTGTTTGTCGTGGCTCTGGTCATCATTTCTGGTGCCCTGATTACTCGCTACGACCCGTTCAAGAATCGTGACTACTCGGGTGGCGGTAACGGCACGACCGTGACGTTCACGATTCGTTCCGGCCAGTCCACCGCGCAGGTGGCTGCTGAGCTGGAAAGCGCTGGCGTCATTGCTGATGCTGATAAGTTCCTTGAGGTGTACACCAAGGAGAGCAAGGGTAAGTACTTGCAGCCTGGCACCTATGAACTGCAGCAGCACATGAGCAGCTCGAGCGCGATTAAGACCATTATTGAGGCTAACAGCAACGTACTGTACCTGGCGATTCCACAGGGTAAGCGCGTGAGCGAAACCATCGATCTGATTGTTTCTGGCTCCGATGGCGCGTTCACCCGCAAGCAGGTTGAGGACGCAGTCAGCAACTACACCCAGTACGGTGTGCCGAGCAACTTCCCCTCGATTGAGGGTTGGCTGCACCCGGGTGAGTACCGTTTCCCGAAGGGCACCGACATCAAGAAGGTCATTCAGACCATGGTTGATAAGACCAAGGCTGACCTGAAGGAAGCCGGCGTGAGCGGCGATCAGAAGATCTTTGAGGTGCTGACTATCGCCTCCATCGTGGAGCTTGAGGCTCAGCCGAAGGACTACGTGGCGGTTGCGGGCATCATTGAGAATCGTCTGAACAACCCCGATGGTGAGACCTCCGGTCTGATCCAGTCGGATGCGACCGTGACCTACGGTCTGGGTATCCGCTCGTACCACCTGACGGAAGAGCAGAAGGCCGATAAGAGCAATAAGTACAACACTTATGCGCATAAGGGTCTTCCTAAGGGTCCGATTGGTTCCCCGCAGCTGGCTTCGATTAAGGCTGCTGCGGCTCCCGAGAAGAACCCGTACTTCTACTGGGTGACTGTGGATCTGGATTCCGGTGAGACTAAGTACTCCCGCACTTACGCTGAACACCAGCGTTATGTTGAAGAGTACAACCAGTGGTGTTCTAAGCACCCCAACCGTTGTAGCTAAGCTGCTGCTGATTGGTTCAGCCGGTAGCTACGATTCGGTAGCTTTGGACTGAAGGTTCCTTGCTGAGGCGGGTACCGCCTCCACGAGAGTGGGGGAGGCGCCCGCCTTTGCTGTACCCGAATGCCGGGGGTGCTCGGTTGTACTCGGTTGCGGTCGGTTATTTGGCTATACCCGAATAGTGGTTTGTCCCTTAAAATGGGAGGGTGCGCCTATGAACGCGGGTTCGTGGCGTGCGTGTCCGCAAGCCCCAAGTGTTGAGAGCGTTCCCCAGCGTTGAGAGCGAGAGAGTATCGATGAAGACTGAACCGTACCGTGAGGCCCCGTATCTTCGCCGCGCCTACGTGCTGGGGCACCCTATTGCGCATTCGCTGTCGCCTGCGCTGCATCGTGCGGCGTACGACTTTTTGGGTGAGCAGAATTTGGGGTATGAGCGCCGCGATACTCTGCCCGATGATTTGCCGGAGATCATGCACGGTGTGCGCCACCCGGAGGGTACGGAGGACGCCCCGTATATTGCGGGTCTGTCGGTGACGATGCCGTTGAAGACCGCGGTCATTCAGTATTGCGATGAGATCAGTGAGATGGCGCAGGTGACCGGTGCGGTGAACACGGTGTATCCGCGCGGTGAGAAGGTGCTGGGACATAACACCGATGTGATCGGCATTGTGAACGCGCTGCGCCACGCCGGTTTGGAACCGGAACCAATTAAGGAATCCGCCGCGATTGTGGGTGGGGGAGCGACCGCTATCTCTGCTTTGGCGGCGCTGCACGCGTTGGGGTACCGCCGCGTGAGCGTGTACGCCCGTTCGCTGCATAAGCTCGGTAGCGTGCAGGAGGCGGCGGACCGCCTGGGTGTTCAGCTGGAGCAGATTTCCCTAACTGAGCTGCCGCAGAACCTTGCTGAGCGCGGTCATCACCCGGTGGTGTCTACTCTTCCTGCCCATGCGGCGGATGAGTGGGCGAGCCAGCTGAGCGGGCTGAAGGGCGCCTCCGCAACGCACCGGCCGGTACTGCTCGATGTTGCGTATAACCCGTGGCCTTCGGCGCTGGCGAGCGCTTGGGAGGCGAACGGCGGCACGGTGGTTTCCGGTTTGGAGATGCTGCTCTATCAGGCGGTGGAGCAGGTTCTGCTTTTTACTGACCGCACCCTGTCTGAGGGTGAGCTGCTGGGCCTGGTGAATGCGATGTGTGCGGCGGTTGATCTGCCGCCTCGTGCTTCCGTTTCGTGAAAAAAGCGTGCTTTCACTCGCTCAGTAAACAGGCATTTTATACACTATTTATACACGTGAAGAATTATTATTCCTTCCTCCTGCGCTGCGGTGCGGGTGCGATGAAAAGAGGTTAACCTATGGCTCTGCGTTGGCTCACTGCCGGAGAATCCCACGGCGAGGCGCTCGTCGGCATTATTGAGGGCGTACCCGCCGGTGTGGAACTCACCAGCGACATGGTGCGTGACGCCCTGGCTCGCCGCCGCCTCGGCTACGGCCGCGGTGCCCGCATGAAGTTCGAGGAGGACCGCGTGCGCATCCTGGGCGGTGTGCGTCACGGCCTGACTCAGGGCGGCCCGGTCGCGATTGAGATTGCGAACACCGAGTGGCCCAAGTGGACTGACGTGATGAGCTCCGATCCGGTGGATCCGAAGCTGATTGAGGGTCGTGCGCGTAATGCTGCGCTGACTCGTCCGCGCCCCGGTCACGCCGATTTTGCGGGTATGCAGAAGTACAACTTCTCTGAGGCTCGCCCGGTGCTGGAGCGCGCCTCCGCTCGTGAGACTGCGACCCGCGTGGCTCTTGGTGTGGTTGCCGCCCAGATTTTGAAGGCTCTGGGTGTTGAGCTGGTTTCTCACACCGTGGCTGTGGGTGGCGTGCACGCTCCCGAGGGTGCCCCGGTGCCTTCGCCTCGCAACGTTGGTCAGCTGGACGCTGACCCGCTGCGCTGCTTCGACAAGGCAACCTCCGACGCGATGGTTCAGCGCGTGGACGAGGCACACAAGGACGGTGAGACTCTCGGCGGCGTGGTTGAGGTGCTCGCGTACGGTATGCCTCCCGGATTGGGTTCGTACGTGCACTGGGACCGCCGCCTGGACGCGCGCCTTGCCGCAGCACTGATGGGTATTCAGGCGATTAAGGGCGTTGAGGTTGGTGACGGTTTTGCGACCGCTGACCGCCCGGGCACTGCCGCTCACGACGAGATTTCCATTGGCGAAAACGGCGTAACCCGCGATACCAACCGTGCAGGTGGTATTGAGGGCGGCATGAGCATTGGCGACCTGCTGCGTGTGCGCGCGGCAATGAAGCCCATTGCGACCGTGCCGAAGGCCCTGAAGACCATTGACACTTCCACCGGTGAAGAGGCTCGCGCCCACCACCAGCGTTCGGATGTGTGTGCTGTTCCCGCCGCCGGCGTGGTGGCGGAGGCTATGGTCGCCCTGGTGCTCGCTGAGGCGGCACTGGAGAAGTTTGGCGGCGACTCCATTGGTGAGACTCGCCGCAACATGGATTCCTACCTGGACGCTATCCCGGCGTCTCTGGCGTGGGAGTCTAACGTGGCTGGTTGGGACGCATAGTGCCCCTTCCGGCAGAGTCTGAGGGCCGCGGCGCGGAAGGTCGCGGTTCCGGGGAGGCTTCTGTGAAGCAGGGTGTTCGCCCGGTCGCTTCGAGCCCCCTTGCGCGTATTGCTGCGGCAACGCAGCGTGCGCGAGGGGGCGCTTCGCCGCGCCCAGAACCCGGCGCAGAATCCGGTGTATCTGAGCCCGGCGTATCTGCCGCGGCTGAGCAGGCTGTTGAGGCTCGTGAGGATGCCGCGTCGGTTTCTTCTGCCCGCCCGGCGTCTCGCGTGCCCACTCCGGCTGACCTGATGCGTTCTGGCACCCGCTCCCTGCCCGCCGCTGCGGCGAGCACGCAGGGTGTGCGCCTGTACGCCTCCTCGGTATCTGAGGACGCCGACCCGGCGCTCGGCCTGGACGAGGACCTGCGCCTGAAGCTGCTCAGCGCCCTGCAGGGCATGGGCACCGCCGAAGAGGAGCCCGGCAAGGAGCCCGCGAAGGCGGAAGCGCCCAAGCCGACTGCGCCTAAGCCGGCACCTGCCAAGCCCGCGGCTCCGAAACCTGCCGCGCCCAAGCCAGCGCCTCCGAAGCAGGCACAGCCTGCAGAGGCGGCGGGGGAGAGCGCTACCGTTCCCGTGCAGAAGGCTGAACCCCAGTCTGCGCTCGCAACTCCCGTAGCTGTGCCCGCGGCTGAACCCGCCAAGCCGGTGCGTCCGACCCCGGCGCTGTTCGGTAAGGTTCAGGTTGCCGCACCCGCCGCACCCGTTGCACCCGCCGCGGAAGAAGAGAACCAGGCGGGGGAGAAGCCCCTCGACGCTTCCGAGCTGCCCGCAACCCCGGCTGAATCTGTGGCACCCGCAGAGCTCGCCGTCCCCGCAGAGGCGCTCGCAGAAGACGAGTCCGCCGGCGGCGCTCGCATCCACCCGCAGCAGGTGCGTGAAATGCACGAGAACTTCGCGGAACGCTCCCGGCCCATCGTGCTCATTGGCCCCATGGCGGCAGGTAAGACCTACATTGGTACGCACCTGGCGCGTTTCTACGGCTACGAGTTCCTCGACGCCGACCAGCTCATCGTGGAACGCTACGGCGAAGTCTCCGAAATCTTCGAGATTTTTGGTGAGGCGTATTTCCGCGAGCTCGAACGCAAAACCATCGAAGAGGTCCTCACCTCGCCCGTGTACCGCAACACGGTGTTCTCCCTGGGCGGTGGCGCGCCCATGACCGATTCGGTGGCGGAGCTGCTCAAGGACGAATGCGTGGTGTACATCCTCGTTGATGCTGACACCGTCACCCCGCGCATTACCGGCAACAAGACCCGCCCGCTGCTGCAACCGAACCCGGTCGAGCGGTGGACCGAAATTTTTGAGCGCCGCCGCAACCGATACGAAGAGCTGGCGCACTTCACCCTGGACGCACGAGGCGGCCGCCCCATCACCGAGATGACCGCCGAAATCCAGGCGTACGTGACCGCAACCCGCGCCTCCCGCGCGCAGCGCCCCCAAGCATAACCCCTCACCTGTGAAAGGACACATGATGAGCACTCAGCCCACCCCCACTTTCGGTGCCTCCGGCGCGGAAGATATCACCCGCATCCCGGTGACCGGCAGCTCCCCGCGTGAGAACTATGAGGTTCTCATCGGCCACAACCTGCTCGGTAAAATCCCCGAAATTCTGGGCAACCGCACCAAGAAGGTGCTCGTGATTCACCCGCGTGCCCTGCGTTCGACCGGTGAGCTGGTCATGGAAGACCTGCGTGCCATGGGCTACGAATCGTTCAGCGCCGAAATCCCGGACGCTGAGGAGGCGAAGCACTACCAGGTGGCGGCGTTCTGCTGGCAGGTGCTCGGTCAGAACGACTTCACCCGCACCGACGCGATCATCTCCGTGGGTGGCGGCGCTATTACCGACGTTGCCGGCTTCGTCGCGGCAACCTGGCTGCGCGGCGTGCGCGTCATCCACATTCCGACCACCCTGCTCGGCATGGTGGACGCAGCCGTGGGCGGTAAGACCGGCATCAACACCGCCGAAGGTAAGAACCTGGTCGGCGCATTCTGGCCGCCCGCCGCGGTGCTCTGCGAAATCGGCACCCTGCGCACCCTGCCCGAGCATGAGCTGCTGACCGGCATGGGCGAGGTCGTCAAGTGCGGCTTCATCGCAGACCCTGAAATCCTCGACCTGATCGAGGCGAACCCGAACGCCGTGCGCGACTCGCAGTCCGCCGTGATGCGTGAACTCATTGAGCGTAGCGTGCGCGTGAAGGCTGAGGTGGTCTCTGAGGATCTGCGCGAATCCGGCCGCCGCGAAATCCTGAACTATGGCCACACCCTCGCCCACGCCATCGAGCGCAACGAACGCTACCAGTGGCGTCACGGCGCGGCAGTGTCCGTCGGCATGGTCTACGCCGCCGAACTGGCGCTGGCAACCGGCCACGCCGACGAAGAGCTCGTGGCACGCACCCGCCGCATCCTCGAATCCCTGGGCCTGCCCACCTCCTACAAGGCAGACGCATGGCCCCAGCTGCTCGAAGCAATGCGTCGCGACAAGAAGGCACGCGGCAACCTGCTGCGCTTCATCATTCTTGACGGTCTGGCTCGCCCGCGCGTCTACGAGGTGCCGGACGACTCGATCCTCTACATGACCTACCAGGAAATTACCGAGTAGGTGATGAGTCCCGTACATTCACCGGACGCGCCTGCCAGCACATGCACACCGGCATGCGGCAGCCGGGCGGGGTACCGCAGAATCTGTGGCGCCCCTGCTAGGCAAATTCGTGCGCATCCTGTAGAATGTACGGGACATAATTTTGCTCATTGAAAACTTAGCGCCGCGCCGGGTACCACTACGGCGTGAGCGTCGATGACACGAAGGAGAGCCCCATGGCATCCACTACCGATATTAAGAACGGCGCCGTCCTGAAGATTGACGGCAACCTCTGGTCCGTCGTAGAGTTCCAGCACGTGAAGCCCGGTAAGGGCGGCGCATTCGTCCGCACCAAGCTGCGCAACGTTACCTCCGGCAAGGTCGTCGACCGCACCTTCAACGCTGGCGCTAAGATCGAAACCGCAACCGTTGACCGCTCCGACTACCAGTACCTGTACCAGGACGGCGACGACTACGTCTTCATGGACATGAAGACCTACGACCAGATCAACGTTCCCGCAACCGTTGTCGGCGACGCAGCAAACTACATGCTCGAGTCCCAGACCGCAACCATCGCAATGCACGAGGGTAACCCCCTGTACATTGAGCTGCCCGCATCCGTGGTCCTCGAAATCACCTACACCGAGCCCGGCCTGCAGGGTGACCGCTCCACCGGCGGCACCAAGCCCGCAACCGTTGAGACCGGCTACGAGATCCAGGTTCCCCTGTTCCTGGAGACCGGCACCAAGGTCAAGGTTGACACCCGCACCGGTGAGTACCTCGGTCGCGTGAACGACTAATGAATTCGCGTACGAAAGCCCGATTGCGCGCCCTCGAAGTGCTCTTCGAGGCGGATCAGCGCAACGAAGATTATATTGAGGTACTCCGCCGCCGCCGACTGTACACGGTAGCGCAGATTTCTGCTTACTCTGAGGAAATCATTCGTGGCGTCCGCGACCACGACGAAGAAATCCGCGAGTTTGTGGAGACTTACGCCCGTGACTGGTCCTTCGAGCGTATGCCCGCCGTGGACCGTGCCGTGTTGCGTATTGGCACTTGGGAGCTTCTGTACAATGACGAAGTTCCGGATGCTGTCGCAATTTCTGAGGCTGTCGGTCTGGCGCGTGTGCTGTCCACGAATGAATCTCCGAAGTTCGTGAACGGTCTGCTGGATAAGCTCCGTCAGGTGAAGCCGACCCTGCTCGCATAAGACGTCCCGCCGCGGTCTGCCCGCCAGCCTATGGCTGGTTGGTTTGCCGCCGTTGAGGATGCACCCGCAGGGGAGCGTACGTGAAACCCCCGTCGTACTGTAGTTCGCTACAGAACGGCGGGGGTTTTCTGTGTCTACGCTGCGTTTGGCTGGCGCAGTTCTGCGTGGGGTTCCGGATTTGGTGCGGATGCGCTTGCTGGGTTCGGCGGTATTCGAGGCTTCACCGGACAACGCAGGCGGGGGAGTGCCCCCTCTGCGGCGCTGAGCGCCTTGAGGACGGAGCCCCCGCCCCGCGTGCCCGGTATGCGCCTCTACGCATACCTCAGGCGTATCCTTGTCTGCGCCGGCATGAATGGAACATTGCCAAAATGGACAAACAATTAGCCGGGATGTGTGCTTTGCAGATGTATGTTAGGGTAAAGGCATCAACCGATAACATTCCGCTGAATTCCACACGTTGCTGTATGGATAATTCTGCGGTTTACACAACCACACACCAGAAAAGAACCAACAATGATGTTTAGTCGTACCACGCGTACTTCTATTGCCGCGCTCTCTGCGGCAGTGATGCTCACCCTGTCCGCATGTTCCGGCGGCGCGCAGGTCAGCGCAGAATCGAGCACCTCCACTTCCGCGAGCGCCGAATCGGCAAGCGCCGAGGCTTCCGCAACCCCTACTCCTTCGCCCACCCCGACCGGTCCGTCTGGCTCCGAGATTGTATTGGTTCGCCCGAGCGTGGACACCAATAATGATTCGAAGGAAGCTGAAAACGCGGCGCTTGTCGCAGCGTACGCCGTATTGGACCAGCATCTACGTGTTAAGAACGCCTGGGTGCATGGAGATCTGGAACATACCAGTGATGAGGAGCTACTTCAGTACGTAAATAAGGGTATTCTCGAAAGCGTTAAAAAGCAGGCAGAGTCTATGCGTAAGCTCGCAGCATCCTCCCCTGTGGAAGGCGATATTATCGTCCGTGATGTTCGCTTTCCCTCTATCTACAATTTGGAGCACTCTGATGGTTCTAAGCCTTCGGAGCCTAACGCGGGTATAGCCATCACCTACTGTGAAGATACTAGTAATATTCGTCTGTCTGACGGGTCTAGGCTGAACGCCAGCCAAACACGGAGGATCTTTATCGTTCGACGTGATGACGGGGCATATGTTCTCGGCAGTACCGATATTGAGCACGAAGGTTGCGACTATGAGGTAGACGAAGTCGTCTAACCTCTGCCCCTAATCTAATGAGCCGCATATCGGGTACTCGGGGAGGCTACCCCCGCCCGTGCTGCTCGATATGCGCCTCCAGCAGTCACCATTTTCATAGCCGTCTTTTACCGGCACAACCACACACCAGAAAAGAACCAACAATGATGTTCAACCGTAGTTCTATTGCCGTGCTCTCTGCGGCAGTAATGCTTACCCTGTCCGCTTGTTCCGGCGGCGCGCAGGTTAGTGCAGAATCGAGCGCATCCACTTCCGCGGACGCTGAATCGGCAAGTACTGAGGCTTCCGCAACCCCCACTCCTTCACCCACCCCGACCGGTTCTGAGGTCGTTGAAATCCGTGCCGCCGTTGACACCACCGTTGACTCAGAAGAAGCGCGCAAAGCAGCAGAAGAAGCAGGTAAGCAAGTACTGGACCAGGACGTACGTCTTCGGAATGCCTGGATGCAGGGGGATCTGGAACATACCAGTGAAGAGGACCTCGCTAAGTTTTTGGAACCGAAGGGTGTTAAAAGCACCCTGGCTGGTTTTGAGGACCTACGTGAAACACTTCAGGAAGGACCGTTCAGCGGGCAGATTGAAATTCGCGATGTAGAAGTAGTCGAAGTATCTGCCTCAACGGACCAAAACGGGCAGAGCACGCCTAACGCCATTGTGCGTGTGCAGTATTGCGAAGATTGGGGAAGCCTTCGCTGGCCAACCGGTGAACCTATTGTTCTTGATGAATCTCTCGCAACAGAGGAATTGCGTGAGAACACTATGATTCGTCGACCTGATGGTGTGTATGCGATTCAGAGCGGCCGCAAAGTTCAGGGTGAGTGTAAGCCTTCGCAACACTAACGCTTTCAGAAACGGGAAGGTAATTGAAGACATCTGAGTGTGCTTCAATCACCTTCCCATTTCCATTTTTATCTCACGCTGTGGGGTGTGCATCTTCAATATGTAGTTCTGATATCTTGGCAGCCCTCTCACCGTGAGCGGTCTCTCGCCGAACCTGAACGTAGCCTGTGAACTGTGGTACCCTACTAGAAGCACAAAACCTTTAAATCCGTCCCGTGAGGCGGGGAAGGAGACGGCTATGCCTGGGTCAACTGTACCCACATCCGGCGCGAATCAGGGGCGAAACGTAACCGCAGCCCCCCATTCGGCAACCCCTCAAAGCACCTCCGAGGACGCGACCACCGTCGGCCGCACCATCCTCAGCGAGGACGAAATCCGCCGCGCCCTCACCCGCATCGCCTACGAAATCATTGAAACCAACAAAGGCGTAGAAAACCTCGTACTCATCGGCATCCGCTCCCGCGGCGTGCCTCTCGCCGTACGACTCGCCGCCCGCATCCAAGCCATCGAGCCGAACTTCAACGCAGAAACACGACTCGGCGCCCTGGACATCACCGCCTACCGCGACGACCAGCCCGTCACACCCAACGGCACGACCTCCCCAGAGAACGCAGGGGAGAGCATCATGCCCAGCATCGGCATTGAAGGTAAAACCGTAGTCCTCGTTGACGACGTCCTCTACTCCGGCCGCACCGTACGCGCCGCCCTCGACGCACTCAACGCCCACGGACGACCCGCCCTCGTACGCCTGGCAGTCCTCGTAGACCGCGGACACCGGCAACTACCCATCCGCGCCGACCACGTGGGCAAAAACCTGCCCACCAGCGCCAGCGAAACCGTGCGCGTCGTACTAACCGAAACCGACAACGCAACAGACCGAGTTGACATTATCCAGCTGGGAGGGCTCTCATGAAGCATCTGCTCGACACCCGCGAACTAACCCGCGAAGAAGCCATCGAAATCCTTGACGTCGCCGACTACATGGCGCAGGTCAAAGCCGAAAACCGCACCCTCAACGTGCTGAACGGCAAGACCGTCGTCAACCTCTTCTTCGAGGACTCCACCCGTACCCGCCTCTCCTTCGAAGCCGCAGAGAAGCGCCTGGGCGCGGCCGTCACGAACTTCTCCGCCTCCGGCTCCTCCGTGTCTAAGGGCGAGTCGCTCAAGGACACCGCGCAGACCCTCAAGGCGATTGCCGCGGATGCGTTCGTGATCCGCCACTCGGCATCCGGCGCACCGCAGCGCCTCGCCGAAGCAGGCTGGACCGACATCCCCGTGCTGAACGCGGGCGACGGCACCCACGCGCACCCCACCCAGGCACTGCTCGACGCCGTGTCCCTGCGCCAGTACAAGGCAGAACGTGACGGCCTCGACAGCCCCCGCGGCACCGACCTGTCCGGCATGCGTGTGCTCATCGTCGGCGACATTCTGCACTCGCGCGTGGCACGTTCCAACCTCTGGTTGCTGAGCACCCTCGGTGCGCAGGTCGTCTTCGTCGCACCGCCGACCCTGTTGCCGCTGAACACCGCCTCCTGGGTTGAAGAAGCCGGCGTAGAAATCTTCCACGACTTCGACGAAGCCATCGCCACCAACCCCGACGCCGTCATGCTGCTGCGCATCCAGAAGGAACGCATGAACGCCGCGTACTTCCCCTCCGCAGAGGAGTACACCGACCTGTGGGGCCTGACCGCCGAACGCTTCGCAACCCTGCAGGCGCAGCCGCAGCCGGTAGCAATCCTGCACCCGGGCCCCATGAACCGCGGCCTGGAAATCTGCACCGAAGCCGCCGACGCCACCAACTCCTGGGTCCTGCGCCAGGTCAGCAACGGCGTGGCGCTGCGCATGGCGGTGCTCTACCTGCTTCTGACCGACGGCTCCAGCGCCAAGCTCTACGCCGGCGACGAATCCTAAACGACCTTCCTAACGAGAGGAACCAACACCATGAGCAAGTACCTGATCAAGGGCGCAAGCCTCTACGGCGAAAAGGTCGCCGACATCCTCATCGAGGACGGCGTGATTAGCCGCATCGCAGAGAACATCGACGCCGCAGATGCACAGGTCGTCGAGGCGGCAGGCCAGGTGGCGCTGCCCGGCCTGGTCGACATCCACACCCACCTGCGTCAGCCCGGCTACGAAGCATCCGAAACCGTCGAGACCGGCACCCGCGCAGCAGCCCTGGGCGGCTACACCGCAGTGTTCGCCATGGCAAACTCCATGCCCGTGGCAGACACCGCCGCAGTCGTTGAGCAGGTTGACCGCCTCGGCAAGGAATCCGCATGGTGCCGCGTGCAGCCCATCGGCGCAGTGACCGTGGGTCTGAAGGGCGAGCGCCTCTCCGACATTGGGGGCATGGCGAACTCCACCGCGAATGTGCGAGTGTTCTCTGACGACGGCATGTGCGTGTACGACCCCGCCGTGATGCGCCGCGCCCTCGAATACGTCAAGACCTTCGACGGCGTTATTGCACAGCACGCGCAGGAGCCGCGCCTGACCGAAGGCGCCCAGATGAACGAAGGTAAGGTGTCCGCTGACCTGGGTCTGACCGGTTGGCCCGCCGTCGCTGAAGAGGCAATCATTGCACGCGACGTGCTGCTGGCTGAGCACCTGGACTCCAAGCTGCACATCTGCCACCTGTCCACCAAGGGCTCCATTGAGGTTGTGCGCTGGGCTAAGTCCCGCGGCGTGAAGGTGACCGCGGAGGCAACCCCGCACCACCTGCTGCTCACCGACGAGACCGCACGCACCTACGACCCGGTCTTCAAGGTGAACCCGCCGCTGCGCACCGAAGAGGACGTCATGGCGCTGCGTCAGGCAGTTGCTGACGGCATCATCGACGTGATTGGTACCGACCACGCACCGCACCCGGCAGAGACCAAGGAATGCGAGTGGGCGTGCGCCGCGAACGGCATGACCGGCCTGGAGCAGGCACTGTCCATCATCCAGATGACCCTGGTTGACACCGGCATGATTACCTGGCGCGATGTGGCACGCATCCTCTCCGAGCAGCCCGCGAAGATTGGTCGCCTGGACCACGAGCAGGGCCGCCCGCTTGCCGAAGGCGAACCGGCAAACATTGTGCTGGTCGACCCCAAGGCAACCCGCGTGATCAAGCCGGAGGAGCAGGCAACCAAGGGTAAGAACAACCCCTACCGCGACATGGAGGTGCCCGGCTCGATCCGTGCAACCTTCTACGCTGGCCACCCGACCGTGTTGAACGGCGAGCTGGCAACCCCGCGTCGCTAACCTGCGAGGCGAACGTACGTGGTGACCGCGCTTGGCGGTGGTAGGTTTACGCCTGCCACCGCCTTGCGGGGAGCACCGCCAACCCCACCAACCTAGACCCATTAGCCCAGACCCGCCAGCCCAAATCCGAGGCCCCGACCTGAGGCCCCAACCGAAAGAGAGAACCTTCGTGGGAAAGTTCCTGACCGCCGTCATCTGCATCGCCCTGGTTGCCCTGTGCATCTACGGCATGTGGCACGGGTGGCGCTCGCGCCTGGCACGCCAGGCGAACATGTTCGGCTCCCTCAAGGAAGTTCCCGAACGCTACGAGGGCATGATCGCTGACGCCGCTTTCGAGGGCGAGTACGTCAGCACCACGATTTTCGGCAACTGGCTGGACCGCGTGGGTTTCGACTCGCTCGGCTTCAAGAGCAAGTCCACCCTGCTGATTTACCCGGACAGCATCATCTTCACCCGTGACGGCGCGAAGGACCTGTGGATTCCGGCGAAGAAGCTCGCCGTCATCACCACCGACCGCGGTATGGCGGGCAAGGTTGTGGAGAAGAACGGCCTGGTTGTGATCGGTTGGACGCTGGACGGTCACCGCGTGCAGACCGGCTTCCGCACCCGCTACGCCGAGGACAAGCAGGCGGTACTGCAGGAGCTGCGCCGCATCGCCCCGAACGCGGTGGATGCGCCCGAGAAGTGGGCGGCAGAACCGGAAGCCTAAACCCCGGACAAACCGCGAAACGTATAGATTTTGCCCCACGGCAGGCGAACACCCCGCCGA